>Ga0302267_10006209_pt1 | contig 12207 bp, 9 predicted proteins | sample III_Bog_E1_3_FD_194555 | JGI IMG/M metagenome (GOLD analysis project Ga0302267, IMG submission 194555) | Peat permafrost microbial communities from Stordalen Mire near Abisko, Sweden - III_Bog_E1_3 | ecosystem: Environmental > Terrestrial > Soil > Wetlands > Peat | place: Sweden: Abisko... | reverse complement strand
TTTGCATCGAGCGCGAGGTATCGACGAGAACGGCCAGCGTCGGCTTGCTGTCCGGCTTGAAGACCTCGCGCCACTCGGGCTGATTCAGTGTGATCGCGATGCCGAGGGCGATCAGCACGCGCAGACCCTCGAGCCAGCCTATGACACGTCGGAATCCGCTGCGCTCCCACGCCGTCCACGCCAGCCAGCAGATCACGCCGAGGAAAATGATGGAGATCGCCAGCGACCACGGCGACCAGACGAAAACCAGTGACGCGCTAGTTTTCATTCGGCGGTGGCGGCAACGGGTGCGGCCGGCTTGGAGAATCCATCGGTGACCTTCGGCGGCGTGGGTCCGTCGCGCGGCGGCGGCATGCAGAGCAGCGCCTCGCCCACGAGCGCGAGCGCGGCGAAGAAAAGGAACGTACGCCAGACTTCATTGGTGAGGCTGCGTCCGCTTTCCAGCGTGGAGTTGACGACGTGGAAATCGAGCCCGGAGAAAAGATCGTTGAGGTCGCTCGAAGCCAGCGTGGCAGGCTGGTCCTCGCCTGGCGGACGGTTCAGCGCGACGAGCCGGTCGCCGCTCGAGACGATGCCGGCGCGCAGCGGCAGGTTTTGCGGCAGGACGGACGCGTCGTCCGGCGCGACGAGCTTCCACTTCGTCGGATCATCGCCGAGGACGTTCGCGGAAGCGTAGCGCTGCTGCGCCGTGCCCAGCGTGGCCGCGCCCTGGTTGAGCGCGCGTTGCAGCAGCGCGTACATCACGACGCCGTCGCGCGCGAGGCTCGACGAACTCGAGCCCGGCAGTGTGCCGAGGAAATAGGCGTTGCCGTTGCGGCCGAGCGAGCGCAGTAGCAATGGGCCTTGGCCGCCGACGCGGGCCAGTGGCACACCGTCACCAACGATACCGCAGATGCGCCCGATCTCGAGCTTCCCCACGGCCAGCGGCGACCCGTCGCGCGTGTTGGCCAACAGGTCATCGTCCGTGCGCCACCATTCCACGCCGAACGGCTTGCCCGCCGGTGCCTGCTGCCATTTGTCCCAGCCGATGTCGAAGATCTTCGTGTCATCGGGTGAATCGGGCGGTAGGAAGAGAATGGTGCGCCCGGCGGCGAGGTAATCGCGCAGTTGTTTCGCGGCGAGGTCGGTGTCCTTCGGCAGCGGCGCATTCCAGACGATCATGGCCGCGTCGTTCCACGGGATCTCCGCGACGTGGCTCGTGCCGAGCACGGTGCAGGCGTACTGACGCGACGGATCGGCCGCGGAGGAGAGTGCGGCGTTCATGGGGGCGGTGACGGTGTCGTCGTCGGAGAGGATGACGGAGCGCAGCGGAGGCGGTTGGTCGAAGACGAAGTAGAACTTGTCGTTGGACGGGAACGAATCGGCCGGCAACTCGACGCAGCCCCAGCCTTTCTTGAGCGCGCGGTCGATCGGCACCGCGTAGCCCTCGATGACGAGCTGATTCTCGCGCAAGTCGACCGTGGTCGAAGTCGCCGCGCCGTTGACCACGACCGAGAGCGGCAGCTTGATCGGCTGCGGGTTCTGCGTGTGGCGTACGATGCGCAGGTCGAGAAGCAGCTCGGCCTTTTCGGACGTCTCGCGCCGCTGCACGCGGTCGATGGTGATGCCGATGTCGTCTGGTGCGGGTTGCGGATAGGCGAGAAGGTGAAAGCGCACGCCGGGCAGCGCGGCGAAGGCGGTGCGCAGTGTTTGCCAGCGGCCACCGGACGCGTCCCAGTCGCTCTGCTGCAGGTCGCTGAGCATCCACACATCGGTGCGGCCTGTCTTGTTGGCAGTGATGTAGTCGAGCGCGTCCTGCAGCAAGCCGGGGATGTCCGCGGCGGTGTCGGTCGGTTCACTTTGCGGGACGTTGAGCAACGCGCTGGCGCGGTCGAGCGGTAGGGGCTTGCCCGTCGCGCTGTCGATCAGCACGAGATGCGAGCGCGTGCCGACGGCGTCGGAGATGGCCTTGGCGATATTCTGCAGTCCGCCGGTGAGTTTGTTCGCGCCGGTCGCGGTGTTCATTTGCGACATGCTGGCCGAGCGGTCGACGAGGATGAGCACGGTATCCGGCGCGCCGCCGGTGAGGCCGAGCCAGCCGCCAGACAGCGGACGCGCGACCATGAAGATGAGCGTGAGAAGCGCGAGCACGCGCAACGCAAGGATGAGAACTTGCCGCAGGCGCGAGAGGCCCTTGTTCATCCGCTGCGCGGCGTGGAGGAAGATCATCGCGGCCCACTTCACGCGGCGGCGGCGATAGAGATGGATGAGGTGAATGATGACCGGCAGCGCGGCCAGCGGCAGGCCGAGGAGCAGGAGCGGCTGCAGGAAGGTCATCGGGAGGCGCGCTTGGGCGTGCGATTGAGCAGGAAGCGGACGAGCACGTCATCGTAGCGCTCGTGCAGCTTCACGCGGTGGTAATCCATGCCGGTCGAACGCACCAGTTCGTCGAATTCCGTGAGGTAATTTCGCACGGCGGTGTGGTAGTTGCGCGCGATGAGCGAGGGATCGGCCAGCACGGGGTCGCCACCCTCGATGTCGATGAAGTGCGCGGGCTGGTCGAAGTCGAAATCGAGCTCTTTCTGGTCGAGCAGGTGAAACGCCGTCACATCGTGATTCTTGAAGCGCAGATGCTGGATGGCCGTTTTCAACTCGGCGGGCTGGACGAAGAAGTCGGAGAAGATGACGACGAGCGCACGCTGGCGGATGTTCTCCGCGGCGTCGTGCAGCGCGTTGAGCAGAGTCGTGCCGCCCATCGGCTTGATCTCGGCCAACCGGTCGAGCACGAGGCCGAGATGCACCGCGCCGCGGCGCGCAGGGATCTCGATCGGCTTCTCGGCGAGGCTGCGCAGGCCGACCGCGTCACCCTGCTCGGCGGCGAGATAGGCAAGCGTACCGGCGAGCTTGCGCGCGTAGTCGAGCCGCGTTGCTCCCGCAGGGCCGTAGGCCATCGAGCCGCTGGTATCGAGCAGCAGGCAGAGGCGCAGGTTGGTGTCGGCCTCAAACTCTTTAATATAGAAGCGGTCGCTGCGACCCCAGGTGCGCCAGTCGAGCCGGCGCGTGTCGTCGCCGGGCACGTATTTGCGGTACTGCGCGAACTCGAGCGACGAGCCACGCACGGGACTGCGATGCTTGCCAGAGACAGTGCCGAGCATGGCGTGGCGCGCGTGCAGCGGCAGCGCCATCAACCGGCCCAGGACAGCGGAGTCCAGGAAGAAGCGGCGGTCTTCGGCCATGGGGAAATCCTCAGGCCTCTTTTCCCAGCTCCTCCACGAGGCGTTTGGCCACGTCGCGGCTGGTGACGCCCTCGGACTCGGCGGTGAAGGTGGTCATGACGCGATGGCGCAGGACGGGATCGGCCACAGCGACGATGTCTTCCATGCGCACAACGTAACTGCCCTGTAAGGCCGCGCGGGCCTTGGCGCCGAGGATGAGATACTGCACGGCGCGCGGGCCGGCGCCCCAACTGACAAGTGGCTTGACCCACGTGGGGCTGTCGGGGTTGCCGGGCCGCGTGCGGCGGGTGAGATCGACGGCGAATTCGTAGAGGTGATCCGGCACCGGGACGCGGCGCACGAGCTTTTGGAAGGCGATGACTTGCTCGCCGCTCAGCACGGGCTCCAAAGTCGGTAGGTCGGCGCCCGTGGTATTGCGCGCGATGGCGAGCTCCTCGTCGCGCGAGGGATAATCGACGCCGATCATGAACATGAAGCGGTCGAGCTGCGCCTCGGGCAGGGGATAGGTGCCTTCCTGCTCGATGGGATTTTGCGTGGCGAGGACGAAGAACGGCGCTTCGAGCGAGTAGGTGCGGCCCGCGATGGTGACGCGGTGCTCCTGCATCGCCTCGAGCATCGCGGCCTGTGTCTTCGACGGCGCGCGGTTGATTTCGTCGGCCAGCACGATGTTGGCGAAGACGGGGCCGGGCGCGAACTCGAACTCGCGGCGGCCACCGGGCAATTCCTGCAAAATGTCTGTGCCGGTGATGTCCATCGGCATGAGGTCAGGCGTGAATTGAATGCGGCTGAAGGTGAGTGACATCGCCTCGGCCAGCCGCGAGATAAGCAGCGTCTTGGCCAGGCCGGGCACGCCCATGAGCAGCGCGTGACCGCGCGCGAAGAGGCAGATCGAGAGCTGCTCGATGACCTGCTGCTGCCCGACGATGATGCGCTTCAACTGCTCATTGAGCTGCGCGTTGACCTGCCGCAATTGGTCGATGGCGTCGACGTCGTCGGCAGGGAGGGAGTGGGAAGTCGGTTCAGTGGTCATGGGCAAACCGGGGCATCCTTATCAGATGGGGAGCGAATTGCAACCTTGGCCGTGGTTACGAGGGCGCAATGACATGGACGCTTGAGATAACGCAACCGCGCGAAAATTTGTTACGAAAATCGCGCGGGCCGGTTCAATGCACGAGGCGCTTGATGTCGGTCATGACCGCGGTGGGGCCGACGTAGGTCGTCCCGTTGAAGCTGTTGGAGAGGATCTTGCCGTCCGAGCTGACGAGGACGAGGTCGGGGATGCCGCTGCCGCAATACTGGTTGGCGTTGGAGCCCTCGATGTCCTCGTAGCGCGCCGCGGGCCAGGGCATGGAATCGCCGGTCATGTAGGCGAACATGTCGTCGGCGTTGTTGTCGTGGTTGACGAAGATGAGCTCGAAGTTGGGGTGCTGGGGTTTGAACTCGTTGTAGAACTCAACCAGCTTGGGCGTGAAGGCGCGGCAGGGCGGGCACCAGGACGCGGAATAATAGAAGGCGAAGTATTTCACGCCATTCAGGCTGGCGGTCTCGACGGGTTTGAGCTGGCCCTTGTCGAGTTTGACGAGGTGGTAGCTGAATTTCGAAGCGAGGCCGGCGGGATCGGCGCTGGCTGGGGCCGCGTTTTGCGCATGCGACGCGCCGAAGGAAGCAACGAGCAGGACCAGGCTGGCGCAGAAAGTCTTTTGGAGGAAGGAGGGCATGCCCAAGGCTAACCTTCCGCAAAGAAGAGGCAAGGCCCGGCTGGATTCGCCCGGATTCTTCGCTAGGGTGATAGTGAACACATGTTGGACGCGGTAGTTATCGGGTCAGGACCCAACGGCTTGTCTGCCGCGATCACACTCGCACGCGCGGGCCGCGAGGTCGTGGTCTACGAGGCGCAGGACGTGATCGGCGGCGGCGCGAAATCGGCCGAGCTGACGCTGCCGGGCTTCGTGCACGATGTGTGCTCGGCGGTGCACCCGCTGGGCATCGCGTCGCCGTTCTTCCAGTCGCTGCCTCTGGACAAGCACGGGCTCGAATGGATTCAGCCGCCCGCGCCTTTGGCGCATCCACTCGACGACGGGCCGCCGGTGATGCTGCAGCGTTCGCTCGAGGCGACGGCGGCGGCACTGGGCAAGGACGAGAAGGCGTGGCGGCGCTTGTTCGAGCTTTCGTTGAAGAACTGGCCCCATCTCAAACGCGACTTGCTCGGGCCGCTGCGCTTTCCGTCGAAGCCGATGGTCATGGGTGAGTTTGGATTGGACGCGATCCGTTCCGCCGCGGCGATCGCGCGCAAATTCTCGACGCCACAGGCGCGGGCGTTGTTTGGAGGTATTGCCGCGCACTCGGTATTGCCGCTGACGGCCACGGCGAGCAGCGCGTTCGGCCTCGTGCTCGCTCTGGCGGGACAGGCGGAGGGCTGGCCGATTGCGCGCGGCGGATCGCAGGCCATCGCGCGGGCGCTGGCGGCGCACCTCGAATCGCTCGGCGGGAGGATCGAGACGTCGTCTCCGATCAGTTTCCTGGCGCAGATGCCGCCCTCGCGCGTGATCCTGCTCGACCTGACGCCGAGGCAGATTCTCAGAGTCGCGGGCGAGCGGCTGACGCCGGCTTATCGCAAGAAGCTGGAGAAATTCCAGTACGGCCCCGGCGTCTTCAAGCTCGACTGGGCGCTCAAGGCGCCGATTCCGTGGAAGTCGCCCGAGTGCGCCACGGCCGCGACGGTGCATCTCGGCGGAACGCTCGAGGAGATGATCGTCTCCGAGAAAGCGTGCTGGGAGGGCGCGTACGCGGAGAAGCCTTACGTGCTCCTGACGCAGCCCTCGCTTTTCGATCCGTCGCGTGCGCCGGCGGGTCAGCACACGGCTTGGGCCTACTGCCACGTGCCGAACGGCTCGACACACAACTGCACGGAGGCGATCGAGCGGCAGGTGGAGCGTTTCGCGCCCGGCTTCCGCGACGTGGTCCTCGAGCGGCACGTGCTCGACCCGCAGAAGCTCGAGGCGCAGAACGCGAACCTTGTCGGCGGCGACATCGGCGGCGGCGCGGTCACGCTGTCGCAGCTCTTCCTGCGGCCCACGCGGCAGATGTACTCCACGTCCGATCCGGCCATGTTCATCTGCTCGTCGTCGACGCCGCCGGGCGGTGGCGTGCATGGCATGTGCGGCTTCCATGCGGCGCAGGCGGCGCTGAAGTACCTGGCGAAGGCGACGGCTTAAAGCGCCTGGGGAGCCTATAAAAATAGGTGATGTAGAATCGGCTGTTGATTTAGCGCATTCGCTCGCGCAGGAGGGGCGTGAGTTGGGGCAATTCCTGCGTGGCGGGGCCGTAGTGCCGCTCGTCGAAGAGGCGCTCGTTCATTTGTTGACTGGGCTCGAGGTTGACGAGGATCGAGTAGGCGCGCGAGTTGCCGAAGAGGTGGTCCGCCGGCAGAACAGTGCCCGAGGTGCCGACGACGATGACCGTGTCCACCTCGCGGAGTCCCGCGACGACGTGGTGGAGATCGTCGTAACGCGGCGCAGCCTCGCCGAAGAAGACCACGCCCGGTTTTACGCGGGTGGACGCGCACTGGGGGCAGCCCTTGCGATCGTAGCGCGGGCAGTCGAGTTCCCAGTGATGGCCGCAGTCGAAGCAGCGCAGGATGCGGATGTCGCCGTGGAGCTTGATCACGTCCGTGCAGCCGGCGCTCTCGAGCAGGCGGTCGATGTTCTGCGTGAGGATGACGACGCGCCCCGGCCATGTTTTCTCCCATTCGGCGATGGTGCGATGGGCGAGATTCGGCTCGGCCTTTGCGCCGGAGACGCGGCGCGCATCGTAGAAGTCGTGCATCGCGTCGAAGTTGTCTTCCCAGGTCGTGATGTCGCACACGGTGCGGATGGAAACGCCCTCCCAAAGGCCGCTCGCGCCGCGAAAAGTCGCGAGGCCGCTCTCGGCGGAGAGGCCGGCGCCGGAGAAGACGATCAGGCGCGGTTGGGAGGGGGACATTCCCTACAGGAAAACATTTTTCTGCTGGGATCGGAAGGCGGAAGCTCTCCTCCGGAAGCGGAGCGAGCCGAGCGCGGCGATGTTACGGTTCGATGGTAAGATCAATGCCCACGGTGCCGAGCGATGAATCGTTCTTGCGATCCATGTAAATGGAATTGATAAACAGGGCCACGCGATAAGTCCCCGGCTGCTTGAAATCATAGAGATCGCGGAGATCGATGGTCCGCTCGTAGAGGTGCTGCTGGTCGGCCTGGACGCTGAAGTTGTGGGGATCGTTCGTGTAGGCAGCGAGCTTCGCCTCGTGATCGGGATAAGCGATATTCAATTCCGCCGTCTTCGGGTTCACCCAAGTGACGGCCCCATCCTTCGCCTGGACCTTTAGTCCCCAAAAAATCTGCGGGTCGGGGTGGTCGGTAATTTTGACGGGCGCCCCGGCGTCCAAAAATAAACTCGAAACTTTTATCGGCATCGGCTGGTGCAGGTGGAATTGGTAGGCGGTTTTCCCGGCTTGGAGGAAATAGGTGGGAAGTTCCGGCCTGTTCCCGTTTCGCGGGAATGGAAACTTGAAGAAATTCCCCAGGTTGGCAGGCATGTCACTAAAGCTATTCGCCGTTCCGGACATCGGTTCGGCAAATGGATCGTAATCCTTCGGAAGGTTTTTGGGCTGTTGGGCCCAGGGGATATCCGCCCAGACGTAAGTCGCGTCGGCGGCCTGATAAAACTTCTGCCATACTGCATCGAACCGTGCGCAAGCCCGGACGCAAACCAAATGGGGATGCGCGTGATCCACTTGGATGTTTATGATGTCGTATCCGTCCGGAACGGGCGGAGTGATGTCCTTCCACGCTTCCCCGCGGTCGTACGAAACGAGCAGATGCTGCCTTGGTTCAAATGCGCTGGCCGGGTGATCGTTCGTGATGACGTAGAGCGCGCCGTCCGGGTGCAAGAACGCCGAAAGCACCGAATGCTTGAGCGACGTCGCCTGCCACGTGGCGCCTCCATCGTTCGAAAGCCACATGCCTCCTGCCTTTGACGAGGCAAATTCGTACTCTTCGCCCGGCGCACAAGTGTAATAGGCAAGTTCCCGCGAAGCCGTGCTTTTTCGCGCCAGCCTCCCGCCAGGCCACATGTCCGCTGGCATCGTGACCTTGTGCCATGCGTGATCGGATTCCGCAGCCCGGTAGAAGCCGTCCGTGGTGGAGGCGAGATAAGTTTCGTTCTCATTGAGCACAGTTACGATCTCAAAGCGGGAAAGATCATCTGCCTTGCCGCGAACAGCGCCGGGCAAGAGGGCCAAGGGTACCAGCGCCGAAAGGAAGAGACCGCCTTTTGCCACCCGGTTATTGCACGCCTTTAGCTGGAATTTGGCAAACGCTATTCAACCCGCGAGGGAATTGGCGGGCGCGGCTTCAGCCCAAGGGAAACGCGTTCGCGCAGGGCGACGGAGTCGTGCAGACAAATGCGTTCCCAGACGGAGTCTGGGAACGAGGGAAAGGCGGAAGAGACAGGGGGAAAGCGAGGGGCAGGCCAGATGCTGCCCCTCCCCGTTAGGTGTCGTGCGATTTTCCGTTGCCGTCGGCGACGGTCATAGACCGCCGCTACAGACTGCGCTTGGGGGCGGGGACGGTTTGTTGTTTGGCGGCGGACGGCAGGGGACTGCCCCGTCCCTACCTTTGAAATGCGCGCTCCGCGCGTGGCTACATGTCGAAGAAGGAATCGTCGTGCAGGTCGCCGCTGCTGTGACCCTTCACGTGGCCGTTGCCGTTGCCGAGCTTGGCGCTCTCGGCGGAAAGACCGGCGCCGGAGAAGACGATCAGGCGGGGCGGGTGGGATGGCATGCCTTACAGGAAATCATGTTCCCGTTGGATCCGGAAGGCGGAAGAGCCAGGCGCATTCGCAAATCATCCGTAGGTGACACGACAAGTTAAGCGCATGATCGGCCAACGGACGGTGAGTAAGCGCCGGGGTCGATCGTTAGCATGGACCCGTCATGTCACAAATCGCTTACTTATTTTCAAAACGGAAATCCGGGTGTGCGAGGCCCCTATGATGGCCATGATACCCGGCCACGCACTCCCGGAAATGTTCGCCTCTCCGGTGCTGCGCGCGATGCTTGTCGTGGGTTTGGGCTTGTGCCTGGGAGAAATCAGGTTTCCCGGCGGTTTCAAATTGGGCGTTGCGGCGGTCCTGTTTGTCGGCCTGCTCATCGGTGCATTAGTGCCGGATTTTTCCGTTCCTCCCGTTCTTCGGGACCTGGGTCTTATTTTGTTTGTGTATGGAGTGGGTCTTCAAACAGGTCCCGGGTTCTTTAGAAGTTTTCGCAACGATGGTCTGAGATTGAACCTTGCGATTATTTTGGTTCTCCTGCTGGCCTTCGGCGTTTGCGCGCTTGTCATTCATTACGGCCATCTCGCGGCGGATACGGTTACAGGTCTTTTTTGCGGGGCCTTGACCAATACTCCCGCGCTTGGAGCGGCCACGGAAGCCATCGCGCACCAAGCCCATTCCGCTGAGCACATCAGTGCTGTCGTCGTGGGCTATGGAGTGGCCTATCCCTTTGCCATTTTGGTGGTGCTTTCCCTGATCCAGTTTTTTGCCACGCGGGAAAGAAGAAGCGTCTCGGGAGGGCCGGACCCCTCTGCGCTGGAAGTCCGAACGTTACGGATCGCCAACCCCCACGAGCAATCCTGGACCGTCGATAAGCTCGAATCGCAGTTTCAGGTACGCGTGACCCGCGTCCGGCCGCCCAATGGACATGCGGATTTAGGAAGCGGAACAGCCACGCTGAGAAAAGGCTCGCTCCTGACTTTGGTTGGCACGGCTGCTGAATTGGAAAAGGCCACCGACTTCGCCGGACAACCAAGTGATTTTCGTCTTCAGGCCGATCCCGGTGACTTGGAAACGGCCGACTTTCGAGTATCAAATCACCATGTCTGCAGCCGCCCCATTCATGAGGTGGAAATGGAGCATGGCGGCCTGGTCATCAGCAGAGTCCGGCGTGGCGACATTGAAATGGCCGCTTCGCCGATGTTCAAGCTCCAGCCCGGAGATGAAGTCCGGGTTGTGGTGCACCGATCCCAATTGGACGGCCTCGCCCGTTTCTTTGGAAACTCCATTGCCGCGCTTTCCGAGACGTCTTACCTGACCTTCATTATTGGCATTGTCCTCGGGTTATTGCTGGGACAGGTGCCGATTCCCCTGCCTGGCCTCGCCGCGCCCTTGCAGCTCGGATTAGCGGGCGGTCCGCTTCTCGTGGGCATTCTCTTCGGTTGGTTGGGCCGTACAGGCCCTTTTGTTTGGACAATGTCTTACGGAATCAATCTTGGGATTCGCAATTTTGGGATTCTCCTTTTCCTTGCGGCCGTGGGCGCGAATGCCGGCTCAAGTCTGCCGGCAGCCTTGAAATCCCAAGGCCTCACCCTGATCCTCATTGCCGTTTTCATAACCCTGACGACCCATGTGGCCGCGTGGGTGGCGATGAAATGGGCGGGTGAACGCGATGTGGCCACGCTCATTGGGGCGCTCTCGGGCCTGCAAACACAGCCAGCCGCCCTGAGTTTCGCATCGGCGCGGGCATCCGCTGAGAAAGTTCAACTCGGTTATGCCAGCGTTTATCCGCTGGCCACCATTCTCAAGATCATACTGGTCCAACTCCTTCTGGGGATTTCTTGAGCACAATATACGAGCAAGAAACGCCAACCGGCGGAGAGCCCCAGCGAACTTAGCGGCGTAAGTTCACTGCATAGCCCCAAGAAACTAAAGCACGACGGTCGCCCAAACCAACGGATTTAAAACAGCAGCTAAACCCTCAAACGAACAAATTATGACCGCAATTCCTTCTCCCCTTCAACTCGATGCAACCAAGCCCCCCACCGGCGCGAATCTACAAGAAGTTCATACATGGGTCGAATCCGTCGCCGATCTTTGTCAGCCTGACCAGGTTTACTGGTGCAACGGCAGCGCAGAAGAAAAAGATCGCCTGACGCAACAGGCTGTCGACGCCGGAATCCTGATCAAACTGAATCAGGAGAAACTTCCCGGTTGTTATCTGCATCGTTCCAATCCGAACGACGTGGCCCGGGTTGAGGAATGTACCTATATCTGCGCACGCACGAAAAAAGCGGTGGGCGTGACCAACAACTGGATGGCCCCCGAGCTGATGTACGAAAAGCTCAACGGCATGCTGCGCGGGGCCATGAAGGGCCGCACCATGTATGTCGTGCCCTACCTGATGGGCCCTCCCGGCTCGCCATTGACCAAGGTGGGCATCGAATTGACCGACTCCATCTATGTGGTCCTGAGCATGCGGATCACCACGCGAATGGGGGACGTCGCATGGACGGAACTCGCGGCCAAGGGCACCTATACCAAGGGCATTCACTCGATGCTCGATGTAAACCCTGAGCGGCGAATCATCGCCCATTTTCCGCAGGACAACACGATCATCTCTGTTGGATCGAATTACGGCGGCAATGTCCTCCTGGGGAAAAAATGCCTCGCCCTGCGCCTGGGTTCCTACCTCGGCCGCGACGAGGGATGGATGGCTGAACACATGCTCATTCTTGGCGTCGAATCACCGAAAGGTGAGAAGACCTTCGTGGCCGCCGCCTTTCCCAGCGCCTGCGGCAAGACCAACTTTGCCATGCTGATTCCTCCTGCCTGGTTCAAGGGATGGAAGGTAACCACCGTCGGAGACGACATCGCGTGGATGAAGCCGGGGCCGGACGGCCGACTGTATGCCATCAACCCAGAGGCCGGTTATTTCGGCGTCGTTCCCGGGACGAACTTCAAGTCCAACCCGAACGCGATGATTTCCATGGCGAAGGACACGATCTACACCAACGTGGCGCTCAAGCCCGATGGCGATGTGTGGTGGGAAGGCAAGGACGGCGAGCCGCCCAGCGAATGCATCGACTGGAAAGGCCGTCCCTGGACTCCCGCCTCCAAGGGAAAGGCCGCGCATCCCAACAGCCGCTTCGCCGCGCCGATGGAGAACAATCCGGCCCTGGCG
>Ga0302267_10006197_pt1 | contig 12216 bp, 11 predicted proteins | sample III_Bog_E1_3_FD_194555 | JGI IMG/M metagenome (GOLD analysis project Ga0302267, IMG submission 194555) | Peat permafrost microbial communities from Stordalen Mire near Abisko, Sweden - III_Bog_E1_3 | ecosystem: Environmental > Terrestrial > Soil > Wetlands > Peat | place: Sweden: Abisko... | reverse complement strand
TGACCAGGAGCTGCGCAGCCTGCGCGAGAAGCTGCTCCTCATGGGCAGCCTGGTCGAGGACATGATCAGCAAGGGCGACGCCGCCCTGCGCACCCGTGACACCGCCCTGGCCCAGGCGACGATGCGCGCCGACCGCCGCATCAACCGCCTCGAGTGCGAGGTGGACGAGCTGGCCATGCGCATCCTCGCCACCCGCCAGCCGGTCGCCTCCGACCTCCGCTTCATCACCACCGCGCTGAAGATCGTCACCGACCTGGAGCGCGTCGGGGACCTCTGCGTCAACATCTGCGAGCGCGTCATCGAGCTCAACGAGGAGCCTCCCCTCCCCCCCGTCGGCGACCTCACCAACCTCGCCGACGAGGCCATCGCCCTCGTCCACGACGCGCTCGACGCGCTGGTCGCCCGCGACGTCGACCGCGCCACCGCCCTCCTCGGGCGCGACGACATCATCGACGAGCACTACGGCCAGATCTTCCGCCAGGTGCTCGACCTGATGGCGCGGGAGCCGGCCGCCATCTACCGGGCGACGCGCGTGCAGTCGATCGCCAAGTACCTGGAGCGGATCGCCGACCACGCGGTGAACATCGCCGAGACGGTGGTCTTCCTGGTCAAGGGGACCGACATCCGGCACGGTCGCAGCCGCCAGCACGAGAGCGACGCGCCGCCCCCCCTGGACGAGGGCGGAGGCGACGGGCGAGCGAAGTAGGCTACCCTGCGCCGGAGCCGCTCGCCTCCCCTCGCCTCCCCTCGACAGAGCGCGCGGCATCACCCCGCGTGGCGCATCGCGCAGTGGGACCACCCGGCCTCGCGCAGCCAGCGGGCGCAGGGCGGCTGAGCTTCAGTCGAGGGTGACCGACTTGGAGACGCTGACCGTCCTCCCGTCGAAGGGCGGCACGTGCACCCCGCGGAAGATCGCGGCGATGCAGTCGCCCACCGCCGTGCCGCGGAGAGGAGGCGAGTCGACCGCAGCCCAGCTCGCGCTGCCGTCGGGCGCGAAGTTGACCCGGACCCGGGCGATGCCGGTGGGCCCCCCCTCCCTCTTGCAGCTCCGGGCCGCCTCGGCCGCCGCCACGAGCGCCACCAACGCCGCCCCGCGGTCGAAGCCCGCGGTGAGGGCCGGCGGTGGCGGCGGTGGGGGAGACCGGTCGAGCGTCGCGACGGCAGGCGGAGACGAGGCCGGGCTGGCCGCGGGCTGACGCGCGCACGCGGCGAGGAGGGCGAGGGCGGCGCAAGCGGCCGGCGGCGGGGTCACCATGGGCATTTCTAGCACCTGACCCGCCTCGCGGAGGGCGAGCTCGCCCGGCGCGACGACTTTCGGTGCGACGGTCGCGCCGGGTCCTCGTCCCTGGAGCAGAGGCCGGCCAATCCGACCGCAACCATCTTCCTTGGGCCACCGGGCCGCGCGACCTCCGTCGCTCGCCGCCGCGTGGTGAAAGGCTTCGACATGCTGAATCGAAAATCGTCGTTCGCCGTGCTCGTGCTCGCGGGGGTGCTGCTCCCGGGCGTGGCCCGCGCGGACTGCGCCGAGGGCGCGGACTACCAGGTGACCGTCGCTGCCAACACCGTCACGGTGTGCACCACCAGCGCCACCGAGCAGTGCGGGTCCGCGGGGCCCCTGCTGCGCCAGGACGAGACCCTGGGCACCGTCGTCGTGGTAGGCGACGCGTGCGACGCGAACCACTGCTACGTGGACGAGTGCGTGCCCGCGGGCACCTACCGCTACGGCTACGAGACGGCCTACTCGTGCAGCGAGGAGGGGTGCGGCGGCGTGGCGTTCTTCGAGGAGGGCGCCGTGACGACCGCGCTGCCGGCGACGTGCACGCGGACGGCCGGCAACACGGCGCCGACGGCGACCACGGCGGAGCCGCCCTGGGGCACCGGCGCCGACGTCGGCACCAGCAAGTCGTGCGGCGGGTGCTCGACGTCGCTGACGGGCACGCGCGGGAAGGTGCTCTCCTTCGACATGCTCGCCCTGGGTGCCGGCGCCCTGGCGATGACGCTGCGCCTGGTGCGCGCCCGGAAGAAGGCCTCGCGGGCGCAGCCGTGAAAGGAGCCCTCGTCGCGCTGGTCGTCACGCTGCTGCTGGAGGTGCCCCTGGTCGCGCTGCTCTACCCCCGCCAGCGCTCGCGCCTGGCGGTGGTGGCGCTCCTCGCCAATGCGTTCACCAACCTGACGCTCAACGTGGTCTTGCCCGCGGTGCCGCTCCTGCGGGGCAACCACGTGATGGTCGGCGAGATCCTCGCCGTCGTCGTCGAGGCGCTCGCCTACGCAGCGGCCAGCCGACCGCGCGACCTGGGCCGCGCGCTCGCCATCGCGGGGCTCACCAACGCGCTCAGCTTCGGCGCCGGCGGCGCGCTGGCCGCCCTGCTGCTGCGCTGAAGCCCCGAGGTGGCGAGACGCGGCGTGGAGCCCCCCCTCGCGGTCACCCGGGAGCCTCCGTTCAGCACGGACCAAATGCTTGTAATCGCATGACAAAGACGGAACATGCCTTTTCATTTTGACCGGATAGTCACACAATCGTCACCTTGGCGATCCTTCTCGAACCCCTCCCGGAGCGCGCCCCGCAGGAGGGAGCGCTGCCCGTTTCCCGCCCCGGCAAGCGCCGGCCGCGGGCCCGCCTCCGCGCGCTGGGGGAGGACGAGCTCGCCGTCGCCGACTGGGCTTCGCTGCACGGGGACCTCTCGCGGCGCCCGGTACCGGCCTCGGGATCGCCGATCGAGTGGCGCGTCCACGACCGCACCCACGTCGAGTTCGCCATCGACTATCCGCTCGGCCGGGAGCCCGCGGAGCACACCTGGGAGGCGTACTTCTTCGTTCCGGAGAGCTTTCGCCTCCACCAGGGCACCTACGACAAGAAGGCCATCTACGACGACCTCGGTTCGTACGTTCGCTATGCGGTGCCGACGATCCCCTTCTACCAGCTCGCGTCGATCGAGGAGGGGTCCCACCTGGCGGTCGCCAAGGCTGCGCTGATCGCTGCCGCGGGCCGCCCGGGCGACTCGCCGGAGGCGGCGCGGGCGATGCGCCGGCTGCGCCTGTTCGCGTGCCTGGTGCGCGCCTCCGGGCTGTCGGCGATGCGGGAGGTGGAGACGGGCGCGGAGCGCGGGCTGGGAGCGTCGTTCCTGGCCACGTGCAAGGCGGTGGCGGCGGCGTTCCGCGGGCTCCTCCACGACGCGGAGGGCCTCGGGCTGGCGGACGAGGTCCAGTTCGCCGCCCGCTGGACGGACGAGGACATCTCCCTGGTGCTCGAGACGCTGTGCGCCACGCTGGGCATCTCGCTGGAGGCGCGCGGGGCCGCGCCGCACTGCGAGATCGCCGAGCAGCTCGCGGCGTGCGCCGTCAAGGAGGCGCGGCACCGGCGCGCCCGGGGCTACGACTCGGTCGGGTCGGCGAGCAGCGACCCGCGCGGCACCGAGCACTTCGAGTTCCGCCGGCACCTGCTCAAGCGCTTCACCGCCTCGGTGCTGTGGCTCTCGCTCGACGTGCGCGAGGCGGCGCGGTGGGCGCTCCACGCGCTCTATGCGGTGGCCGCCGCGACCGCCATGGCCTTCGCCCTCGCGGCGAGCTTCGGCCGATCGCCCGGCTCGGCGAGCTTCGTGCGGTACGCGCTGCCGCTGGTGGTCGCCTACGCCATCCGCGACCGGATGAAGGCGGTCCTCCAGAGCGTGTTCGCGGGGTGGATCGCCCGCCGCTTCCCGGACCGCAACTGGGTGATCAAGGACCACGAGCGCGGGCGTCGGGTCGGCAAGGTGAACGAGCGCGCCGCGTTCCTCCCCTTCAGCCGCGTGCCCGAGGGCGTGCTGGCCACGCGCCGCCTCACCCGCACCCACGCGCTCGAGGAGGAGGCCCGCCCCGAGCGCGTCCTCTGGCACCAGAAGACGGTGCTGGTCCGCGGCCAGGGCGACCTCGAGGGCGGCGCGCCGGACTTCTCGATGCTGACGGAGATCTTCCGTCTCAACCTGCACCGCTGGCTGCTCCACACCGACGACCCCGACCGCAAGGTGGTCTTCGCCGACCCCGAGGACGCGCTGGTGTACCAGGTGACCACCCGCCGCGTGTACAACATCAGCGTGGTGTACCGGCTGCGCTCCGGCTCCACCGGCGGCGCGGGCCGTCACCGCAGGCCCCCGGCGGAGGGCCCCTGGCACCGCATCCGCGTGGTGGTCTCTCGCAAGGGCATCGAGCGCATCGACGCCGTCTGTTGACCGGATCACCGCCGTCATCCTGGGGAACGCCCGAGAGCGTTCCCCGACGCATTGACCGACCCGCGGGTGGGGCGCCCGCGTATAGTGACCGGATGCTCCGACTACCGCTGGCTTCCTGGGCGCTGCTCGTCCCTGCCCTCCTCGCCATCGCGGCCTGCTCGAGCGGCACCAAGGCCACCGGCTCGGGCGGCGGCTTCAGCGGCGGCACCGGCGGGGCCGGCGTGGGGCTCGCGGGGAGCGGGACCGCGAGCACCGCGGGCACCGGGGCCGGCGGCGACGCCGGGAGCGGCCTGATGATCGACGCCGCCGGCTCGAGCGGGAGCACCGGAACCGGCGGCGACGCGGGGGCGGCGTATCTGATCTACGCCCACACCGACACCACCCTGTTCACCCTCGATCCCACCTCGGCCAACCTGGCGCTCACCCAGGTCGGCACCTTCGACTGCATCGGCCCCTACGGGACGGCAGGAGCCCAGTCCACCGCGATGACCGACCTCGCCGTCGACCGCAACCAGAACCTCTGGGGACTCAGCTCCTACGCCGTGCGGCAGCTCACCGTGCAGGGCACCACCGTGCACTGCGCGGCGGAGATCGAGGTCCACGTCCTCGACCCCAACGCGGGAGACTCGGGCTTCCCGTACATCAAGTTCGAGGCGCTCACGTTTGCGCCCGCCGGGGTCATCAAGCCCAGTGCGGAGGTGCTGGTGGCCGGCGACACCGCCGGTCAGCTGTGGGTCATCGACACCTCGACGTCGTCGCCCTCCATCACCCAGCACGGCGCCTTCGGCACGGTGCCGGCCAACGACGGGCTGGGGCACGCCTACCCGTACCCCGGCGGCCTCTGGGAGCTCTCCGGCGACATGGTCTTCCTCGCCAACAACGGTAGCCCGGTCGGCTTCGCCACGGTCCGGGACTGCCCCAATCCGCCCGACAACAGCGGCTGCGACCAGGTCGACACGCTCATCGAGATCGACATGACCGCGCTCGCCCAGGCCGGCACGCAGTCGGTGACCAAGGCCATCCGCGGCCAGATCCTCGAGGGGTCGAGCTGCGGCGGCAACGGGAGCTTCGGCTTCGGCAACCTCTTTGGCATCGCCTCGTGGAACGGCGACGTGTACGGCTTCTCGCGCTCGGGCGATCTGGTCCAGATCAGCAACGTCGACGGGACCGCCTGCCTGGTGAAAAATTACCCCTCGGACCTCTTCTCCGGCGCCGCGGTGACCACGCTCGCCCCGGTGCTGCCCCCGCCCCCGCCGCCCTGATCACCGCCTTCAGTCCTCGATCGCGCCGGCGCAGATCCAATCGTAGATGGTCTGCACGTCGGCCTTGGACAGCGGCGACCCGTTGAGCGGCATCGTCGTCGTCGGGTTGCACGCGTCGAGGTTGTGCCCGGTGAGCTTGTCGATGACGTAGCTGTGCTCGGGGTCACAGGGCTTGATCATCAGCCGCTCGTCGGTGCACTCCTCGGCGATGATGTTGACCAGCATGTTGACGACGCCGCCGCTGGTCTGCATGGCGGAGTGACAGGCCGCGCTGATCGAGCAGTTGGACGTGGTGATCGGGACCACCGCCGCGCTGAGGTGCGGCGTGGCCCCGGAGCAGGTGAAGCCGCTGGGCTGCACCACGGGGCCCGCGCCGCCCGCACCCAGGGTGCACGTCGCGGTGACGGTCCCCGTGGTGGTGCCACTGCCGGAGGTGGTGGTCTCGCCGCTGCCCGACGAGGTCGTGCCCGAGGAGGACGTCGAGGTCCCTCCCGAGCTGAGCGTCCCGCCGCTGCCGGGGTTGCCGCAGCCGATCGCAGTCAGCACGACCACGGCGGCCCACCAGCAGCGTCCATTGCCCATCGCCCACGTCTAGCGCTGCCGTGGCGCGCCGTCGAGACGGCTCGCGGATCGCCCAAAGCTCGACAGCCGCCGGCGCTTCGGGCACCTTGCCGCCCCCCCGTGCCCGAGTCCCTCGTCCTCGCCCCCACCTCCGATGCGCGCGTCTTTGTCGCACCCGATGGAGAGCGCCGCTCGCCTCCGCCGGGCTGGGCCTGCCTCCCGCCCGGCGACGCCGGCCTGACCCGCCGGGTGAAGGCGGCCGGGCCCTCCTGGGCGGTGATCGAGAAGCGCGGCCGCAAGGCCTTCTCCAGGGGGCTCTGGGCACCCCAGGAGAACATCGCGGCCGCGCGCACCGCCCTCGAGGCCGAGCGCGCCACCGAGGGCTACGCCAAGCGCCGGGTGGCCGACACCGCCCGGCGCGAGCGGACCCAGGCGGCCTACGCGGTGTCGTTCGAGGAGGAGGTGCGCGCCTTCCTGCGGTTCTCCTCCCGCTGGGAGCCGCTGGGGCGCGAGCTCGCCGCGCGGGTGGCCGCGCACGCCACGCCGGTGGGGAGCGGGACCGTGGCCCGGACCGAGCGCATCCCCATCGAGCAGCGCGCCGAGGCCGCGGTGATCGCCTGGATGCGCCACCAGACGACGGCCTACGACCAGCTGGCGATCCCGCGGGTCAAGGGCGCCCGACGCGAGGTGCGGCGGGACCTGGCGGAGATCTCGCGCGCGGTGCTCGACCTGCACCGCCGGGACGCGGTGCATGCGACCGGTGGGTGCCCGCTGTGCGTGGCCGTCCAGGCCCGCGCTCCGGGCGGCGGCTGAGAGCCTCGTCAGCGCGAACGGCGGCGCCGGGTCAGCGCGGCGAGCGCACCGACGACCGCGAGCATGCCGGCGCGCACCGCGCCGTCGGTCCGGACGACCGCGCACCCGCCCGCCGAGGGCGCGGGCGCCGCGACAGGGGGCGGGGCCGAGACGACTGGCGCAGCGGGCGGGGCCGAGACGACTGGCGCAGCGGGCGGATCCGAAGCGGCGGGCGCTGCGGAAGCCGTGGGCGGGGGCGCCGCGGCGGCAGCGCCGGCGGCGTCGGCCGCAACGTTGACGGTTGCCGCGCGCTTGACGGGGACGGGTGCGCTGTCAGGCACGCAAAGATGGCCTACGGGATGGGTCCGCGGGGCGCAGCTGGGTGGGATATCCGCCAGAGCGACGGTCGGCAAGAGCGTGGCCAGGGCGAGGAGCGGTGCGGCGAAGCGGAGGCGCATCGGGACACGCTAGCGGATCCCGCGCGGAGCAGGCAGCCGCACCGGTGCGTGCGCGAGGGCTCCGGATCCGCTGGACAGCCCCGGGGGGTACGAGCCCACATTGGCGGCAGCCATGAACCCGACCGAGCCCACGGACGACGCGAACGACGAGGCCCCCAGCGAGACCGAAGAGACCGGCGACCGCCGGCTCCGGCCCGAGGAGCAAGACCCCAAGCTCTGGAAGGGCGAGGGGTGGACGGCGCGGGTGATCAAGAACGAGGACGACGACGGGTGGGCCGTCGAGATGACCTTCGACGGCCAGAGCGAGCCGTCGCTGGTGGGCCCCTGGACGATGGGGCGCGACAAGAAGAACCCCAAGCCGCTCGACTCGTTCGCCTTCGCCACCCTGGTCAAGACCGCCAACGAGATCCTGGCGCGCCACGCCCAGCAGCGCCGGGCCCAGCTCCACCGGGACGTCTGGACGCGGGTCGAAGGCGGCGCGCGCGTGCGGGTCGACCTCGACGTGATCCCCGACGAGGACGATCCCCACGCGATCCTCACGGTGCACGACGAGGCGGGCGCGGTGGCGAGCCGGGCGCGCGTGCCGGCGAGCTTCAAGCTGACCGCCGAGAGCGCGCGCCGCTGGATCGAGCAGGGCGGCGGCTCCGAGGGGTGAAGGCGCTCGGCCCTCGAGCGCCGCGGGAATGGGCTCGAAAAGCGGGGGATGGGCGGGTACGCTGGGCCACGATGTCGACGCCGCCGCGGATCGAGGAGGGGCCCTCGTGGCCATGAAGCCCCCCACGACGGCTGATCCGCTCCTCATCGGGCGGTACGCGCTGCACGACGAGATCGCCGCGGGGGGGATGGCGACCGTCCACCTCGGCCGGCTCCTTGGCCCGGTCGGGTTCTCGCGCACGGTGGCCATCAAGCGGCTCCATCCTCAGTTCGCCAAGGATCCGGAGTTCGTCGCCATGTTCCTCGACGAGGCGCGGCTGGCGGCGCGCATCCAGCACCCCAACGTGGTGCCGACGCTCGACGTCGTCGCCCTCGACCACGAGCTCTTCCTGGTCATGGAGTACGTGCAGGGCGAGTCGCTCTCCCGCGTGGTGCGCGCCTCGACCAAGCGCGAGGCTGCGGCGCCGCTGCCGATCGTGACCACCATCATGGCCGGCGTGCTCCACGGCCTCCACGCCGCGCACGAGGCGAAGACCGAGCAGGGCGAGGCCCTCTGCATCGTCCACCGCGACGTGTCCCCCCAGAACGTGCTCGTCGGCATCGACGGCGTCCCGCGCGTGCTCGACTTCGGCGTCGCCAAGGCCGCGCACCGCGCCCAGACGACGCGTCAGGGCCAGATCAAGGGCAAGATGGCGTACATGGCGCCCGAGCAGCTCAAGAGCGATCACGTCGATCGCCGCTGCGACGTCTACGCCGCCGCCGTCGTGCTGTGGGAGGCGGTCACGCGCAAGCGCCTCTACCACGCGGACACCGACGCGCGCCTGCTCACCATGATCCTCTTCGAGCCGGCGCCCTCGCCGCGCACCGTGGTCCCGGACCTCAACGTCGAGCTCGAGCGGATCATCATGCGCGGCCTCGAGCGGGACCGGGACAAGCGCTACGCCACCGCGCGGGAGATGGCGCTCGACCTCGAGACCTGCCTGCCCGTCGCCAGCGCCAGCGCCATCGGCGGCTGGGTCGAGCGGATGGCGGGAGACGCGCTGGCGACCCGGGCGCGGCGCATCACCGACATCGAGAGCAGCACCAGCGCCCCGCGCTTCCTGGCCGCCGCCGAGGCCGTCACCTCCAGCCCCGCGATCGCGACGCCGCCGCCCCCACCCGGGCCGCCCGCGCTCGCCGTGGCCACGCCGAGCTCTCCCGCCATCGACGGCGCTCCCGCGGCTGCGCGCGCGCCGGCACCGAGCTCCGCGACCCTGGTCGACCCGCCCACCGCGGTGCTCCCGGCGATCGAGGACGTGGCCGAGCAAGCCGCCACGCTGAGCAAGGTGACCCGGGCCTCGCTGGTGCCCGAGCCCCCGCAGGGTAGGCGGCGCTTCCTCCTCCTCGGCGCCGGCGCCGCGCTCTTCCTCCTCCTCGGCGTCGTCGTCGCCCGCGCCACCATGCAAGGCCCCAACGACAGCGGCAAACCCGCCGCGGCGAGCACGGAGCCCGTCGCAGCCCCGCCGCTCGCGACCGCCGCGCCCACCCCGCCGCCCGCCCTCACCGCCGCAGCGCTCGAGCCCACGGCGACCGCCAGCGCCCACACCGCCACCGGGTCAGCCGCCCCGCCGCGCAAGGGGTCGCCATCGGCGCCGCCCCCCCGCAATGGAGCCACGCCTGCCGCCGCGCCGGCGCGACCCGCCGGCAACTGCGCGACCCCCTACACCGTCGATGCCGCCGGCTTTCGCCACGTGAAGCCCGAGTGCATGTGACGAGGACCGGCCGGTCATCCTGCGGAACGCCCGAGAGCGTTCCGCGACCGATCAAGCTTGGGGGGGCGAAGCCCCCCTCGCGAAGCTCTCAGGGGTTCGGGTAACAGCAGCGAGCGCCGACGTCCTGGTAGAAGCCGATGAGCGGCAGGGTCCGCGTCGGCGCGCAGGCGAGCGCGCTGCCGCTCTCCAGGTAGCCGCCGCCGCCGACGTAGGCGCTGTTCTTGGTCGGATCCGGGGTGTCGTACTCGCAGCCGCAGTCGAGCCACTCGCCGACGTTGCCGCTCATGTCGAACAGGCCAGGCGACCCGCCCACGCACAGCGGCCGGGAGTGAACGTCGAGGGGCTGCGTGGCCGCCGGCGCGTCGACGCACTGGTTGGCCACGTAGGTGTTTCCGTAGGGGTAGGTGAGCCCGGCGGACGACTCGCACGCGGTCTTCCACTCCGGGGCATAGGGCTTCCCCTCGTTACCGTGGCACATCCAGCCGCCGGCCCAGGTGCAGTAGGCGGCCGCGTCGCACCAGTGGATGCAGCGCACCGGCGCGTTGGGGTGGGCCACCGCCTCGGCGGCCAGATCGTAGGTGTCGCACTCGGCGCTCGAGGCGACGCCCGCGTCGTTCGCCGGAGCGGTGTTGGGCACGACCGACTGGTTCCATTTGCAGACGTCACGCTGGCCGGCGGGCGTGGGGGTGAACGCCTCGACGAACGCCTCGTATTGCGCGGCCGTGACCTCGGTCGCGTCGATCAGGATGGGGTCCGGGCCCCCGTCCGGCCCGATGACCGTGACCGCCACCGGAGGCAGCACGGGCCCGACCTTGCCGCTCGAGCTCGAAGAGCTGCTGGAGCTGGAGCTGCTGGAGCCGGTCGTCCCGCTGGAGCCGGTGCTGCCGGAGCTGGTCGTCCCGCTGGAGCTGCTCGTGGTGGTGGAGCTGGGGGCGCCCCCCGAGCCGGTGCTGCTGCTGGCGCTCGTGCTCCCGGCGCCGCCGCTGCCCGAGGCGCTGCTCGACGAGCCGCCGCTGCCGCCGTCGGTGAGATTGCTGAAGTCGAGGAGGAGCCCGCACCCGCCGGCCAGCGAGAGGCCCAGCGACAAACAAGCGATCCCCACGCGTACCCGCATAATGCTGGCCATTTCTACGCGAAAGCCCGAGTCCCCACAAGCCCCCCTCCCCTTGACGGCGCGATCCCAGGTGTGGTCGCATCCGCGCGATGCAAGCGGGCGCGGCGCGATCGCGGATCTGGACGACGGGATTGGCGGTGCTCGCGCTCTCGACCCTGGTGGCACCGCGGCCGGCGCAGGCCGATGGGCCCGTGACGCCGCAGCAGTGCAGCGCCGCCTACGACCACGCCCAGGTCCTCCGCCGCGATCGCAAGCTCCGCGCGGCGCGCGAGCAGCTCGTCCTGTGCAGCCAGAGCAAGTGCCCCGGCGTCATCACCGCCGACTGCGGCCCCTGGCTCCGCGAGGTGGAGGGCGGCCTCCCCTCCGTCGTGTTCGTGGCGCGCGACGCCGCCGGCAACGACGTCCCTGCCCTCAAGGTCTCGATGGACGGCACAGCGCTCACCTCCCGGCTCAGCGGCGACCCGCTCGACGTCGATCCCGGCGAGCACACCTTCACCCTCGAGCCCGAGCACGGGAGCGCCGTCACCCTCAAGCTCCTCATCAACATGGGCGAGAAGAACCGCCTGGTGCAGGTGGCCATCCGCGAGCCCGCCGCGGCGGCCCCGCCCCCCGTCGAGCCCGCGCCCGCCTCCGGTACCAAGAGGGGGTCCCTGGTCCCCGGGATCGTGGTCGGGGCTCTCGGCCTGGCGTCGCTGGGGGCGTCGATCGGGCTCTACGTGAGCGCGAACAGCGGCATCGACGGCCTCCGCACCACCTGCGCCCCGCACTGCAATCCGGACGACGTGAGCACCCTCCGCACCCGCGGGGTGATCAGCGACGTGGCCTTCGGGGTCGGCATCGCGGCCCTGGGCGGGGCCGGGCTGATGATCCTGCTGCGGCCGACCGAGAAGGCCGACGCGCCGGCTCACGAGCTCGCGGCGGGCGCGCGCCTGATCCTGGCGCCCACGGCCGGCGGCGGAATCGGCGGGATCGCCGCCCGCTTCTGACCGACTGGCAGCAGACGGTGGTCGGGCTGGCGCCCGCCGCCGTGCCGGTGAGCACGCGCCGTGTTATGCGGCAAACCGAGGGATTCATGCGCCACGTGCCTTTCCTGACGCTGGTCATCGCACTGTTCGTCACCGCGACCGGCTGCGGCTCTGGCAAGGAGAGCCAGAGCAGCGGCAGCGGCGGCGGCGCGCCCCTCGCCGACGGAGGCACCACCGGATCGGGCGGGTCCGGCACGGGCGGGTCCGGCACGGGCGGGGGCATGACCACCAGCTCCACGAGCAGCAGCTCCACGAGCACCAGCTCCACGAGCACCAGCTCCACCGGCTCGACGACGAGCAGCTCCACGACGAGCAGCTCGGGCGCCGGCGGGGGCGCCACCGACGCTGGCACGGACGCCGGCGACGCCGGATCCCCGTGCCTGCCCAACCCCTG
>Ga0302267_10006190_pt1 | contig 12223 bp, 10 predicted proteins | sample III_Bog_E1_3_FD_194555 | JGI IMG/M metagenome (GOLD analysis project Ga0302267, IMG submission 194555) | Peat permafrost microbial communities from Stordalen Mire near Abisko, Sweden - III_Bog_E1_3 | ecosystem: Environmental > Terrestrial > Soil > Wetlands > Peat | place: Sweden: Abisko... | reverse complement strand
CTGAGTGGGAATCGCTTCTCAACCAGGCATCTTCTTGGTGAAAAAGGGCGCTGCCAGGGAGTCCGGGGTCTCGGAGGAGTTTTCCAGTGCATGCGGATTCACCCACATAGTGCAGTGAGGCTTTGCCTCCAACCCATCGACGAAGACCTGTCGCCGGGGACACTCAGTTGGGGAAATAGTCGCCTGAACGGCGGTAATCTCTGTCCACTCCGGCGGAAAACTGCTTTGCCCCTGCCAGAACCAAAAAAAGCGCGCCTTTACAGGCGCGCCCTTTCAGAGCTGTGTTGCAATTAGCGGTCCGGAAGAACGATCAAGCAGGGCGCCTCATTGAGCGCCCTGCTTGAGGATTTGGTCGGCGAAGTAGTTATGTACTTTGGCCTCGTCGTGGAGCGCTTCGAAGTAGGCGTTCTGCAGCAACTGTGCGTGGCCTTCGCGTAGGCCGCGGCGGATAACTTGCTGCACGCGCGGGTCGTTCAGCTCGCGCTGGCCGGCTGGCTCATGCGATACCAGCTTATAGATCGCATAGCCGATGATCCGGCGGCCGGCGCCTGTTCCGTTATAGACGGGAAGAATCTCGGTGAACGCTCCCTGCTTGAGCTTGCTGACGGCGCTGTAGACGTCCGGTTCGCTGCGTAGTTGGCTCTCGGGTATGAAGCCCATGTCGCCGCCATTTCCGGCAGTGTTAGGATTTTCCGAGAAATTCATGGCCAAGTCGCCGAAATCCTGGCCGGCTTCGAGGCGTGTGTGCAGCCCCTGAATCTTCTTTTTCGCGTCGGCTTCGCTGGAGGCCTTGTTGTTTTGCAGATTACCAGTCTGCTGCGCGGCCCCCGCGGTGACCGCGATCTGCGCAAGATGGTACTGCGGCTCAATCAAGTTGAACTCTGACTTGTGCGCCACATAGTAGCTGGTGATCTCCGCGTCGGTGATGTTGATCTTTGACTCGATCTCCTTGTTGAGCAGCTTTGTCTTGGTCAATTGGCGGCGCAAATCGCGCTTGAGGTCGTCCGCGGTCAGATTGCGCGCCTGGAGTTGCTTGTCCCACTCCTCCTGCGTGTAGGGCGCCTTCATCTCGGTCAGCTTGGCGTTGACGTCCTCGTCGCTGGCAGTGAGGTTGAGCTTGGTGGCGCGCTGCCAGAGAATCTCGTCGTCGATCATCTGTTTCAGAATATTCAGCCGGACAATGTCGGCCTGCTCGGGGGAGGGCTTCTGGGGATTGTCGCCCAGGTTGTTCTTATAGTACTTCTCCAGCTCCGAGCGCAGAATATCCTTGCCATTCACGGTCGCCATCACATCCGGAGAGGGCGACCGGTGGCACCCGTTCACTGCGGCAACCACGGTAGCTCCACAAAGAATGAGGACAGCTAAGCGGAAAGATGTGCGACTAACAGCTTCGATTTGCAACCTGGTATCTCCTGGGGGACGCAAAGCTCCCCGGCAATCAAGAATAAACCCCGAGGCTTGTGCGGCGAAACGCAAAATCACAGGCGCATTCGCCAATTGATGCTCCAGCCGCCCTCTGAACGGCAGAAGCTAAGATCCGAGAGGCTACCGGTTACTTGGCAGTCCCCGCGGGCTGGGCTGCAGCGACTGGTGGTTGTCCGCCAGCGGCGCGCAGGGCGCGGTCAATCACCATCCACACCTGTTCTTGAGGCAGTGCGCCGCCAATGCGCTCGCCCTCCACAAAAACCGCTGGTGTTCCTTCCACTCCCAGCGCTTCGCCCTCCTTCAGCGAGGCGCGTACCCGGGTTTCGTCCTGCGCGGCCAGGCAGGCATCCAGTTTGACGGAGTCGAGCTTGCCCAGTGCAGCCTCCTGGCGGGCGATGCGGTTCAGCGCGTCAAAGCTCTTTGCCAGATCCCGATTTTCGCCGTTGACCTCCTGGCCGTGGAAGTGAAGGTAGTCCACGTAGTTCCAGTAAACCTCACCGCTCTGCGCTGCCAGGCAATTGGCGTTCACGGCGGCGTGCATTGCCCACGGGTGCATCTCAGGTGGCAGCGGGTAGTCCTTGTAGATAAAGCGCACCTGGCCGTTGTAGCGATCTAATGTGGCCGGAAAAAGCGCGTGGTGCATCTGGGCGCAGTAGCTGCACTCAAGGTCGTCGAAGCTGATAACCGTGACCTTGGCAGCGGGGTTGCCGCGAATGGGGCGGCCGGCCACGTCAATTGAAAAAAGCGGATCGTTGGCCAGGTCGAATTTGTCTAGCCGGGCCAGCGTTTTGCCATCGGTAGAGATCAGGAAATCAATCACCCTGTTCCGGGCGCCGCGCGTGAGGGTGACGGGCAGTGCGTCATAGCCGGGAATCTGGCTTGGCGTGCGCGCCCCAAGAGCTACACCATAATCTGGCGGCACGTTGAACTGGGAGCGAACCATAACTTCTATGCGGCGGTTCAGCGCCAGGTCCTGAGATGCCTGCGCGGCGGGTTGGGCCTTGCAGCCCACGGCCAAGCCCAGTGCAAGCAGGCCTGTCAAAAAATGAATGCGTGACAAAGGTTAATCCTCTCAGAAAAGGATACCCCAGCAGGGCGGGTGGGGGTGTATTAATATGCCGGCGGCAAGCTGGGGTCGCGGAAGGCCGTGCTGGAGCGGCGGATGTCGCCCAGAGCGCCGAAGTTGGCCAGAGTAAAGCTGTAGAGGTACTGAGTCTCCTCGCGGACGGTGCCGAGATCGAAGCGCCGATAGCCGAAGGTAAGGCCGCAGCAATTCCAGTTATAGACGGCCTGCGCGCTGGCGTATTGCAACTGGCCATGGGTAAAGTCGTAGCCGCCATTGGCGGCCATGTTGAATCCCTTGCCGCTCTGCTTGCCGATGGAAAAGAACGGCTGCACCTGCTGGCTCTTGATGGTCGTGGCGGCGCTGCCGTTCTCATCGACAGCGTTGAGCATGGCATGGCCCACGCCGACGGTAGTGCGGCCCCAACTGTAGCCCGCATACATGTTGTCAGCGCCGAATAGCCCGGCCTTGGTGTCGTAGTCCAGGTCCCATTGAATGCGCAGGTTGTCGATGGCCTCAAAGCGCAGGCGCGAGGTGACGGGCGACACGTTCCGCGGCCCGGTGAGAAACGCAACCCCGCTCAGGTCTAGCGTAGAGTCGAAGACATTGCGGCGGCCGCCAATCAGCGCCCCGCCGAAGTCCGAGTCAACGTAGAACTCCTGCGCGACCTGCCAACTGGCCCACTCGCGCGGGTGCGTCTGCGGGGGGCAATTCTCTGGATCAGTTTTGTCGTCTGTCGAGGCGCAGGTTTGGCCGCCGGCGGGGCGCAGATAAAGGCGCTGGGTGAGCGAGTAGCCCACTTCGTTGGTATTGGTGGCAATGTCAGTAGTGTCCGTCAGCAGAACGTGTCGCGCCTGGCTGCCGATGCCGCCTACGTAGCGATAGGTAATCTCGGGCTCGATCACATGGCGCAGTTCGCGATTCCAGCGCGTAAGCGCAAAATCCCGCTCCAGCGCCGGCGGCCGCAGATCCACCGAAGCTTCAAAATCGGTCCTGTTCAGCGCATCGTGGCTGATGAAGGGAGTGCCCCCGAAATGCGTGCCTTTCAGGTCGGGGTTCTGGCTGATGGAGTAGATAGTGTCGCGCAGCGCGCCCTCGGCCATCACGCTCCACCCTCCAGCCGAAAGCGGCAGGGAGATATGTGGATAGAAGTCGAAGCGGCCCACGTTGCGGGCATGGAAGTGAGGTTCAGAGCGGGTCAGATAGCTGAGCGACGATCCCATCCCCCAGTAAAGCGGCGAGGCGCTCAGAGGCCGGTCCAGCACGTCGAAGCGCAGGCTGGGCAGGTGAAGAATCCTGGCCTGATTGGCGTTGATGGAGGCTGTGTCAGTGACAGTGGTGCCCGAGGTGCCGGCGAAGGTCTGGAATCGGTCCAGCGACACGGAGGAAACAAATCCCCTGTGCGCGTTGCTGAGCCACATGTCGCTCTTTACCTCGGAACTGACCGCCTGCCAGTAGTCGTCGTTGAAGACCAGCCGGTAGACGTAGCTGGAAAGGTATTCGATGTTGCCCGCCAGGCGCGTTGAGGAGCTGAGATCCTTGCGGCCCAGTGCATTGATGTCCACTCCGCCCTCGTTGGTGAGCGTCATCTTGGCAGGGTTGGCAACAGTGGGGTTCGGCAGCTCAATTCCACGGTCTACAAGGGCGTTCCAGCGCACTGTCAGGTGGTCCAGCCCAAGGCCTTTGTAACGGAAGTCGCCGTTGGGCGCCCAGCCGCGCTTGCTGTAATACTCCGTGCCGGCAGTCATATCCATGCTGCGGCTGATTACCCAGTAGAATTGCTCGCCAAACGTGTAGCCCCTGATGGACGATCCCGTGCTGATGACGGGGATAAGAAATCCGGTCTCGCGGCCTGTCTCGTCTATCGGATGGCGAAGGTAGGGAAAGTAAAAAATGGGCACGTTGAGGAATTTGAACAGGGCATTAGCAGTAGAGGCCTGGCCGCTCTCCACTTTGATCGAGCGGGAGATGATCTGCCAGTCCGGTTTTGGCAAGCGGCAGTTGGTCATCGTGCCGTCAATGATCTGGTAGTTGCCCTCGCCTGTCTCCAGCACCACCCTGCCGGTAAAAAAGAACGGCGTGGTCGTGGAATAAACCGACGTGCGGCCCAGCCTGCGCACACCCTGCGACCCATGCACGTTGAAAAAGCGCGCGGTGTGCATATTCAACCGCATATCCCCGTAATCGGCGTAGATGAGCACATCATTGGGCCCGCCGGCCACTTGCAGGTGTCCGTCCGCGTTCAGTTCCGTAGTGGATTGGTCGTAAACGACCTTGTCGGCGCGCAGAATGTAGTCCCGATAGTGGACCACTACCCCGCCGGTCAGCGTCCATGTATTGCCAACACGAGTCTGCCTCTCGGCTTCCCATTCCACCGGAACTCCGCTTGGCGGGGCAGGCTCCGGTTTGGCTATGGGCAGAATCTCCTGGCCGGGGTCGTCCGGCAGGGATGAAAACTCAGCTCCCGCGCCGCTTTGGCCGGGGTCATTTGTTGCGGTCGTGCCCGCCCGATTTGCTTCCTGGGCCGCGGGGAGTGCCCCATTGGTCAACGTCTGTCCCCGAAGTATCAGGTGACAGACGGTCAGCATCGTGATAAAAAATAAGGTGCGAGGGCGCATTCCGGGACCTAGGTCAGCATAGCAAAACAGGCTGCCTTGTATCCGGTACGCGTCGCGCAGCTCTGGCATCAGGCAAGAAATTCGATTGATTTTCACCGCGCCCGGATCCCGCGATCCGGGGCAAGCCTGTGTATTTCTCCGCGCAACCTTCCTTCTCTATTGAAAGCAATGTCCTCCATGCCCGGCTGTGCCGGGTTTGAAGGACCTGAATTGCCGGTCCGAACGCCGGAAATCGGCCGGATGACTTCTGAGAAGGGACACGAAAGCCTTGAGTACGTCTGTAAGTCTGCCCATTTCTGCAATCTCCTGGAAGCAGGAAGTGAATCGGCGCATTGCCGCGCACCAGAGCCGCAGCTCCTCCGCAACGAAGCCGGTCATGCCCGCGCGAAGGCAGCCGGCAGCCGGCAGCCGTTATGCCCAGGCAGTTGCCCGCGTAGCCGCGCGCTATGCCCGAGCCTCCAGTTTTTGCCAGATAGAGGCTGCCGGAGCTCAGCCTGCCGTCGATGCCGCCTCGCCAGACCCGCAGAGCGCCTCCGCCGGGCCACACCTGTTGGAACCCAAACAACCGCAGGCCGTGGCTCCAGTGCAGCTCCTGTTGCAGCGCCCGATTCCCACCTTCGTGCCCGCTCAGCCTGCCGTGCCCACCTCGCTCGATGCATGGGAAAGCGAATGTTCGCGCCTCGACGGGGAACCGGATTACATATTGCGCCCCTTGCGCCCGGTCCCTGTGAGCAAGCCAACCCCGCCGGACTCCTTTGCGCCTCCAGCCGAAGATAGCTGGGAGTGGCCGGCGGTGGCCGATGAGCCAGCGAACGAGGATGATCTTTCGCCGGTCGAGCCGGATCTGCCCATTCACGCCAACCTCATCGAGTTTCCGCGTGAACTGGTAGCTGCGCGCAAGAGACGCCCCCTGCGGGCAGAGGGACCGTTCGCAGTAACCAGGGCCCAGACGCAGTTGAACATTTTCGAGGTGGACCCTGCAGCTATTTCCATCGAACCGGAGGCGGCTGGCGCTGCGCCTGCCTGGCCGAGCCCGGAGTGGTCGAGCATCGAGTTGGACGCGCAGCCCATGGATGAACCAGAGCTTCGGGACGCGCTGTCCTCGCCGTCGGTCCTTCAACAGCCGCCCTTCAGCCGCCGGCTGACAGCGGCCTTCGTGGATGGCGCTCTGATCGCCGGCGCAATCATGGGAGCCGCCTTGGTGGCCGCTGCAAAAATAGGTCATCCGCTCCCGGCAAAAATCGCGGAAATCAGTGCGGCCTCTGCGCTCCTGCTTGCCGGCCTGCTCTACCAGGCGCTCTTCCTTGCGCTCGCCGAGGCCACTCCGGGGATGAAGTGTGCCGGCATAAGCCTGTGCACCTTCGACGGCCAAAGACTCACCCGTGCTCAGTCGCGGCGGAGGCTGGGCGCGCTGCTTCTCTCCGTGCTCCCCTTGGGACTGGGTATTGCCTGGGCTCTCTTTGACGACGACCACCTGTGCTGGCACGACCACTTGTCAAAAACGTACCTGCGGAAGAATTGAGAACCGGGAATGGCGGGCGTGTTCCTTGTGCTCGCAATCAACGGAGCAAAAGGAAAAGGGCGCGATTGGCGCCCTTTTTACTTCGAAAACAAGAGGAACAAACAGACTATCGGTGCAACACGAGGCCGGCCGGCTGGTTCTTACGGAACAAGACGAATGCCAAGCCAAGAAGCCCTGTGCCCAGCAACAGTAGGGAGGATGGCTCCGGAGCAATACTCGAGTCGAAGTTGTCTGAGGTTAGTACGGCAGGGCCTCCGTTGACCTCGGCGTAAATCAGCTCGAAGGAGTAATTGCCGCTTGTGGGCACAGTGAAGGTTGATATGTCGGCAGCGGTGGCGCCGGAGGAATTAATCGCTGTGAAGGTGCCGCTGCTGTTGGTAAGGTAGAGAATCATCCCGTCGTCGTGGACAAATTCATAGGTCGTGCCCGCCGCTAAAGATGTGTTGCCGGTGAACACGAAGATACTGTTGTTGATATTGTCTGCCCCTGCACTGCCGAGGCTTGTGGTCGTATCTCCGCCAGCGGTAAGAAAATCAGAGAGGTCAACATCGCCCGCGACTCCCGGTCCATAGAGATTAAAACTGAACAGGTTTACTGAGGGGCCGCTGGTGAGTGTGAAGGTCTCGGTAGCAGGGACTGAGGGCATGCTTGAAGGTGCGCTGCCAAGGCCCAGCGTGGTGTATGGCCCCAGATACTCGGAATAAAACGCGCCCGTTAAGCTGTCGGCTCGGGCGATCCCTGTGACACACATGGATGCGGCGAGTGCCGCTCCGACGATTGCAAGCCTGTTCGATTTCGCTTTGACGAGCAAAGCGAGTACAGGTTTCTTCATGCTTCCTCCTGGGGAAGCCCTTGCGGGCATTTGTGGAGTTTTCGGTTTCAGATCATAGGTCAGCCTGGGAAAGCTGACACGCGGAGTGGATCATTGGTACGAGAAGAACCCCTCGTTCTCTGGTGTCGGCTCCGCCGAGGGGATCGATTTGCCCTGCACGGACGAGGGCTCGGTCACTTATTGGCAAGCCTAACCGGAGTTCTCCGCCTGGTATGGTCAAAACCGGACACGAAGTCTTCGCTGCTTTGATATTCTCTGAATCTCAACAAATGTAAGTAGCGAGAACGCAGTGCGATGTTCCTGAATGGGATTAATGCTGCATGAAAATGGAGATTCGGGCGGGCGGGGTACTGAAGCGCTACGGCTTTGCGGCAGGATGGGAAAGTGCTCTGGAGTGGCTTCGGCAGCGCGGAGGAAAAACGGCGGCAGCCCTGTGGGCCCAGCAGCAAATACCCGCCGCTGGAGCCCGCAGATCTGGGAATGACTGCCGCCGACCGTTACAGCGGTTCCACAATTGCTGTATCACGAAAGCACTTCCCTTGAGTGGCATTTTCGTCAAGAAAATGCCACCCTGCGCGATACCAGAAAGGGCACGTGAATTGTGGAACCGCTCCGAAAACCCTACGAGTGCGCAGTCTGCAACGCAGGCTGCCCGGCCGGGAGATTCTTGCCGGCGTATCTTCCACCGGCCTGCTTGTCGCCCTCCAGGTGAAATTGGCGAATCATGCCGTCCAGGTCGCTGGCCAGCGAGGCGAGATTCTTGAGGGCTTCAACTGCTTCCTCTGCGCCTTGCGCATTCTCCACGGACAACTGAGAGATTTGGCCGACGGATTCAGAAATTTCGCCCGAGGCGGCGTTCTGCTGGGTCGCGGCGGTGGCGATTAGGTCAATCTGGTGCTCCACCTGCTGCGATGATTTGATGATGGCCTCCAGGCTCTTGCGAGCGTTGGAGGTCTCGTCCATGCCGGTTTCGACAGCAGTGCGGCTGTCCTGCATCACCTGAAGAGTCTCGCGCGTCTCCTCCTGGATGCTGCGAATGGTGCCCGCAATCTCTTCGGTGGCGCCTTTGGTGCGCTCGGCCAGGCGGCGAACCTCGCCGGCGACCACCGCGAATCCGCGCCCATGCTCTCCGGCGCGGGCCGCCTCAATGGCCGCGTTCAAGGCCAGCAGATTGGTCTGCTCGCTGATCTCCTGAATGACACTCACCACCTTGCCGATCTCCTCTGATCGGCGAGCCAGCGAAGTCATCTTCTCCGAAACGGTGCTGGTGGCCGCTGCAATCTTCTCCATGGTCACTGCCGCCGCCTGCATCACCGCGCCGCCCTGGTTGGCCGTCTCGGCAGAGATGCGGCTGGCCCCGGCTGCATTCTCCGCGTTGTGGCTGATCTCGCCGATGGTCGCCGTCATCTCCTGAGTCGCCGCGGCAATCTGGTTCGTCTTGCTGGACTGGGTGTGTGCGTTGCTGGCGGTCTGCACTGAGCGGGTGCTGATCTCAGTGGTGGCAGCCGAGAGCGTTTCCGCACCGTGAGCCACCGACTTGAGAACGGCGCGCATAGACGCTACGCTGGTGTTGAATGCGTCGCCGAGACGGCCAATCTCATCGGTTCCGCTGACTCTCACGCTTACCGTCAGGTCCTTGGCCGCAAAATGTTCCAGGGAGGCCATGAGCCTGGCCAATCGCGGCACTACTTCCCGCGTGAGAAACCCGCCGGTCAGTGCGCAGAGCAGAACAATCAGGATCGTGGCTCCCATGTTGACCCAGGTGGCGCGGTTGCTGGCAATCGTGGCGCCTTGAGACGCATCCGTGCCTAACTTCGCGTGGAGTTGAAACCCACTGTCTGCCGCCGACAATGCCTCATCCAGCGACGTCATTGTGGCGTCTGAAGAGAGAAGGTCCAACGCATCCCCCATTTTGCCGGCACTCAGCAGACCGACGCCGCGGTCGCTGGCGTCCTGGTACTGCTTGATTGACGCCACGAGCCTCAGGTAGAGATCGCGCTCTTGAGGGAGGACAAGGGGCTCCATGGCTCTCAAGGCACTTTGGTAGTCGGCAATTGCCTTCTGGCGCTTTGCGCCGTGGTTCGCCGTGCATGCCGGCGTCTGGCACAGCATCAGCTCCAGATCCTCTCGCCGTTCGGTATTGACGCTGTTGCGAATATCGCCGATTTGGACCAGGGCGGGGAAATGATTTGCACTGACGTTCTCGCTCTTTGCGGCAATGCTGCGGAAGGTGATGAACGTGAAGACGCCGAGCACGATGCACAGACCGCACACGATGCCGAATGCGGCGGTGAATTTGCGGGAGACGGGAAGATTGCGCAGCCATTGCATGGTGGTAACCCTTTCTGATGCGACTCAGGTTTTTCATCGGCGCAATCCGGCCGGACTTGAGTACTTTCGTTCAGCGGGCGGCTTGGAAGCGATCCGGCCAGAGCCTTTGCGGGTATCCGCGCAAATAGAGAGCGGGCGCGCGGCAAAAGCGGCCCGATTTGCGTCCACCGGCAATGCTCTATTGAAGTTGGAGCAGCGATTGTGTCAAAGTTTAACTATGGACAAGGGGTCCGTGATTGAGACGTTGCGTAGGCACGAACCGGAGCTAAAGGCTGCTGGCATTGTCCATCTGCGTCTGTTTGGCTCGGTTGCGCGCGGAGAGGAATCGCCGCAGTCCGACGTCGATCTCATGGCCGATTTCGACCGCTCGAAGTGTCTGACCTTGTTTGACATGGCTCGGCTGGAAGGTCGGCTCAGCGACTTACTCGGAGAGAAAGTGGATCTTTCTCCCATCGGATCGATGAAAGAGCGAGTCCGGGTACGGGCTTTGCGGGAGGCTGTTCATGCCTTTTGAGGATGCGAGTTCTCACCTCCATGACATCCTCGACAGCATTCATTCCATTGAACAATTCGTACATGGCATGGACCGGGAGGCCTATTGCCGGGACGAAAAGACCCAGGCCGCGGTGGGCGAAAGTTGCTCATCCTCAGCGAGGCGGCTATCAGGCTGAAGGACAGTGCGGAGGTTCTCTGCCCTGGAATTCCCTGGCGCGATATTCGCGGGAGCGGCAATTGGCTCCGTCATCAATACGACAGCGTGGATGTGGAAACTATTTGGAACACCGTCCAGGAGGGTTTGCCGCCTCTCAAGGCTGCAGTGGAAAAGGCGCTTGCGTTGCCTGACCATCCTTCGCGACACTGACGGGCGCATACCCGCATTGACTCCCTTGCGCTTGCGCCGTAGGCTCATATTATGGAATTCAAGATCAGCGAACTGGAACGGGAGCCCATCGACTTCGACCTGGAACTGGCTCCGGGCAAGATCGATTTCACCCAGGAGGCCGAGCAGCACGGGCCGCTGGCTTCGTCCGGCCACGCCGAGGTGCTCCACGAGCACCGGGGCCCCAGGGACATCGTGGCCGACATCCGGCTCAAGGGCAGTTTCTCCGGCAACTTTCAGGTTCCCTGCGCCCGCTGCGTCGAGCCGGTCGAGATTCCCCTGGCCGCCGACTTCGATTTGATCTTCCGCCCTGCGGCGGCGGATTCGGAAGCCACCGAACGCTCCATTACTGCGCCGGAGACCGAAATCGGGTATTATCAAGGAGACAGCCTTGCGCTTGAGGATGTGCTCCGTGAGCAGGTACTTTTGTCCCTGCCCGTCAGGACGCTGTGCAAGCCAGACTGCAAGGGACTTTGCCCGCGCTGCGGTGAAAACCGCAACAGCCAGGCTTGCTCCTGCGATGTGGGTCCGAGCGACCCCCGCTGGCATGCGCTGGCCGGCCTCCGCGGCCGGATCGAGTCCAAGGAAATCAGCCCCCAGCGAACATCTGGATAACATCTGGATAATTTGAGGGTGCCAAGGCACGTGCCGCAAGGCAATCAAGTCTCCGTATGGCCTGAAACTGGCCAGGAACGACCGGGACGGCTTGAAACGGGCCCAGAAAAGAAAGGAATTTTGCCATGCCTAATCCGAAAAGGCGTCACTCCACGCGCCGCACCGCACTTCGCCGCAGCCACGATTTTTTGACCGCCGTTGGCGTATCCGAGTGCCCAGCCTGTCACGAAAAGAAGCTGCCCCATCGCGCCTGCCCCAAGTGCGGCGAGTACAAGGGCCGCGCCGTGATCGCTGTCAAGGAAGCTGAAAAGTAGCTTTCCGCGCCCATGCTCATCGATATTGCGCTTGACGCCGTAGGCACCGACAAAGCTCCCGAGGCGGAGCTTCGCGGAGCCATCCTCGCTTGCAAGGCTCTGCCCGTGCGGGTCCACTTGATTGGGCCTGAGGCGGAGTTGCACGATCTCCTCGACGAGTACCTGGACAACGAGGACCTGCCTATCGTCATCCACCATGCCTCGGAACGCATCGGCATGGAGGAGAAGGCGGTGCACGCGGTACGCACCAAAAAAGACAGCTCCATTCGCGTGGGGCTCAAAATGGTGCGCGAGGGCAAGGCTGCGGGTTTTGTCACCGCCGGCAACACCGGTGCGGCCATGGCCACGGCCAAGATGGTGCTGGGCGCTCTGCCCGGCGTTGACCGTCCTGCGCTGGCAACCCCCATGCCCAGCTCCACGGGCAACCCATGCGTCCTGCTTGACGTCGGCGCCAACGTGGATTGCAAGGCGCACAATCTCGCGCAGTTTGCCGTGATGGGCGAAATCTATGCCCGCAGCGTGCTCAAGATTGAGTCGCCGCGCGTGGGCCTGCTCTCCATCGGCGAAGAAGAGAGCAAGGGCAACGACCTCACCCGAGAGGCTTTTCCGCTGCTCAAGGCACT
>Ga0302267_10006181_pt1 | contig 12236 bp, 9 predicted proteins | sample III_Bog_E1_3_FD_194555 | JGI IMG/M metagenome (GOLD analysis project Ga0302267, IMG submission 194555) | Peat permafrost microbial communities from Stordalen Mire near Abisko, Sweden - III_Bog_E1_3 | ecosystem: Environmental > Terrestrial > Soil > Wetlands > Peat | place: Sweden: Abisko... | reverse complement strand
CGTTCTGCTGACCCTCATGCCGCATGCTTTCAATGTGGTCTTTGTGGCGAGCTTTGGCGTGGCCATCCTGGGCCTGGGCATCATCACGCTGTTTGTGCCGGCGGTTGAGCCGGACGACCAGCCGGTGGCGGCGACTCCCGTCTCGCTCAAGACCGCTCTGCAATTATTGGGTGAGGCCAGGTTTCGGGCCTTGGTCCTGGCGGCGATCGCGCTCGGCCTGGCCTCCATCAGTGACGGATTTATTTTTCTCATCTTGCAACGGCGTCTCGGGGTGGGCGTGGCCACTTTTCCGTTGCTCTATGTCGGTGCTTCCCTCATCACGGCCATGTTCGCTGTGCCATGCGGACGTCTGGCGGATCGTTTGGGCCGGCGGGGGGTTTTGTTGGGCGGCTACGGATTACTCGCGCTGGTTTATGCGGTGTTGCTGCTGCCCGGCGGCGGGTACGGTCAAATGTCCGCCGTCCTCGTTTTATTGGGCGGCTATTATGCCGCAACGGATGGCGTGCTGACGGCCATGGCCGCGGCGGTGCTGCCCCAACCCCACGCCGGCAGCGGTCTGGCCGTGATCGCCACCGCGGCTGATTTGGCGCGTCTGGCCGCTTCAGTGGTGTTTGGGCTGGTTTGGTCCTTGGCCGGCAGCACGACGGCAACCACGGTTTTTCTCTTGGCCCTCGCGGCGGCCATGGTCGTCGCGGCCGGTTTCCTGATTCGTCCCAAAGCGTATGCCACCTGATGATCCAAACCAACCGCGCGCGGGCGCAACGGCGGACGGCCGCAAACTAATTCTGTTCGGCCTGCTGTGCGTCGTGGTTGTCGCCGGCGTTGTGGCGTTCGCGATCCATGACCAATACCAGCGCCGGCAACGCGCGGCTTCCGCCGCTCCGCCCGGGCCCGCCGGTACCAACTTGCTCACCGACCTCCGGCGGCGGCCCGGACTGATGTTTCGCAACACGGCGCTGGGCCCGGCGTACGGCCAACTTGCGCTCGCCCGGCTCGACGACCCGGACGGATTTCGCCTCCCCACGGGGTTGCCGTGTGAACGGGTCTATGGCAACGGGCGTTCCGGCTTGTGCCTGCAATCGGTTCGGGAGGCCTTCCCCATTTTTCAGGCAGTCAGTTTCAACGCCAATTTCCAAGTGATCCATATTTTCAAGTTGGCCGGGGAACCCAGCCGCACCCGGGTATCGCCGGACGGACGGCTGGCGGCCGTCACGGTTTTCATCGCCGGGCACGGTTACAGCGGGGTCGGCTTTTCCACGCGGACGGCCATCTTTGATCTTGTCACCGGCAAACCGCTGACCGACGACCTGGAAAATTTCTCCGTCACAAAGGGCGGCCAGCCGTTCCATAACGCGGACTTCAATTTCTGGGGCGTCACCTTTGCCGGCGATGGCGACCATTTTTATGCCACCCTTGCCTCCGGCGGCATAAATTATTTGGTCGTCGGCTCCCTGGCGAACCGGCAGCTGCGCGTGCTGCGGCCGGGCGTGGAATGCCCCTCCCTCTCGCCCGATGGCGGGCGGATCGCGTTTAAATCGCGCCTCACCAGCGCCGCCGGCCCGCATTGGCAGCTGCATGTGTGGAATCTGAAGACGGCCACGGAGACCACCGTGAACGAATCCCGCAGCGTGGATGACCAGGCCGAATGGCTCGACGCCGACCACGTCTTGTATGGGCTGCCCAGAAGCCTCGCCGGCAGCGCCACGTGGGACATCTGGATGGCCTGCGCGGATGGCACGGGCGTTCCCAGTTTGTTCGTGCATGATGCCGCCTCGCCCTGTGTCGTCCGCAACGGGATGGCGGCGAGTGTGGAAAATTTGCCCGCCGCCAATGTGGGGGCCGCGCCGGCAACCACGCCCGCCCCGGCGGCCGGTACGGAAACTGCGGCGACCACCCCGTTGCTTTTGCTGAATCAGAGTTACCGGCTATCCGGCGATGGAACGGCGTTGGGCATTGATCTCGTCACCGGCGCGCTTACCAACGCGGCCGCGGGAAATCTCGCGGTCCAATGCTGGACGGAGAACCAAGGAAAGAAATCCGGCCAGCGGTTCAACTGGCATTGCCGGCTGACCCTGCCCGGCGGCGGGCTGCTGGCGACGGACGAAAAAATTCCCGCGCTGGCGCCGGACCACGGCTATGTGTCCACCGTGGAAATCACCCGCAACGCCGACCAGACCGACTGGCAAAATGAAGCCGTGTTGCTGTTCTATTATCAGTTGCCGGATGGGCGGTATGGGTGGATGAATTTTTCCGTGAAGGTGGGCGCGCTGGATTATTGCGTGATTGACGCCCGGCTCAATCCCACCGGTTCCCGGAATTTAATGCCGTTGGGAACGGATCCCGCCAACCCGCCGCCGCCCGCGGCTCCCACGCGGGACATTCCGTCCTACAAGTAAACGGGCGCCAGCGCGCCGGCGCGCGGTCAGGCGCCGCGGCCGAAGGGAAAATGAAGATTGCGACGCCCTGTCAAAACGAACCGCCGGAAAACCACTAACCGGCTTAAAAACAGGACGTCGCAAATTGGCTCGCAGCGGCGCACGGCCGCCGGATTATTTCTTCAGCGTCCGCAGGTAGGCGATGGACGCCTTGATGTCCTCGTCCGAAAGCTCGGAGGGTTTCATCAGGGTCTTGTCGTCTTTCTTCAGGCCTTCCTTGATGGACTTGAACGCCTGGTCGTCGGTGATCGCCGCCTGCACGGCCGCGTCGGAGTAATCCTTGCAGCCGAGCTTGGTGCCCATCTTGGTCGCGCCTTTGCCGTCGTCGCCGTGGCATTTGGCGCAGTTGTCGCCGTAAACCCCGGGGCCGTCGGCCCGGGCGCTGAGGGTGGTGAGGGCGAGCGCGAACGCCGCCGGGAGGATGAGGAGTTGGAGTTTTTTCATAATGGTGAAAATACTCTGGCCCGCGCCGCAAAAAAAAACTCCACCAACATTGCCAAATTCTAAACAAATTTTGCCGGGACCGGTCCTCTTCCCGGTTGCGTTTTCCCGGTTCCTGACGCAACTTCTCCGCACCATGAAATGTCCGGCCCACCAGCACGAGGCGCTGGCCATCTGCGCCTATTGCGGACGCGCGCTGTGCGCGGACTGCGTCCGGACGGCCCCGTCGCAACGGCTCGTCTGCTCGGACGCGTGCGCCGCCGCGCTCTCGCGCAACGACCGGGCCCTGACGCTGCTTCTGCAAAAAAGCCGGCAAAGCGCGCGGGCCAACGCGTTTTATTCCTTCCTGTGCGGCGGGCTCTCAGCGGCGGGCGCGGTGGGCGCGGCGGTTTATCTGCCCGTGCCGTTTCTCGTTTGGTTTTGCGCCGGGTGCAGCCTCGTCTTCCTCGCGTCGGGCGCGTGGTTTGGCCGGATCGCTAAAAAATCGAGCGACGGCGATTGACCTCACCCGCGCTGCCGGGTCGCTTCGTAGAGAAACACGCCGGCGGCCACGGCCACGTTCAGCGAATTCATGTGGGACGGCATCGGGATTTCCACCATTTCGTCGCAGGCCGCCAGCACCGCCGGCGTGAGGCCCGGGCCTTCCGCGCCAAACACCAGGCAGCAGTCGCCCCGCAAATCCACCGCTCCCAGCTTCCGCGCGTCCGGCCGCGGATGCGCCGCCAGGCAGCGCACGCCCGCCGCGCGCAATTCCCCCAGCGCCGCCACCAGATTTTCCACCCGCACCAGCGGCTGTTCAAAGATTGTGCCCATGGAACCGGACACCGCGCGCCGCTGGAACGGACTGCCGCACGTCTCGCCCACGAGCAGGCAATGCGCGCCGAACGCCGCGCAACTCCGCACCACCGCCCCGAGATTTTCCGCGCTGGCAATGCCCTCCACGGCGGCGAACAGCCGTGGCCGCGGTGAATGTTCCAGCCGCGCGGCCAGATCCGGCAGCGGCGGGATTTTGGCCACCGCCAACGCGCCCTGATGCAATTTATAGCCGGTGATGGTCTCCAGCAACGGCGGTTCGGCCACGAAAACCTGAATTTCCTCCGGCCGCGCGCGCAGTTGCGGTTCGAGTTTTTCCAGCCATGCCGGCGTGAGCAGCGCGGAGACCACGGTGTAACGGCTGGCGAGCAGGCGTTTGATGACCTTGTTGTTGGCGGCCACCAGCACCCCGGCGCGCTCGTGCTCCGCCACGCGCTTGAGCGTCCGGTACAGCCCCAGCTCCGGCGCGTCCAGCGATTCAACCGGCTTGATTTGCGAAATGGCCACGCGGGGATTAAAGCGCGCGGCGAACCGGATGAAAAGCGCGGAACAGGCCGGCGGAAACATTATTCGGGCCGGCTTTTCGGGCCGGCGGACGGGAAAATGGATATTACCGGCGGCAGGAATGGGCAACCGGAAGGATGGAGGCGGAAGGTTGAATGAAGAATTGGCCACAGGTCCTGCACCCGGCCGGGTGTCACTTTGGCTCGTTCACGCCCGCTCCGAAACGGCGCTCACCGTACCGGATTTTGGTGATTTCCACTTTCACGGCTTGCAATTTTTGATTTCACCGGCAAATTTCCAAGGATTGAATTGAAATCATTCAACCAATCAAAGGAGCCATGAGCAACGAAGCCAAACTGGAACTGGACGGAAAAACTTACACCCTGCCCACCCTGACCGGCAGCGAGAATGAAAAAGCCGTGGACGTGTCGGCGCTGCGCGCCACCACCGGCTACATCACGATCGACGACGGCTACGGCAACACCGGCTCATGCGTCAGCAACGTGACGTTCATTGACGGCGACCAGGGCATCCTGCGCTATCGCGGCATTCCCATCGAGCAGATGGCGGAGAAATCCAATTTCATCGAGACGGCGTACCTGATCATTTACGGCGGGTTGCCCACGCGGGCGCAGTTGAAGGTGTTCTCAAACCTGTTGACGGAGCACCAGTATTTGCACGAGGACATGAAGTACCATTTCGAGGGCTTCCCGACCGGCGCGCACCCGATGGCCATCCTCTCCTCAATGATCAATGCGGCGAGCTGCTTCGACGAGGGCTTGATGAACTGGAAATGGGGAAAGATGAAGGAGTTCGACATCTACGTGGCGAAACTGATCTCGCTGGTGCGGACCATCGCGGCGTATTCGTACCGCAAGTCGAAGGGGTTGCCGCTGATTTATCCGAAGCAGCATTACAAATACACGGCGAATTTCCTGCACATGATGTTCTCGATGCCGTACGAGGACTTTGAATTGAAGCCGGAAGTGGTCAAGGCGCTGGATCTGATTTTCCTGCTGCACGCGGACCACGAACAAAATTGTTCAACCTCCACCGTGCGCATGGTGGCTTCCTCGCAGGCGAACCTGTTCGCCAGCTGTGCGGCCGGCGTATGCGCCCTGTGGGGTCCGCTCCACGGCGGGGCCAACCAGGCCGTGCTCGAAATGCTCGCGGAGATTCATAACTCCGGCGACGACGGCTCCAAGTTCATCGCGGCGGCCAAGGACAAAAACAGCGGCAAAAAACTCATGGGCTTTGGTCACCGCGTGTACAAAAACCACGACCCGCGCGCGACGATCATCAAAAAGGCGTGCGACGAAGTGTTGGGAAAACTGCACATTACTGACCCATTATTGGACATCGCGAAGAAGCTGGAGGAGGCAGCGTTGAAGGATCCTTATTTCATCGAACGGAAATTGTATCCGAACGTGGACTTTTACAGCGGCATCATAATGCGCGCTATTGGCATACCGGTGGAGATGTTCACGGTGATCTTCGCCATCGGCCGGATGCCCGGCTGGATCGCGAATTACAAGGAAATCATGGAGGAACCGAAGAGCCGCATCTACCGGCCGCGCCAAATTTACACCGGCAAAACAATCAATCCGTACATTCCGCTGGATGAGCGGAAATAAATTGGAGCCACTGTCGCCGCCGGGATCGCGGTTTTGCGGGATTAAGGCGCAGAAATTGCTTCATTTGGGGAGACTCTGCCCATGAGCAAAATCCTGGTCATAGATGACGAATCTTGGTTGCGCGAAATGATCCGGCTGGCCCTGGAGCAGCAGGGATTTGACGTCATCGAATCGGTGGATAGCACGGATGGCACCGCCAAGGCCCGGCAATTCCTGCCCGACCTCATCCTCTGCGACGTCAACATGGGCAAAGCCAACGCCGGCTACGAGACGCTTACGAAGTTGCGCGAAGACGCTGCCACCGCCGCCATCCCGTTCATTCTGATGACCGGCATGGCCGACTCCGCCGGCATGCGGCACGGCATGGAACTCGGCGCGGACGATTACCTACCCAAGCCGTTCAAGGTGGACGAGCTGTACGCCGCCGTGAACGCCCGGCTGCGCAAAGTCAAAACCGTCCGCGATGATGCGGAGCGGAAACTGACCACGTTGCGCACGCATATCTCGATGATGATGCCACACGAGCTGCGCACGCCGCTCAACGGCATCATCTCCAACGCGGAACTCCTCAGCACCTCCGCCGCCACGCTCGGCATCGGCACAATCACGGAAATGGGCGAGGAAATCTGCAAATCCAGCCAGCGGCTGGAACGGCTGATTGAGAATTTTCTGTTTTACGCCCGGCTGGAAATCGTTGCCACGGACGCGGACAGCGTCATCGCGCTGCGCTCGGCCCGGATTGCCTCGCCCGCCGGCATCGTCCGGCCGGTCGCCATTTCGCAGGCGGAAATAGTGGGCCGTTTGCCCGACCTGAAACTTGAACTCATGGACGGTCCGCTGGCAATGGCCGAGGAATATTTCAAAAAGATCATCGCGGAGCTGGTGCAGAACGCCTTCAAATTTTCCGAACCCGGGTCCGCGGTTCGGGCCAGTTTGAAGCTGTCCCCCGAGGAACTGGAATTTTCGGTCCACGACTGCGGGCGCGGTCTTTCCAGTGAGCACATCCAGCGCATTGACGCCTACGTTCAGTTTGAGCGGAAAATGCGCGATCAGGAAGGGCTCGGCCTCGGCCTGGCTATCGCCAAGAAACTGGCGGAACTCCACGGCGGTCGTCTCGCCATCAGCAGCAGCCCGGAAGCCGGCACCACCGTAGTCGTCAAACTGCCCCGGCCGAAGCATTAATGACCGCTCAAAACGGATGCCGGCCGTAAAGGGTGCTGAGTCCGCGCGCCGCCAGTTCCGCCGCCAGAAAAATCATCCCGATCGCCACCACCGGCGCAAAATCCACCTTGCCGACCTGCAGTGGGATTTTTTTCAGCGGGGCCAGAAGTTTCAGCGCGGTCACGTTGACATATTTCCAAACCGGATGCCGGCCGAAATAGATGTAGCTGTTCAGCAAATGGAGCACCAGGATGAGGCCGGCCGGAAATTTCCAGACCAGATAGCTGGCCAAGCCGATGATGGCCGATTGTTGGAAGCGTTGCGCGGCTGTCACCGGCGGGAAAACTTTCAGCCCCACCAGCAGCCAGCTCACCAGCCACCACAGCAACACCGTGACCAAAAATGGCAGGACAATTTTTAACCAGCGCGGCCAGTCGTCCACGCGGCCCAACGGAATTTTTACCAAGCCATGGATCGGCTCCGGCCCCGGCCACAACGACAGGAACAATAACGCCACATAGAATATTCCCAATGCCAGCCCGAAACTGAAAAATGAGAAGACCAACATGCCCGTAAACCAGTCGCTCCGAAAGGTCGGGGCCACCACGCCGAGATCCAGTTCGCCGACCCAGAACGGCGCCATCCACCGGTAAAGCACCGCGCGCAAAAACAGCAGCCCGGCGAGCAACGCCAGCAGATGCCAGCGCCGCATTTTTTTCGGGCTCGCCGGCCGCAACGTGCCCATCAGGGTGGCCGGGGTCCGACGCGCGAGCGGATCGAAGCGGATGGAGCGCCAGTTCAGCCACAACAGCAGGCCGGCGAGGTTCAGGATGAAATCAACAATGCTCAAGGGAATCGGGATTCGTCACATCGTTGAATCGTCGCCTCGGTTCGCGAGGCAACGGGGTAACGATGCGCGAATCACATCATTTTCAGCAGCGTGTCCGCCATCTCGCTCGGGGTCACGGCAATGCCGATGCCGGCCGCTTTGAACGCGGCAATTTTCGCCTCCGCCGTGCCTTTACCGCCGCTGACAATCGCGCCGGCATGGCCCATGCGGCGGCCGGGCGGCGCGGTCGCGCCCGCGATGAAGCCGGCGACCGGCTTTTTGCAATTCGCCTTGATCCACTCGGCGGCTTCTTCTTCGGCGCTACCGCCGATTTCGCCAATCATGATGATGCCGGTGGTTTCCGGGTCAGCATTGAAGAGTTTGATGACGTCAAGATGCGACGTGCCATTCACCGGATCGCCGCCGATGCCCACGCAGGTACTCTGGCCGACGCCGCGCGACGTCAGTTGCCACACGGCTTCATAAGTCAACGTGCCGCTGCGCGAGACGACGCCGATGTGGCCTTTTTTGTGAATGTAGCCGGGCGCGATGCCAATGCGGCAGCCGCCGTGCGAATCTTTGCCTTCACCGGGCGTGACCACGCCAGGGCAATTTGGACCGATGAGCCGCGTTTTGAGGTTGCCCTGCAAGGCGCGTTTAACCCGCACCATGTCGCGCACTGGAATGCCCTCGGTAATGGCGACGACGAGATCGAGTCCGGCGTCCGCGCCTTCGAGGATGGCATCGGCGGCGAACGGCGGCGGCACAAACACGGCGCTGGCAGTCGCGCCGGTTTGCTTCACAGCGTCGGCGACGGTGTCGAAAATCGGCACTTTCTTGCCGCCGTGCTCAAAGAATTGGCCGCCTTTGCCGGGGGTGACGCCGGCGACGATGTGCGTGCCGTAATCGATGGAGAGTTGCGCGTGTTTGGCGCCAAAGCTGCCGGTAATGCCTTGGACGAGAACCTTGGTGTTGGGGGTGACGAGAATAGACATGGGAAATTAATTGGCCTTCCGCTTGTGGAGGCAGATGGTGTTGCCGTCCGGATCATAGATCATCGTCATGTGGCAGACGGGCGTGGGCATCGGCTCGATGCGGAATTTCACCCGGTGCGTGCGCAGGTGCGCGACGGCGGCATCAAAATCTTCCACTTCGAGTGCGACGGAACAGCCGTCCGGGCTCGGCTTGAAGGCGGGGGACGAACCAAGCGACAGGCAATGCGGCCCGAACTCATACTCGACCCACTGGCCGTGTTCGGAATCCACCACCTTCGTCGGTTTCAAGCCCAGCACCTCCTCATAAAACTTCCGCGCCCGCGCCATGTTGGTGACGGCGTAGCAACTGAACGCGATTTCGGTGACTTTGAGCATTTTCCGAACGCCAGCTTAAGTTTTTACCCGACCTAAACTCAACTCTTTTCAAATCGCCAACAGCAGTCGTTTGATTTCCTTGAGCCGGGCCGGAGCCGCCTTTTTCGTCAGGCGCGGAAACTTCCCCCCGAACTGGAGGTAGTCGCCGTGGCGCGTGAGCTTCAATTTGTCGTCCTCCACCTCGATGGCCGTTACGGCTTTAGCGCTCGCGAGAATTTTCAATTCGCCCACCGCCAGCAGCAGCTCGACCGGCGGCGGCAGCGGACCGAAGCGGTCGCGCAATTCCCGCTCCAACGCGTCGAGCGCGGGCGCGTCGGAAACCTGCGCGAGCTTCCGGTAAATCTCAATGCGATGATGCGGCTCGGTGACGTAGTTTTCCGGCAGCGTGCTGGTGTCGCCCAGAAAATCGATCGCGATGCGGACTTCGACGCGCGGCTTCACCGGTTCGCCTTTGAGCGACGAGACGCTTTGCTTAAGCAACTGGCAGTAGAGTTCGAAGCCGACGGCGGTGATGTGGCCGCTCTGTTCCGCGCCCAGCAGATTGCCCGCGCCGCGAATCTCCAGGTCGCGCATCGCGATCTTGAAGCCGCTGCCGAGCGAGGCATATTGCTTCATGGCGCTGATGCGCTTGCGCACGTCGGTGAGCAAACGCGCGTGACGCGGCAACAGGAGATACGCGTAGGCCTGGTGTTTGTAACGTCCGACGCGCCCGCGCAACTGGTAAAGTTCGCTCAGCCCGAAGCGATCCGCGCGGTCGATGATGATGGTGTTCGCATTCGGGATATCCAGGCCGCTCTCAATGATGGTCGTGGAGAGCAGGACGTCCGCCTCGCCGTTGACAAAGGTCGTCATCACTTCCTCCAAGTCGTCCGCGTGCATCTGGCCGTGGCCCACGACGATCCGCGCGGCCGGCACGAGGGATTTTAATGTGGCCAGCATCGTGTCAATGGTCGTCACGCGGTTGTGCAGGAAGAAGACCTGGCCACCGCGATTCAACTCGCGCTGGATGGCGTCGCGAATGGTGCGCTCGTCATAGGGCGTGGCAATGGTCTCAACGGGCAGCCGGTCGTGCGGCGGCGTCTGGATGGTGCTCATGTCCCGCGCGCCGGTGAGCGCGAGGTAAAGCGTGCGCGGAATCGGCGTGGCGCTCAAGGTGAGCACATCCACCATGGTCCGCAGCCGTTTGAACTTTTCCTTGTGCAGCACGCCGAAGCGCTGTTCCTCGTCAATCACGACGAGGCCAAGATCCTTGAACGCGATGTCATTTTGCACGATGCGATGCGTGCCGATGACAATGTCCACGGCACCCGCGGCTAGATCCTTCACCACGCGCGCCTGCTCGCGCGGGGTGCGGAAGCGCGAGAGCAGCTCCACGCGGATCGGATAATCCGCCATGCGCTCGCGAAAATTATTGAAATGCTGCTGCGCGAGCACGGTGGTCGGCACGAGAATGGCGACCTGCTTGCCATCCATCACGCATTTGAAAGCGGCACGAATCGCGACTTCGGTTTTGCCAAACCCAACGTCGCCGCAGATGAGGCGGTCCATCGGTTTGGGACGCTCCTGATCGGCCTTGGTGTCGGCGATGGCGGTGATCTGGTCGCGCGTTTCCTCGTAGATGAAGGCGCTCTCAAATTCGCGCTGCCATTGCGTGTCCGGCTGGCACGCGTGACCGGCCTGGGTTTCGCGCACGGCCTGGATGCGCAACATCTCGGCGGCGATATCGCGCACGGCTTTTTCGGTCTGCTCCTTGGCCTTGTGCCAGCGCGTGCCGCCGAGGGTGTGCAGGGGCGGATTCGCCTTGCCCGCGCCGACGTATTTGCTGACGAGATGCGCCGCGCTGACGGGCACGTAAAGTTTCGGCGGTGCTTCGCCGGAATTCGCCGGCGCGTATTCGATGACCAGACATTCGGTTAAAGGTTGAGCGTTCTCGGCGGAAACTTCGCGGCCGGGTGCGCCCCCGCCGTTCGGCAGATGTTTCAGCCCAAGATATTTTCCGATGCCGTGCTGCAAATGCACTACCAGATCGCCGGCCTCCAGATCGGTGAAATCGATGTCGAGGGCCGAACGCGCGGCGAGGGCGTGCGCGGATTTCTGGCGGCGCGGCCGCTGGATCTTGTAGCGGCCAAAGATTTCCGCGTCGGTGACGACGACGAACTTGGCTTCGTCGCAAACAAACCCCCGGGCCAGCGAGCCGAGATGAATCCCAAGTCCCAAGTCCAAAGTCCAAGATTGCTCGCGGGCGTACGACTTTGAACTTTGGACTTTAGACTTGGGGCTTTCAGTGCCAATTTCCGCCCAGATTTCCTCGAATCGTTGCCGCTCGCCGGCATTGTTGCAGAAAACGTGGACGGCATAATCCTGCCGCAGCCACCGGTGAACCTGCTGGAAAAATTCGCGCCGCTGCGCCTCGGCGATCTGCGGTACCGGCGCGCTCCCGGCGGGCGGGCGAAACGCGTCGAGCGAGTCAAACCCCGGACGGCCGGTTTCGGATGGCGGACCGGCCTCGGAGGGGGCGGCGGCTTCCCTCAATTCAACCGAAGTAAAACCGCGCCGGTTCAATTCCGCCAAAAAATCCGGCCAGGAAATAAAAAACGGATCTGCTTTTGGAACTTGTTGCGCATAGCTATCGGCCTGGACCGCCAGCGACTCCGGTTCACACAAAAGGAAAATCGTTTCGCGCGGCAGGTAGTCGAGCAGCGTGGCGAGGGCAGTTTCATTTTTCATGCTGCCTTCGCCATTCTGCCTTTGCTTTAGGATTCCCAGTTCGCCCGCCGGCGGCAGCGTGACCATGGAAATCGCCTCGCGCGAGACTTGCGTGAGCGGATCGAAAGTGCGGAGCGATTCCAGTTCGTCGCCAAAAAACTCCAGTCGCACCGGCCATGGACTGGTCGGCGGAAAAATATCCACGATGCCACCACGCAAGGCGATTTCGCCCTTCTGCGAAACCTGCGCCTCCGGCTCGTAGCCCTGCGCTTCCAAAAATTCAATCAGATCCAGCGGGGCGATTTTGTCGCCCCGCGCCAACGCGCGGGTGCGGTTCTGGATG
>Ga0302267_10006167_pt1 | contig 12258 bp, 5 predicted proteins | sample III_Bog_E1_3_FD_194555 | JGI IMG/M metagenome (GOLD analysis project Ga0302267, IMG submission 194555) | Peat permafrost microbial communities from Stordalen Mire near Abisko, Sweden - III_Bog_E1_3 | ecosystem: Environmental > Terrestrial > Soil > Wetlands > Peat | place: Sweden: Abisko... | reverse complement strand
AGCGCGCCATCTGTTATCACGACCATCACAACCGAAAAGGCGAACCAACATGAAACACAATCACAACAATGACGGACGCTGGTGCATGGTGCGCGACACCAAGACCGGCCATAACAACATCGTGGAGGCCATCGTCGTAGATACCAGCGCGCGGCGGGTGCGGCTGCAAACCGGCGAGCATTTCGGCGAGGCGCGCACGCCCGGCGAATATGAGCTGCTGGAATTTCTGACGCCCGGCGAGGCCGCGCCCGCGCTGGCGCAAGAGGTGGCGACGACGAACGAAGCATGAAGGCACCCGTCCATATTCTCGCCACGGTGCGCCGGGCGGAACTGCTGCCGGCGGCGCGGCTGGTGTTCCACACGCTGCGCACCGGCTTTCCCTCCGAGCCGGTGTGCGTGTGGGGCAACGCGCTGGACGCGGCCAGCGCCGCCGTGCTGGCGGCGGACACGGCGGCGGTGGGCGGCAAGTTTCAGAACCTGCCGGCGACGGCGCATGATGCGTGGATTGAAACGCTGGTGAACAAGCTGACCGACCCGTTTTGGGTGTGCGATACGGATGTCGTGTTCTTCGACCGGATGACCGCGCCCAAGGGCGCGGTGTTTGCCGGGCGGTATGAGCCGGCCTTTGACGAGGAGTTCACGGACACCGTCCACATGGAGCGGCTGCACACGGCGGTCATGTATTTGAATCCGGAGCGCGTGCGGATGGCGGTGCGGGAATGGATGGCGAAGATTCCCGAACCGTGGCGCAACTCGGCGACGTTCCCGCTGTTCCGGCAGAATTTTGTGCCGGTGTTGCGCGACGGGGTGAAGCAGAAAACTTTGTTCTACGACACGCTGGCCGGGCTGCACCAGGCGGTCGGCGGCACGGCGTTCACGCCGGCACAGGATGCGGCGTTTGAACATTTGCATTGCGCGACCTACGCGCAGGAAGCGGCGCGCGGCGCGGCGTCGCTGAAAGATTTGCCGGCGGTCCACGCGGCGGTGTATGCGGACCCGGCGACGGCGCGCGGCCTCAAGCTGGCGCAGGACCATTATTACCACAACCGCAAACCCCAGATGATGCTATGAATTCCCCCTACATTGGCGGCGGCGGCGCACCGAGCTTTGGCGTGAACCCCGGAATGTTTGCCAGCGCGAACGCCACGGCGGACGGCTCTAGCCGCAACCTGGCCGCCGTGCTGCAATTCTTTTCGGACTTGGCTACGCGCTCGCGGCAGGAGAACCAAGCAGCCAACACCGCCGATGCGTTCCGGCAAAACATGGGTGGTGGTGGAGGGCCGCAACAACCGGCGCAACCGTCGGCCATGGCGGCGCTGGTGGCTCCGCCGGCCACGGGCATGGACAACGTGCCGAGCCAGGGCGGGGACGTGAGCGGCAACGGGGTGGACATGAAGAAATTTGCGGCAGCGGCCAAACTGGCGGATGCCACGCGGTCGGTGGTGGCGATGAACACGCCGAGCCTGCCTGATCAGCAGCCCAAGGTGCTGGGCTATACGGATGACGAATGGAAGCATCTGGGCACGCTGGACAAGATGGCGGCTTACACGGGCTTTACCCAGGCGCAAACCGCCAAGGCGCAGATGCAGGCGTATGACAAGGCGACGGCGGATGTGCAGGAGGCGCACGCGCGGGCGGGGTATTACACCGCGCACGCGGCCCAAGCGTCGGCAATGACGGAGAGCACGGCCAATGAAAATAACGCGTGGCAGCGGTTCGGACAGAACTACAACGCGGCCACGGCCCCGACCTTAAACGCGGGCGCAAACGGGATGCAGATGTTTGCCAACGCGGCGGCGGGTAACAGTGTGACGCCCGGCCCGCAGTTGAACGGCCAGCAGATGCAAGACCTGGCGTTGCGCAGTGGCGTGAACGCACGCGACGCGCAGCAACTGGCGAAGGGACAGATGGAGTTGGACAAGGGGACACAGGATTTGGCGCAGGCACAGAAGGCGACGGCGGGCGCTGGCGCGGGCAAGATTGCACCGCCCCCGTCCATCCTGACGCTTAAGGATGACGATGGAAACAAATACCATGTGCTCCATGATCCAACGACGGGCAAAACTGAATTTGCACCGGGCGCGCCGGCGTTGACGCCCACGGCGAATGTGCGGCTGACGCAAATTGGCAAGGCGCTGGCGGACATGGACAAATATTTGAGTTCCACGCAGTTGAAAGACCCGGTGAACATCGCCAAGCGGCAACTGTTGGAAGAAGAACAGCAGTCGCTGCTGGGAGGCGCGCAAGGCGGCGCCGCGCCGGCGGCTCCGGCGAACAACAATGACCCGCTTGGTTTGTTTGGAAAATAATTTATGGGCATTCAAGTGCTGGATGCGGTTCGGGACAAGTTCCCGCAATACGCCAATGTAGATGACCCGACCTTGACGGCAGCGATTGCCACCAAGTATCCGCAGTATTTGCAAAACCCGGAATTCGCCAAGGCCGCCGCGCCGATGTTGCAGGCGGCGGGCATTCCGTTCCGTCCGCCGATCACGTCCGCCGACGTGCCGCCGAATCCCAATCTGGTTGACACCACGGCGGGCGGCAAGCCGGTGGCGTTCGGCGGCGGTTCAGTGCTGCCGGAAAGTGATTACGCGGAGAGCGGCAAAATCATTCCGACCACGCCGCAGGAGGCGCTGACGGCACCGAGCGTTTGGGCGCAACGCGGCGGCAAGTTTCTCTTGGGCGCGATGGCGGACTTGGCCAGCACGGCGACGGGCACGCCGTCGGCGGCAAACATGGAGAGCTACGCGAACACGCCGGGCGAGCCGATGCCGGTGGAGTCGGGCATTGCGGAAATGCACGGGCTGGGCAGTGTGCCGACGAAGGCGGCGGCGGGCTTGATCCAGATGGTGCCGGCGCTGGGCGTGAGCGGCGGCGCGGCCATGGCGGGCGCACCGGCGGCGGCGGCGAGCGCGCTGCCCATGCTGGCGAATCAGGAGGGGCAGATTGACCCCTACGGCGCGATGATTGCCGCCGGCCTGCCGGGCGTCAGCGGCTATGCGGAAAAGTATGTGGGCGCGCAACTGGCGAAACTGCCGACGGCGCACGTCGTGGCGGAAGTGCTTTCGCGCGACCCGCTGCAAATCAAGGCCAAGGTGGTGCAACGCCTGGGCGGACTGGAAATCTCCAACGATGTTTTCCGCAAGTATCTGGAAGCCGGCGGCGGGGCGGTGGCGGCGAACGCCTATCTGCTGGCCAGCCAGACGCCGCAGATTTTGGCGCTGCCGTCCGATCAGCGCGGCGAGGCGATCATGGACAATGTGGCGGGCAACCTGGCCACGTCCATGCTGGCGTTCAGTAGCCGGCCCGGCACGAGCGAGACTTTGAAGGCGCTGCGTCCGAAGCTGCAAGAGCTTTGGGCGCGCACACAGGCCGACCGCGCGGTAGGTGGCGCACCTGGGGCAGAGCCGCCGGGCGGCGCACCAGGGGAAACGCCGGCCAGTCCGTCGCCAACGGATTTATCCACGCTGCCGAATGTGCCGACTCCGGCAGCGCCGGCAGCGCCGGGTAAACCGATGGTTCCCCCGGTGGCACCTACGCCGGTTTCACCCCCACCAACCGTCCAGCCGCCCGTCGTTCCGACTCCGCCAGCGCCCGAATCGAACGATAAAGAAGACGAGCCGCCGGCGGCAAATGGGGAAACGCCCATTACGCCACCGGTAGAATCTCCGCAGCCGGCTACCCCGATTCCCGCTGAACTTCCCCCGACGGCAGCGCCATCCCCTGCCGCGCCGTCGGGACATCCGGGCAACAATATCGCAGACATGGTGAAGTCGCGTTTGCAGGATGGCCAGACGGTGACGCCGCAGCAGGTGAAAGACTATGGCGCGCAACTTGGCCTCGATGACCGGCAGGCCGGCGAGTGGGCGGAGTTGGGCGCAACGGAACACGCACGGGACATCGCGCAGAATCCGCAGATGACTGACCGCGAGAAGTTTCACGCGCTGGTAAATCTTTACGAACGAATGCCGACGAACGGCACGCGGACGGTGGAGACGAAGGTGAACCAGCAGTATTCCACGCCGCCACCGCTGGCGTTTGTGGGTGGCGTGCTGGCGGATTTGAAGGGCGGCAACACCCTCGTTGAACCAACGGCGGGACACGGGATGCTGACGATTGGTGCGAACTGGGGCGGCAAGATCAACCTAAATGAAATGGACGCGCAACGCCAGCAACGGCTGGTGCGCTTTGTTAAAAACGGGATGACGGCCGGCAGCAATGTGGGTGTGACGGGACTGGACGCCACCGGCCCGCAATACCAGGCGGCGATTGCCGGCGCGCAACCCGACCGCGTGGCGATGAATCCGCCGTTTGGCAACGTATTGCAAAGTGACGGCACGATGAAGAAATTTCCAGTGCCCGCTGCCGCCGTCCACAACAAAGAGACGACGAGCCTGGACACGAGCATCATGCTCAACACGTTCAACGCGCTGACGAAGGACGGCAAGGGCTTTGCCATCATCGGCGCAAAGACAGGCACGCCGCTCGCGAGCGTGTTCGGCACGGACAAGGAGCGCGCGGCGGATTACAAGAAGCCGCTATTTCTGGACTTGTTCCACCGCTTCAATGTGGTTGACTGGTTCACGATTGGGGGCGACCTGTATAGGAAGATGGGCGCGGCGTGGCCGGTGGACATGGTGGTGGTGCATGGCAAGAGCAAGACGCCGGGCACCGAGGCGGGCGGACTGGCGCGGCCCTGGGTGAAGCCGCCGCGCGTGATTACAAGCTGGGAAGAACTGGCAAAACTGATTCCACAAAATGAACTCGACGCAATCAAAACTGGCGGACCAGGCAGCCCCCGTGCTGGGGGAAGCCTTGGCGGAACATATGTCGGCGCGGGAAGCGCAAGACCCGAACGACCCGGAACACCGGAAGTATCTAATGCGCGACCTGAACGGCCTGCTCCGGTCGGCGTGCCCGGCCGGGTCGGAGATTCAATCCTCGATGTTGGGCAACCCAACCCAACTCCGCAGCCACCTCCGCAACTCGATGGATCTCCCGGCGCAGACATTGGCCAAGGCCCTGCCAAACCGGCTGACGACGTGGCTAAAGGCGGAGCCGAAGCCGGGACACCCCGACCGCCCGGCGTGGGTGGAGCAGGGAAGGTTCCTGCTCGACCAGGCAAGGCTGACGCCGTCGGACATGGATTAAAGCCGTCCGCGCCCACCGAAGGTTTGCCCGCGTCTTTGATGGTGCCCTACAAAGGCACGAGCAAGGGCTATTCGCTGAACCTCGTCGCGCCGCGCAACATTGCCGACCAGATGCAAAAGGCGCTGGCGGACTTGCAGACGGAGACGGGCATGAGCGTGGACGAATACGCGGCGGCGAAGTTGAGCCGCGACGTGAAGACGCTGCATAGCCAACTGGCCGGCGCGCAGATTGACACGCTGGCGCTGGCTATCCGCGACATCGAGCGCGGGAGCGCGCTGATTTGCGCGCACGAAACGGGCGTGGGCAAGGGGCGCGTGGTGGCGGCGTTGATTGAATACGCCCGTTCGCGCGGCCTGGTGCCAGTCTTCGTGACGGCCAAGCCGAATCTTTATTCGGACATGGTGGGGCGCGATCTGCCGGCGGTGGGCAACAAGGGTTTCAAACCGTTCATCACCAACACGGGGTATGTCTATGAGGACGGCCACGGCAACGAGGTGAAGGGACGCGGCACGGCGGCGGCGCGCAATGATGAAATGCAGGGCATCATCCGCACGGGCCAACTGCCGGGCGGCGCGCATGGGGTGTTCACCACCTACGACCAGTTGAAGGCGGACAAGCCGGCGGGATTTTCCGAGACGCCCAAGGAGAAATTCAAACGGCAGAACCAGCACCGGGCCAAGCCGGATGGCATCCGCTTTGCGATGCTGCGGGCGATTGCCCCGCGCGCGATCTTCATTCTGGACGAGGCGCACCAGGCGTCCGGCCCGACGAGCGACATCAATTTGAAGATGAAGGAGATTCTGCCCAAGGCTTCCGGCATCTATTACAGCAGCGCCACATTTGCGAAACGGCCGGACAATCTGGGACTCTACGCGCTGGGCACGCTGATGAAGAAAAGCGGGTTGAACGACGAGCAGATGACGGAAGCGTTGACCAAGGGCGGCGTGCCGTTGCAGCAGGCGCTGACTTCCATGCTGGCCGAATCCGGCGAGCTGATGCGGGTGCAGCAGGACTGGACGGGCGTGCAAATGAAGTTTGTCAAGACGGGCGGCACAAATGAGATTGAGGCGGCGGACACCTACACGAGCTTTCTGCGTGACCTGATGACGCTGGCCGACCAACTCAACGCCGTGGGCGCGGGCTTGGAAAACTCGGACAACCAGGTGCGGGCGGATGAGGCAAAGGTGAAAGTCGAGGACGTGAATTTTGGTTCGCGGTTGTTTGCCCTGTCCAACCAATACCTGTTTGCCCTGCGCGCCGGCTCGGTGGTGGATTTGTCCGTGAGCGAACTCAAGGCCGGACGCAAGCCGTTCATTCACGTCCACAACACGCTCGAAGGGCCGATGGGCGACTTGAAGACCCGCAAGCTGCCGTTGAACTTTGGCGGTCTGTTACGGCGCGAGATGCAGAAGATGCTGACGCTGACTGTGCGCGACCCGATGGAGGAAAGCGGTAAGAAGCAAGTGGAGGTGCAGCCGGAGGATTTGCCGGACGGCGGCAAATTCTATTACCAGATGGAAAAGGAGATTGGCGCGACGGACTGGAGTGGTTTCCCGATCAGCCCGATTGACCATATCAAGAATGGCATCAAGGCGGCGGGCTACTCGTGTGGCGAGATCACGGCGCGCGACGGCGAGGTGGATGACAGCGGCGCGGAAGTCACCATCACCAAACGCGAGAAGCAGGAGCGCGGGAAGGTTCTCAAGAATTACAACGACGGCCTGACGGACGTGCTGCTCATCAACGGCAGCGGTGGCACGGGCTTGAGCGCGCACGCCGACCCGAAGTTTAAGGACCAGCGGCAGCGCAGCTACATCGAGGGCCAGCCTGCGCCGGACATCAACGAAGAGATGCAGGCGCTGGGACGCGTCATGCGCAGTGGGCAGACCAGCAAGCCGGTGTTCATCTTCCCCACCACACTGCTGGCGGCGGAGCGGCGCTTTGCCACGATGCTGCGCGGCAAGATGACAAGCTTGAACGCCAGCACCACGGCGGAAGGTGAAAGCGGCATGACGCAGGACAAGAATTTTGCGGCGGACATTTTCAACACGGTGGGCGATGACGTGGTGTTCCGCGTGATGGAAGCCAACGACGACATTGCCAAGCAGCTTGACCTGGACGTGGCCGGCGGCGCGGCGGAAGAAGGGTTTGCGCGGAAGGCCACGGGCAACTTTCCGCTGCTACCCAACGCGGATGCCGACCGTTTGTGGAATGAAATTGCCGAGGAATACCAGGAGGAGATTGCGCGGCTGGACGAGGCTGGCGAAAACCCGTTGAAGGCGACGGCGGAAGATTTGCAGGCGCAGACGAAGGACACCAGCGAGTTGCAGGCGGGCACGGGCAACACGGTCTTTGACGGCCCGGTGAATTTGGAGCGGTGCGAAGTGAAACCGCCGAAGGCTCCGCCGACGCACGCGGAAGCCCGGCAGCGCGCCAGCGACAACCTGCCGACCATCAAGGCGCAGGTGCGCGAATGGATTGGCCAGAGCCGCGCGGCGGAAGCCGAGCGCGTGAACACGGCGGCGGCACGCGGCGCGAAGCCGGAGCAGCTTGACCGCATCAAACAGAATTTTGAAAACGTCCGCCTGGCGGTGGTGGAAGCGGCGCGCAAGATTGGCGACACGTTCGGCGTGGATGTCTATGGCGACGGCAGTAGCGCCTACTACGGCGTGGCGGCGGAAATGAAACTGGCGGGTTCGGCGGTCAGCCATTTTGCCAGCGCGAGCCGGCAGCATTTGATTCTCACGACGAACACCTTTCGCGGGCGGCAGACGATTCCGCTTTCTAAACTCTACAAGGCCGGCGCGGAGCAAAGCTACCTGGTGCCGATGGACGACGAGGACGAGGCGGCGGAGCAGTTCGACAAGACGGCGGAGAGCAACGCGGAGCGGCATATCATCACCGGCAATCTGCTGCGCGGTTGGGACATGGCCGACGACGCGACGCGCGGGCAGGAAGTGGGGCGTCCGCGCGTGGCGATCTACACGAAGGCCGACGGCAGCTTGAACACGGGCATCTTGATGCCGGCGGCGTGGCAGCCGGGTGTGGAAGGTGCCACCGAGTTGGTGAATGATGCAGACGCGTTTACGGCGGCGGTGCGCGGCGGCAAAGCGTTGCGCTCGCTGCCGACGAGCAGTGTCCATCCGGTCGTGGTCAAGGGTTACACCTTGGGCGTGCCGAGCAGCGGGCAGGGACGGCTGTTGTGGGCTGACCCGCAGTTCAAAGGCTTTTTCAATTCGCCACCGCAGCAGACGAGCGGCGCGTTTATCGGCACCTTGAGCGACAACCGGCTACCGGCGCTGTTTAATTTTCTGCAAAGTAAGGGCGTGCGCCTGGCTACGGCACCGGGTGGTGAAACGGCGGCGATGTCAAGCGCGGGAAGCCGCGAGAATACCACGAGCATGGCGCGCGGCGCGTTCGTTTCCGGGGCCAAGACCGGGCCGGGCAAGGTGCCGCTGACGGTGACGTATGGCGGCATGAAGTTCGTGCATCCGCTGGCGCTGCCGGAGCTGGTGCGCCTGGTGCGCAACCTGACCGGCAACGTGCCGGCGGTGCGCAAGCTGCCGCAGCGCGGCAACCAGAAAACTTACGGCACGTTCGGCGACGGGATGATCACGCTCGACCCGCTGATTTTCAAAGACCCGGCGCAGGCCGGCGCGGTGTTGGCACACGAGCTGGGGCACCTAGTGGACTATCTGCCGCACGAGACGTTGAAGCGCGGCAACCTGCTGGGACATTTGCAGGCGCTGACCGGCTGGCTGAAACAGAATTTCGGCGCGCTCAACAACAAGGAACTAAAAAATGAGTTGCTGGCCGTGACGAAGTGGTGGCGTCCTTACGACGAGGCGAACGACCCGCCGACGTATGTTAAATACCGCCAGTCGCCGGAAGAGCTTTACGCGGACGCGGTAAGCGTGCTGTTTAACTGCCCGGCGGAGCTGGAGGCGCGGGCACCGAAATTCTACAAGGCGTTTTGGGGCGCACTGGGGCAGCGCCCGGCGGTGGAGGCGTCGTTGTTCGCCATTCAGGATATGCTCAACACGGGGATGCTGCACACGGCGGCGACGCGGGAAGCCGAGTTGCGGGAAAACTTCCGGGCGGGCGAAGCGATTTGGAAGAACGCCGTGGCCAACCGGCAGAAAATGGCGGCGAGCTTTGACGGCTGGTGGGAAAGCCTGGCGCAGGAACTCTACTGGGAGCATTACCCGATGGAGCGGCGCGCGGCCACGGTGGAAAAGCGCGGCGTGACGCTGGCACCCGGCAAAGACCCGCGCCACTTCCTCGATGACTACGGCTATCGTAACACGACGGTCATGGCGTGGGGCCGGCACATTTTCGAGAAGGTCTTGCAGCCGTTGGAAGCGGCGGGGCTGACGATTGAAGACGCGGGCCTGTATCTGTTTTACAAACGCATCATGGACGGGGATCGAGCGCAACTCGCCAACAGCGAGGGGCACACGCCCGACACGGCGCGGCTGGGCCTGCTCAAGATGCGGCTGGATTTAGGGATGGGCAAGATGACCATCCTGGAACATCACATTCAGATTTTCCACGACGACGTTTTCAAGCTGGCCAAACAAGCCGTGCAGTGCGGCGCTTACAACCGGCAGACGTTTCAAACCGTCATTGCGCCGAACCGGAACAGCTACGCGACGTTCGCGGTGCTGGAATACTTGGACGACTATTTGCCGCCGGGCATCCAGCAGCAGGTGGGCACGCTCAAGGCCACGGCCAACAGTTTTCCGGCGACGATTCTGAAAAGCATCGGGGTGATTAACCTGATTGCCGCGCAGCAGGCCAAGAACAAGACGGTGGACTTCCTGCAACAGTATTTTGCCGACGAGATCACCAAGGCCGGCGACACGCACCCGACGGTGCGCAAGGGCAAAGGTATTTTCAAGCGGCTGGAAAACGGCCGGCCCGCGTTCTACTACGTTGACCCGTATATCGCCAAGGAATTTGAAGCGCGTCCGTCCACGCTCCTGTGGAGCTTGGTCAAGCCGGTGGACTGGGCATTTCGCAAGCTGGTCTATCCGTTCATCATCACCTACAACCCGGCGTTTCTTTACATGATGCAGCCGGGGCGCGATCTCCAGCGCACGGCGCGCAACCTGCCGGGCGTGCGCGTGACGGCGGCGGCACAGGTGCCCAACTATCTCCGCAACCTCCCGAATATGCCGGGCCGGTTTAACGGCCAGCCGTCGGACATCATCCGCGAGATGGAGGCGAATCTGGGGATTGCTTCGCCGTTCGACATGATCACGCGCGGACATCGGGACGACTTCATGGGCGACTTGATGCGGAAGATGAGCGTGCTGCCGTCGGGCACGGCGAAAGGCTTCTTCAATAATCCGCTGCTCGCACCCGTGCGCGCCGTCCTCGACCGGATGGAGTTCGGCGGCAATGTGCTGATTGATTTGTCGAAGGTGGCGGCTTACACGCAACTGCGCAAACAGGGCCTGACGCCGCAGCAGGCGGCTTACTGGACGCGCAACTATGCGGGCATCCCCAACTTGAACAAGCGCGGGCTGCTGTTGAAACAGGTGCGCGCCCTGGTGCCGTTCTGGAATGTCTTCCTGCAAGGCTGGCGTGCCGACGCGCACCTGGCTACCGACCCGACCACGCGCAGCGGCTGGTGGTTCCGCTACATGGCCGGCAACGGGATGTTGCGCTGCTTAATTGCGGCGGCGGCGATGGGTGCGCTCTCGGCGGCGCTCAAGGAATTGTATGACGGCATTCCGTCGTATGACCTGGCTAACTACCTGTGCATCCCGATTGGCTGGAAGGCCGGCGGCGCGTTTGGCCGGCGCGTGGTGTATCTCCGCATCCCGGAAGATTTCACTGGGCGCATGATTGGCGGCATGATCTCCAAGGGCGCGAGCCATTGGAGCGGACGGGATGCCAACTGGGGTGAAATGCTTTCCTTCGGCGCGGGCCAGTTTCCTGAATTCAATCCGGCGGTGACGCTGCCGGAACAGTGGGCGCAGTTCGCCCTGGCCGGACACAACCCGACGGACGACTTTCGCGGCGAGCCGATTATCAGCGACAAGGCGTTCACGGTGTTCAAGGCCGGCGTCTCGCCCGTGCCGGCGGCGGGTGAAATGGCGCACTGGACGTTGAACCAGTCGGGCGTGCTGAACCTTTTCAATTACAATCCCCAGGCGAACAACACCACGGAGCTGGCCTTGTCCGCCGTGCCGGGTGTCAATAAATTCATCAAGGTGAGCGATGGCGGCTTCCGTGAGGCGCAACGGGCGACGCAAACCGAAATCACCGCGCAACGCGATATGCAGGAGTTGCAGTTGCCGGCTCCGGTGCAGGCGCTGGAGCTGGAATACTGGCGGCTGGCACGCATCAACAAGGATGCGCGGACGGATGCGCAAAACGACCGCTTGAGCGATTTGCGGTTGTGGTATCGAAACACCTACCGTCCGGCCATGAGCGACATCGGCGACGCCGTGGCGGACAAGAATCCGGCCGAGGCGGCGGCTTTGCGGAGCGCGCTTGACAAGGACAGCGCCGAGTATTATCCCAAGCGGAAATGAATCCGCCTGACTACTCGGAAATTGACGCGATGCTGGCCCGCTCGCACCGCAACCTGAAAATCGCCGGCGCGATTTTGGTGTTCTCCGTGCTGGTGCTCGTCGTGAACGTCTGGCTGTTTCGTCCGCCGGTGGGGAGGTATCAAATTGATTTCCATGACATGATTCGCTTCGACACGGCGACTGGGCGCGCTTGGACGGGCGATGGCTCTTTTTGGCAATTGGTTCCCGAAAAGGAGCCTGTGCAAAAGTTGACTGCTGTAAGGCCAGACTATCTCAAGCCGTGATGTTGACGAACTAACCCAGGATGTGTCATTATCGGTAGTAACAAGTCTGAAATTTGCAGGAAAATCGCGGTGCCGTTACTAAATTCTATTTTTAAGGCCGTCAATCCAACACGGTATCTATCGGGCAAAATTTAGTAACGGACTGGTAGATTAAACATGAAACCCCTTTGTTTATTGGATTATTTGAATAACAGCATCTAACTCTTAATCAATTGGTTTGCAGTTCAAGTCTGCACCGGGGCACCACTTTTTAAAACGGCGGTCAAAATAAACTC
>Ga0302267_10006158_pt1 | contig 12268 bp, 3 predicted proteins | sample III_Bog_E1_3_FD_194555 | JGI IMG/M metagenome (GOLD analysis project Ga0302267, IMG submission 194555) | Peat permafrost microbial communities from Stordalen Mire near Abisko, Sweden - III_Bog_E1_3 | ecosystem: Environmental > Terrestrial > Soil > Wetlands > Peat | place: Sweden: Abisko... | reverse complement strand
GGAGCGATGCCGGTGTTATACCATTTGGTGGCGATGTTGCTATCGAACGCCTGCGCCGCCGCCTGCCCCCCAGCGGGATAATCAGAGCTGGCGGACGCCGTGGACACCGTGTCCAGCGACCATAATTGAAATTCCGCCAGCGCCACGCCGCTTCCGTTGCCGGCGGTCGTCGTGATGGTCAACTGGTAAAACCGATAGGGAACCGTATTAGCAACCGCATAACGGTTGGCCGTCATGCGCCCGGCAAAAGCCTGGTTGGTCTGCGTGTCGAGCGCCGTCCAGATGCTCCCGTCGTTCGAGCCGAGCAATTGCCAGCTTGCCGGATCACTGGCCGCGCCGGAACTGGAACTGATGAGTTTGTATTGCGTGACCGCCCATGCCGCGCCGCCGGCAAACTGGTATTGTAGCCACGCTGTCTGCGCCGGCAAACCTGACGACCACGATGTGGTTGCCGCGCCGTCAAACGCATTCGCGGCCGTGCCGCCGCTCGCCGTGCCCGTGCCTCCCAAAGTCCGGTTGGCCTGCCCGCTGTCCGACAGTCCGCCGCCGGCGGACGGTGTAAACGGCACCGCGCCGCCCAGCGAAATCGTCAGTAGATTAGTCTGGCTGCCATATTGCACGAGACAGTTGGTTCCAGTGAGGCTATGAATTGTGGCCGAGGTTAGAACGCCATTCGTCCACGCCATGTCCACCGTGAAACCGCCGCGCGCCCGCAAACCCGTCACTGAACCATACGGCCACGCCGTCGGCAGGGCCGGCAGCAAAACAATTTTCCCCTCGTGGCTTTGCAGCAGCATTTCCGCGATCGAACCGGGCATGGCAAAAGCCCCGTCCCATTGCGCCGTGCCGCCAAGATTGGGAATGAGATTGGGGAAAAGCCAGGTGCTCGCGCCATTGGCGTTGAAAAGCATGGCCAGTTCCTGATGCGCCTTCGCCGCGTTCAACAGGCGCGCCCAGATCGCCACGCGGTTGACGAAGCACCATTCCGTAACCCCGCTGTCACCGACAGTCCCGCGGGCGATGAGACTTACCGCCGCCGCGTTGGCCAGCTCGGGCGTCTGATCCGGCGTGATTTGCTGGCCGGAGAAAACTCCGATCAGATGCGAGGTGTGGCGGTGGTTGTCGGTCGGATCATCCGGCGTGTAGAGCCATTCGCGCAGTTCGCCCCAAGGGCCGATGCGCGGTGTCAGCAGCCTGGCCTGGAGACCGGCAATGGTTGCGCGATAATTCGCATCAACCCCGAGAATCGTGCTGGCCTGGATGTAATTGCTGAACAGATCCCAGATCAGGGTCTGGTCATAAGTCACACCATCCTCGGCGGCGGGGCCGTGTTCCGGCGACCAGCCCTGCGGCGAAACCAGCGTGCCGTCGGGCATCGCCTTCAACCGGGCCTGGTGGAATTGGCAGGCTCCCTTCATGAGCGGATAGGCCACATTCGCCAAAAAATTTGTGTCGCCGGTGAAGGCGTAGTGATCCCAAAGATACCGGCACAGCCACGCGTTGGCCGGATTCTCCCAGTTCCAGCTCATGCCGCCGTTGAGATTGAGCGACGTCTGGACCGTCCAGCCAGGTGTGCCATAAGTGTTCGTCGTCGTCCAGGTCCATGGCACAATCTGGCTTTGCATATAGTTGAACAACGGCAGGGCGCATTCGGAAAGATTGGCCACCTCCGCGCTCCAATAGTTCATCTGGATGTTGATGTCGGTGTGATAATCGCTGTTCCACGCCGGGCTGTTGTTGTCGTTCCATAAGCCCTGCAAGTTCGCCGGACATCCGTTCGTGCGCGAACTGGCCAGCAGCAGATAACGCCCGTATTGAAACATCAACGCCTCCAGGTCCGGGTCGTTGGCCGCCGTGTCCGCCACGAGGCGCTGGTCGGTCGGCAGGTTGGTGCGGCTGGACGGTTCCGCGCCGAGGTTGATGCCGACGCGGCTGAAGAACGATTCAAAATCATTCGTGTGCGCCGTCTCCAACGCCACATACGTCTTGGCCGACGCGGCGGATATTTGCGCCGCCACCGTCGTCGCCGGTGCCACGCCGCTGTGATAGGACTTGGAATAGTCCATCACATAATCCGTGGCCAGCGCGACGAACACGGTGAGACTGGTGCAGTTCGTGAAGGCGATGACGCCGCCGGAACTGGTCAGCGTGCCGCCGCTGTTCTGCGCCAGGATTCGCGCGGCGTATTGTTCGCCGTTGCCCAGCGTGCCGGCGGCGGTGATGCCGCCGGTGACGGAAGCGCTCGCCACCGAATGTCCGTCCTGATACTGTAGCTTCCCGGCGTATGCATTCGCCGTGTCCGCCGTCAACTGAATAACCATGACCTGATCCGGATAACTGCAAAACATTTCCCGGGTGTAATTGACGCCGTTGGCCTTATAAGTCACCCGAGCAACAGCGTTGCTAACATTCAACTCCCGATAATAGCTTGCCGCGTTCGTATGCGACGGCAGCGACAGCACCAGATTTCCAAACACCTGATAAGAACCCGCGGAATTCGTGCTGCCGGTCCACAGGCTGTTTTCGTCAAGCACGATGCTGTCATTGGTGGGGTTGCCGAGGACGATTGAGCCAAGCCGGCCATTGCCAAGCAACAATCCCTGGGGTATGTTATTCGTGCCTGGCTGGTTATACCAAAGCCTGAAATCGCCGGCGTTGGCCTCAACGGCCAGCAAGACCGCCATTGCCGCACAAAGTTTATTCATTATTAAGTTATTCATCATATCACGGATTTTTGAGCCAACATATGCTCATCGCGACGGGCCCCAATTTATTGCCTCGTCGAAAAACACTTGCCGGAAAAGTCAAATAAACTGCAAGCCCACCACCAAGCATCAATCACGTCTGCGGTTCCGGCATCGTCATGAACGTCAGCACTGCATTGTTCAACGTGGCCGACCCGCCGCCAGAAGCCATATCCGCGATGAAGATTGTTGCTGGCAACAGTAGGGATCTTTCTGCCAGCAACACGATTTTCATACTCATCTTCATGGCTCGACTATAAGGTTTTCATAAATTAGGGTGGCGGCGTCAACCCACATAACGCCACCACCCACCCCAACCGCCAACCCCAAATACCTTATGGATAGACGAGCCGGTAATACTCGTTCGTCACGCTGGTCTTGATGATCGCGATGTTCGTCGCGGTGATGGTCGTCGAGTTCGCCACCGTTCCCCAGTCATTGGTGTTCCCGCTCACGCCCTTGTTCAGGTTGTTCGTCTGCACCAGCAAACGATAACCCAGATGATCCAAAGGCCAGCTCAACGTCAGTGTCGAACCGCTCACGCTGTTCGTCAAATGCGGCACCGTCTGGCTCGGCTGCTCAACGATGTTAACCTGATAGGTTTGCACCGTCACCCCGTCCTGCGCCGTCACCTGCACCTGCGCCACGTTCGTCACCCCCAAGGTCAACGCCAGACCGGAACTTGGCGATCCCGACGCCAGTATATTCGTGGTGTTGTTGTAAATCAGGCAGTTGGTCGCCGTTGTATCGGCGTTCGTCACCGTCACCGCCGGCGAATTGCCGTAGGCATTGGTGGCCAGATAGCTGAAGGTGTTGGACACAAAGGTCGAGGTCAGCCCCGCCGGATTCAACACCAACGACGTCAGATATGCGTTCGTGCTCGGCAGCCGCGTCACCGTCACCGTGTTCGTGCTCATCGTCACCCCGTCCTGCGCCGTCACCACCACCTCGATCACGTTTGTCGAGCCCACCCCCAGCGGCAGCGAGGTGGCCGTCAGCGCGCCGGAGTTCGTCGCCTGCGGCACGCCGTTCAGGAACAGCACGTTCGTCGCAAAGCTTGACGTGTTCGTCACCGTCACCGTCACCTGGCTGTTCGCGTTTGCCTCATTCGCCGTGTAATTCGTCGTGCCGGAGGCAAATGACGGCGACAAGGTTCCCGCCGGGCTCAACACCAGGAAGGCCATGCTCGCGTCCGTGCTGGGCGGCGGCGGCAGCAGCGTCACGTCCACCACATAGAGGTTCGTCACTGACAAATCCTGCGACACCACCTGCACCTGCACCACGTTCGTCGAACCGACGCCCAGCGTCAGCGGGACGCTCGCAACGCTGTTGGTCAGGATGCCCAGCGAAACTCCGTTCACTATCAAGGTGTTCGTTGCCGTCGGATCCGCGTTCGTCACCGTCACCGTCGGCGTGTCGCCGTAGGCGTTCGTCTCATTGTAGCCCGTCAGCAGATTCGACGTGAAGGCCGGCGCAAAGCCCGAACTCGGGCTGAACACCAGCGACGTCAGATATGCGTTGGTGTTCAACAGCGGCACCACTGCCGGATTGGCGACCACCAGATCAATGTGACCGGCACCGTCATCCACAATGAGCGCGTTGGTTGCGGCTCCGGTTTGCGCCGTATCAAACACCGGTATTGTGGTAAACGAACCACTGATTCCGCTGATCGGATAGTTAAACAATACATTGGTGCCAACGCCCAGATTCGGATCGCCTGCGGTGTTGATTTCAATGCTGCTGCTGTTCGGCGTCAGCGTCCCGCTGACGACCGCCACCTGGTTGCTGGCGCCGCCACTCGTGGTCACCATAAAGCGGTTCGTGGACGCGGCATTAAAGGTGAGGTTGTTGCTGAAGGTCAGCACGCCAATCCAGTTGGTTCCAGCGGCAACCACGCCGCCGGAATTCACCGTGGTCGCGCCGTTGATTCCGCCCACGCCGGCCAGTATGCCACCATTATTGACCGTCGCCACGCCCACCCCGCCCAGGGTGCCATTCACGAGCAGCGTGCCGCCGTTGATGGTGGTGTTGCCAGAGTAGGTGTTCGCGCCGCCCAGGGCCTGCGTGCCCGAACCTTCCACGGTGAGGCTCCCCGCACCGCTGATGCCGCCGCTGTAATTGGCCGTGCCGTTGTTGCTGATCGTGAGGTTCACCGTTGCGCTCGCCAGATCCGCCAGCAGGAAATTACCATTGCCGGCCAGCGCCCCAATCACTGGAGTGGTAACGCCGGGATTGAAGCGCAGGCCATACGGCACATCGCCGGTGCCGTTGCCTTGCACATTCACCGTGGCATGTTGCAGCGCGGTGTTGCCGCCCGCGATCAGCGCCATGCCGTTCCCGCTGGTCGAGTCCACCGTGATGGTGCCGCTGTAAGTATTGGCGTTGTTGGTGATCATCAAAGCGGCGCCTTCGCCAAAACCACCGTTGATGTCGTTCAGCGTCAAACCTCCGGAACCTTCCAGAATCCCGTCAAAGTTCAGCTTCTTGCCAGTGTTGCCATGTCCCCATTCGCGATAGATGGTCGTGGCCGACAGCACATTGATCGTCGCACCAACCCCGGTGGCCAGATGCACGTCGCCGTCGGCGTTGTTGAGCGTCCCGCCGTCGAGCACCAGGCTGTTGGCATAATCATAGGTGTTGCCGGTGTTGCCGTTGATGTTAATGGTCAACGTGCCTCCGCTATTCGTCACCGGGCCCGTCCCAAATTGCGACGTGTTGCCGCTGGTATCCACTTCCACCGTCCCATTGCTGATGGTGGTGCCGCCGCTGAAGGTGCCCGCCGTATTGAACACCAGCGTCCCCGTCCCCGCTTTCACCAACGCGCCAGCCCCGCCCGAATTCGCCGCACTGCCGCTCAGGGTCAGCGTCTGGCTGCCGGCCACATTCAAAACATTCGCTCCCGCCGTGCCGAGCAGCAGGTTGCGCGAACTCGAATATCCAGTCGTCACCGTCAACTGCGCGCCGTTCAACAACAGGCTGCCCGCGCTGTTGCCCAGGTTGCTGTCGGCGGAAACCAGCACCGAACCGCCGTTGAGCACCGTGCCGCCGGTGTAAGTGTTGGCCAATCCGGCCAGGCTCACCGAGCCGTTGCCGTTCTTCGTCAACGTCGTGCTGCCGCCGATGGCACTGCCGTTGGCGCTGGCAAACGTGTAGTTGTTGTTCGTGTTGTTGATCACCATGCCGCCGGGCGCCACGTTGATCGCCAAGTTCACATTCGTGGTCGAAGAGCTGTCGTCAAACTGCACCAGAACGCCGTCCGCATAAACCGTCGCCCCGCCGTTGAACGTCCAGTTGCCGCTGGTGGCCGTGTCCCAATTGGTGCTGGTGACGCCCGTCCAGACATCCGGCGTGGCCGCCGTCACGTTCAGCGCAATCGTGGTGCCGTTGGTCACGATGCCGGCGGTAATACCGATAGGCACGGTGCCCAGGACAAAGCCGCCCGCGCCGGCAAGCGAACCGCCGTGGATCAACGGATAAGTATTGATGCCCAATGTGCCACTCACATTGAGGATGACCGGGCCGCTCACAGTCAGCGCGCCGCTGCCATTAATGGCCGGGTTGGCCGTGCTGGAGACGCCCGAGAAGTTGATGGCACCGCCGCCCAGCGTCACCGTAGAAGCCGCCAGACTGCCGCCGCCGCTGACGGCAACCCCCAATGTGGCGCCGCTGACAACCGCCAGCGCACCGCCGCCGGTCTGGGCCGTGGACAGGGTCAACGTGCCGTTGCTGACCGTCGTGCCCCCGCTGTAGGTGTTGACTCCGCTCAACGTCAGCCCGCCCGCACCCGTCTTGATCAGGCCGCCGCCGCCGCTGACCACGGCGCTCAACGTCAGCGTCTGGCCGGACGTGTCAATCTGGAACGCCCCAAAGCCGCCATTGGTCAGGGCAAACGGCTTGGTGCTGGCGGCCGTGCTGCCGGTATATTCCAAGGTGCCGGTCGTGCCGGTGCCATCGCCCAAGACCACCGCGTTGGCGCTGTTCCCCAGCGGGCCGACGGCGCTGGCGTTGTTGACCGTGGCCACGGCCAGGTTCCCGTTCTTCACCAGCAACGAGCCGGTGAAGGGGTTCGCGCCGCTCAACGTCAGCGTGCCGGTGCCCACTTTAGTCAATGCCGCGACACCGCTGCCGTTGTTGTTGATCGTTCCGCTAAACGTGTTGCTCGTGTTCAGCGCGCCCACTTCGTAGGTGATGACCCCCCCGGAATTGAAACTGCCGTAAATGATGCCCGTGCCGGATAGTTCACCCATTTTGAACGTGCCGGAGGAAGGTGATGCCACAGACAATGCGAATCCGTGAGTGTTGTTCACCACCCAGCGCGCATTCGATCCATTCTGGCTGCCGGCGGTGGTGCCCTGAAAAAGCATGTTGGCCGTGCTATTGTCATAGAAAGTGCCGGTGAACCCGCTGATGTCGCCGCACCATTTGAAGCTGTTGACCGCGCTGATATTGGTCAGCGTGCCGCTGCCGCTCAAGGCACCGGGATGACCCGGGTCGGAGTTGTCGCCAGTGTTCTGGTAAGTGGCGTTGCCAGTGACCACGACCGTGTTGGTGAACAGGTAATTGCCGGACTGAACCAGACCGCCCGCCAGCGTAAGATTGCCCGTGCCCAAGGCGTTGACCTGGCTGATCACCAGCGTGCCGTTGTTCAAGGTGGTTCCCCCGCTGTAAGTGTTGGCCACGTTCAATGTGGTTGTCCCGCCGCCAGCCAGCAACAACGCGCCATTGCCGGCGATGGTGCCGGGCGTCTGCGAACCGCTGTAGTTAAGCGCCAGCACACCGTTGCTGATCGTGGTGGTGCCGGAATAAGCAGGGAGCGCGGTCAGGGCCAGCGTGCCGGCGCCGAGCGCCGTCAACGATCCGCCGCTGCTGGTGAGCGCGGTGCCCAACGTGACGTTCTGGCCGCCATTGTCAATGCTGAAGGCCTGACCCGCCGCCGTGCTGAAACGCGCGGAATAATCCGTGGTATTGGCCGCACTAAATTGCAGCGTGCCGCCGCTGAACGAAATTGTGCCGGACGAACCGAGCGCGCCCGAACCGCCCAGACCCAACTCGCCACCCGTAAGATTGACGCCACCACTGAAGGTGTTCGCACCGCCCAGCACCCAGGTGCCCGCGCCGCTCTTGGTCACCGTGGTCGCGCCGGTATTGTCGGCCACCACCGCCGCCACTGTATTGGAGGCGGTGCTGCTGCCGGTGAATGTCAAAGTCCGCGCCGCCGTGCCCGTATATCCCAACGCACCGCTGTTGTTTAGATTCAGCGCGCCCGAACCGGAAGCATCCAGAACCGCAAGGGTGCCGAGGGTGAATAAACGATCAACGTTCGCCGCCGCCCCGGTGTATTGCAGGGTGCCGCCGTTGACCACCACATTCGCCGCGGCATTGGCGGAAGCACCGAGGTCGCTGGCTGCGCCGCCGTTGGCGAGCGTCCCCACACTGACCGTGCCGCCGCTGATCGTGACCACGCCGTTGTTGGTGTTGTAACCACCGGCCAGGGTCAGCGTGCCCGTGCCGTTCTTGGTCAGCGACGCGCTGCCGCCGATGAATTTGCCGGAACTGGAGGTGATGGTGTAGGAGTTGTTGTTGACCGTGACGCTGGCCGGTTGCACCACCGCATTGACCGCCACGCTGGTCGTCCCGGAGGCGGTATTGTCAAACAACGTGGAAGCGCCATCCGCGTAGGTCGCCGGACTGCCGCCCGCAGTCCAATTGTTCAGGGTGGTGAGGTCCCAGTTGCCGTTGTTCGCACCGCTCCAAACATAGGCAACTGACGTCACATTCAATTGAATCGTGCTACCATTGGTGGACAAATTACCAGAGGCGCCAGTAAGGGTGCCCAAAGCCACAGCGGGTGCGCTGCCGGGAAAAGTGAATAGCGGATAACTTTGCCCCGTCGTGAAGGTGCCGCTGTTCACGTTGATTGTCACCGTGCCGCCCGCCGAAAGCGTGGTCACCGGAGCCAGCGGCGCGACCGTGGTGCTGGTGATGCCATTGAATTCCAACGTCACCCCCGCGCTCGTGCCGAGAGTCAAGGTCGTGGGCGTAATCTGGCTGACGCCGGACACGGTCACGCCCAAGGCTGCGCTGTTAGCCACGGTGATATTGCCCGATCCCGACTTGGACGAAGGAATCACCAACTTACCGGCGCCGACCGTGGTCAGGCCGCTGTAACTGAGCGTGCCGTTCAACGTCAGCGCGCCACTGCCTTGCTTGGTGAAGGCCAGTCCACCGGAACCGCTGTTAGCCAGTGTTCCTGAATAGGTCGCCGAAAGGGTCGAATCACCGGCGGTAAAAGTCGCCGCCGTGCTGGAACTGTTGAGGACGGTGCCACCGGTGCCGCTGAACAATCCCACCGTCTGGCCAAAGCCGTTCAGATCGAACGCACCGCCGGTGTTCACCGTCAACGCGCTGGTGTTGGCACCGATGGCAGTCTTGGGCGAGGTGCCCGCAGTCTGTCCCAGACGGACGGTGCCACCATTGATCGTGGTGCCGCCGACATAGGCATTGGTGCCATCACCCAACACCAGGGTGCCCGAACCGGTCTTGACCAAGGCCAGTGTCTTGCCGATGCCACTGTCTGTGACCAGCCCGTTGAAGGTGCTGCTCTGATTGTTGCCGCCCACCGTCAGGACGGAACTGCCGGTGGATGTATTTTGAACCGTGCCCTGGGCAACCGTCGTGGTGCCGACCAGACCATTGATGGTTTCGCTGAATCCGTTCAGTTCGAGCGTGCTGCCGTTGTAGATAATCACGTTGCCGGCGCTGGAGCCATCCGGAATCTGATTGGCCGCCCCCAAAATGAGTTTTGCGCCGTTGCTCTTGCCTATAGTGGTGTTGCCACCCCAGTTGTTGGCGGTGCCGGTGTTGGCGAGAGTGAAGGTCGAATTATTAAAATCCAAATCGTAATTACCCGTGACCTGACCGGAGAGCGTGGCCGTTTGACTGCCACTGCTGCCAAGGCGGGTATTGCCAAGCAGGGTGATTGTGCCCGACCAGCCGCCGCCACTGTTCACGCGAATGGCGCCAAAGGATTGGTTTTCCCCCGAGCCACCACCGACGACAAAGATATTGTTGGCAAAGGTCAAATTAGCGCCGGGAAAAATCTGCCCGCCAGGCAGAATCGTGACCGGCCCGGTGCCAAACGCTGTTGCAGTGGTGGGGTTGACGCGCGTCCCGCCATTGATATAAGTTCCGCCCGAGTAGGTGTTGGCACCGTTCACGGTGTATGAGGCTTCGCTGCCAGCTTGGTAGCCACTGTAGCTGACCGTGACCGGGTAGCTGCTGCCGCCGTTGTCCGCGATGACGGAATTGATGATGGGCGCATTTCCGCCGTTATTCCCGGCGATGAAACTAATTTCACCCGCCGTGTTGGCCGCACCACCGGCAGTCAAAGTGCCGGCACTACTACCGCTGACGCCGATGATGGGCGCCACATTGACGGTGAAAATGCCGCCTTGAGAGCCAAGTCGCAGGATGTTTCCCGAACCGATATTGATCGTCCGGGTGCCAGTGTTGTCATTGATCAGCAATGAATTGATGTCCGTGGTGCCGGCGGCGCAGGCCGGATTGCCGGTGGATGCGCTCGACACACGCACATTGGAGGAGGTGCCGCTGACAATTGCCGGGGCCGCGCCGGCCAGAGTGGTATAGCTGGCGGCGGCGATGTTCCCGCCGGAAATCGTGGCGTAATCCGTCGCCACGCCGCCGGTGCCAAAGACCGCATAACCGCCGATGATGCTGTTGACCAGGCTGGCCGTGGAACCGATGGAAGTGCCGGCCGGCACGTTGAAGAACACCACCCCGCCGGCATTATGCGTGATGCCACCCAGCGTCAACGCCACGCTGGTGGCTGAATTTTTGGCCAAGGTGATGGCGTTCGCGCCATTGTTGAGGGTCAATCCGCCAAAGGTTTGCGAGTTGGCCACGGCGGTGCCAGCACCATTCACCGAAAGGGTGGCATTGGGAAACTGGGAGCTATTGTTATTGTTTCCCTGCTGGGTGCCACCCTGACTGACATCGCCGTAGGTGGTGGGGACGCCACCCAGAACCAGTCCGCCCGCCGTGACGCCGTTGTAAAGGATGTTGGTGGTGGACGCGACACCCGAGTTGAAATTCAAATACAGCACGCCATAATTAATCGTCGTATTGCCGGTATAAGTGCTTGCTCCACCCAGATAGGCCGTCCCTGCGCCGGTCATCAGCAGCCCGTCGTTCCCGCCATTATTGGCCAGAATGCCATTGTAAACAACAGACGCTTGCCGGTCGGGAACATCAAATCCGCCGAAGGTGCCGGTGCCGGCATCGCCCAAGGCGATGCCACGATTGGCATTGATGGTAAAACTGTTGGCACCTGTCTGATTATTACGCAGCACACCGCCATCCAGGACGATCTGGCCAACGGTTGCAGAACCGGGAGCGGTGCCGAGCCGCGCATCGCTGTCAATGCTCAACGTCCCGCCCAGCACCGAAACCGGGCCGGTATAGGTGCTGGTGGCTGAACTCAATTTGAGCAGACCGCTGCCGGTCTTGGTCAGGCCAAATCCGCTGCTCGTTTGCGAAATCACGCTTGATATGGTGAGCGACCCATCCCAGACGCTGACGTTAAAAGACTGGGAAGCGGTCAGTGCCAGCGGCAAGGTGATGGCCTGAGCATTCAACGAGAAATTCGTGACCCCACCCGCCAAATTGACGGCGTTGCCGCCCAAACTGAAGGGGTTGGCACCCGTGTTCAACGTAATCCCATTGAAGACAGTGTTGGCCGTTATGTTGTTGTTTGGGCTCAATTGCAAGGAGCCGTCGAAGAACAGCGAATCGCCCGCGATGGGCGGCGTGTTGGCGCCCGTCCAGTTACCGGCGGTGTTCCAGTTGGCATCCGCGCCGCCGCCCGTCCAGGTGTCGTTGCCATTGGCGGCAAAAGCCGCCGGAACGGCCAACATGGCCGCGAGGAGAATTCCGGCCGGCAGCTTCAAACCGCCAGCGATGGAATGTATTTGACGAGCATTGAGGTTGTTTTTCATAGGTTGTAACAGATGTGGTTCAGGTAGGTTTCGCTTTTAATTCACAATGACAAAAATTATGCCGGTCACGAGTTAGTTGGAATATTGAGCTGCACTATAAACTGCATACGGCAACAGTGGAAATAGTTTTTTAGTTTCACAATAAACCACAGTAATCACCACTTCCCATGCACACAATTTTTGGCAAGACCAACAGTAGCTTTGAGGACAGGAAAGTATGGGTTGTCTGAAACAAGAAGATTTATTATTGCCAGCCTGGGAACTGGTAGTCCTGATGGACAAAGTTATAGTCCGGCCCGGAGGTGGGGCCGGTCCAGCCAGCAACTGAACCGCCATTGGCCGCATTCTTCCCGGCCGCGATAATGTTGCCATCCTTCCACCCGTGGTATTCCGCGTGGCCATCGCCAAAACAGAACGTGTCCACATTCCCGTGATACATAGCTGGCGGATCCTGCCAGGTAAATGAACTTGGGGCCCGCGGATTGGCCAGCACCCAGTTTATCACCCATG
>Ga0302267_10006155_pt1 | contig 12271 bp, 5 predicted proteins | sample III_Bog_E1_3_FD_194555 | JGI IMG/M metagenome (GOLD analysis project Ga0302267, IMG submission 194555) | Peat permafrost microbial communities from Stordalen Mire near Abisko, Sweden - III_Bog_E1_3 | ecosystem: Environmental > Terrestrial > Soil > Wetlands > Peat | place: Sweden: Abisko... | reverse complement strand
GACGCCGGCCTGCTCGGCGAACTCGGGCCATCGCCTCACGGCGGCTTCGACCAGGGAGACGATCTCCTTGGCCGCCCGAACGTGAATTCCGGCGTCTGCGGCCAGCTTCATCAGCTCCCTGAGACCCGGGTTGCCCTTGCCGGCCACGGTCATGTTGTGCTGGTCCCTGACGCCTGTGGAAAACGTGATGTCGTAGGCCGGCGACAGGCTCCAATCGCCTGTCGGTCCGGCGATAAATGCGTGGTTCTTCACGTGGTCGTCGCGATTGTGGGCGAGGACGTTGAAGGTGGCACGGCGGAACGCCTGCTCAACCTGGGCGATGTCCTTCGTCAGCGTGAACACGACTGGCAGGAACTCCTGGTAGTCGCGGTGGGGATCGCGGAAATGCGAGTGGACCATCCCCCCAAAGGTATGCATGTGGGTCCGGGACCCTCCGGGGCCGCGGTCGAACCGCTCTATGCCGAAGAACCGGCCGATGGGGGTCGTGAAGAGTTTCGTGCGCGGCATCGTGATGCCAGCCGCCCGTGCCATCAACGCGTAGGCCTCCTCGATGCAGCCGGCGTCGGCGAAGTCTTCCCTGGCCCGGAACTTGACGATCCATTGCCCGAAGCCCGGGTCGGTCGCGGCGGTGTCGGAGGACATCTGGTCAGTCGCCGGATTGTACGCGACAAAGACCTTGGGCCTGGAGCCGCCGAACGACCCGCCGCCGGAATAGAGGGCGGGGAGCGCCTCCTCGGGGCTGCCGGCGACGATGCGCTCGGCCTGCTCGGCCACGAGGGTCAGATTCATCGCGCCCGCCCTAGGCGCGGGGATGTCGGGGATCAAGGGATGATATTGGAGCGCCCCGACGGCGTTGTCGCCGACATAGCAAAGGCGGTCGAGCGGGGAGAGCGACTCGGGCACCGTTCCCTGGGCGCGGAAGAAGCGGTCCATCAGGAAACGGCCCCAACCGTCGGGGATGGAATCGTCAAAGACGCCGAACAGGCCTTCGAAGACTTGGGACGGCTCGCGCTTGAGGCCGGGAGAAAGGGGCAGGTGGAATGGGGAGAGGGCGAACCCTCGATTCAGCCATTCCGTTGAATACTCGAAATAGATCTCCCTTTCCTGCGTCTCCGCGATAGAGCCGACCGGGCGGCCGTCCATGAGCACCTGGACCTTGCGCAGGGTGCTCATCGTTGGGTCCTTCCCCGGACGCGGGCCGGAGGGTTGAGCTTCTCCAGTTCCGCCATTGTCGCGGGCTCGTCTGGGCGGGCCGCAAAGAGAGTGTCAAAATCCTTGGCAACGCCGAGCACGACGGCCGCCTTTACCAGGGATTCAAGGGGGATGTGACCTGACAGTTCAAACCGCTTGAGCGCGTATTGGTTGACGCCGGAGCGGCTTGCCAGCGTTTCGCGGGACCACCCAAGATGCAACCGGCGCGCCCTAAGGCGCGCGGCGACTGCCCTGCAAACTCCGATAGGGGGCTGCGGGATAATGGACCATATATGGTCCCTTGCCGGCTGTTTCATTAATTAATGGATAATTAGTGGTCCGTTATAGTCAAGGCGATCCGATGCCCAAGGAGGGCTAATCAATCCTTCAAATCGAATTCCCGTTTTTTTCGGGCTCCGCGCTGATGCGCTCCATGAAGTGCACGAGGCCGCTGAAGTCCGGGTCGGCCGTCGAGGCGCCAATCCGGTTTTGCAGCGGGGTGATCTCCTTCTGGGTGGAGGGGTAGGGCGCGATGGGCGAAGCGACGACCTGCTTCCCATCCATGACCACGGACACCGGCGCGGACTGCTCCGCCTTGCCCGCCGGGCCAAGCGAGCTCAGGCTGATCCATATCTCGTGCGGCATCGTGTAGCTTAGGGGGATCGCCGGGCTCAGGACCCCGCCGACGCCCCAGTGGTCATAGCCGATCCGCACGTGCCCTTCGTCCACATAGGTCACATAGATCAGGTCGCCCTTGCCTGTCCGGCCGGTGGCCAGGAGCGGCTCGCTCCTTCCGCTCTTTCCCTCGGGAAAGGAGACGATCAGGTGGAGGGGACCCGGGGACCCCGCGGGGATCCTAGGGGGACGATCCGTGAGGACGGAGACGTCCATCTGGGGGCCGGTGAAGCGGTCAAGGACCCCAGGGACATGCGCCTCGTTGACGCCCGGCACGTCGAGGATGGGCGTATCGGGCGCATGGATCCTTTTTTCGCCGAAGAGTTCCTTCCCGTCAAAAAGGCAGCGTGTCTCAAGCCCGAGCGACCGATCGTCCCGGTCGCCCGAAAAGAAGTCGAGTGTGTGGCTAGCTTCCGGGTCATAGGCGATCTCCGCCGAGACCTCGGGCGTTCCCTCGGGGCTCCAGCTCGTGATACGGAGCCTCCCCTCGCCCAGGTAGGTCGCGTAGCACGCCCTTACCCGGTCGCCCGCCGTACTGCAGAGGAGGGGCTCGCTTAAGCCCGAACGCCCGCGGGGAAAGTTGATCTCAAGATGGGTGTGGCGCCCCTGGGAAAGCACGAGGGAGCGGGGGATGGGCAATCGCCTCGTGCCCGAAATCTCTCCCGCGAACCTCCGGTCGGTCAGCGATCCGATCGAACTGGCCCCGACCTCGATCTCGGCAAGCGTCGTCTCGAACCCGGTGGTGTCGCTCCTTATGGCCGTCTTTCCATCGAGCTCCACGCGCAGCTCCCGCCGCAGGGTGGCGATCTCGGCCGGATTCATCGCCTGGATCCTCGGATGGGCGAGGGGATAGAGTGCGCTGTCCGACACGACCAGGCTGTGGACCACAGAGAAGTCCAGCTCGATGGGGTCGCTCGTGTGGAGCTGGCCCCAGACATCGGCCCCGATTTCGACATGGCGCTCGTCGAGCGGCCTCACGAACACGACCACGCCAGCCCCCGGATGGCCGGTCTTAAGGAGCGGCAGGTCAAAGCCCGTCTTGTCATAGGGCAGCCTGAAGCGCACCTCTATCGGGCCCAGCCCCGCCAAGTAGGCCTTTTGCCGCAGCTCCCATTTGGCGCCTGCTGCCGCCACGAGGGCGGACACGGCCGCGGCCAGGAGCACGCTCCGGTGGCGCCGCACGAGGGCCGCGAGGCGGCTCGCGCTCTTTCCCAAAAAGACCCTCGGCCACGGATCGGTCAGGCGGACAAGGATGAACCCGAGCCAGCACCCGACCGTGACCCAGAACGAGATGCGGAGCGCCCGGGGGCCCGGATAGGTGAGCTCCACCTCGCTCCGCCCCTTGGGCACCGGGACCATCACCCTTCGGTCCGGGGAAATGAGCGCGGGCACGCGGACTCCATTCACTTTTGCCGAATACCCCGAGAGAAAGCTCCGCGGGGTCTCCACCGTGGACCCGAGTTCCTCGGATTCGACCGTGAAGCGCATCGGGAACAGGGAATCGAGGCGGACCGGCAGATCGGCGGACCGGACCTCCCGGAGCATGTAGTCCGCCAGTACCGTGCCCGGGCCAAAGCCGGCCTTGGGAAAGCTGAGCTGCAGGGAGACACGCTCCGGTCGGTCCGAATCGCTCCATACGGAGATCGCGCGGCGCTGCCCCTCCAGCATGCCGAACCCGATCCCGGGACCCGCCGCGGGAAGGGAATACGTGCGGTGGAGCAGGGGACCGTCCAAGGCCAAAAATCCGGGAGCGGGCGGCACCCGAAAATGGAGCGAGAGCAGGTAGCGGCGGCCGGGCTCAAGCGTAAGCGGCGCCGCCACCTCGGCCGTGATCAAACCCGTGGCAACCACCGGCGCTCTGGCTTCCGCCGCGGAAAGCGGGGAATCGATTTCCTTTGTGCCCCCGCGCAGCAGCCGGAATTCGAACTGGGGGTCCATGACCCCGTTCACGAAGCTCGGGGGCGCCCCGAAGTAGGCGTAGGAGGTGACGGTCAGGTCCAGGTTCGAGGGGCGATAGGCGGCCTGCGTGGCCTCGGGGGTCAGCCGGTCCGAAAACCCCCTCGCGAGGTACATGCGGGCCTCGAAGGCGCTCCACAGGACCCCGCAGGCCATTGCGGCCGCGACCACCCCGGCGGGAACCCGCGCGAATCGGAGAGCCTTTGGAAGCACGAGTGCCGCGGCAAACAGCGTGAACGGGAGCGCGACCAGGTACAGGCGCTGCATCGGCCAGAGGTTCGTGAGCGCGATCACGACGTTCGGGACATGGTGCCAGAGGAAGGCGTTCAGGAACGGAACCGGCAGGAGAAGGAGGAGCAGGGCGGCGGAATATGCCAGGGCCGAAGCTGCCGCTCCGGAGGCCCGCTTTTCCGCAGGGTCCCCTCCGTTCCGCCGCCGCAGCAGGAAATAGACGGATGCGATGAGGAGGATCCAGGCCGGGTAGCCGAACTGAAGGTGTCCCCGGGCGCTCGCAAAGGTCCCGACGGGCAGGAGCGAGGCCGGGAAGGAGTCCCGTATCCCCTGGACGATCCCGTCGGCCAGTCCACCGTAGAGGTTCAGGCTGGAGGAGAGGCCCAGGTCCCCGTTCAGGGTGACCACGGAGACGAAGGCGAAGGACGCCAGTCCGCCGAGAAGGACCAGCGCGCAAATCCCCCGAGCGAGGGCGCGTCCACTCGGCTCCCGGGCAAATGAGACGACCCGGACGACCGCGACACCCGCTGTGAGCCAGAGCGCCACGGGCGGGTGGGCTAGCCAGGCGCCGGCGAGCGCCGCCGCGAGCCACGCGTCGGCCGAGAAGGACGGCTTTAGGCAGCCGCGAAGGCACGCCGCGACGGCCAGCGGCACGAAGACCGAGGCGTGGACCGTCATGTACAGGTCCTCGTAATAGGCGGCGCCTAGGAGCGGCGGGGAGAGGCCGTAGAGCGCGGACAGGACGAAGGCCGCGAGGGGAGGGCACCCGACGCCCCGCCTCAGGCCCACGTAGCACGCGAGGAAAGCTCCCACCAGGCTCACCACCAATGACGCGTTCTGGATCTGCCAGAAACTGAGCCGGTGGAACGAGGCCGCGTCGATCGCGGCCGCAAGGTAATGGAGGTAGGGGGCGTTCCTGAGCGGATGGATTCGCCCGTTGAATGCATACAGGGTCTGGCCGGCAAGCGGGGGGATATTCCCGGCCCGCATCTGAACGAGGGCGTCGGCTTCCGAGAGGCTATAGTTGAAGGATTCCCCCGTGCCGACCAGCCGGCTGCAGAGGAAGGGCGACGCGGCAAAAAGTCCTAGCGCGATGAGCCCCGCAAGGAGGGCTAGTGACGTGCCTCGTACACCCATCGATTGATCTGGAGCCATTCGAGCGTCCGGATAATTCCCTGCTCAATGGTGAGCTTCGGAGCCCAGCCGGTGGCACGGATCTTCGCTGTGTCGAGGAGTATGAAGGGGTTGTCGCCAATCCAGCCCCGGTTGCCGCCTGTGAACTCGAGCTTAGGGCTGAGCCCCAAGGCGCCGCAGATATAGCCCACGCTGTCCTTCACCTGGACGTACTCGGTCGTTCCCAGGTTGTAGATCTGCGTCCGGTGCGGCGCCGCCTTGGCCGTCTCCGCCCGGGTCACGTGCAGGATCGCGTCGATGCAGTCCTGGATGTAGAGGTAGCTCTTGCGCTGCGTGCCGTCTCCCAGGATCCGGAGGGAATCGGGATGCTCGATCAGCTGCTTGTAGAAGTCGAAGATGTGGCCGTGGGTGTAGCGCTCTCCCAGGATCGAGACAAAGCGGAAGATGTAGCCCTCGAAGCCGAAGCCCTCGCAGTACGCGGAGATCAGGCCCTCGCCGGCCACCTTCGAGGCCCCGTAGAGGGAGGTCTGCACCGGGAACGGCGCATCTTCCGGGGTGGGGATCACCTTGGCCTCGCCGTAGGTCGACCCGGTCGAGGAGAACGCGATCCGCTTGATCCCGCCGAGGCGCATGGCCTCGAGGACGTTGTAGGTTGCGATCGTGTTCTGCTCCAGGTCCCGGCGGGTGTGCTCGGTCCCGAACCGGACATCGGCATTGGCCGCCAGGTGGAAGACAAAGTCGCAGCCGGCCATGGCCCCCGCGAGCGCCGTGAGGTCCATGTTGTCCCCGTGGACAAACGAGAACGCGCCCGACTTGCGGGCCCGTTCCATGAAGCGCTCCTGCCCGGTGGACAGGTTGTCCCAGCCGACGACAGTGACGCCGTCCGCCAGCAGGCGGTCGACCAGGCTTGAACCGATGAAACCGGCGCAGCCGGTGACGAAGACCTTTTGCATGAAGGGAGGATACCTGCTCGCTAGCGGGACAAGGGCGCCTTCCTGGGCCTGAGCGCGATGCCGATACAGAGGTTGTTAAAGACGAAGGGTAGGAAGGGGAGCGGGAAGAGGACCTTCTTCTCAATGATGAAGTAAGGCTCCAGTTCGGCCAGGATCTCGTGGGGCCGGTTGATGTGCTCCCGGGAGATGAGCCAGGTGTAGCCGCCCTTAAAGTGACGGTTGTACACCCGCTCGGCCGAGATCTTCCTCGCGAGCGAATACGCGGGGCTTCCCTCGCAGGGGATGACAATCAGGAGCTGCCCCGTCTCCTTGTTGAGGATCCGGTAGGCCTCCTTGAGGCACGAGGGCAGGTCGGGAAGGTGCTCCATCACGTGGACCGCGATGTAGCGGTCGACCTGGCCGTCCTCGAAATTGAGCCTGGCCTGGCAGTCGCCCGTCACGGCCTTGACCCTGGGGAAGCGCCTGCGGATCTCCGCCGCCATGTTCTCGCGCAGCTCGACCGGGTAGTAGTTCTCCTCCTGCTCAGCCGTCAGCTTCTCGTAGTGGAGGTGCTCGCCGAGTCCGGCCCCGATCTCGACCGTCGTGCGAAAGCCGGGGCGCGAGTGCCTGACGGGAAAGGTGTGGTTGAACTTCTCGACGATCCCGTAGCGGCCCGGCAATTCCTGGTGCCAGAGCTTCATGAACTCGTCGCTTATCTGCTTCTGCTCCGGTGTCATCGGAGGAAGGACCTTGGGCCACTTGGCGGTTTGCATATGGGTTTACTTCCTCTCGAATCCCTCGGCGCGGTCAACGATGAACCGGGGCCGTGCGCGGACCTCCTCGTAGATCCTGCCGATGTACTCGCCCAGGATCCCCACGCTGATCAGCTGGATCCCTCCCATGAAGAGGATCAGGATCACGAGGGTCGGATTGCCCACGGGGAACGGGAAGCCGCAGAGTTTCATGATCAGGTACGCGAGCGCGATCACGAAGGAGCCCCCGGCGATCAGGAACCCGAACTGGGTGCTGAGCGTGAGGGCGTAGGTCGAGAAGCAGAAGATGCCGTTAAAGCCGATGCGCAGGGACCCGAAGAACCGGTTGTAGTTGGTCTCACCCGAGAAACGCGCGGGCCGCTCAAAGGGAAGCAGGTACTGCTTGAAACCGACCACGGCCACCATGCCCCTCAGGAAGCCGTGGCTTTCCTTGAGCCGCACGACCTCATTCACGACCCTGCGCGACATGAGCCTAAAGTCGCCCGTGTTGGGCGGGATCCGGACTTCGGCAATCTTGTTGATGACCTTGTAGCCCGTCTCGGCGACAAGCCGCTTGATCCAGGGCTCCCCGGTGCGGCGGGTGCGCTGGGCCAGCACGACATCGTAGCCCTCCCTCCACTTGGCGACCATGGCGGTCAGGAGCTCCGGCGGGTCCTGCAGGTCGACGTCCATGACGATGACGGCGTCGCCCCGGGAGTACTCGAGGCCCGCCAGGCTCGACATGGGCTGGCCAAACCGGCGGGAGAATTTAAGGAGCTTGATCCTCGGGTCCTGCCCCCGGAGTTCCAGGATCACGTCCTCCGTGCGATCGGGCGACGGGTCCATCGCAAAGATGATCTCATAATCCTGGGTGATGCCGCCCAGGATGGGCCCGATCCTCCGGATGAACTCGGGGATGTTCTTTTCCTCCCGGTAAACGGGAACTACGAGGCTTATAAGCATGCGATCACCCTAGGGTTGGGGGAAAATCAATCGAAGTCGATGTTCACGATGCGGTAAGAGCGGCTCCGGGTATCCGGGGACCCCAGGGGGAAGCGCTCCGAGGCATCAAGGACCGCGGCCGTGTCCTTGAGCGCAGAAAGCGGGATCACGATGCGCTCGGTCGCCTCAAGCCCCAGGGTCCGCTCGGTGGCCGGTGCGCCGTTAAGCGAGACCGAGAGCGGGTAATCCCTACGGGAGGGGTAACGAACGACCTCAATAATGGCGTGCCTGAAGGAGCTCGTGTACGGGAAGCGCAGGGCCAGGCGGCCCTCGACCCAGCCGTCCGTGTCGGCGCCCGCGATGTCAAAGAGGTAGCCCGACTTGTGCCACCCCCGGGCGAAGAGGTCGGTCCGGGTCAGGCTTTCGAAGGAGATGTTCTTTACGACAAAGGAGCGCTGCCGGCCGTCCCCGGGTAGCGGGAACACCGAGGCGGCGTCCAGGTGGACAAGCCTCTGGGCTCCCGGGGGAAGCGGCACATAGACGCTCTCAAAGGTCTGGCGGGGCACCGTGACCGACTTGACCACGCGCCCGTCCACCGACCAGGTGAGCTCGTTCGTCGGCAGGGGGGCCCAGCCCGGCATCTCCAGGTCGAGCTTCAGGACCTTGAAGGAGTCGAAGGAGGGGGCCTTGAACTCGGCGCTCTTGGCGATCCACCCGTCGGTGTCGATCCCGGTCACGACAAACTTCTCTCCGGACTCGTTCGCGACATTGCGGAAGCTTGCGAAATCCGCGACATCGCTGATCGAGATCTCGTCCACGAAGGCCGAGACCTCGCGCTTGTCCTTGTCCTTGTCGTAGATCTGGGCATCCGAGAAATGCAGCGAGATGGACGTGATGTCGGAGGGCTCCTTGATCAGCCGGGTGAGCGTGAACTTCCCGGCCTTCAGGTTCACCACCTCGGTCGGCTTGTCGTTGATCGAGATCGTGGCATCGACCCCCAGCTTCTGGAAGCGGGGGATGTCGGGGATGAATCCCTTGAAGTAGAGCACCTGGCCCGTGTGGGAGGCCCCGAGCTTGAAGAACGCATCCCGGCCGGTCCAGCCGTCCTCGTAGATGCCGGAGTACTCAAGGCCCTTGTTGTTCAGGAGGTCATCCGGGAACTGGCTGATCCGCGTGGGCCGCGGGACGGCGCGGTACTGCTCGTCCGTCAGGACCGAGATGTCGCGCGTGAAGCCGTCCAGGCGGCGGTCATCCAGGGCAAACTTGACGCCGAACCAGCGCATGAGGCCCGTCTTCTCCTTGTTGATGACGCGCGCGGGCTCCCCAAAGTCGATCGTGATGTAGGCCTGGCCCTCGTAGTACTCGGGCTTGATGACCGGGGTGATGACGCGGGCCGACCCGGACCCGACGAAGGGGAGCCGGGTGTCGTCGTCGCCCACGACGATGGCGTTCTTTGGCAGGAGCGAGCGGCCGGCGCCAAGGGAGGTCCGTGAGAAGTCCACCATGACCCGGAGGTCGGGCGACGGGTTAATGATGTGGAAGACGTTGAACTGGCCCGTGCCGTGGAAGTAGGACTTCCCCTTGGAGATGGGCTCGGACTCGCGCTGGAAGAAAGCCGCCCGGAACCGGGCCGACGAGTAGTAGTGCGGGCTCAATTCGGAGTGGACGAAGACGAGCCGGTCCTTCACCTGGCTCTCCAGCTTGTACTGGTACATGTTCTGGGCGATCCACCCGGTGCCGTTGTTCCACTTGTTGAAGTGGTCCAGGTCCGTGCGGATCGAGACAAAGAGCCGGTCATTGTAGTCCAGGTGCCGGGAACTGGTTTCGGTCCAGTTGTTGGCGTAGAGGACGCTGTTGGCCTCCTTGTGGATCGTGACCACCTTGTAGTCGGGGATGTCGTCCTGCATGAGCTCCCGGGGCAGCATGAACCTGAGCTTGGCCAGCTTCTCCACCAGGCGCGCCTGCGGGCCCAGGTTCGGGTCGGGCGTCCTCAGGAACTTGAGCACCGCGATGTTCGCGATGTTGTCCATGTAGCTGCGCGAGAGGAACCGGGTGTCGAGCCCCGTCGTGTACATGGCGAGCATCTTTGCGCTCACGACGTTTGAGATGTCGCTCTCGATGCCCTGGTACTTGAGATCCTTCGGCGGGGTGAAGGCGACCCCGAGCGCCGAGCCCTTCACGACCTCGGTCAGGCCGCCGCCGTAGGTGCCGAGGGACGCATAGGCATAGTAGATCTGGGAGACCGCCGTGCAGGCGAAGAAGAACCCGAGAGCGATCTTTGCGCGCTTTCTTAGGAGCGGGACCCCCGAGTGGAGAAACGACGAGAACCCCTGCGCCAGGCACACGGCGATCACGGGCTGGGACCACATCGCCAGCTTGAAGAGCCCGAAGTCCTGGCCTTTTTGGAAGAGGTAGATCCCGAGGAGGATCATGATCGTCCCCAGGTAGCCCGTGGGCGCGCCGGCCGAGAGGTTCTTCCAGGTGCGCCACGCGAAATAGACGAGGAAGCAGGTGCCCACCACGATCTGGATCGAGATCAGCGGGTCGATGCCGACCTTGCCGAAGGGATGGAGCCCAAAGAGCATCGGGATGAACGACGGCACCAGCGTCCACGGGAAGAGGACGAGCCCCCCGCTCTGGTCGTTGATCTCGGCCATGGCCCCTAGGCCCGCCGATCCCGCCGACTGCATCACGAGGGTGTTGATGAACTCGTAGGTGCTGCTGGCGATCAGGAGAAAGGTCAGGACCGCCACCCCGAGGATGAAGACCGAGTAGGCCTTTAGCTTCGGGGCGTCCGTGAAGCGCATGCGCAGGGCGACCAGAATAATGCCCATCGCGACAAACGGGGACACCTCCGGGTAGAAGATCGCGAGGGCCGCCGTCATAAGCCCCGCCACGGCCATGGTCCGGAGCGTAAGCCGGCGCACCATGAAGAGGATGGAGGCAATCGCCACCAGGAGCGCCAGGCCCCCCACCTGGGCGATCAATTGGTAGAGGGTCCCCAGGCCAAAGAGGGGGCTTGTCGCCAGCAGGAAGAATGCGATCACGGCCACCTTGCGGTAGCGGCCCTTCCAGATGGCCACCGATCCCATGGCGAAGAGCTGCATCAGGCTCAGCATCAGGATCGCCGGCATGAAGACCTCGTGGGCGCGCCGTCCCGTGAGCGAGCAGATCCAGGCCAGCGTGATCTCGGAACCCGGCCGGATCTGCTGGAGCGCGTGCATGAACCAGTAGTGCTGGGCGTAGTCGCGGCCCTCGAGGTCGGTCTGAAGCGGGATGTCGTAGTAGCCGTGGGCGAGGAAGCGCTCCGCCGCCAGGCAGTAGTTCGCCATGTCGTCGTTGCCGTACGAGATCCAGTTGAACCCGAACCGGAGCGAGGGCCATCCGACGTAGATCAGTGCGCCCAGGGCGATCCAGAGGAACGGGGCCATCTTCCTAAGCGGCAGGATGGGCCTCCGCCAGACGAGGATCGCCGCCGAGAGCGCCAGAAGGATCCCCGTGGCCCACGGCCCCGCGGTCCGGACCGGGATGCCCCACACGTTCAGGCGCGTGATCACGATCAGGATAACCGAGAGCCCGATGGCCGGGGCCACGAACCAGCTCCAGAGGACGCCGATTCGGGGCTTAAAGAGGCTCACCACGGCCTGGCCCACGATGGAGAGATAGATGAAGAGTCCGGCGACGAGGAGCAGCGGTGTCATTCGGGCTGAAAAAGGTAGGCTTGGGAAATCACTTTAAAAAACAAGCTCCTAGCGGCGGAGGCCGAGCGCCGAGAGGCGGGCGGTCACGGTGCCCCGGATCCGGATCCTGCGGGCGTGCGCCTCAATCATCGCCGGGTCATCCTTGTCCTTGCTGTGGAAGCGCAGGCGGATCCGGGTCATCTCGTCGGCGCCGGTTGTGTGGATCGCCTGATGGGTCTTCTGCTGCGCATGCACGCGGAAGCAGCCGAGGAAGTAGGGAATGCGGACAATCCGGCACTCCGCCTTCTGGAAGCGCGCGAGCAGGTCCCAATCGAGCGCGAACTGGAAGCTGGGGTCGATGCCGCCGGCCAGGTCCCAGGCGCGCTTCCGCCAGAACAGGGTCTCCTGGGGCACGTAGTCGATCCACTCAATCGAATCCTCCTCGTGCCGGGGCATGATCCAGCGGCCGACCTCGCGGTCCTCGGGGTCGATGATGACCCGGTGGCCGTAGAGGACGTCGACCTCCGGATGCGTGGCGAAATAGCCCGCCACGAAGGCGAGCGCCCTCGGTGCCAGGAGGTCGTCCGAGTTCAGGTAGGCCATCACGTCGGAGGGGCCGAGCTTATTTTCTAGGTGCGAGAAGCCCTTCCGAACGGCGTCCGCCTGGCCCTTGTCGACCTCGGAGGCCCAGTGGGACAGGCGGGGCGCGTAGCGGGCGATGATCTCGGGGCTCATGTCGCGCGAGCCCCCGTCCTGGACCACATAGTGGAGCTTGTCG
>Ga0302267_10006152_pt1 | contig 12274 bp, 8 predicted proteins | sample III_Bog_E1_3_FD_194555 | JGI IMG/M metagenome (GOLD analysis project Ga0302267, IMG submission 194555) | Peat permafrost microbial communities from Stordalen Mire near Abisko, Sweden - III_Bog_E1_3 | ecosystem: Environmental > Terrestrial > Soil > Wetlands > Peat | place: Sweden: Abisko... | reverse complement strand
AGCGTTCCCCGACTCATCCTGGGGAACGCCCGAGAGCGTTCCCCGACTCATCCTGGGGAACGCCCGAGAGCGTTCCCCGACTCATCCTGGGGAACGCCCGAGAGCGTTCCCCGACTCATCCTGGGGAACGCCCGAGAGCGTTCCCCGACTCATCCTGGGGAACGCCCGAGAGCGTTCCCCGACGGGACGGCGCGCTCTGCTATCGTCCGCGGCCGTGACGCCGAACGGGGCCGAGGTCCTGGCCATTGCCCTCTACCTCGTGCCCATCGGGGTGGTGCTGGTCACGCGCGCGACGCGGGCGCGGTCGGCTCAGGCGGTCGCTCTCGACGTGCCGTTCGCGGTTGCCCTCGACCTCCTGCTGCTGCTCGCCGCGAGCTGGGTCGTCCCCTTCGGCGTCGCCGCGCTGGTGTCGCGCTCGCTGTGGCTCGGCGCTGGGGCCGTCCTGGTCCGCGCCCGCCGCGCGCACCTTTGCTGGCCGGCTTCACTCGATGTCCGCCGCATCGCCGGGGCGCTCCTGGCCGCGGGCACCGCCGCGTGGGCCTCGACCCTCGGGACGCGCGGCTACCTGGTGCACGACCGGCTCTGGCACGGGCCGCTCGTCGCCTCTCTGGAGGGGCAGCGCCTCCCTTTCCGCAACGTCTTCGATGGGCGGGACGGGCTCCACTACCACGTCGCGGGCGACGCGCTCTCGGCGTCGCTGCGCGCCCTCTCGCTGGATGTCCTGTCGGCGCAGCACGCGCTCGCGCTCGAGCACGACCTGCTCTTTGCGCTCGCCGCGGGCACCGGCGCGCTGTTCCTCTCCGGGCTCTACGATGGGGGCACCGGCTCGGGCTCGGCCGCCGAGGCCGGTCGCCGCTTCCTCCCGCCGGTGCTGGGCGGGGTCGCCCTTCTCCTCGGCGGACCAATCCCGCTGCGCGGTCGGCTCGGAGGCGACCTTGCCGGCTATGCGTACCACGCCTTCCTCAACCTCAGCTTCCGGCCTCACGTGCCGCTGGCGGCGCTGCTCCTCCTCGGCTTCGTGGGGCTCTTCGCGGAGCGGGCGGCGGCGGGCGCGGCCGTCGGCGCGGCGCGCTCGTACCCGGCGGCGGCGTCGCTCTTCGCGCTCCTCTCCGTGACCGACGAGGCCTCGACGGCGCTGCTCGGCGTGGGGGCCTTCGCCGCCTGGCTGTGGGAGCCGCGCCTCCTCGCCGCGACGCGCCTCCGTGGCTTCCTGGCGCTGGCGGGACTCGCGGCAGCGGGCGTGCTGGTGGTGGTGGCGTTCGGCGGTGGCCTCTCTCCCGGCGGCCCGGTGCACGCCATCTCCTGGGCCCACGCCGCGCGCGAGCCCTCGGTGAGCGGCGCCTTTCAGCCGCTGCTGCTGACGTCGGCGCCGGGCCGCGTCGCGTTCTTCTTCGACGTGCTCCCGTTCGCCGCGCCGTGGCTCGGGCTCGCGCTGACGGCCTGGCGGGTGCCGTCGCTCCGCGCCTCCGCGGCCTTCGCCGCCGCCGTGTGCGTGACCGGGGTCGTGCTGGGCACCCACGTCGACGTCAACCACGACACCGCGGAGGCGCAGCGCTTCTACCTGGCGCCCTTCCTGGTCACCGCGGTCTTCGCCCTGGCGGCCCTCCACCGCATGCCTCGCGGCGGTGTCGCCGCCCTCGCCGTGCTCCTCGGCGTCGCCGTGCCGGCGGTCTTCTCGGTGTACTGGTTGCGCGAGCGGCTCCCGGCCGACATCGGCCCCTCGGCCATCGGCAAGCAGCCCTGGTTCGACGACCTGCTCCGCGTCGACTGCAGGCGCGGCGCGGGCGCCCGCATCGGCGAGAGCCCGCGCCTCGCCTACGTGCAGCCGGTGATGTTCTTCTACTGGACCGCCTGCCGCCCCACCTTCACGCCCGGCGTCTCCGGCGAGCCCTGGCCCATCAAGATCCTGCCGGTGACCGAGAGCCGCGCGCAGCTCGCCGCCATCGATCGGGACCTCGTGCGCCGCGACGCTCGGCTCGACGCCATCTGCCGCACCGCCGCCGCCGGCGACGATCCCGTTTGCGCGCGCGCTCGCCTCCACGGATGTACCCCCGAGGGCACCGACTTCGTCCGCTGCCCGCTCGACGCCGCCGATCGCGCGGCGCTCCTCAAGTAGCGCCGGCGCAGTACCAGCCGGGCGCCGCTTTCGGGTATGGTGCCGCTCATGGTGGCGAAGAGGACCAAGAGCGACGGCCAGCCTGCAACGGGCGCCGACGCGACGCACGGCGGTCACGCTGGGGGATACCCCCAGACCCCTGGGATGGGAATGCCGATGCAGGCCGGTCATGCTGGGGGGTACCCCCAGACCCCCGGCATGGGAATGCCGATGCAGGCCGGTCATGCTGGGGGGTACCCCCAGACCCCCGGCATGGGAATGCCGATGCAACCCGGTCATGCTGGGGGGTACCCCCAGACCCCCGGCATGGGAATGCCGATGCAGCCCGGTCATGCTGGGGGGTACCCCCAGACCCCCGGCATGGGAATGCCGATGCAGCCCGGCATGGGAATGCCGATGCAGCCCGGCATGGGAATGCCGATGCAACCCGGCATGGGGATGCCCATGCAGCCGGGCATGGGGATGCCGATGCAGCCCAACCCCATGATGGCGATGATGCAGATGATGCAGATGATGATGGGCGGCGGCATGGGCGCGCCCATGATCGACCCCTCCGCGATCCCGTTCGCCGGGCAGGGGGTGGCCGACGGCGACCGCGGGCTCGACGCGGAGATCCTCCGCCCGGCGCTGCTCACCCACCGCATCAAGACCCAGGAGGCGGTGCCGCTCGGCTCCGTGCTCGACCTGCTCTGCCTCACCGAGGACGGCGTCCACGCGCTCGGCGGCGTGCCGCGGGGCTGTACCATCGCGCTCGCGGGGCCGCCGGGCAAGGGCAAGACCCGCTCGGCGCTGGCGGGCCTGGCCCGGGTGGCGCTGACGGGCACCAAGGTCGCCTTCGTCGTCGCCGAGGAGGGCTTTCACGACGCCGAGGGGTCCGGCCGCGACGACCTCTGCTCGCGGATGACCAAGATCGGCATGGCCGCCACCGACCTCGACGAGGCGGCGCTGGCCGAGCGGGTCCTCTCCAACGTCTTCGTCCTCGAGAGTCAGTATCACAAGAGCAATACCTGGGACGATTTCGTCGGCAAGTACCGGTATCTGGTGGAGCGCGAGAACATCAAGTTCGTCGTCATCGACTCGCTCAACATGCTCGATCCCACCAAGAACCGCACCGCCGACAACCTCTCGGCGCTCAAGACCTACAACCACGAGAAGGGCATCACCTGCATCTGCATCGGGCAGATCCGCGACACCGGCATGCCCGTCGGCGGAGAGGCGCTGATGCACACCGCCGACGTGGTCTTCCTCATCGAGGAGATGGGCCTCGGCTCCAAGGAGCAGGCCGAGCTGTGGGGCGGCAAGTACCGCGACAAGATCGACGTCATCTCCGTGGTGAAGAGCGTGACCACGCCGATCTTCCCCTACCCCATCCGCCTCCACCGCGACGGCAAGACCGGCGCCCTCCGCCCCCACGACGCCCAGCCGGCCGAGTACAAGCCGCGGCCCATGCTGGGGGCTTGAGGCGGTGAAGGTCGTCCAGACCGATGACGTCCGCGCCTGGCTCCTCGGCGCGGGCAACCTCGGCGAGCTGAGCGGCTCGATCGGCCAGAGCCACCCCACGGACGAGTACCTGGAGCGCGCCTTCGGGCTGCCGCTCCACCTCCGCTTCACGATCGAGAAGCTCGCCGAGGAGCGGGGCTCTACCCCCGCCGAGACCCTCGCCTCGATCCCCTTCTACAGCCTGTGCCGGGCCATCTTCCTCCCCCTCTCGTCGATGGCGCCCGAGAAGGCGGCGCAGCTCTTCGGCCTCCGCGTCGATCCCCCGCCCGACACGGCTGCGCGGGAGGCGCTCCTCCGTCTCTTCTTCGAGAAGGAGGTGGGGCTCGGCATGGCCGACAAGATCGCCGCCGTCCTCGGCGACCCGTTCCACGGCAAGCCCAGCACCTTTCGTCGCGACAGCCTGGTGCGCCTGCTGATGAGCATGACGCTGATCGGTCAGCGCGACATCATCGATCGCCTCAACGTCGCCGGCGACGTCTCGGTGCTCTTCGCCCAGAGCCGGCGCGAGCTGCGCGGCGATCCGCCGCTCACCGCCGCGGAGGTGATGCAGACGCTCCGCCTCCTCCCCAGGGAGCGCAAGAACCGCAAGTTCGATCTCCTCCGCTCCCTCTTCGAGCGCTGCGGCCGGCTGGAGGCCTATTTCCTCGCCAAGCTCCTCCTCCGCAAGGCCGGCTTCGGCTTCGACTACCAGGGCGAGGTGCTCTCCCGCGCGCTGGCCCGCCACTACGCCGCTCCCGAGGAGGCGGTCGCCCACGCCATGGCCCTCACCGACTCCTTCCACGTCGCCGGCGTCCTCGAGCGCGAGGGGGCCGCCGGGCTGCGCGCCATCCAGCTCCGGCCGCTCACCCCGGTGCGCCCGGCGCTGGCGGGGGGTACCACCGACGAGATCGAGCGCTTTCCCGTGTGGGTCGAGCGCAAGTACGACGGCATCCGGCTGATGCTGCACAAGGCCACCGACAGCGGCGGGTCGATGCTCGCCGCCGCCTACACCCGCGCCCGCAACGACTGGCTCGAGCTGGTGCGCGGCCTCGACATGACCATCCGCGCGCTGCCGGTGCGCTCGGTGATCCTCGACGGCGAGCTGCACGGCACCGTGGTCGATCTCGAGGGGGTGCGCCCGGCCACGGTCTACGAGGTCTATGCCTGTCTCCAGGGGGAGCGCGGCCTGCCCGTCAACCTCAAGTTCGCGGCGTTCGATCTCGTGTACCTCGACGGGCAGGACCTCACCCCGCTCTCGCTCGCCGAGCGTCGCCGCCGCCTCGGGGTGCTGATGGCCGCGGTGATGTACCAGCCCCTGCCCGTGCCTCTCTCGATGTCCGAGGGCCACCTCGCCGAGAGCCGGGAGGACGTCAATCGCCTCTTCTACCATTTTCGCGCCCAGGGCTATGAAGGCATCATCACCAAGGATCTCAACGGGCCCTATCGGCTCGCCGAGCGCGACAGCACCTGGCTCAAGCGCAAGCCGGAGATCACCCTCGACCTGGTGCTGCTCGGCGCCGTCTTCGCGGTGACCAGCAAGGAGAACGTGGGAGTCTTCGGCTCCTACGTGATCGCGGCGCGCAGGCCGGACGGCTCCTTCGAGGACGTGGGCGACGTGGCCGGCATCGATCGCGTCCGGGACCTGGACATCCAGGGCGAGATCGTGCGCGACGGCCTCGCCACCGGGCGCCGCATCGAGCGGCAGTCGGCGTCGGGGACGCGCTCGGGGATCGAGCTGCGGCCGAGCATCGTGGTGACGGTGCGGTTCGAGGGGATCGCGAGGGACCTGGTCACCCACCGGCTGGCGCTGCGCGGGCCCAAGCTGGCGGCGATCCGGGCGGACAAGCCGGCGAGCGAGGCGGACACGGTGCAGGCGATCGAGGGGCTCTATCTGAGGCAGCGGGTGGGGTAGGGCGGTCTCGTGGATGCGGCTACACTCGGGCGCCGTGCCGACGACGCCCTACGATCCCCGTGCTCCCGGATGCGGTCTGTGATCGCCTCCTGGCGTACGGCGCCGAGCGCTGCGCGCAGGCCGCGCTCGCGGTGCGGGTCGAGCTCCATGCCAAGCGCGGCGAGGCGAGCCTGAAGAAGGACACCAGGCTCCACCTGGCGGCGGCGCGGGCGAGGCTCCTCGCCGCCGGAGCCCGTTGACCTCGCCGGCGGGCTCCGATACCCCGCCGGCATGGGCGTCGAGTACCGCAACTTCCTCCTGCCCCGTGACCGGACCTTCGTTCCCACCGCCGAGCGCATCGCGCGGCTCGTCGAGCGCATGCGCGCCGAGCGCTGGATCCTCACGCCCGGTTCCCAGGCGGGGCCCCCGTCCGACCACCCCGGCGCCCGCGGCTGGGCCGAGCCGTTCCTCGAGAAGGCCACCAGCCTGCGCCGCCGCCGGGAAGAGGCCCAGCCGGTTCCGGTCCCGGTCGGCGCGGAGTGGCTCGCCGGGCGACGCGATCCGCACCACGCGAACGCTCAGGCGGACGAGCTGGCGCTGCACTTCGAGGTGAGCGCGGCCGACGAGGGGTTCAGCGATCTCGACCTGCCCTACCCCCTCGCGTACGGAGAGGACGAGCCCGGATATCACGACATCTGGGTCTACGCCTCGCGCGACTTCGTGTGGCACCTCGGGGACGGCGCCATCGCCTGCGCCTGCGGCGCCGCGCTCGCCTATTCGGTCGAGCGGGGGACCATCGCCCCGATCGACCTCGAAGAGCGCATCCGATCGACGTGCCCGGCCTGCGCGGCGCCCTTCGACGGCGACCTCGGCGACGCCGAGGGCATCGCGTTCCGCTTCGCGGTGGTCGTCGACTGCGGCAAGGGCTGGCCCCTCGCGGGCAGGGCGGGAACGGGCCTTGCGCCCCTCGCGGCGCAAGGCGGGCCCGTCCTCCGCAGCGCCTACGGAGACCCGGCGCCCCCGCTCCACAGCGCGTTCTCGACGATGGTGGAAGAGAGCCTCGGCGCTCGCTTCGATTCAGTGCCGGAGTTCTACTGAGCGCGCGAGCTCCTCGCCTCAGCCCGGCCCCGTGCAGAGGTCCGCCTGCCCGCCCGAGCAGACGCCGCAGGTGGTGTTCCAGCACGGGTTGGTGCTGACGGCCACGCAGCTCTGGCCGTCCGGGCAGCCCTCGCCCACCGTGCAGTCGGCCGCGTCGAAGCACCCGGCCGTGAAGCTGTTCGAGCCGCAGGCCGGCACCAGCCAGCGGCAGCTGCCCGCCGCGGTGCAGTCGGCCGGCGTGGTGCGGGCCGTGCACGGCTCCGCCGGGCAGTTGGGCAGGAGGAGCGCCCAGGTCCCGTTCGCGGTGCACTGGGCCGCCGGCCCGCAATCGCCCGGCGCGGCGTAGGAGCACGCCTCGGTGCAGCAGGGGTCGCAGGCGGAGCCCTCGGTGGGAAGCTGGGCGGGGCAGCTGCACACCAGCGCGGTACAGCCGGAGCTGGAGCTGGAGCTGCCGCTGGTCGCGCCGCCGCCGCTGCTACCGGAGCTGCCCGAGCTACCGGAGCTGTCGCCCGAGCTCGCGACGGTGACGTTTCCTCCGCACGCTCCGCCGGCCCCCGCCGCGGCGGCCAGAAAGAGGACACCCACCGCCGCTCGCAGACCCCGCCGATTCTCCGCCGTCATGATCGCTGACTCCATCTCGTGGCACATCGTGGCTCGAAGGAAGCCCTGCGCTCGCGCCTGGCATCCACCTGGCTCGCCCCAGAGCAAAGCGTGGGCCGCGCCGGTCCGAGCTCTCCCGCCGCCTCCCGGTTGTGGTGTCGGGAGGTCCCCTAACGAGGCTCGCTCCGCTGTCAGACAGAGGGAAAGTGCGCGCCTCACCCCGAAGTGCGCGGTAGCCTCGGGGCGATGACCTCCGTGCTCGTGGTCGAGGACAACGCTGATCTGCGCGACATGTATCAGGAGATCCTGTCCGCGCTGGGCGACTGCTCGGTCCGCGTCGCCGAGACGGCGCTGGAGGCGCTCGACGCGCTCGCGGTCGAGCGGCCGGCCGTCGTGCTCCTCGACCTGGGCATCCCGGGCGACTTCCCGGCGCTGCTCGCCGCCCTCCACCGCGGCAACGGCACCCGGGTGATCCTGGCCTCCGGCGCGCGCGATCTGCCGGAGCGAGCGACCGCGCTGGGGGCCGCGGCCTACCTGCTCAAGCCCTTCACCCCCGAGGCGCTGCTGGCCACCGTCGAGCGCGTGGTGGGAGCCGCCGGCTGAACCGACCGGTCCTGATCAGGCCGAGCCGTGGAGAGCCGGGGCGGCGAGCGTGACGTGGAACGTGCTGCCCTCGCCCAGGGTGCTCTCGGCCCGGATGGTCCCACCGTGGGCCTCGACGATGCCCCTGGCGATGTAGAGGCCGAGCCCCAGGCCCCGCCGGTCGTTCGCTCCGACCTGCCAGAATCGCTCGAACACCGCCTCCTTCTGGGCCTCGGGGATGCCGGGGCCGGTGTCGCGCACCGAGAGCCGGACGCCGTCTCCGGCGCGCGCGGCGGAGACGGTGATCACGCCGCCGGGAGGCGTGAACTTGATGGCGTTGCCGATCAGGTTGGCGAGCACCTGGAGGATCCGATCGTGGTCGAAGGTGGCGAGGAGCGAGGGCTCGACGTGCTCCTGCTCGAGGGAGACCCCCTTGGCGGACGCGGTGGGCCGGAACGCGTCCACCGCCTCGGTGACCAGCGCCGTCGCGTCGCCGGGGGCCAGCTCGACGCCGAGCTTGCCCGCTTCGAGGCTCGAGACGTCCACCAGATCTCCGACGAGCCGGGACATGCGGGCGACGACGCCACGGATGCGACGCGCCATCTGGGCGGTGGGGTGGTCCTCCTGGTTCGTGGAGGCATCCTCCTCGATGATCTGAGCGCCCATCGCGACCGTGTTGAGGAGGTTTCGCAGGTCGTGGCTGACGATGCTCAGGAAGTCGTCGCGATGGGCGAGCGTCTCGTCGGCGCGGGCCCGCTCGGTCAACAGGTAGTGGTCGGTCTTCTCCCGCTCGAGCGGCAGGATCCGCAGCAGCGTCTCGAGGCGGACCTGGCGCTCACGGTGGGCCTTGTCGTCCACGCTGGCCTGCACCTGGGCGAGCGCCTCGTCTTCCCGCGCTCGCGCTCGGACGACGGCGCGCGCCGGCACCGGTCGCGCCGGGCTCGTGAGCTTCTGGTCCACCTCGACGCGCGCCGCGGCGAGCGCCTCGGCGGCACCCTCCCGGGCGCGGTCGATCGTGCCCGTTGCAGCCGTTTCGATGCCCTGCAACTGAACGACCAGCTCCTCGTCGGTCCTCGCCCGCTCGATGCGAAGGCTCTCGTCCGTCTCCAGCCGCTCCGGCAGCGGTGCCTTGTCTTCGGGGGCCATGTCCCGAGCTGATAGCATGAATCCTCGAGGCCCTCGCTCCCACCGCCTCGATGGGCTCGGAACCCGCTACCCGGCCGCTTGCCTGCGGCGGGCGAGCCGCTGAGCCCGCCGCTCGCCCGCGGCCAGGGCCAGGGCGCGGTCCTCGTCGGTGGCGACGAGGAGCCCGGGGACGGCGCAGGGCCGCGGCTCGCCGTCGCCTCCGCCGTCGCCTCCGACGGAGACCGCGACCAGGGTGACGAAGGCGCTCACGCAGGGCCAGCGCTCGCCGGTGGTGGCGTCCTCGCCGTCGACGCGCACCAGCACCTCGATCGAGGTACGGAACGCGGCCGTCACCCGCGCGGTGAAGGTGGCGACCTGGCCTACCTTGATGGGGCGCTCGAACGAGAGCTCGTCGACGCCGGCGGTGGTGACCAGGTGCCCGGTGTGGCGCTGGGCGCAGATGGCCGCCGCCAGATCGATCCAGGCGAGCACCTGCCCGCCGAAGACGCTCCCCAGCGAGTTGGCGTGGGTGGGCAGCACCAGCTCGGTCATGGTGGTGAGCGAGCGGGAGGCGGGACGGGCGGGCAGGTCCACTGTCGGGGGCGTGCTCACCCGGGGACCGAGGGCATGGTCCGGCGGCCGCCCTCGACCGGGCCGGCGGTGATGCGCAGGCGGGAGAAGGTGGCCTCGGCGCGGGTGTTCATGGTGAGCGCCTCGCGGCGGACGGCCTCGTCGGTCTTGGCGTCGGTCTCGAGGAGGAAGCGGGCGTAGACCTTGAAGGTGCGCGCCAGCTCGACGTCGTTGCCGGTCTGCTCGAAGATGGCGACGGCGCGGGCGAAGTACTCGCGGGCGCTCCGGGTGTGGGCGCTGCCCCAGCCGCCGGCGGCGGTGATCTCGCCCAGGGTGCGCAGGGCGATGCCCAGGTGCACCTTGCTCCGCACCAGCGCGAAGAGATCGACCGCGCGGGAGATGGCCTCGCGGGCCTTGGCGAGGTCGCCGTTGTGCATGTAGGCCTTGCCCAGGCCGCGCAGCGCCTCGGCGAGGCCGAGCTTGTCGCCGAGCTCGTCGCAGAGCTCCTCGGCCTGGCGGAGCACCTCGATGGCGACGGCGGGCTTGCCGATCTGGTAGTGGACCTCGCCGATGTTGGTGAGCACCATCGCGGTGCGGTTCCGGTCGCCGATCTGCCGGGCCACCTCCAGCGCCTCGTCGAAGAAGACCAGCGCGCGGGGGAAATCGCGCTGATCCTGGGCGATGGTGCCGAGGTTGTTGAGCGAGGCCACCACGCCCATGAGGTCGCCGATCTCGCGGCGGATCCCCAGCGACTGGCTGAACGCCTCCACGGCGTCCTTGAACTGGCCCGAGTCCTGGTGGACGAGGCCGAGGTTGTTGAGCGAGAGCGCGATGGATCTGCGGTCGGCCAGCTTGCGCCGCCGGACCAGGCCCTCGCGGAGCGCCTCGAGCGCCTCGTCGTACTCGCCCCGGAGCCAGTGCAGCTTGCCGATGTCGTCGATGCTGGAGGCGACGCCGCGCTCGTCGGCGGCGGCGCGGAAGAGGGCCATCCCGGTCTGGAGGTGGCTGCCCGCCTGGTCGAGCGCGCCGGTGTCGCGGTAGAGGCGCCCGATGCGGTTGTGCGCGGCGCCGCCCTTGCTGCGGCGGCCCTGGCGGTAGGCGAGGGTGAGCATCTCGCGGAAGGCGGCGAGCGCGTCGTCGACCCGCCCCGAGGCGAAGAGCACGTCGCCGTAGTGGTGGAGGGCGTCGATGCGGCGGGCGCCGTGGCTCTCGCCGAGCAGGTCGAGGCCGCGCTGGTAGTAGCCGCCGGCGCGCGAGCCGGCGTAGCGCGAGCGGGCCACGTCGCCGGCCTCCAGGTAGGCGAGGCCGGCCCGGATCGGGTCGCCGGCGGCCTCGCGGTGCGCGGCGAGCATGGCCACGTACTCGTCGCTGGAGCGGAGCGCGTCCTGGTGGTCCATCCAGTCGGCGATGCCCTGGTGGTAGCGCTTGAGGGCGCTCTGGCGGGTCCGCGCCTGGATCGCCTCGCGCTCGCGGTTGTGCTTGAAGACGAACTCCTCCGAGCCCGGGAAGCTGCTGTCGGGGAGGCGGAGGATGTAGTCGCGCTCCACCAGATCCTCGAGGGCCTCGGCGATCTCGCGGGCGTCCTCGTCGGCGTCGTCGCTCCACAGATCGGGCGCGGCGGTGCCCATGCGGAGGAGGGGGAGGAAGGCGCCGCTCCAGAAGACCGCGCCCATGGCGGCGGCCTGCTCCAGCAGCGTCACCTCGTAGGCGTCGAGGGCGCCGAGGCGCGCGGTGACCGCGTCCTCGATGGTGACGGGGAGCGAGACGCTGGCGAGCCTCTCCAGGTGGACGGCCCAGCGCGCCGCTTCCCCGAGCGAGGTCACCTCCACGAGGACGCCCTTGTCGTGGTAGATGCGCACCATCTGCTCGAGGAGCAGCGGGTTGCCCCCCGCGAAGGCGGTGGCCGCGGCGACCAGCGCCTCCGGCGGCCCGCCCTCGCAGGGAGCGAGGAGCGCCTTCATCACCCGGGTCGACTCCACCTCGCGCAGCGGTGGGAGCTCGAGCACCCGGTGCCGGGCCTCGCCGGCGCGGCCCCAGTCCTCGTGGCGGGCGAGGAGGTCGGGGCGGGCGGCGCAGATCACCAGGATGTGCCCGCTCAGGTACTCGAGGAGGTAGCGGAGCAGCGCCAGCGAGTCGTCGTGGGCTTCCTGGAGGTCCTCGAAGACCAGGCAGATCGGGGAGATGGAAGCGTCCGCTTCGAGGAAGGCCTTGAAGACGGCGCGGCGGATGATCGCCGCCTGCTGCGGCTCGTCCTCGACGGCGCGGGTGAGCGGGCTCTCCTCGCCCGGCACGCCCACGAACTGGCCGAGGAAGTAGGCCACGTCACCGACCTTGCCGTCGTCGAGCACGGCCGCGATCTGATCGCGGACCTGGGCCCGCGCCGTCTCCCGCGGCATGCCCTCGACGAGGCCGAAGCGCGCGCGGAGCAGCTTGGCGAAGACGCCGAACGCCGCCCCCGTGTCCCGCGCGCTGCCGCGGTACACGCGGGGAGTGAGCGAGCCCTCGGTGCGGGGGTTCGGGGGCACAGCCCCGGTAGCGGCGCCCTCGGCCTGGGTTCCCGGCGCGCGGTGGCGGAGGATGAAGTCCTGGATGAGCCGGCTCTTGCCGACGCCGCCCGGGCCCACCACCGAGACGATGCGGGTCTCGCCGACGCGCACCGCGGTCAGCGCCTCGTCGAGCGCCGCGAGCTCGGCCTCGCGGCCGATGAAGGGGGCGCGACCGTCGCGGACGAGGCCCCAGGTGCTCACCTCCCTGCTCATCGCCCCCTACACTACCAGGGGCGGCGCCCATCTCGGAAAAAGCGTGCGCAACGG
>Ga0302267_10006151_pt1 | contig 12276 bp, 7 predicted proteins | sample III_Bog_E1_3_FD_194555 | JGI IMG/M metagenome (GOLD analysis project Ga0302267, IMG submission 194555) | Peat permafrost microbial communities from Stordalen Mire near Abisko, Sweden - III_Bog_E1_3 | ecosystem: Environmental > Terrestrial > Soil > Wetlands > Peat | place: Sweden: Abisko... | reverse complement strand
CCGTGCATCAGTCATCACAGGGGCTTGATAGCAGCAGCACGTCGTCCCCCAACCGCACCCCGATGCCGGAAGACGCTCTAACACGATACCAGGCTGAAGCGTCGTTCGCAAGTAGCGTCTTGCTGGCGGTAGAGTGCTGGTCCAGCGTTTGCACTCCTCAAATGGCTGCGGCGCATCCGGTTGGGGAACAGCGTGCTGGTGCTTGCCGCCCGGCCCCCTCAGCATGGAGCCCACACCCAGGCATTGCGATCACGCGACTGACGGTGCCCACCTCCACCCGTGGCGCCGCCACCTGCACTCCTGCTGGCTGATGCATGCACGGGTCCGCTTCCTCGGCATGGCCGGTCCATCACAGGAGGCCGCGCTCACAGGCGGATCGCTCCACCGCTTCCGGCTGACGTCCAACGGCTATGAGTCCGGACCACCCGGTCACCAGCTGGCTCCTGGTGATTGCTTAATCCGCATCTACGGTTGCCGGGACTGGGGCGCCGCACATCCATGACCTGGTCGGAAATCCTGCTGTGGATGTCAGGGATGTGCTGGCTGATCGCCATCGGTCGGGCCATCGGCATGGCGCGCCGGGGCGACCTGGCGCTGCTCCGCTACCTGGCCGTGAGCGCGCTGGTCGCAGCGCCGCTCATCCTCGCCTTCCCCACGGCGATCGGCTGGATACTGAGTCTGCTCTGGATGGGAACCATGATGGCTCCCGGGCTGATCCTGCGCCTGGTCAGCCACCTGATCCTGCATCGGCGGCTGGTCCTGGCTGCCACCCTCTGCCGTACGGTCCCCGTCCTGCAACCCGTCGGCCCCCATCAAGCCACCGCCCGGCTGTTGCGCTACCAGTGCCTGCTCGAGCTGGGCAGGACGGGTGATGCCGAACGCCTGGCCGCCGCATCGGCGTCCCGCCCTGGTCAGGAGCACCGGCAGATGCAGATCATCGCCCTGCGCATCGCGCAGCGCTGGCCGGAGATCATGGCGCTCACCCATGCCTCGACCGCGGTGGGCGACCGTGCGCTGTACCTGCGGGCGCTCGGCGAGACCGGCGATGTGCCCGGCATGCTCACCGCATACGCCGAGCTCGCCGCCGAGCTCCAGGGACAGCCGCAGCAGCTCCTCCTGGCGCTGCGCATCATGCTCGCCTTCGGCGGCCGCAACGAGGCGCTGCAGCGGCTGCTGCACGGGACGGACCCCGCCGTCAGCACGTATTGGCAGGCGACCGCGTTGATGGCGGGCGGTGATCGGGCGCACGCCGAGGCTCTGCTCGAGAGCCTGCACGATCCCGCCAAGCCCAGCCAGGAGGCAGCCATCGCCTGGCGGCTGGCGCATCCGCCGACGGTGATCGCCAGCACCGATGCCGCCATCACCGCGCAGTTCGATCAGCTAAGTAAGCTGGCTGGGCACCTCGTCCAGGCATCGACCGGCCGGCCGTGGGCGACCTGGACGATCCTCGGCATCTGCATCGCGCTGTTCGCCTACACGCAATCGGCCAACAGCACCAACGAGGCGCTGTGGTCGGCGGGAGCCCTCGATACGGCCCTGGGGTGGGCGGGGAACTGGTGGCGGCTGGTGGCCGCCTCGTTCCTCCATGCCAGCCCGCTGCACCTCCTGATGAATGGGCTCGGCCTGCTGCTGTTCGCACCGACGCTCGAGCGCGCCTTGCGCCGGCCGCGCTTCCTGCTCCTGTATCTGGGTGCCGGCGTCGGCGGCATGGCCCTGGTCCTCCTGCTGTCCGCCGCCGACCCCGGCCACCGCACCATCCTGGTCGGCGCCTCCGCCAGCCTCATGGGGCTGATCGGTGCCGAGCTGATCCGCATCATCCGTGCGCGCATCGTCCAGCAGCACTGGTGGCAGAACCCGCAGGTCCGCCTCATCGCCCTGATCATCGCCATCCAGGAGGTCTTCGACTGCAGCCATCCGGAAGTCAGCCAGGCCGGCCACCTCGGCGGGCTGATCGTCGGCATCCTCCTCGGCCTGATGCTGGTGCCGCGGCGGCCGGCTCCGTCATCCGCCTCCGTCCCGCGCTGAACAGGGCATCGCCAATCCCGCGCATCATCCAGCCCAGTGGGACAACAGGAGATCGCGCATTAACAGGCCGGGCCGCCGAACCAGGAGGCGGAGCCATGCCGTCGCCGGTCCATCAGGTCGGACGCTTGCATGCTCTCGTGCCATGCGTGACGCTTCGGATCAGATGGCACGCACGAGATGATGGCACGCAATCCGGTCGAGCATTCCCGGCAACCTCCGCAGGGCGATGCGCTGGGGCACTCGCCGCCTGCCCGTGCCAGGGGGCGTGGCGCAGCTCATGCCGTCATGAACAGGTCTGCATGGCTGTCCCACGCACGCTGATCCTCCTTGCCGTCGTCGGGCTGGTGTCACTGGCAGCAGTCGACGCAGGAGAGGTCATCGACATCGCCCAGGTGCGGGTGTTCACCGTCAATGAGCAGGTGATCGACAAGGACTCCCTCGACCTGGCGCTCAGCGTCCCGTCGCAGCTGTGGGTGCGGCCATGGTTCCGCTGGCGCCAGGCGCGCGACTACCAGAAGGATGCCTGGGTCATCGCCCCGTGCCACCAGCGCGGCATCTCCTTCGGCGGCGGATTGACCCTGTCCGCCCTCTACCAGGGGGAGAACGGCCTGGACGAGCGGACCGTCCACGACTTCCTCACCTGCGATCCCTGGGGCAAGCCCTACCCCGCCTTCGGCAATGCCGCGAGCGGCTACTGGCATGGCTCGCTGGCCAACCACCGCTACCTCGACTATGCGCTGTCGTGGGGCATCAAGCAGATCGACGCCGGCGTCGACAGCCTGTTCCTCGACGAGGTCGATGGCGCCTATTCGATCCACGAGGGCTTCGATGATCAGGGCCTGGCGGGCTTCCGCGCCTGGCTGACGCGCCGCTATTGCCAGGGCGAACACTGGTCGTCGAACGATGCGCGCTGGATCTCCCGCTTCCACATCGACCTGACCGACAGCGCGATCTGCCCGGACGCCGGGATCGGCTCGTTCAATTACCGCGTCTATCTGCAGAAGCACGGCTGGGCGGATCAGCCGGACCATCCAGAGAACCCGTTGCGCGACGAGTGGGGCTCGCCTGGCGATCTGCGCCTCGGTGCGAGCTACTGCAGCGAATGCCGCGAGCAGGCCCTGCTCTACCAGGTCGATGCCCTGCGCGCCCATGCCCGCTCCGCGGGACGGACGGTGCTGCTCGCCGCCAACGGCCTCAACCGCCATGTCGACTTCCAGATCCAGGGCCTGTGGGAGGACTGCCTGCCGCAGATCGGCGGCCATCTCGACGTCTCGAAATCCTACGCCACGCGCTGGCGGACCGCCCTGGCGCGCAGCCGCCAGCTCATGGGCCGCGAGGTGCCGGTGATGTTCTTCCACGACTGGGGCGATGGCTTCCCGTATTGGCAGCACCTGGACGGCGAGGGGCATCGCAGCTGGATGCGCCTCTATGCGCCCGAGATCTACGCCGCCGGCGGCTTCTTCGCCTTCCCCGTCATGGGCCCGTTCGGCTGCGATGCCCGCACCGACGGCTCCCTGGCGACGATCCGGACCCTGGCGACCTTCTTCGACCGCAATGCCGAACTCTACCGCAACACCATCTGGATGGCGGAACGGATGGTGGTCGTCGACCGCCCTGGGCCCACCTGCATCGCCAAGGCCCAGCCGGAGCGCCATCGCCTGCTGCTGCACCTCTTCACCCACGCGTCCCAGCCGGACTCGGGCGCGCTCGCCACGCTCACCGATGTCACCCTCCGCTTCCCCCGGCTGGGCACCATCCGCCGTGCGGTCGTGCTGTCGCCGGATGCCCCGGAGAGCCTGCCGCTGCCGACGCGCATCGAGCAGGGCCAGGTCGTCATCACCATCCCGTCGCTGTGCGCCTATGCCGTGGTGGTCATCGACCATGATGATTTCGATCCGCATCCCATGGCGGCGGATGTCGCCATCCCCCTCGCCGCCGCATGGGCCCGTCCGCTGCAGCAGTCCTTCACCATCGCCGCCGATGGCCTGGGCGCGGAGAGCGAGGTGCCCAATGCCTTCATCCAGGGCCGACTGCATCCACAGCTCAGCAACAACCCCGAGTTCGTGGTCGACTTCCCCGGCCCCGGCTCCCTGATCATCAGCATCGAGGCGGTGGCCGACCAGGGCGCCCGGCTGGAGGTCCTGGTCGACGGCCATCCGGCCACCACGGTCGAGCTCGCCGGCAAGGGCGCGCCGCCGCCAGCCATCCCCATCGCCATCCCCATACCGGCAGGCACGCACCGCATCGCGATCGACAACCATGGCCCCGACTGGCTGCGCCTCGGCGCCCTCACCCTGAGCGGCTATGGCCGCTGAGCCGCGCCAGTCCGCGAGCTGCGGGTGAACGCGGCGGAAAGCGGCTGCGCGCCCACGCGTGCGGGGTTCGTGCCGGCGATGTCACGCGCCGCCCGCCTCCTGGACCTGATGCAGGTGCGGCGTCGGCACCGCACGGCGATCCCGACCCCCGCCGCTTGCGGGTGATGTCCCTGCCGAATGAGGTGCCCGCTAGCGGCGATCGCTACCACCAGTCGGCCCAGTCCGGCGGCACGGCCGGTCTGGGCATTGGCGACAGGGACCGCATCTTGCCGCCAGCCCGGTTTGACGCCCACCTGGCATTCCTATGGTAGGACCCTCCATGGCAGCGCCCGCATCCACCTCTCCAGCGCCGCTGGGCGCCGCCAGCGTGCCAGCGCCGCCGATCGCCTTCACGCGCTACCAGATCTTCGTGGTGGCGGTCCTGGCCTTCCTGCAATTCACCATCATCCTCGACTTCCTCATCCTCTCGCCCCTGGGCGCGATCCTGATCCGCGATCTGCATGTGACGACCGCGCAGTTCGGCTGGGTGGTCTCCGCCTATGCTTTCAGCGCCGGGGCCTCCGGCATCCTGACTGCGGGCTTCGCCGACTCGTTCGACCGCAAGAAGCTGCTGCTGGTCTTCTATGCCGGCTTCGTCCTGGGCACCGTGCTGTGCGGCATGGTCTCGACATACAACCTGCTGCTGGTCGCCCGCATCATCACCGGCCTCTTCGGCGGCGTCATCGGCTCGATCAGCATGGCCATCGTCGCCGACCTCTTCCCCCTGGAGATGCGCGGGCGGGTGATGGGCATCGTCCAGACCGCCTTCGCCGTCAGCCAGGTGGCGGGCCTGCCGATCGGGCTGTACCTGTGCACCATCTGGGACTGGCATGCCCCTTTCCTCATGATCGCCGGCCTGGCGGCTGCGGCGGGCGTCATCATCGCCGCCGGCCTGAAGCCGATCGTCGGGCATCTGGCCGTCGCCAGGCGCCAGAGCCCCTGGCGCCATCTGCTGGCGACCGCCTCGCGGCCGATGTACCTCAAGGGCTTCGCCGCCACCGTCCTGCTCGCCACCGGCGGCTTCATGCTCATGCCCTTCGGCTCCACCTTCACCGTCAACAACCTCGGCGTCCCGGTCGAGCAGCTGCCGCTGGTCTACCTGATCACCGGCCTCAGCGCCATCATCGCCGGTCCGCTGATCGGACGCCTGAGCGATCGCATGAGCAAATACCTGGTCTTCTGCTGCGGCACCGTGCTGGGGATCATCATGGTGGCGATCAACTGCCAGATGGGGGTGTCGCCGCTGTGGCTGGTGATCCTGGTCAGCGTGCTGCTCTTCGTCGCGATCTCGGCGCGCATGATCTCGACTTCGGCCCTGATCTCCGCGGTGCCTGATCTCCCTGACCGGGGCGCGTTCATGTCGATCAACGCCGCCATCCAGCAGTGCTCCGGCGGCATCGCCGCCGCGCTCGCTGGGCTGATCGTGGTGCAGACGCCTTCAGGCATGCTGCTGCACTACGACATCCTCGGCTATGTGGTCATCACCGCGATGCTCATCACCATCGTGCTCATGCATGGCATCCACACCCTGGTCGCCGCCAAGCAGGCGGCCGCACGCGTCGCCACTGCCAGCGCAAGCGCTGCTGTGAGCTGACCAGGCGATCCCCGCACCATCTCAGACCAGGATGCCGGTGACCACCTCGCCATGCACGTCGGTGAGGCGGAAGTCGCGGCCCTGGAAGCGGTAGGTCAGGCGCGTGTGCTCGATCCCCAGGAGATGCAGGATGGTGGCGTTGAGGTCGTGGATGTGCGCCTTGGCATCGGGCGTGATGATGTTGTAGCTGAAATCGTCGGTCGCGCCGAAGACCGTCCCGGCCTTGATGCCGCCGCCGGCCAGCCAGATCGAGAAGCAGCGGGGATGGTGGTCGCGGCCGTAGTTGGTGGCGGTCAGCTCGCCCTGCGAATAGACCGTGCGGCCGAACTCGCCGCCCCAGATGATCAGGGTGTCGTCGAACATCCCGCGCCGCTTGAGGTCCCGGATCAGCGCCGCCGACGGCTGGTCGGTGTCGAGGCACTGGCCCTTGATGTCATGCGGCAGGTTGGCGTGGTGGTCCCAGCCGCGGTGGTAGAGCTGGACGAAGCGCACCCCGCGCTCGAGCAGGCGCCGGCCGAGCAGGCAGTTGGCGGCATAGGTGCCGGGCCTGCGCGCATCCGGTCCGTAGCTGTCGATCACCTCCGCCGGCTCGGACGACAGATTGGCCAGATCCGGCACCGCCGCCTGCATGCGGAATGCCAGTTCGTACTGGGCGATGCGCGTGGCGATCTCCGGATCGCCGCTGTCGCGCTGGGCCAGGCGGTCGAGGCGGCCGATATCATCGAGCATGTCGCGGCGCATGCTGCGGTCGATGCCCGGCGGATCGTTGAGGTACAGCACCGGATCGCCGGCGTTGCGGAACTTGACCCCCTGGAAGCGGCTGGGCAGGAAGCCGCTCGCCCACAGGCGATCGTAGAGCGGCTGGTCGTCCTTGCGCCCGCTGCCGTTGGAGGTGAGCACCACGAATGCCGGAAGGTCGCGGTTCTCGCTGCCCAGGGCGTAGGCCACCCACGATCCGAGGCTCGGCCGGCCGGCGATCTGCGATCCGGTCTGGCAGAAGGTGATGGCGGGGTCGTGGTTGATCGCCTCGGTATACATGGTGCGCACGATGGCGATGTCGTCGACCACCGTGGCCATATGCGGCAGCAGCTCGCTGATCCAGGCGCCATTGCCGCCATGCTGGCTGAAGGAGAAGATCGACGGCGCCATCGGGAAGCTCTTCTGTCCCGAGGTCATGCCGGTGAGGCGCTGGCCGTTGCGCACCGACTCGGGCAGATCCTTGCCCCGCTGCTTCACCAGCTCCGGCTTGTAGTCGAAGGTCTCGAACTGGGAAGGCGCCCCGGACTGGTGCAGGTAGATGACGCGCTTCACCTTGGGCGGGAAGTGCGGCAGGCCGGGCAGGCCGCCGTTGCCGGCGTGCGCCGCCCCCGGCTCGCCGCCAGCTGCCGGGACCAGGCCCAGCCCGGTGAGCGCGGCCGCGCCGAGTCCGGCCATGGCACCGCCGATCAGGCGGCGACGGCTGAGCTGGCCAGAGCCGGACAGCGGCTGGGAGCGGTGCATGGGGTTCATTCCTTGGTGATCGCCTCATCGAGGTTGAGGATGGTGCTGGCCACCGTCGCATAGGCCGCCAGCTCGGCGGCATCCTGGCCCGCATCCGCCGGGGTGTCGCCCTGGGCGATGAGATGCGTGGCGGATTCGGGCTCTGCGCGGAAGCGGGCCAGGCGCCTGGTGAATCCCTCGCGCAGGATGCCCAGCTCCTCGGCGCTGGGCAGGCGCGCGATGGCGCGCCGGAAGCCGTAGGTGAGCCGGCTCTCGACGCTGCTTCCGCCATCCCGCATCATCAGTCCAGCCAGAACCCGGGCCGCCTCGACGAAGGTGACATCATTCAGCAGGGTCAGGGCCTGCAGCGGGGTGTCGGTGCGCGAGCGGCGCACCAGGCAGTACTCGCGGCTGGGCATGTCGAACAGCACCATGTCCGGAGGCGGGGTGGTGCGCTTCCAGATGGTGTAGAGGCTGCGCCGGTAGAGGTTGGCGCCGACGTCGTGCTTGTAGTTGTGCAGGTTGCCATAATTGCTCAGCTCATCCCAGATGCCCGGGGGCTGGTAGGGCCGCACCGACGGCCCGCCGATGGCCTCGGTGAGCAGGCCCGCGACCGCCAGGGCCTGGTCGCGAATGGTCTCGGCCTGGAGGCGGAAGCGCGGGCCATGGGCGAGCAGCCGGTTGTCGGGGTCGCTGGCGGCCAGGGCGGCGGGGGTGGCCGAGTCCTGGCGGTAGGTGGCGCTCATCACCATGGTCTTGAGCATTGCCTTCATATCCCAGTTCAGGCGGATGAATTCCGTCGCCAGCCAATCGAGCAGCTCCGGATGGCTCGGCAGCTCGCCCTGCGAGCCGAGATTGTCGCTGCTCTTCACCAGGCCGACGCCGAACAGCCGCTCCCACATGCGGTTCACCGCGACGCGCGCGGTCAGCGGATTGGCGGGATCGGTGATCCACAGCGCCAGTCCGAGGCGGTTGGCGGGTGCGCCCGCGGGCAGCGGTGGGAAGGCGCTCGGCGTGCCGGGGCTGACCTCGTCGCCATGGTGGTCGTAGAGGCCGCGCATGAGCACGTAGGCCGGGCGCGGCTTGGGCATCTCCTCCATGACCATGACGGTGGGCAGCGACTGCTCAAAGCCGTCGCGCGCGCGCTCGGCCTGGGCGAGGTCGCGCTCGGCGGCGACCAGCGGCGCATCCTCGGCGATGGCCAGGCGCAGATGCCCGAGCAGATGCTTGGCGCGCGGAGAGGCGAACGACAGCCGCACCTCCACCTCTGCGCCCGCCGGCACCGCCACCGTGCTGATCAGCAGCACCAGCTCGTGCCGCTTGCCGGCCTGCGGCAGGACCGACCAGGCGGTCGCATCCTTCCCGTCCACGGCATTGGCCGCCGGCCAGCCGTCCTCGGCGTAGTCGGCGCTGGCCGAGGTGGCGGTGAGCACCTCGGTCCCGCTGGGAGTGATCAGCGACACGGTGATCTCGCTGAGTGCGAAGTTGCCGTTCTTGCCGAAGCCCGCGCCCTTGCCGGGCAGGCTGTCATGGGGTAGCGCCTCCAGCCGCACGCCAGCGAGGTGGGTGAGCGTGATCGGTGCGCGGATGGTGTAGACCTCCTTCTCCGCCGGCGTGCTGGCGAGCAGCGCACCATCGGCCTGGATGCTGAGCGTGGTGCCGCTGGCAGTCGACGCTGTCTGCGGCAGCAGCGGCGTCCAGGTCGAGCGGGGCTTGGACGCGGCGTCGGCCGGCGCATGGGACTGGCACTCCAGCAGATGCGCCCTGGCCTGTGCCACCGCGGCGTCGAATTCGCCGAGGCGCGTGGCCTGCGCCGCGGTGGGCGCCTTCATGAACGGCGGCGTGCCGGCGAGCTCTTCCCTGCCGACACCGGGTTCGGGGACGTTGTTGTAGAAGGCGAACAAGCGGTAGAAGTCCTTCTGCGAGATCGGATCGTATTTGTGGTCGTGGCAGCGCGCGCAACCCAGGGTCAGCCCGAGCCACACCTGCCCGGTGGTATCGACGCGGTCGATGACGGTCTCGACATGCCATTCCTCGGCGATGATGCCGCCTTCGGTGTTGATGCGGTGATTGCGGCAGAAGCCGGTGGCGATGCGCTGCTCCGGGGTCGCATGCGGCAGCAGATCGCCCGCCAGCTGCTCGATGGTGAAGCGGTCGAACGGCTGGTTGTGGTTGAAGGCGTCGATCAGCCAATCGCGCCAGCGCCACATCGAACGCTCGTGATCGGCCTGGTAGCCATTGCTGTCCGCATAGCGTGCACCATCCATCCACGCCATCGCCATGCGTTCGCCGTAATGGGGCGAGGCGAGCAGCCGATCGACGAGGTGCTCATAGGCCTGCGGGGAGGGGTCGGCGAGGACCGCGTCGACCTCGGCCGGGCTGGGTGGCAGGCCGATGATATCGAGCGACAGCCGGCGGATGAGCGTCGCGCTGGGCGCCTCAGGCGCATGATGCACCCCCTCCCGCTCCAGGCGGGCCAGGACGAAGCGGTCGATATCGTTGCGCGGCCAGCCGGCCTCTGCCACAACCGGCGGCACCGGCCGACGAGGAGCGACGAAGGCCCAGTGCTGCTCCCAATGAGCCCCCTGGTCGATCCAGCGCCTGATGAGCGCGATCTGCTCGGCCGTGGGACGCTTGCCGGTCTTGGCTGGTGGCATGCGGTCGTCGTCATCGCTGGTCGTCAGCCGCCGGAGCACCTCGCTGTGGGGAGCATCGCCGGCGATGACCGGCACGATATCGCCGAGGCGGGTGAACAGTCCCTCCTTGGTGTCGAGGCGCAGCTTGGACTTGACCTTGCGACGCTGTTCTTCGTCCGGTCCGTGGCAGGCGAAGCAGTATTCCGAGAGTATCGGACGCACCGCCCGATTGAAATCGACAGCGGCATCCGCGGCCGTGAGCGTGTCGACCCGGATCATGACCAGCGCCAGGATCGCCACGCTGAGCGCGGCGTGGAGCGCGCGATGACCGTTCCCAGCACCGCTGGACCATCTGAGCGACGTGCGTCCCACGGCCACTGCGTCCTTCCTCTCGCAGCGTGCTGCTACGATCCGCAGTATGGTACGTTTTCGACCTGCCGATCGTTGATGGTCAGTCGTCGTTGATCTCCGACCGGCGTACAATGCCCGGTTTCCTATACATTGTGGCCATTTTCTCCTGCGCTCGGGCATGAGCTCGGTCATGTGGGCGATACTGATCGCTTGGCGTATTCCGGTGATCGTGGTATGAATTCAACAACCATGACCATGCCCCTGTTCCTATGGCCCAGCACCGGACTGCCCCACGTCGATCGCGCCGGACACTGGCCGCTCGATGATGGGAACTTCGAGCATGGCTACCTGAGCCCGACGCATGCGCTGCACATCTACGACTACCATGCCGAGGTGCGCCTGGGCGCGTACACGGTGCAGGTGCAACCAGGCGATGCGACCATCACGCCGGCTGGACTCGAAAGCCGGTATCGCCTGCAGCGGCCCGGTCGGCACTGGTGCGTCCATTTCTTCCCTGTCGCGCCTCAGGAACCGCAGGTATCGCTGCCCGTGCATCTGCGTCTCGGTCCCCTGCGCCATCGCCTGGTCGAGAGTGTGCGCCGCATCGCGGCGGTGCTGGCCGGTCCCGATCGCCATGCCCACCCGACCGCCGATGCCATCGCCGCGGCCGGCATGCTCGCCCTGCTGCTCGATTTGACCCAGGTCTCCCACGACCGGCTCGCCAGCCCATCGGCTGCAGCCGGCACGGATCCGCTGGCGACCGCCGCCGCGCTGATCGATGAGCGCCTGCCGGAGGCGCTGGAGGTCGGGGCGCTGGCGGACGAGGTCGGCCTGAGCCAGAACTACCTGGCCCGCCGCTTCCGCGCCCGCTACGGCACCACCCTGCATGGCTACCAGCTGCGGGCCCGCATCGACCATGCCCAGCAGCTGCTCATCTCCACCGACATGCCGATCCGCCGCATCGCCGAGCGGCTCGGCTTCAGTGACGTGCAGCATTTCAACAAGTCCTTCCGCCGCCTGGTGACGACCAGTCCGTCGCTCTACCGCAGCGTTGGTGCCGGCCACCTGCCGCCCCGACGGTCATGAGGGCGTGAGCCGAGCCTCAGGCTCAAGGCTTGGCGCGTCGCGCTGCCAGGGCGCTGGTGATGGCGTCCGCCACCTGCGTCGCCAGGAGTTCATAGCCCGCTTTGGTGAAATGCACATTCGCGGCGATCTGGATCTCGCTCTCCCGCGGGAGCACGACGCCATAGAGATCGTCGATGGGGATGCCGTTGTCGTGCATCACCTGCGCGGCGATGCCGTTGTACTGGACGACATCCGCGACCAGGCGCATGGGCTTCTGCGGCGCATCGGGCACCGGGGTGGTGGAGGCCCAGACCAGGCTGGCGCCGGTGGCGCGCAGACGGCCGATCAGGGCGCGCAGGTTGGCCTCGTACTCGGCGGGCGGTACTTGCCGCACCCCGCCATCGGGACCGGGCTTCATGATCTTGAGGTCATGCAGACCGAAGTTGACATGGATGACATCCCAGGCCTTGGACGGCTCCCCAGCCGCGGCACCGACATGGAGCCAGGCGTCCAGGTCCTTGACCCCCACGGTGGTCGGGCCTGCATTGGCGGCAGGGCGATGGACATTGGCGATGCCGGCAAGCCGCGCGCGCACCGGCAGGGTGTAGCCGAGCGAAATGGAGTCTCCGATCAGCAGCACCCGGGGCAGACCCAGGACATCGGCGACATCGACCATCGCGGGATCGGCGGGCTTCTCCCCACCGGGCTCGGGCGTCTGGGATTGCCCAGAGGCCGGCCAGCCCATCGCCAGCGCCACCGTCACCATCATCCG
>Ga0302267_10006143_pt1 | contig 12290 bp, 9 predicted proteins | sample III_Bog_E1_3_FD_194555 | JGI IMG/M metagenome (GOLD analysis project Ga0302267, IMG submission 194555) | Peat permafrost microbial communities from Stordalen Mire near Abisko, Sweden - III_Bog_E1_3 | ecosystem: Environmental > Terrestrial > Soil > Wetlands > Peat | place: Sweden: Abisko... | reverse complement strand
TCACCACGCCGATCACGCGGAACCACTGCTCGTTGACTTTGACGTATTGGCCCAGCGGATTGGAGGACCCGAACAAGCTCCACTTGGCCGCCGCGCCCAGCACACATACCGCTGAGCCGCGGTCGTCGTCCCCCTGATCGAAGAACCTTCCGCTCAATAGATGGAGTCCGGCGATCTGCTGATAGGTGGAGTTGACGCCCATCACGTTGGGTATGCCCTGCTGCGCTTTGGGGATGATCTTCGAGGGCGTGAGCTGCTTGCGCGGTGTGGACGCGACAATACCCTCAAGGTCGTCATGGATAATCCGGTAGTCCTTCATGGTGAGCCCCGGCGAAAGCTTGCGGACCTTCTGATGAGCTTGCCATTCCACCGTCTCTTTGGCTTCCACAATCAGGTTGTGAACGCCCATCTGTTCAATCAGCGCCATGACCTTCTGACGCGCACCTGCGCCGATGGACAGCATCGCCACAACCGCGGCCACGCCAAAGATCATGCCCAGCATGGTCAGCAGCGAACGCATGCCGTGAAGCAGCAGGTTCTGCATTCCCAGTTCCGCGTCTCTTGCCCATTGCTGATAGCCGGAAACAATGCGTCCAGACAATGGCGAAGTATTTCGAGCCATCACGGGGTCCCCTCCATGCTTCCGTTTGCGGAGCCTGCGCCGGTGGTCTTGCGCGGAGCCGTGGGATCGACCAATGCGACTTGGGTCCCTTCTTCCAGTCCATCTACGGCCGCGCGGCTCTCAGTCTCGCTCTGAATTTTTACCTCTCTCTGCTCATAGCCGTTCACCTTTTTCAGATAGACAATGCGCTTGCCATCCTTGACGAAGATGGCCTGACGGGGCAGGAAGAGCACATTCTTTTTGCTTGCGCCGCGAAACACGATCTGCGCCGTCAAGCCGGAGCGGAGCCGAGCGTCCTCTTGCGCCATTTGAATGCCGACCTCGAAGTTGCCGTTGGTATTTGACGAGAAGAACTGCCGCACCGACATGCCGCCGACACTCTTCACGGTTCCATGAAAGAGCTGCCCCGGCAACGCATCGAATTGAACGTCAACGGCCTGGCCCACTTGAACATTGTCCCGATCCTGCTCTTCAATCTTCGAGGTCAGATCCAAACCCTGGGGGTCGACCACTTGCGCAATCGAACTGCCGGGCTGCACCTGGTCGCCCTCATGATAGTCAGGCAAGGACATCCCCGTGAAGAAAAAGCCTCCCGAAGCATTTTCGTTCTTCTGAATCGATACCAGCCCATCCATCGGCGCCGTGACCTGCATCTTGTCCAGGTTTTGCTGCGCCTGGTCCATGCCCATTTTTGCCTTGTTGTATTTTTCCTGGGCGAGATAGGTGGCCGCCTGTCCTGAGGCCTTGTGGGTTTCTATGTCGTGCTGTTCTTCCTCAAGCACCCGCTTGGCTTGCCCCAGGGCGAGTTCATTCTTGTCGGCATCAATCTTGCTCAATAGCTCGTTCTTCTGCACATCGAGTTCGGCCCGGCGCACGCTGTAGCGGTCTTTGAGCAGAGTGACCTTGTCTACGGCAGCAAGCACGGCTGCATCCGCCTTGGCCTTGGTAATCTCCTGCTCAGCCTGCTGCAGTTCCGATCGATTCTGCTCCAGTTTGTAATGCTGTTCGCTGGGATCGAATTCAAAAACGACTTCGCCCTTTTTGACCGGCTGGCCGGTCTGAACCAAATGCGTGATCTGGAGAGCGTCTCCGCCCACCGCCGGCGCCGAGAGCATGATGGAGTGGCTGGCGCGCAGCTCGCCGGTTGCGTGTACCTCAAGATCGATTTCGCCGCGCTTGACCTGGGCGAGCGGAATTTCATCGGTCTTTGCGGTCAAAGCAACTCGGCTTGAGGCTACAACCGCGCCGATTCCCGTGACCAGCAAAACGCCGGCGACCGCCAACACGAGAATGCGTTTCCGCTTGATGCGCGCCATCTCAGTCCTTCCCCGTAGGATCTTTGAGCGCCACCAGGTCGCCCGCCTTCAATCCGCCGGAAATCAGGATGCGGTCGCGGCTTCTTCGCTCAACCTGGATAATGCGCTCCTGGAATAGTGAGCCATTCCAGACATAGGCCACGGTTTGTCCGGATCTGAGGAAAGAAGCTTGCGCCGGAATGGCGATAGCGTCTGGTATGCGGTCAACAATGACGGTGATTTGCACGGTCAGTCCGGGCTTGAGACGCGGGTCCGCCTGATCGATGCCAATCTCAAGATCGAAGTTGCGAGGGATGGGCCAGCCGGCCGAAAAATCGGAGGTGGCGATGGTTCCAATGCGCTCCACCTTACCCGTGAACTGGCGGTCGGCAATGGCATCCAATTGCAGCGTCACCGGTTGCCCCACTGCCAGACGGCCGCGCTCGGTTTCGTCCACACGAGCCGCGATGCGCATGGAAGATGCATCGGGAAGTTCGGCGATGGGCGTCCCCGGCCATGCCCGTTCGCCCGCTTTGAACGTACTTTCGCCGCCGTTGTGCCATATCGATAACAGGCTGACGGTTCCGTCGGACGGCGCTTTCAATGTCATGGCGGCCAATGAGGTTTGGGCACGCTGGGCATCGAACTCCGCCTTGCGGCTGGCGTTTTTCTTGTCCTGAATGGTCGATTGATCGACCGTGCTATCGGACTTCAACTGCTGCTCGGCCTGGGACAGCGACTGCTCCGCGTCCGCAAGTTTGAGCCTGGCTTCAGCGCCATCGATTCTGGAAACCACCTCGCTCTTGCTGGCATCGAGCTTGGCCACTTCCACGTCGTATTTGGCCTTCATCACCGCGGTGGTATCGACCTCCTCATTCAGGCGGCCCTGGGCGCGTACCTGGTCGATCTCCGCCTGCGAAGACTTCAGCACAGATTGGTCCTGAGCCAGATCCTGCTGCGTCTTGGATGGATCGAACTCGACAATCACGTCGCCTGCCTTCACCTGCGATCCGTCGGTGGCGATTTTGAGTATCTGCAGGTCTCCAGCATTGGCGGGCGCGGTCACGGTGACGGACTTCATGGCCTTCAACTGACCGCGGAACTCGAGAACATCGAGAAACTCGCCGCGCTTGACTTCAAAGGCGGGGGTGGTTGGAGCCCGTTTGGAAAAATGGGCCACTCCATAAACGGCTGCACTGGCCGCCAGCAGAATGGCGACAACCACCAAGGTTCGGCGTTTCATCCACAACTCTTTCAGCCCTTGCGTCGTCTGGAGCGCCTGCGTCATTTGGACCCGCTCCCCTGACCGGCAGCGCCTGCCGGATCGATATCGACCGCGGCGGAAAGGTCGGGCATCAACCTTGGGTCGTGGCCCTGAATGGAGAATGTGGCGGAGAACTTGCGAAGCTTGGAAGAGAAGTCGCCCGCCGTGCCCATCGGATCGATGGATTCCAACTGGCCAGGAAATACAAGCTCGGAATAGGCATCAAGGTGCACGCGCGCTTTTTGGCCGATCTTCAAATCGAGCAGATCCTCCTGGTTGACCGGAACGCGAACTTCCATAATGGCAGGATCGACCACCTGCATGAAGGGAACTCCGGGGCGCACCTGATCGCCTTCCTGCACTTCTCCCATGTTCCCCTGCTTCCAGATGGTGTTGAAGACCACTATGCCGTCAATGGGCGCGTGAATCTCCATCAGTGCGGAGTTGGCCTGCGAGTGGAGCATGGTCTCGCGGGTGCGGTCGCGCTGGATCTCAAGGATGCGAATGGAGGCCTGCGCCGCCTTGCGCTTAAGGTCGAAGGTCTCCTTCAACTGCGCCAGCGTGGCCTGCGCTTCGTCCAGGTCTTCCTGCGCCTTTTCAGCATCGATCCGGGAGAGCAGCTCAACCTTCTCCATCTCCAGCTTTGCCTTGGCCAGGCTATCTTCCGCCTGCTTGATCTCGGTCTCGTCTTTGGCGCGCGCCGCGGCTTCCCTGGCCTGTTCTTCCAGAACTTTTTCATTCTCGTCGTCGCTCTGGGCCTGCTTGTCGATTGTGTCGCGCAATTGCGCCTGGCGGTCGAATTCAACCAGCAGGTCTCCCTGCTTGACCCTGGTTCCGCTGGGGATCAGTTTGGTGATGGTGAGTGTGCCCACCTGCTGGCCGGAGATGAGAGGGGCCATAATTGCCCGAGCTTCAACCGCGGCGGTCATGCCCTTGAGACGCACGGTTTGCGGGGCCCTGGCGGACTCCGGTAAAGGCTGAAACGCCGCACCAACGTGTGTTCCGGGCCTGGCGCGAATGAAGAAACCCGCGAGTGCCAGCGCAACAACGAGTACGGTACCTGAGGCAATCAGCAGCCCGCGCGTAATGCGTCGGGAATCGGGAATGCCTGCCGAATCGGCATTCGCTGTTTCCGGATCTTGCGGCGAACTCTCGAGAGTACTCACCAGAACCCCACTTCAGCGGGAGATAACTTCAAGCACTCGCTCGCCGGCATCTCTTTCACGCTGATCCAGGCGCTAAACCCCTCCGAATCAAAAATCGAAGAGTGTGAATTCGCAGGAATGGCGACAAGCGAGGGTGGTCTATTGCATTGGACGTTTATGAGACGGATTTGGCCCCCATTTCGCTCGCGGAATCTTCTACCAACGGAATGGAATGAAAGCTGCGGAGCTGGAGGCCTTTGGAGATAGGCCCGTGAAAGAACAGGAATTGCCTGGTCGTTTGATAAAGGTCTGAGGGCCAGCGAGCACTGCCGTCGAGATTTGCTGAACTACTGGCACCAAGGGCTTCACTTTCCCGCAGCCTCAGCCCGCGCCCGCCGCTCCTCAATTTTCTTCAGCGTCTGGCGCCAGCGCTTGCTTTTGCCTACGTCCAGGGAGTCTTCAACCGCTTTGCGATAGCCGCCCAGGTAGATGGAATACAGAATCGCCAGCGAGCAGCCCGTCCCCCACAAAAAACCGATACACAAGCCCACGATCGCAGCCGGACCGAAATCCATCATCGCGCATTTCCTTCCAAGCCCGTCAATTACACCGCAACCGTAAAACTGTCCTCGGTGCGCGTGACCGCATGGTACAGGGTGTCGCGCTCCACCGGAACCCTGCCCGCCTCGGTAATCAGCCGGCAAAGCTCCTTGCGCGTCATTCCCTGCGGCGTGGTGGCCCCGGCATCGTGGTAAATCTTCTCCTCGACTACCGTTCCGTCCAGGTCGTCGGCCCCGAAGCGCAGCGCAATCTGCGCAATCTTGGGAGTCAGCATCTGCCAGTATGCCTTGATGTGCGAGAAATTATCCAGCAGCAACCGGCTCACCGCAATCTGGCGAATATCGGTCAGGCCCGTGGTTACCGGTAGATGGTCGAGCGGTGTGTTCTCCGGATGAAATGCCAGCGGAATAAACGTCTGGAAGCCACCAGTCTCGTCCTGCACCGCCCGCAGCTTCAACAGGTGGTCGACGCGGTCTTCGTCGTTCTCAATATGCCCGTAGAGCATGGTTGCATTGGACCGGAAGCCCAGCTTGTGGGCCAGCCGCGCCGTCTCAAGCCACTCGCTGCCGTCTATCTTGTGGTCGCAGATGATCGAGCGAACCCGTTCCGCGAAGATCTCCGCGCCGCCGCCAGGCATCGAATCCACGCCGGCATCGCGCATCTTGATGAGTGTCTCTTCAATGCTCAGCTTGGCCCGTCGCGCCAGGAAGGCTACTTCAACCATGGTGAAGGCTTTGATGTGCACCTTGGGGAAGCGCACTTTCAGCCCGCTCACCAGGTCGAGGAAGTATTCCAGCGGCAAGTCCGGGTGCAGGCCACCGACAATGTGGAACTCCGTCACCGCCTCAGAGTAGCCGGATGCGGCCGTCTCAAACGCCTCTTCCAAGGCCATGGTGTAGCCGGCGGGGTCGCCCTTCTTGCGTCCAAAGGCACACAGCTTACAGGCGGCAACACACACGTTGGTTGGATTGATGTGGCGATTGACGTTGAAGTAGGTCACATCCCCGTGAAGCCGCTCACGCACAAGGTTGGCCAGCCAGCCCACTGCCAGCACGTCTTTAGAGCCGTAGAGCATGACCCCGTCCGCCAAGTCGAGCCGCTCGCCTGCCATCACTTTAGCGGCAATCGGCTCGAGTTGGGGGTCATGGGTGCGAAAAGCCTGTGTGCCGTGGGGGGCCGCGATCTTAGTCTGCATACTTAGATGATACAGAATTGCTCAGAATGGATTCATCTTTGGCTGATGGAAACCTCGCCGGAAGCCGGCTCGACGAGTACGCCATCAAAAAGAGATGCCGCCACCAGGTGGTCGCCCGCTCTACTGACCGATCCCACCTTGTAGCCTGTCTGCCACCACTTCCAGGTCATCGATTTGGCATCGATGCCGTAAATCTGATCGCTTGTGTGAGAACTCACCAAGACCCGGTTGAGGCTGGCGTCGTAGCTCATGTCGTCGACATCGCGAAACGGAAGCCGCTGAATCCAACGCCACGACTTGCCCAGATCGAATGTGAAGTACACCCCTTCGCGCGCGCCCAGCCAGAGCGTCCCATCGGGCGTGAACTGCACTTTATGAATGCGCGTGAGCATCGTGGGAATCTGCATAGGAGACCAGCTTCTGCCTGCATCGGTGGAATACACCACCCCATCGATGCGGGCGGCAGCCATGGTCGCTCCATGCGTGGAGGCGGAAAGGTACTCGCCGGAATCCATCACCAGCCCGCCCTGCCAGCTTGCACCCTGATCCCTGCTGGTCAGCAGGCCAATACCGGTGGATGCGAGCCACACATCGCCGGAAACATCCAGCGCATTGACCCGGCCATCGAGTTCAACGGGCGACTCTTTCACCTTCCGCTCCACATTGATGCGCTTGCCGTGCAACGACTCCGTGGCCGGCTTTTCCAGCGTATTCACAATCGTGTTTCTGGGCTCCCAATGTGGCGCAACCCCTGCCGCGAGGTTCTGGATCAAGGCAAAAACTCCGTGGTTCGTCGCTGCTGCAACGGTGCCGTCCGCGGCCTCTGACAGGGCAAACACATCTCGGCCCTCCAGACCGTCGCCAATCTGCTGCCATCTGGCGCCGCCATCGAGTGTCATAAAGGCGCCACCAAAAGTCTTGTCGTTCACCACGCCGGCATACATCCGCCTGGGGTCGGCACGGTCCACCAACAGCGCATCGACCTTGCGCTCACTGAAGCCCTCGTTGGAACCGTTAAAACTTGCTCCGCCATCGGTGCTGGCCATTACGCCGCCCCGGTCCGTTGCAAGCAGAACATGGTTTGAATCGCTGGGATCCACGTACACATCGTTCACTATCACTTCCGGCCCGGTCATCGCTTTGAAGCTTTTGCCGCCGTCGGTCGTCTTGTAAAGTCCCTCGGTGGTTCCCGCGTAAACAATTTCGCGATTCTTTGGGTCCTGCATCAGCACGCGCGTCCGGCGTGCATCGCTGGGAATGCCCTCAATCTTGTGAAAGAGTTCGCCAGCGTTCTCGCTTTTGTAAATTCCGCTGCAAGCGCTCAGGAAAACAGTGTGCGAGCGGGCCGGGTCCACAATGATTGAAAAAACATCGGAGTCTTCAATCACGCCCTGCTTGATATTCTTCCAAGTCTTGCCGCCATCGGTCGTCTTCCACGGAAGGTGCCAGGTGCCTGCATAAATCGTTCCAGGGTCGGCCGGATCAACAGCGAGGGACTCGACCTCGTGAATCTCCTTGCTGCCAGGCGGGCTGATCAGTTCCCATGTAAGGCCAGAGTCTGGTGAGCGAAACACGCCCTGAAGAGTCCCGGCAAACAGCAGCTTCGGATTCGAAGGCGCCTGAACGAATGCCAGGATCGACTGCCCCCGGAGCGCTTCGGCAGTCTTCCAACTCTTGCCTCCGTCGCGGCTGATCCACAAGCCGCCGCCCGGTTGATCGATTCTCCAGGCTGCCGCGTAAATCGTGGAGGGGTTGGCCGCGTCCACCACAATGCTATCGACAACCATGTCATCGGATGAGTCCAGTTGCACCAACCTGCGCCAATTGGCTCCATTGTTGAGCGACTCGTACAGCCAGCCGTCCGTCGTTCCAAGATAGAGATGATTGGGTTCACGGGGTGCTGCCGCAAAGGCCCGCGCGTCACCCCCGGCGGGGCCAACGGCATTCCAGGGTTTCTGCGCACGCACTGTGGCGATGGGAATTGCGAAAAGCAGAATGAAAACTGCCAACACCATAACTCCGCGTCGGCTCTGAGTTTTGGTACCAGTCCGCAAACAGCTCATGTATTGAGGAAGCTCCCAGGAAAGCGAGGCATTGATGCAGGTTCTTGCCTTACAAATGGATGAGGCTGACCGGCTTGCCGGTCAGCCTCGAATCGTTACAGGAGGAAAACTTTGATTTGATCTGTTCCCGAGCCTCTTCGAACTAACTGAGAGGCTCGGGAATCGGTTCACTGCATTGACAAGCCGGATTGCCTGTTACTTCTTCTTCTTGGCCATCTTTTGCGGCGGCTTTGCGCCACCCACTATGGGGTGGTGCTTCTTGTGTTCTGGCTTTGCACCCAGGGCCTTGCGAACCTGAGGCTTGACCATCATTTCGTCAACCGGGGTAGTTCCGGCCACGTCGGTTGTGAAGCTCGCACCCGCAGGCACCAGGTAGTCTTCCACAGTCTGGCCATCCGTCGTACCGATCGCGACGCTGATGCGGGAAGCATCAATGCCCTTCTCGGTCACCAGGTATTCCTTGGTGTTAACGGCGCGCTGTGCTCCTGCGTCGATAGCTTCCATGTGCTTCTTCTTGGAAGTGACCTTCTCTTCCTTCTCCAGCTTGGCCTTCTCGGCGGCATCCGACTCGCCGACGATGACAGCCTTCGCATCCGACTGACGCTGCAGGTCGAGAGCAACTTCGTCGAGGCAAGCCTTGGCTTCGTTATCTACACGAGTTGGCCGAGCCTTGTCCTTGGTGAAGGTGATCGAGCAGAGAGCCTGTGCATGAGGCGCCGGTGCCGCATAGGGAGCAGTGATGGTGATGCTGGTGTTTGCGGTCGCCGTTTGACCCTTGTCATCCGATACGTTGCATGTGATCTCGACTGCGCCCGTTGGTGCACCAGCCGAAGAATATGCAGCTTCAGTACCCGTACCGCTGATGGAACCAGCAGAGGCCGTGTAGCTGTAGGTCAGCGGACGGTTCTGCGGGCTCATGCCCATGGAGGTGATGGTGCTCGGATCGCCCGGCTTGATGGTGCTGGGGTTCGCCGTGCAGCTGATCGTTGGCGGCTCGTAAGCCTTGACCGTGAAGCTGGCCGAGCAATCCGCCGACTCGCCGGGCTTCATGCCTTCCTTGCCGGCTTTGCCTTCCTTCACGGAACCCTTCACCGTGTAGGAGCCCGCGGCCAGCGAGGCAGTCGCGATGGTTACCGAGGTGCCGGTTCCGGATGCGCCGGTGCCAGACCACGAGTAAACTACGTTGTCCTTCGGATCGAGTGCTCCAGCCGTCGCAGTCACTGTGACCGGTTCGCCGGGGAACACTGCGGCCGGGCTCGCCGAACAGGCCAGAGTTACCGGCGGCGGCGGCGCGAACGTGCCAATGTGATAAACAAAACCGGTGCTCAGTCGCGCCATGTTGAAGTTGCCGCGCAATCCGGGGGCAGCTGACCAGTTCTCGTGCGTGTATTGATAGTCCGCCTGGAAAATGCGAAGCGCAAGGTGATGATTGAAGAACGGCGTGTTGTAGTCCATGCCGCCGCCACCGGTCAGAACCGCGCCGAATGCGTCGGTGGTCGATCCGGGGTTGATGCCCGCGTATTCAACTCCCACAAGGGCATGAATAAAGGGCGTCACATCCGCCGACGGGAAGCGGAAAATTACGCCGCCGCTGCCGCCTGAAAAGTCATCCCGTCCCCAGGTCGAACCACAGCTCGGGCAGTTGGGATAGTACTGATTCTCGTTCGGGATGTGCTCATCGACTTCCGCCTGCAGACCGACATACTTGTTGAAGTAGCGGGCTACGCTGAAAATGGAGCCGTAGTTTACGCTGTTGGCAGTGGTTCCATTCGTTGCCGAACCGTGGGGAGCCAGGTAGCTGTAACCTGCGAAAATATCCCACTTCGACACCGACGGATCGCCGGAAGCTGCCGGCTTGGCGGTTTCCTGAGCAGCCAGGGCCAGGGGAAGACAAGCCACAAAAGCCAGGGCAAGAACCCAGCTAGAAGTCTTTAAAACTCGAGCGAACATGCGTTTTTCCTCCGCAACGGATCTGTACATCCAGTAGATAAAAGCTGTTTCGAGCTCAATACTCGGCTCGGATTAATGTGATTCCGCGAAAACCCGGAAAGACAGGTATCCCTACAGCATGTTTAAACGTACCATAGGTACATTCTGTCAGAACACTTTTTTTCAACAACATGCGGTATCCAATTGCTAAACAGTTGCCCCTGTTGGCTCAATTGCCTCCGAAACTTACAGTCGGAAATGCTCCAATCTGGCTTCAAAATCAACCTACGTTCAGCGTCTTCAAAAGGCTGCGTGGCTCGCGCTGTATCTTTTCTTGTAGAAGCGTAATTGCGTATAAAAGTTGCTCGGGGCGTGGTGGACAGCCAGGAACATACACATCAACCGGAATAATCTGGTTCACTCCCTGAACCAGCGCATAGTTATTGAAGACCCCTCCGGATGTCGCGCAGGCGCCCATCGAGATCACCCACTTGGGCTCCGGCATCTGGTCATAAAGCCTGCGGATGACCGGCGCCATCTTGTGCGATACTCGGCCCGCAATCACCATCAGGTCCGACTGTCTCGGCGAAGGACGAAAGACCTCAGCCCCAAACCGCGCAACATCGAAGCGAGAAGCGCCCATCGACATCATCTCGATTGCGCAACAGGCCAGCCCAAACGTCATGGGCCAAACCGAGTTCTTGCGAATCCAATTCACGGCAAAATCGAGGGACGTCAGAAAAACGCCCTCCGGCTCTTCATAGCCGTAGCTCACTTCGTTCAGCTTGACGCGATTCTTCGCGCTACTGTCAAGAGCTCCAAATAGATAGTGGTCCCGCTCCGCTGTGCCCGCCATGCTTCTACTATAACCCGTTTCGCTGTTTCTATAAATGGTCAGATTTGCTCTCTTGGGCCAGTGAAAGTCTCTAAATTCAGTCCATGAGCCTATTTCGGCTCATCCCCCGAGCCCTACTCCGAACACGCTGCCCGCCTACTTCCCAGGGCTGCTGGAGCCTTCCAGGCAGACGGCAGCCACAGCGTGATTGAGAACTTCATCCATCCAAACCGTCCCAAAGGCGTGGAACCGCCGCCCGCCGCAGGTTCGAATGTGTGCGGAGTCTGTGTTGCCTGCAGTGCCCAGTTCTCCGCAAATGGCGCGGCATCCGCAATTCCGGGCGTCAAGCGAGCATCCAGAATGCGAAACTGGCCGGCTGCGGATTCTCGCGTTAACTCCATCAGCTTCCCCATCGCCTCCTTATCCGCCGCCGCGCCGCCCTGCCCCTGGCCTTTCATTGCCAGAAACAATATCTGCGCCGCATGAAAGCCCGCAGGCTGAGTCAGAAAACGGAAGCTCCGCGGATTCCAGCCGATCGCATCCTGCGCGCGCAAGCCGAAGGTCGTACCAATCTCACGCTCATTGATCGAGTTGTAGGGAGGCGTAGCCAGCAGCAAAGCGTCGGGGAAACCCGCGGGCTGCTCACGGTCCACCACCAGGTCCCAGCCGCTCCACCTTGCCGTAACTGACGCCTGCTTCCCGCCATCAATCGGGACCACGCGAAACACCCATCCCTCGCCAATTGGCGTCCGCCATTCCCGCCCGGCGTTCACCTCGCCGGTCATCACAACTTTTTCGCAGGCAGAATGCGGAGTCGTGCCCGCCCGGCCAATCGCCGGCGCCATGGCCACCATCCAAAAAGCCAACCAAGCGCAAAACCTACTCCCGCGTCGCGCGTTGCTCATAGTGCCCCCGTCGCTTTCACCCTCGCACATGGGCCGCTCAACCTCCAACATCTTCCGCTTCAGCCTGCCGGTCCATACCACAACGTTCCTCAAGAATCCATCAGCATTCCCCAGGGCAAACGCATTTTGAAAATCGATCGAACCACTGAATGTGCCTTCCGGCAGGCCTGCAACCCGATCCCCCATACCCCATCCAAAAAAAAGCAAGCCCTTCCCCCGACTGACTTTGGCTAACCTACTTAAATCCAACAACTTCCGCCCATACCATACTTGCAGGCAATTACCCCCTTTTGGCGCACAATCCTTGTAGAGGTGTTTCGCATGCCAAAATCGTCCAGCAAAACGCAACCCGCACCCTCGCCCTCGCCAATTCCATCGCCCCGCCTTTGCCCCTGTTTTTCCGGCCTTCAAACCCCCAAAAACGCTGAGACCCCACCCCTCCCCCCTCGATTTCGTCAAAAAATCGAAGGTAGAAT
>Ga0302267_10006142_pt1 | contig 12290 bp, 8 predicted proteins | sample III_Bog_E1_3_FD_194555 | JGI IMG/M metagenome (GOLD analysis project Ga0302267, IMG submission 194555) | Peat permafrost microbial communities from Stordalen Mire near Abisko, Sweden - III_Bog_E1_3 | ecosystem: Environmental > Terrestrial > Soil > Wetlands > Peat | place: Sweden: Abisko... | reverse complement strand
GTTCCTCCTCGGTGTTGCTTGTGGGGGGTATACCCCCCCCCTAAAATTCCTAAGATCATCAAAAAAGGCATGTTAGGTCTGGACTTGATCTGGATCAGGTCTGGATCAGGTCTGGATCAGGTCTGGACTTGGTTGCGACGGTTGAGGGTTAAAAGCGAAGGCCCGGCGATTGGCCGGGTCTGTTTGGTTTTGCTTACTGATTTAATTATACGGGATGGAGGGAAACTACTATGCCAACTTTTGAAAAGAATTATGTGGTTTAGTTGGTGTTGGTTAGGGGGAATTTGGGGCATCGAGGGTCTTGACACGCGGATTTGCCTGGATTATTTGGGATATAAGACTGAATGAGTCGCGGTTTGTGTTCTTGCGTAGACTGCTGGCGGAGGGAGCCGATGACTGATCCGAAGGTCGATGTGTACATTGCGAAGGCCGCGCCGTTTGCGCAGCCGGTGTTGGCGCATCTGCGCAGGATGGTTCACGAGGCCTGCCCGGAGGCGGTGGAGGCGATCAAGTGGGGGCGGCCGTTCTTCCTGCATCGGGGGACGATCTTGTGCAATATCTCCGGCTTCAAGGAGCATTGCAGCTTCGGCTTCTGGGGCGCGGAGATAGGCAGGGTGCTGCGGGAGGATGGTGTGCTGCAAGCGGGCGGGATGGGGTCGCTGGGGCGGATCGGCAGCCTCAAGGACCTGCCGCCTGAGAAGCAGATGCTGGGGTATCTGCGGCAGGCGGTTGCGTTGATCGAGAGCGGGAAGGGCGAGAACCGGTTGGTGGTGGCGCGGCGGGTGGTGAAGGCGCCAAAGCCACCGGTTGAGGCTCCGGCGGAGTTTACCGCTGCGTTGAAGAAGAACAAGGCGGCGAATGTTGCGTATGCTGCATTCAGCCCGAGCTGCAAACGCGAGTACGCGGAGTGGATCGCGGATGCGAAGCGGGCGGAGACGCGCGAGCGGCGGATTGCGCAGGCGGTGGAGTGGATCGGCGAGGGCAAGCAGAGGAACTGGAAGTACCAGGGGTGATTTGCGTACAAACCCACCCATCGCGATACGACTGCGATGGATGGGGGGCACCCACTTTTGTTGCTGGCTATGCGTGGCTGAGGCGGCGGGCGAAGTCGAGGAAGGTGAGAGCGGCGGGGGAGTAGCCACCGGGGTCGGGCTGGGTGAAGTCGCCGGTGAGGGGGTCCATCTGCTGGCGGAACTCGGTGTGGCGCATGATGGCGGCGCACCACTGCTGCATGAGGTGGGTGAGCTCGGCCTGCTTGCCGTAGTAGGACATCCAGCGCGGGGCGCGCAGGGCGGTGAGGGCCTGGCTGGCCCCGCCCCAGGAGTTGCGGGGGATGGGACGGACGAAGGCGGGGTCGTCCATGGCGATGGACGGCAGCGGGTAAGGCGCCCAGAATGCCTTGGGGTTGTGCAGTTGGCGGGTCCAGACGGCGTCGAAGATGGGTTTGTCCTTCACTGGGTCTACGACGTGCTCGCCGAGGACGCGAGTGATAACGTCTCCGCGGACTCGAACGAATTTATTTTGCGCGTCGAGGTCGTAGAAGGCGGCGTCTTCTGGCGAGTAGAGCTTGGTGAGGATGAGATGACGGATGTGTTCGGCGTCGGCGAGCCAGCGGGCGTGGTCGTCGCGCTTGCCGAGGGCGTGGGCCATGGCGGCCAGGGCGATGCGACCGCCGTAGACGGTGGAGGAGAGGTCCGGGCAGAGGCGCGGCATGGTAGGGTCGTCGGGCGACTTGCGCGCGTCGGCGTCTGGGCAGCGGTTGGGGATTCCCTTCCAGCGGGGGGAGTTGTCGTGGCCGGTGTCGTAGGTGCAGAAGCCCTCGACCAGGCCGGTCTTGCGCGTGTCGCGATACTGGCGCAGCCACGCGTCCCAGCGGCTGCATGAGGCGTAGGCGGTGGTGAGGAGTTCTTCGTCGTGGGTCATCTGAAAGAGGTCCCAGGCGGTGGCGGCGATGGGGACGACCATCTGGATCTGGCCGTAGCCTCCGGTGGTGCCGACCGAGTCGGCAAGCTTGATGGCGGCGGGGAGCTGGCCGTCGGGCTTCTGCTGGGCGAAGAAGGCCATGTGGTTGGCTCGAGCTGTGGCGAGCGGCGCCGGCGCTCCGGGCTGCGCGGCGACGAACTTCTGTAGCGTGCCGTAGACGAGGCCCTCCTGCGGGGCGCACTCCTGCCAGATGCCGGCGTAGGTGCTGCCTTCGACCAGGACGGGGTGGTCGTAACGCGGCATTGTGCGGACGTTGCCGGCGAGGACGGCGAGTGCCGCGTCCCAGGTGGCGGCCCATGCGGGATCGGCGGTGGGGAAGCGGGGACGGGGCGCGGAGGGCTCGGGAGGCTGCTGCGATTGGGCGAATGAGGCGAACGGCATGGCGGCTGCGGCTGCGGCAAGCGCGGTCTGCTTGAGGAAATCGCGACGGGGCTGGTTCTTCATCATGCGCACCAGTGTAAGACGCGGCGGATGCGGTTGGATAGCTTTCCCGTGCGCAACCGGCGAAGACGCGGGATAGACTGAAACGATGAAGCGTACAGGGAGTGGAGACGAGGTTGCGGCCCGATGCGAGATCAATTCCGCTGCGTTTCGCCGCCGTCTGCTGGCCTGGTATCGCGGCAACGCGCGCAGCCTGCCGTGGCGCGAGACGAGCGACCCCTACAAGATATGGGTTGCGGAGGTGATGCTGCAGCAGACGCGTGTGGCTGCGGTGGTGGAACACTACAACGAGTTTCTGCGGCGGTTTCCCACGCTGGTGTCGCTGGCTCTGGCAACTGAGCTGGAGGTGCTGGTGGCGTGGTCGGGGCTGGGCTACTACAGCCGCGCGCGGCTGCTGCACAGGGCGGCGCAGTTCATCGTGACCGAGCGGCGCGGCAGTCTGCCGGCGAGTGCGGCGGAGCTGCGCACGCTGCCTGGGATCGGCGAGTACACGGCGGCAGCCATCGCAAGCATTGCGTTTGGGGAGAGCGTTGCGGTGGTGGATGGCAATGTGGAGCGTGTGGTGCTGCGGCTGACGGGCCGCGCCAGCGAGAACACGGCCGCTGGGCGGGGGTTCGTGCGCGTCCAGGCACAGGCTTTGCTGCCGCACGCACGCGTGCAATCCTCGCGGCGGGAGGTGCAATCCGGCAGAGGCGGTGGCGCGGGTACGGCGCAGTCTGACAATCCTGCGGGAGAGCACAATCAGGCGATGATGGAGCTGGGCGCGACGGTCTGCCTGCCGCGCGCGCCGCGCTGCAGCGAGTGTCCCGTGCGCGAGCCGTGCCGCACGCGCGGGGAGCATCGGACGATAGCGCGCGCGCCGCAGCGCAGCCTGCCCGTCGCCTGTCTGCTGGATATGCGCAAACGCGGGCCGGCCACCGAGGTGCTGCTGGAACGCAGGCCGAGGGACGCCAGTGTGATGCCCGCGATGGTCGAGCTGCCAGCGCTGCCGCTGGAGGCGGTGGAGGGACTGGAACCCGCGCTGCGAATCCGCCACGCCATTACCAATACGAACTACTACGTGCAGGTCTTCTCACCACGCCGCGGGGCAACAGCCCAGGCGCTGCGCAGTGCCATCCCTGCGGACACGCGCGAGTTGCAGTGGACGCGCACCACGCAGCTTGCAGGGCTTCCGCTTACCGGGCTTACGCGCAAGATTCTGCAACGTCTAAAGGTTATGGAGAATCCGCGCATCGCGCTTCCCGAATGAGGGACTGATTGAAAAGAGAGCGCACTTCGGCATCCATTCGATGTCGCCCAGGACAGGCTCTGAAGCCGTGCTCTTCCGATCAAACTGCACTGGCCGTGCGGAGACCTATCCATGCGGCGCTCCAGAGTCGTAGGATGGAGACAGAACCTGAGATGAAACTGCGTTGCAAACCTCGCTGCGGACCACTCCGCTGTGGCCTGACCCTGGCACTGCTGGCGGTTGTGGCAGGGCCGTGGCTGCGGGCAAACGCCGCGGAACACATTACGCTGCGCAACGGCTTCGAGTTTGACTGCGCGCGGCGCGAAGCGGCGGGCGACCGGGTGCGGCTTTATCTGAACCCAGCCGCAGGCGCTCTATTGACTGCCGTACGTGCCGGTGATGCCGGGCAGGGCGCAGCACAGGATGCGAACTACATCGAGGTTGCGGCCAGCTCCGTGCTGCGAGTGGAGCAGATTCCCGACCCTCCCGCGCCGCCTTCCTCCGCCGCGCCACCCGCTCTGCCACTGGTTTTGCTGGAACCCGCGCGGACGGTCTCCGCTCCGCTTACACCGGCTGAGATGGGCGATCTGCTGGCGCGCGCCGGTGCGCGGCACAACATCAATACGGACCTGCTGGCCAGCGTGGTGAAGGCGGAGAGCAACGGCAACACGCGCGCCGTCTCGCGGGCCGGGGCGCAGGGATTGATGCAGTTGATGCCGGGGACCGCGCTGGAGCTGGGCGTGCGCAACGCGTTCGCGCCGGAGGAGAACATCGGGGGTGGCACGGCGTATCTGGACGCGCTGCTGATGCGGTACCACAACGACATCGCGCTGGCTGTAGCGGCGTATAACGCGGGGCCGGCGGCGGTAGACCGCTACCACGGCATTCCGCCTTACGCCGAAACGCGCGCCTACGTTGCCCGTGTGATTAACGAGTTCAATCGCCGTACGCGCGCCGCGCAGGCAGCCCACGGAAGCCTGATGGCGGCCGCAAAGTAGCCGGGATGCAGCTTAGGAGAGCAGGCCGATGAAGAGTCGCAAGGCGATGGTCTGGCTCGCGGTTCTCATTATTCTGGCGCTGATCGTCTTCGCCTATCGCGGGCGGATTCACTTCGACTGGGCGGTCTTCTGGATGCAGTTGCGCCATGTGAGATGGGTGCATATTGCGGCGGGCATCGCACTGATCTACGCGACCTACTGGCTGAGGGCCACGCGTTGGTCGGTTTTTTTGAGCGCGACCAAGAAGGTCTCTCCGCTGGTGCTGGTGGGGCCGCAGTTCATCGGGTTTACGGCGGTCGCGCTCTTCGGGAGGCTGGCGGATGTGATCCGGCCGGCGCTGGTGGCGCGGCGGGTGCAGCTCTCCATCAGCTCGCAGGTTGCGGTGTACACCATCGAGCGGATGTTCGACCTGGGCGCAGCAGCGCTGATCTTCTCCGGCGCTCTTCTGTTTGCGCCGCGCGACCTGCCGCACCACGAGATCTTCGTGCGCACGGGGCTTATTTCGCTGGCGGGAACGGCGTTGATCGCCGTCTTTGCGGTGGCGATCCGCGTGGCCGGGGGCGCGGTGGCGCGTGTCGCCGGAGCGACGATCGGATGGCTCTCCAAGCCGATCGGCGAGAGCGTTGCGCAGAAGATCCGCGGCTTCCGCGATGGGCTGGATGCGGTCAGCTCGGCGCAGGACTTTGTGGTTGTGTCGCTGATCTCGCTGGCCATGTGGGGGATGATCGGCTTCGCGTATGTGGAGACGCTGCACGCCTTCGCGGATACGCCGGAGCTGGCGGCGATTTCGTTCTCGCGCACCATGCTGCTGATGGGGGCGAGCATTGGCGGCTCGCTGCTGCAACTTCCCGTCATCGGCTGGTTCACGCAGATCGCCGTCACCGCGGCGGCGATGCATGAGTTCTACGGCGCGCCGATCGAGGCCGCGACTGCGTGCGGAGCGCTGCTGCTGGTTGTCACCTTTCTCTCGATCATTCCCACTGGGCTTGTGTTTGCGCGGCTCAACCACATCAGTTTGAAAAAGGCCGCGGCCGAGAGCGGCGGCGTCGAAGCTGCCTCAAACTCTGACCTCAGCGGCTAACAAGGTTGAGGAAGAAGGATTGATTGCCGCTTCTCCCGCATAAGGCCCAGGGCTAAGGCCCAGGGCTAAAGCCCTCCGATCTACTGGCCTTATTCGTGGGGCGAAGCCCCACGCTCCCTCCGAAGAGCAAGAAGTGGGGCGATTCCGCAACCTGTTAGAGCGCTTTCAGCGATAGTGAAATGTATCGCGCTGCGAGCAAAATGCGGGGATTCTTCGCTTCGCTCAGAATGACAATACATAGTTGCATTACGATAACCGTGAAAATGCTCTAAGACATGCCCTTAAGCAAAACGGGATTCTTCGCCGATTCTCGCATACACTGGTAGTACCGCTTATTTGCACCAAGAGGAACCACTTTGCCCGTCCCGGCCCGCCCGCTCAATCTCGTTCCGCACCGCCGCTACAACCCGCTTTTGTGCCAGTGGATTCTGGTGTCGCCGCAGCGCACCGACCGGCCGTGGCAGGGCGAGACGAGCAAGCCGGTGGTCAGCAAGGGGCTGGCGTACGATCCGGGGTGCTATCTGTGCCCGGGCAATGCGCGCTCCGGCGGAGTGCATAATCCCGCGTACACGGGCGTCTTCGCCTTCGACAACGACTTTCCCGCGCTGCTCAGCGACGCGCAGCCTGAGGCGCAGCCGAACGCATCTCCGCTGCTGGTGGCCGAGCCGGAGCGAGGACGCTGTCGCGTAATCTGCTTCCATCCCAACCACTCGCTGACGCTGGCGCGCATGGATGTTCCGGCAATCTCCGCCGTGGTGGACGCGTGGGCCAGCGAGACGGCCGCGCTGGGCGAGCTGCCGTATATCAACCACGTGCAGATCTTCGAGAACCGCGGGGCGATGATGGGTTCCAGCAATCCGCATCCGCACTGCCAGATATGGGCCACCGAACACGTTCCGGACGAGCCGTTGCGCGAGCTGGCCGCGCAGCAGGAGTATGCGGACGAGCACCAGCGCTGCCTGCTCTGCGACTATGTGGCCACCGAGCTGGCCCAGGCCGAGCGCCTGGTGGCGGAGAACGATCATTTTGTTGCGGTGGTTCCATACTGGGCGACGTGGCCGTTTGAGACGCTGGTGCTTCCGCGCCGTCACCTGGGCAGCTTCACCGACTTCACGGCGGCCGAGCGCACCAGTTTCGCGGCGATTCTAAAGGCCGTGACCACGCGCTACGACAATCTGTTTCAGGTCAGCTTTCCCTACAGCCTGGGATTCCATCAGCGGCCCACGGACGGCGGGGCGCACGACTCCATGCACTTCCACGCGCATTTTTACCCTCCGCTGCTGCGCTCGGCGGAGATTCGCAAATTCATGGTCGGCTTCGAGATGTATGGCAGCCCGCAGCGCGACCTCACGCCGGAGACCGCCGCAGAACGCCTGCGCGCATTGCCGGAAAAGCACTACCTCGATTAAGTTATTGTCCGTCGTACAGTAAAGGGTCCAAAATCTTAGAATTGGTTAGGAACTGCGTTTCCAAATGATGAAGCTGAAGAAAGTGCCCATGCCCACCCACGCCGAAATCTCCGCCCTCCACCTCGCCACCTTCAATGTTCCCGGCGCGCTGTACGCCGCGCCCGGTCGCGTCAACCTGATCGGTGAGCACACCGACTACAGCGACGGATTTGTGATGCCCGCGGCGATCGACTTCGCCACGGTCGTCGCCATCTCGCCACGCACCGACGGCCGCATCGTGGCCAACTCGGTGAACTACGAGGAGCTGCTGGACAAGACCGTCCACGAATTTCTGGACGACGACTTCGCATCGCTGCGCGCCGGGCGCAAGGTCCATTGGTCCGACTATCCGGCGGGCGTTATCTGGGCTCTGCGTGAGCACGGCGTCCCTGTCGACAACGGCTTCTCGATGACGATTGCCGGCAATGTTCCGCTGAATGCGGGACTCAGCTCTTCGGCCTCGGTGGAGGTCGCTACCGCGCTCGCCGTCCTGGGCACCACCAGCCTGGACCTGCCGCCGACCAAGATCGCGCTGCTGTGCCAGCGCGCGGAGAATGCCTTCGTCGGCGCAAACTGCGGCATCATGGACCAGTTCGTCAGTTGCTGCGGCAAGCAGGACCACGCCGTCATGATCGACTGCCGCTGGCTGGAGTTCCAGCTCGCGCCCATCCCGCCGACCGTGCGCATCGTCATCTGCAACAGCATGGTGCAGCACTCGGTTGCCGATGGCGTGTACAACAGCCGCCGCGCGGAGATTGAAGCTGGCACCGATATGCTGCGCAAGCACCGGCCCGAGATCATGGCGCTGCGCGATGCCACCGTGGCCGACCTGGCCAAGTGGGGCAGCGAATTGCCCCCCAACGTACTCAAGCGCTGCCGCCACGTCGTGACCGAGAACGCGCGCGTGCTGGCCGCCGCCGATGCCTTCCGCGTCTCCAACCTGACGCACTTCGGCGAGCTGATGCGCCAGGCGCACATCAGTATGCGCGACGACTTCGAGGCCTCCTGCAAAGAGGTCGATACCATGGTGGAACTGGCCGGTAAACAACCGGGCTGCTTCGGCGCGCGCATCACCGGCGGAGGATTTGGAGGCTGCACCGTCAACCTGGTCGCCACCGCCGACGTCGAGGCCTTCACCGAGGCCATGCGCGCAGGCTATCTGGCTGCCACCGGCATCACCCCGGAGATCTACACCAGCCGCGCCTCCGACGGCGCCCGCGCCATTACAGTGTAAGCTGCGCGTTGGGCGACTATCCTAGAGAGATGGGCGGGATGGAGCAGGAGACGATTGTGGCGATCTCGACGCCGGTGGGGCGGGGCGGGATCGGCGTGGTGCGGCTCTCGGGCCCGCAGGCGCGGGAGATCGTTGCGGCGCTGGTGCGTCTGCGCCATCCGCTTGCCGCTGGACACGCGCGATTCGGCGAGTTGGTGGATCTCTCCGTCGGTACAAAGACAACAGCAGATCCCTGCGGGATGACAAACAAGAGAACTGGTACAGATGAAGCGGTGCGGGAGACGGAGCCTCGCGTGCTGGACCAGGTGGTGGTGACGTTATTTGCCGCGCCGAATTCCTATACGGGCGAGGATGTGGTGGAGATTGCGGCGCACGGATCGCCGGTGCTGCTGGAGTACATCGTGCGCCAGTGTTGCGTTGGTGGCGCGCGCGTGGCCGAGCCGGGCGAGTTTACACAGCGCGCGTTTCTGGCCGGGCGCATCGACCTGACCCAGGCCGAGGCGGTCAACGACCTGATCGGATCGTCCACACTGGAGCAGGCGAGGGTTGCTGCGCGGCAGATGGGCGGGGCGCTGGCGCGGGTGGTCGCGCCGATGAAGGCGGAGCTGGTGGGGTTGATCGCGGAGATGGAGGCAGGCATCGACTTTGCCGAGGACGACATCGACGTGATGGCTGCGGAGCGCATCGCCGAGAAGATCGCCGAGGTGCGCGCGCCGCTGGTGGCGCTGGAGCGGAGCTTCGCCTACGGCCGAGTGGTGCGCGAGGGCTTCCGGATGGCAATCGTGGGGCGGCCCAACGCGGGCAAGTCGAGCCTCTTCAACCGGCTGGTCGAGAGCGAGCGCGCGATTGTGACCGCGACGCCGGGGACGACACGCGACACGGTCTCCGAGCGGGTGTCGATGGATGGCATTCCGGTGGAGCTGATCGACACCGCCGGGCTTCGGAATCGCGAGGGCATCGACGAGGCAGAGAGGTTGGGAATCGCCCGCACGAGGGAGGCGATGGCCGACGCCGACGTGGTGCTGCTGGTGGTCGATGCGACGGTTGGAATCTCGCAGGAAGACCATGCGGTGCTGGAGCGCGGCGCGTCGGGTGGGAGTGCCGTACTGGTGGCGTGGAACAAGAGCGATCTGGCGGCGGGCGATTGTTCCGATGCGGAGAGAGAAGCAGATTCCTCCGCTGCGCTGCGGAATGACAAACAAATAACGCTGCGGAATGACAAACAAATAACGCTGCGGAATGACAAACAAATAACGCTGCGGACGTCGGCGCTGACCGGGGAGGGGATTGAGGAGCTGCGCACGGCCATTGTGGAAGCGGTCGCTGGAGCCGAGGGCGGGCTGCGCGAGTCGGCGATGCTGACCAACATGCGGCAGCATCAGGCGGTGGAACAAGCACTGCGCGGGCTGGACGCGGCACAGGCGGCCGTGGCCGTGGGGATTCCGCATGAGATGCTGCTGCTGGATTTGTATGAGTCACTGCACGGCCTGGACGCGCTGACCGGAGCGACCACCAGCGAAGACGTACTGCGCCTTATCTTCTCACGCTTCTGCATCGGGAAATAATGCAGAAGCCCCGCATCCCGGATGTTGAGATGCGGGGCTTCTGTGCTGCGCGGGTTGGATGATTACAGCGCGGGCGGAGCGTCCGGCCTGCCGCTGTCGGGAGCGACGGGATAGGTCTTGCTTCCGTCGTTCAGCTCGAGTCGGAGGTAGTCCCAGACCACGCCGGTGGTGACATCGCCGGCGGGCACGGTGAAGGTTACGGAGTTCTCGCCCGGCTTCAGCAGCGACGCGTCGAACTTCTGCACATACTGGTTCCAGACGCCCTTGTCGGTGTTGTAGCGGAGAGCGTTGGTCGCGACCGGATGCAGCGTTCCCACGTCCGTGCCGTTGACGCCGATGGTCAGGCTGCCTGGGGAGGCGGGCGTGTTGCCATTGCCGCCGTCGGCCCCGGCCAGCGCGATGCGCAGGATGGCCGAGCCCTTGGCGGCTTTCGGCATGTTGAACTTAACGGTCCAGGTGGTGGCCTTGCCGTGGCCCCACTCACGCCACATGTCCTGCTGGCCGGTGGGCGTGTTGACCCAGCCGAAGCGCTGGTTCAGAGGGTCCTTGGCGGCGGGATTCTTCCACGCCTCGGTGTCGGAGTGGGGCACCTCCTGGAAGAACCAGTCCTTGCGGTAGTCGCTCTTGCCGATGGTGTAGGTGATGTCGTTGGGGAAGAGGCCGCTGTAGCGCAGACCCCAGCCCCAGAGCCAGTAGTTGTCGCCGTCGCCCTTGAAGAACTTGTCGGCGGTGCGGTCGGGGTATCCGATCTCCCAGATCTGCTTGCCATAGCGGACGGGCTGCCAGTCGAGCTTGCCGAGGTTGAGAGGCTTGCCCGCCTCGACGGTGATGTTGGTCTTGGCGAACTCGCCGAGGACTCCGTCGGCGAATGCGTGCAGGGTGTATGTGCCGGGGCGGACGTTGGCGATGGTGAAGCGACCGTCCGAACTGCCGTCGGTCCAGAACTGATAGTAGTTGCCGTCGTGCGGCCAGGTGACGACGTTGCCGTTTCCAGCGCGCTGTTGGAATCCGCCGGAGGGGTTGATGTAGTCGGGATGGGCCAGACCGATGGTGAGGTGAGGCAGGGTCTTGCTGGCGGCCTGCGGATCATCGAGCACAAGCTGTCCGGTGACGGTGGCGCGACCGTCCTTGTACGGGTAGTCCACGCCGCTGACCCATGCGTAAGGCCACGCAGCCTTGACGGCCTTCGACTTTTCGACCGCGTCGTTCCACAGCGCGAGCTGGTTGTCACGCCACACCTGCGGAACCGCCGGCATGCCGCTGCCGGAGGTGGCCGCGAGCTTGTCGAGGTCGGCCTGCGAGGCGTCCTTCCCGTCGGCGAGCGCGTTGAAGTAGACAAAGATGGGCCCGACGACGTGCTTCCAGTCCTCGCCGGCGGGGATGTGGTTGCCCGCGCCGCCGCCGTAGTGGCCGCTGGTCCAGTAGTCGAGCAACGTGCCGCTCATGTGGTCGATCAGGTCCAGCTTCTCCGGGCCGCCGCCGATGTACTCGTTCGACGGGTTCACGAAGTAGACGCCGATCTTGTCCTTGGTGCTGGACCATCCCCAAGCTTGCAGCTTGTACATGAGGGCGTTGTAGCTGTACTTGTGCTCGACGGAGTTGGCGTAGACGCCGCTGGTGAGGATGCGCTGCTCTTTGGCGTGGATGACGACGCCCTTGCGCAGGTCGTCATCGGAGGTCATCAGCTGGTTGCGGTCCTTGTCGACGGAGAGCCAGTCGAAGGTGCGGTTCATGGACTCGAGGATGAAGCGGCTCTCGCCCTCGCCCGCCGGGGGGTAGCTGGCCTTGTGGGTGTACTCGGCGTAGGTGTAGAAGCCGCTGGTGCCGCGCTCCAGGGTGAAGCGCGTCTCGATGTCCAAACCTACGCTGCCGCGAGGTGCGCCGGCTGGGGCAGCGGGCCGCGCGGCACCGCCAGCGCCGCCGGGACCTGCCGCACCGCCTGGGCCACCGGGACGGGCTGTGCCGCCTGGGCCACCGGGACGGGCTGTGCCGCCGGGAGATGGGGTGTTGCCGCCGTTGTACACGCCCTTAACGGAGATTTCAGCGCGTTCCCCGCCATTGGTCGCAGGATCGATCGTCACCTTGGCCGTGACGGTGCCGGAGGGAACCTGTTCCCAGTATTGGCCTCGGGTCAAGACCTCGACGCCATGATAGACCAGCGACGACAGATTGCCGTTTCTCTTCAGGACGGTCATCTTGACGATGCCGTTGTCGAGCGTCCAACTGTCGCCGTTGTCGGTGAGGGTGACCGGGGAGTTGACCGTGACTTTGGCGACCTTCGGCAGCACATGGGCGGCCGGCTGCGCCTTAGC
>Ga0302267_10006138_pt1 | contig 12296 bp, 13 predicted proteins | sample III_Bog_E1_3_FD_194555 | JGI IMG/M metagenome (GOLD analysis project Ga0302267, IMG submission 194555) | Peat permafrost microbial communities from Stordalen Mire near Abisko, Sweden - III_Bog_E1_3 | ecosystem: Environmental > Terrestrial > Soil > Wetlands > Peat | place: Sweden: Abisko... | reverse complement strand
TGAGTATGCCCACTATTGGTTTTACGCGCCCACAAGCGAGGCCACATTGGAAACTCTTGCCCGTGGCCGGGCAACGCTGGCGGATCGAACAATGCTTCCAGGCAGCAAAGGGCGAGTGTGGACTGGACCACTACGAAGGTTGCCACTGGCAGGGCGGGCAACCGCACATCGCGCTGGCCATGCTGGCTCACGCGGTGCTGGCCATCCCCATTCTGCCAGCGCGGGGAGAAGAAAACTCCAGGCGGACTGGTGCCAATCAGCGTATCGGAAGTGCGCCACCTGCTCACTTGCCTTCTCTGGCGCGGATGGCACGGCGTTGAGCGTCTACTGCACTGGTCGCAATGGCGAAGACAATACCAATTCCTTGCTCTACGCTGCCACTACAGGAAACGAGGATCTCCGCCGCCAATCTACTATCTGCAACGGTAGTAAGACGTACTCGCTGTCCCCAGTGATCGCCCTCAAATCCCGGAACAGCTTGCTCACCTGCCGGGAGAAGGGAACAATCTATGGCGCGGGGATCTTCATCCGCTCCTTCGGGATTTTCCAGGAGTCCCGGTCCAGATCGAGTTCCGCCCACCAGGTTTCTCGCAGCTCAGTGGCCCGAAGGAATGTCCGCGCCATGGTCTGCAGTGCGTACCAGGTGATCTTAGTTCCCGTGTAGTTCTCCATTGCCAGAAGCAAAGCGGGAAGGTTGGCGTGATCTACGCGGGCGCAGTTGGTCACGGTTTGTTCATTAAGCACGTCGCCGGGCCTGAGGTCTGCGGCGGGGTTACGCTGGGCGCACCCTTTCACAATCGCGAACCGATAAATTTGGCTGGTTACGCGGAGGGCTTTCCGCGCCAGTTCGCCCGCCCCGCGATCCTCGATTGCCTTTGCCATGGCCGCGATATCGGGGGCTTCAATATCTGCGATGTGCCGGTGCCCCAGCTTGGGGAGAATGTCAGCCTTGATGCGGCTCTCCATTTGGATCTGGTAACGAAAGGCCTTGCCGTCGCTCCATTTATTGAACCATTCCTTCTGGACCGCTCCGAAACTGCCAGCGGGCCAGTCAACCACCTTTTCGGAACAGGCCGCCAGCGGTTGCATCTTCGCCAGTGTGGAGCGCTCTTGGTTGAGTTTCGCCAGTAACGCTTCCGCCTTCTTCTCCACCTTTTTCTCAACGGCAGGGTTTACCCCGCCGCGCAGGACACCCTGCAACCGCTGGTGCTCGGTGCGTGCGTCCTTAAGGCTCATTGAGGGGTAAGCGCCAATTGTAAATAATTGAGGCTTTCCCCCGAATCGGTAGCGCCAGCGCCAGTATTTTGTCCCTTTGGGGGTGACGTAGAGGTTGAGACCACCACCATCCGCCAATTTGTAGGGTTTATCCACGCCCTTGGCTTTTGAGATTTTGGTGTCTGAGAGTTTGGCTCCTGCCATCGAATCCTCTGTTTTCAACTGTGGGTAAAATCCATCAAACTGTACCCAAATTATACCCTCATTCTTTGCGGCTTCAGGCGAACAGAGGCGGAGGGCACCGGACAACCGTTTTCGTAATATATTGATTTTATTGGGGTTTCCGTACGGTGCTGGACGCCAGCGGACAAAGCTTGGCTCCTCAGGTAGGACTCGAACCTACAACCCTTCGGTTAACAGCCGAATGCTCTGCCATTGAGCTACTGAGGAGTGTCTGGTGGCGTAAACCAACTCTCTAAAAATATCAAACCCGGCGGCTGCCGTCAAAGTTCCGCTCTGTAGACTGGGCTGCGGAGGCCGGTTCGGCCGCTGAATGGAGGACCTGGCCGGGCGGCGGAAGTGATCGGGAGTCACTTCTCTGTAGACTTGTGCGCGGAGGACAGGATGGACACGGACGCTCTTGCGCCGGAGACGAGCGCGCCCTGGATGGACGCGGAGGTGGTGTAGTCGCCGCAGAGAACGATGCCGTCGCCTTTGTCCGGATCGACCGGGCTCGGCCGCACGCGCTGGTAGTTGGATTGCGACGGGAGGGCGTAGGCGATGGGATAGCCGCCGACGGCCGCCCAGCGATTGACCTGATTGCCGAACCAGCGGCGCAGTTGGGTGCGCACGTCGGCTTCGAGCGTCTCCATGGCTTCGTCTGTCTCGGGGGCGATGCCGACGATGTTGGCGCAGATCAGATGGGCTCCGGGGGGCGCGTAGGCTGGGGCAACGAGGCTCATGACCGCCAGGTGATTGACGGGGCCGGCGGTGGGGCCGTCGCCGTTGAGCACGATCACCGGTTCGTCGACTGGGGCTTCGCTGGCCGCGTAGTAGATGGTGGTGGTGCGGTTCCAGGCGCGTGGCGGGGCTGCGCCGGCCTTGCGGTATTTTCCAAGGAGGTCTTTGGCGTCCTGTTCGCGGGCGGCCATGACGACCTGCGGTGTCTGGTAGCTGCCGGCGGTATCTGTCTCCACGCGCCAGCCGGTCTCGGTCTTTTCGATCTCCGTGACCCGGGTTGCGCAGCGCACCACGCCTTTGGCGAGCCGGTTGGCCAACTGGCGGGGGATCTCTTCCATTCCCAGCTCAGGCACTGCCGCGAAGCCCGTGGAGAAGACGCGAAAGAGCCAGCGAAACCAGCGCGCCGATGAGGACAGGTTGCGCTCCAGAAAGACGCCTCCAAAGAATGGCTCGAAGAAGCGCTCCAGGATGGCCTGGGAGAAGCCGGAGCGGCGGAGGAACTCGCGGGTCGTCTCCTCGGGCAGGTTGAAGAGCTGATCCTCGGCGATATTGAGGCAATCGGCGCGCAGCTTGCGCACTTTGAGCTTGTCGCTGAGCGGGACGATGGGGTCCATGGCGAAGGACAGCGCCTTTTTCAACTCGCGATAGGGGTCGGCGAAGCGGTGAAAGCTGCCCGCCTGGCGGACCAGAGCGCCCGGAACCAGGTTGCGCAGGCTGAGCGCATCGTAATCCAGTACGCGTTTGGCCTCCGGATAGTCGGTGAGCAGGACCTGGAAGCCCCGGTCGAGGCGAAAGCCATCCACGACGTCGGTACGCATCCGGCCGCCGGGGGCGTCCGAGGCCTCCAGCACCTGGACGCGCAAGCCGGCTCGGGTGAGATCGAGCGCGCAAGCGAGGCCGGCGACGCCCGCGCCGACGATGATCGCGTCCAATGGGAGCGGGAGCGGGGCGGCGGGTGCAGGTGCGACGGGTGTGGCGGGTGCTTCCTCAACGGCCGGCTCGGCCGCCGGGACTTGTTGTGTTTCTTCCTTATCCACGCCTTGAGTATAAGGCCGGGGCGCGGAAGTCAGTCCGGCGAAATCGCTCTGCCGCATCCAGTTGCTCACGCGGCGCGGACCGCCTAGGATAGGGTTGACACCGCCTGAGGAGGCCGATCAATGTCTCGAATGTCCCGCATCTCGAAGCTCGAACGCAGCGAAGCGACCCCGGAGATCGCCGCGCTTTACGACAAAATCTACTCCGTGCGCGGCAATGTGCCCAACATGTTTCGCACCATGGCCCACCGGCCGGAGATTTTTTCGACCATGATGGCGCACTTCAGCGCGGTGCTGAATACGGGGACGGTTTCGACGAAGCTGAAGGAGCTGATCATCGTGCGCACGTCGCAGTTGAACGTGACGCCCTATTGCCTGGCCTCGCACACCACGCTGGCGCGCGGGCTGGGGTGGACGGACGACCAGCTCGATCATCTGGCGGAGTGGCCGCAGCGCGCGGACTTTACGCCGGCGGAGAAGGCGGCGATTCGGCTGGCGGAGACGGTTACGCTCAACGCGAATGCGCTTTCCGACGAGCAATTTGATGAATTACGGACATATTACAGCGACGGGGAGATTGTGGAGCTGCTCTGCTCGATCGGGCTGTTCAATTACTTCAACCGCTTCAACAATGCGCTGCGGATGGAGCCGACGAAGGCGGGCGAGGGTGCGCCGCAGCCGGATTGCGCATCGGTGGCTGTGGGTGCCTAGACGCGACCAAGCCGACGAGTCTGCGATGCTGCGGGCGTGGCTCGCGTTGCCGGACCCAGGAGAATTCACAAATTGGAAGCCAAACTACATCCGCGATTTCGTGAGGCAAATCGGTCCCGACTACGATTTTCTGTTCACGGAATACTCTGCGAGATTCATTGCGAATGACCGTTCCTACCCGCACGCAAACGACTTTGCGGTCGTCTCCATTCAGGCGCAAGCGGCCGCTCAATGGGATTCGATCTTCTGCCGCGCCGCTGCAGCGAGTTGGGTCATGGCGAAGGCTGGACAGGAACCGGCCTTCCGGTTTCTTATCTAGTTCATGCCGGATGCGTGGCATCATGGGTGGTATCATCTTTTTGTGAGAATTGTGCTCGATACGGCATCGTTTGTGACGGCTGTCCGGTGGGACGGCGGGAGAGGTGCTGCGGAAGATATTTGAGGGCGAACTGGTGCCTTTGATGGACCTCAAGATCGGCTCGGAGTATCGAGAGGTCACTCTTCGTCCGGAGCATGTGGGGCCTCGAATTTGAGCGAGCGCGAGACTTTGGAATTGATTGAAGCCGTGGAGGCCTTTGCCGAACCGGTGGAAGTGGTGGGGAAGACTCGGCCGTTGTCGCCCGATCCGGATGACGACATGATTCTGGATCTTGCCATCAACGGACGGGCGGAGGCGCTGGTAACGAGGAACAAGAAGCATTTCGCGGCGGCGGGGAAGAGATTCGGAATTCCGGTGCTTTCTCCGGCGGAGCTTTTGGAGAAAATGAGAGACGTAAATCGAAATGGCGACTGAAGTGCGAAAGGCCGCGATAACGAAGTTTCCGCTGCGGTTGATGCCGTCGGTGCGGCGAACGGCGGAAATGTTCTCAGAGAAGGAGGGCGTCTCCTTGAACCAGTTCATCAATGTGGCTGTGGCGGAAAAGTTGGCCCATCTGGAACACGAGGAATGGGTGCGAAGGCGGAAACAGCCGACCAAGGAGCTGGCGAAGAGGGCGTTGCGCCTGCTGGATAAGGCGAGTAGCAGCCCCGTGGAACCGGCGGACGAGTTGCCAATGGATTACCGGGAAGTGCAGGCGGGGTCCAGCGGCACCGCGACCCGGCAGGCGGTGAAGGCGGATTGATTGCCGCCGCTTTTGGGGGAGTAAGCACCAATGGTGACTTGGTGGAAGCCGCTATGCGCAATTGGCCACTTCAACCGCTTCAACCGGTTTAAAAACGCGCTGCGTATGAAATCGACGAAGCCAGGGGAAGGCGGCCGCAAAAAAGGGGCGCCGACAGAGCAACCGGAGCCCGTGTGGCGTTGAGGAGCTGCGGGTGGAAGATCTATCCACTGAAGCTGGAACGGACTTGGCGGGCCGGGTTGCTGGCCGGCTATCGCGTGCGCAGGGCTGTCTGCTGGGCCAGCTCGCGGGAGACGCGCTAGGCAGTCAGGTCGAGTTCCAGTGGCCGGAGGCCATCCGGCGCGGTTATCCAGCGGGGGTGCGGCGGCTGGCGGACAGCACCATCTGGAACACGATCGCCGGGCAGCCGACGGATGACTCGGAGATGGCGCTGATGCTGGCGCGCTCTCTCGCCGAGCGCGGAGTGTACGACGCGGCCGAGGTGCGAAAAGCATACGTTTTCTGGCTCCGATCGGGGCCGTTCGATTGCGGCAATACGGTTCGCAGCGCGCTCAATGGCCATCTTCTTGGCGATAGCCAGGCCAATGGCGCGATGATGCGCGTGAGCCCGCTGGGGATCTTTGGCGCGAATCACAGCCTGGAACAGGTGGCCGCCTGGGCCATGGAGGACGCGCGATTGACTCATCCTCATCTTGTCTGCCAGCAGGCGAATGCGCTTTTCGCCATGGCGATCGCTTTCGCGGTGCGCGAGGGGCCGGACGCGGCTGCGCTCTTTGGGGAGATTCGGCTCTGGGCGGATGAGTTGCGGGTCGAAGAGGCACTGCTCCGGCGAATCGACCGGGCGGAAACCGAGGTGCCGGGAGACTTCATGCAGATGATGGGCTGGGTGCTGATCGCGTTCCAGAATGCGCTTTGGCAGCTTGTCCATGCGCCGAGCCTGGAGGAGGGGATCGTCGATACCGTGATGCGCGGCGGCGACTCGGACACCAATGCGGCCATCGCCGGCGCGCTGCTGGGCGCGGTGTACGGCCGCGGCGCGGTGCCTGGGCAGTGGGTTGAAACTCTGCTTCGGTGTCGGCCGCGCGCCGGTGATCCGCGCGTATTCCGCCCACGACCGGAGGTCTTCTGGCCGGTGGACGCGCTGGAACTGGCTGCGCGGCTGCTCCGCTCAGGCACAAGCGCAACGTAATCCTGAGTGGCCCACGGCCCCCGCGCCGTTCGATCCGGCGCAATCCACGGGAAGCTCGTCGCGCACCCGCACACGCTGCTGCCGGAGACTCAAGGGGCCTGAGGCCGGCTATTTGGAGAAGATCGGCTGCTTCTGGTCGTAGGCCTTTTCCGTCTGCGAAGATTTCTTCGCCGCTTTGTTGGCAATTTCCTCAATCCGTTTTGTTTCGGCCTCGTCCGAGATTGTCTCGGTGTCAAGCTCTTCCACTGCCGGATACTTGATTTGTTCGATCATGGTTGCACGCTCCTCGTACAAGACTCAACCTTGTTCCCGGCAAGTTCTGGTCAATCTTGCTCCACGCCTCGACGGCGCCGGCTCCGCTGCTAGAATCTCAGGGATTGTCCTGAGGCCCCCGATGCGCTCTTCCAGCCGCGTTCCGCAGCTATTGTTTCTGGCGTTTGCCATTGCGCTCTCCGTTCAGCCCGCTCCCGCGCAAACCGGCAGGCTGCCCGCCGCGACGCGGGCCAAAGTCGACGACGCGGTGGCCCGATTCATGGCCCGAACGAGCGCGCCGGGGGTGGCTGTGGCGGTGGTCCTGGACGGAGAGTTCACCTGGGCCGCCGGGTATGGATTGGCCGATCTGGAGAATCAGGTTCCGGTGACCCCGGCGACACTCTTCCGGCTGGCTTCGGTCTCCAAGCCGATTACCGCTGTGGCGGCGATGGAGCTGTGGGAGCAGGGCAAGGTGGATCTGGACGCGCCGATCCAGAAATACTGTCCCGCGTTTCCGGACAAGGGCGCGCCGATCACCACGCGCGAGCTGCTGGGGCATTTGGGAGGCATCCGCCACTACAGGGATGGCAAGGAAGGCGATGCGGAGGTCAACAACACCATCCACTTTGGCGACCCCATCGCGGGAGGGCTGAGCTTCTTCAAGGACGACCCCCTGGTTTACCCGCCAGGGACGCACTTCCGCTACTCGACGCAGGGGTACACGCTGGTGGGTTGCGCGGTGGCCGCGGCCGCTGGCGAGCCGTACGCTGACTTTGTGCGCCAGCGTGTCTTCGCGCCCGCCGGGATGACCGAAACGCAGGTGGACGATCGTTTTGCCGTGATTCCTCATCGTACGCAGTTCTATCAAAAGGACCCCTCGGGCAAGGTCATCAATGCCGAGTTTCTCGACTCAAGCTACAAAATCCCAGGGGGCGGATGGCTTTCTTCGGCAAGCGATATGGCCCGATTCGAGGTGGCGCTGCTGGCGGGAACGCTGGTGAAGCCGGCTACGCTGGCTCTGATGAGCACGCCGCTCAAGCCTTTCGACGGCTTCCATAGCTACGGTTTGGGTTTCTTCGCGGACAAATTGGACGGCCTGGATACGATTTCCCATTCCGGCGGCCAGCAGGGAACCAGCACAGATATTCTCCTCATTCCCGGGCGGCGCGCGGGCATCGTGGTGCTCATCAATATTGAACACGAGGGAGCTAGCGACCTGGCGGTGGAACTGGGCAAGATCGTCCTCGCATCGCAGTAGATCGTTCTTGCGAACTCCTTGGGCGCGCGGCTTTCCCGAGTTCAGTAGAGCAGAACGGCCACCCGGTAAGCCGTAAACGCGGCCTGGGACGAGCCTGGGTCGTGCTGCGGCGCGCAGGCGCCAATCGCCGCCCGGCTAAACATGCCGCTGGCCAGCCGCGCGGAGAGATCGCCCGGCAGGCGACCGACATCTCCCTGCCAGCGCATCATGAACCGCGGCCTCTCAACGCCGGGCGGCGATGCTTGAGAACCATCTTCGATCACGCAGTATTGCCGGGCGATCTCGGCGCTGGAGGCGTCGGTCTCAATTGCCAGCCCGTGCGCCGCCACAATCGCCGCCACCTTCGCTTCAACCTGATTCCGGGTGAGGGCGGCGACCGCTTGCGCGTAGTCGGCAACGGCGTAGAGAACGCCGCGCGCCTGCACAATCGCCACGCCGATGCGGTCGATCTGGCGGTTCAGCAGGTTGTCGTGGTGGCCGGGCGAGTGCATCCACGCGTCATGAATCTGCGCGGGAGACTCGCCGATGGCGATGTTTTCCTCGACCAGGCTGAAGCGCGCCCCGGCGCTGGCGGCGCGCTCGGCCAGACCCGGTTCGCCGCCGTAGCGATGGGAGATGGGCCCTTCCTGCGACATGCGCTGGGCGTGAAAGCGGGCGGCGGCGGCGAGCGCGGAATCCCACTGGAGCGGCGCGAGGCCCTCGGCGGCGCGGGACTGGTTGGCGAGAGCGACGCACTCCAACTCGGCAGCGGTGGGCGCGGGGGTAATGTGAGCGCTTGCCGAGGTTGCCACCCCGATGAAGAGGAGCGTAGCCGAAGCGAGTCGCGAGAGCATCCCGGTGCGAGAAGTCATAATTGCTTGAACCCCAGGTTTAACTGTTTGACGCGCGGTATTCTGGGTTGGACTCTATGGCAACGATGCACATTCCGCAATGGGTGCGACGCCAGCCGCTGGCGGTGATCGGCCTGGTGCTGCTTGCCGCATTTGTGCTGGCGGGCTTGCTGGCGCCGTGGATTGCCCCGGCCAATCCGGCATCCATCGATCTCATTCATCGGCTCCGAGGCCCCTCCGCCGCCCACTGGTGCGGCACCGACGAGCTGGGCCGCGACACGCTGAGCCGCCTGCTCTGGGGTGCGCGGCTTTCGCTGGCCGTTTCGGTGGCCGTGGTCGGGGTTTCGCTGGCGCTGGGACTGGCGATTGGCGGACTCGCAGGTTACCATGGCGGCTGGATCGACACCGCGCTTACGGTTTTTGGAATGAACACGTTTTTGGCGCTGCCGGGGATTCTGCTGGCCATCGCCTTCGCCGCGTTCCTGGGCCCGGGCTTCCAGAATCTGGTGCTGGCGCTGGCCATCGGCGGCTGGGCGGGGTATGCGCGGCTGGTGCGCGCGCAGGTGCTCGCGGTCAAAGAGCGTGAGTATGTGGAGGCCGCGCGGGCGCTTGGAGCGAGCGGACCGCGGATCTTTTTTCGCCATATTCTCCCAAATATGATGCAGCCGCTGCTGGTGCAGGCGGCATTGGGCATGGGCGGCGTGATTTTGGCCGAGGCAACGCTTTCGTTTCTGGGGCTGGGCATTCCGGCGCCCACGCCGAGCTGGGGCTCCATGCTCAACGACGCGCGGGCGCACTTGTTCGATTCGCCACATCTTGTGCTGTTTCCGGCTGTGGCCATGGCGCTGGCGGTGTTGAGCTTCAACTTTTTGGGCGACGCCCTGCGCGACTACCTCGACCCGCATACGCGGATGCAGATGGGGCTGTAGATGAAGATTGGCGTCGTCTCCGACACACACGGGCTGCTGCGGCCGGAGGTCAAGCCGCTGCTCGCCGGGTCGGACCATATTCTGCACCTGGGCGACGTGGGCGATGCTGAGATTCTGGACAAACTGGGCGAGATCGCGCCGGTAACGGCGATTCGCGGGAACATCGACAGGTTTGGTGAGTGCGCCCGGCTGCCGGAGACGGAGGTGGTGACGCTGGGTGGGCGGGACTTCTATCTGGTGCACGATGTAAATGCGCTGGATCTGGACCCAGCCACGGCGGGATTTGCGGCGGTGCTGTATGGGCATAGCCACAAGCCGGAGATTCGCTGGGAAAAGGGTGTTCTTTTCTTCAATCCGGGCTCGTGCGGGCCGCGGCGGTTTCAGCTTCCCATTTCGTGCGGACGGATCGACATGGATGAAAACGGGCGGCTCCACGCGGATATCCTGGAACTGCCCGTGCTGAGGGATTGAACTCGAGAAGGGAACGCGAGATCCCATGCCCAAGCGCGTTGGTCCTATAGACAAGGCCCGTAAATACTGAGACTTTTCTGGGCTCCGCAGCGTCCAATGGAGCATGGAACGTGATGACGCGCGCAAGTTGAGTCCCGCCGAGCAGTTAGAGCGGCGCCGGCAGGTGATTCGAGCCCATAAGCGTGGCCGGAGCCGGCGGCAAATCAGTCAAGACGTGGGCTTGAGTTATACGGCGGTGAGTAACACGATCAAGCGATACGAGGCCTCCGGTGCGCAGGGACTGGTTTCCGGCAAAAGGGGCCGTCCGGTCGAGTCCGGCCGCAAGCTCACCGTCGAGCAAGAGCAACTTGTACAGGGGCTGATTCGGGACAAGCGCCCCGAGCAGTTGAAGCTGGACTTCGCTCTGTGGACGCGCGCTGCGGTGATGCTGTTGATCGAGCGCGAATGCGGTGTCAAGCTGATCGTGCGCACGGTCGGCAAGCTTCTGAAGCGGTGGGGCTTCACGCCGCAGAAGCCGATCCGGCGAGCCTATGAGCAGAACCCGGTCGCAATTCAGAGCTGGCTCGATGAAACCTATCCGGCCATTGCCGAACGCGCCAAAGACGAGGGTGCAGAGATCCATTGGGGCGATGAAACGGCGCTGGTTAACACCGATGTGCGCGGACGCGGCTTCGCGCCCAGAGGGCAGACGCCCGTAGCTCGCGTGGTGGGCGGAACGCGGCAGAAGTTATCCATGATCTCCACGGTGACCAACCAGGGCAAGACCTGCTGGGAGATCATCGACGGCAACTTCAACCACGAGCGGCTTATCGAGTTTCTCAAGGCCCTGGTCAAACAGGCCGGACGCAAGGTCTTTCTCGTGCTCGACAACCTGGGAGTGCACCACTGCAAGCCGGTCAAAGCGTGGCTGACGGAACATTGCGCCCAGATAGAAGTCTTCTATCTTCCAAGTTACGCGCCGGAGTTGAACCCCGACGAGCGCCTCAACGCCAGCCTCAAACACGCCATCGCAACCAAAGTTCCCATGAAAACGAAGGCCAAACTGCAAACTGCCGCCACCCTGCACATGGACGAACTAACCAACACACCGGAACGAGTCAAGGCATTCTTCAGAGACCCAAAAGTGGCATACGCCGCCTAACACCCTTTGTGGGCCGGATCAATAGTCAGAAAGCGAAACGGCTGCCGATCGTCGGAGCGAGGTTGTTGTCGGATTTATAGGGAACTCCGGGGCCGTGAGGGATGGCGATGGCCAGACCGCCGCTCACGAACGAATACGCGACTCCGGCGAAGGAGTCGAAACGCCTGGTGAAGTGATGATCCACGTAGAACGACCCCTCGTTGAGGGTGCCGGCGCAGGAGGCGCGGAAGCCGGCGGCCGCTGAGCAGGTTGGGGGAACGCGGAAGTCGTTCTGGCGCTGTTGATACCAGGCGAAAGTGGCGTCGGTCTTGGCGCGGTACGTGTACTTCGCGCCCGTCCACCAGATATTCACAAGTTTCTCGGAATCGAGATTGTTGTCTTCGACGCCGCTCATGAAATAGCCGCCCTGATCGGATGCGCCTACGCCCAGCGGATTCCTGGGGTTATTCTGCCAGATGTATTCGTAGCCTGCGAAGACTTTGAACTGCTCGGACGCATACTTGGCAGCGGCCATCACGGCGTTGTTGTCGGTCACGATGCCGTAGACGGTGTTGTTGGGGTCGATGAGATTGGCCCCGCTGATGGGGGTTGTATCGATGCTGTCGGTGGTTGACTCGTAGCCCTGCTTCACAGCCTGCGGGCCCAGCAGCGGGTTCAATACGCTGATGGCCTGGTTGTAGTGCTGGTAGACCAGGTCGCCGGAGACTTTGGCGTACTTTCCGCCGAGGTTGAATCCGAAGGCGTTGTTGTGCGCCGCTTCCGGCGTACAGTTGGCCGCAGTCCAGGCTGATCCGGCGGCCGCCAAGGCCGAGTAGCAGCCGGCCGAGCCATCGGCGAATTTATACATTGCGCCGAAATGGGCCGGGCCATAGGCGAGGCGATACTTCAGGGTGTCGTCCCAGCGACTGTCCTCGGTGTCGCCACCACCAGCCATGGTGCCGTTATATCCGATGTAGGAAAAGGCATAGGCGCCGCCGGCCGGATCGTACTGGAGCATGGCGTCGGTGCCGAGCGAGCGCTGACGGCCGAAGGTCAGCGTGCCGGCATATTTGGACGAAGCGCCGGCATAGTATTCGTCATTGAAGGGCTGGCCGGCGCGCGCGCCGTCGATGGCTTCAGAATAGCTGGCGCGGGGAAGGCCATTATTGGTGATGTCGGTCTCGGACGCGTTGGCGAGCAGGCCGG
>Ga0302267_10006137_pt1 | contig 12296 bp, 13 predicted proteins | sample III_Bog_E1_3_FD_194555 | JGI IMG/M metagenome (GOLD analysis project Ga0302267, IMG submission 194555) | Peat permafrost microbial communities from Stordalen Mire near Abisko, Sweden - III_Bog_E1_3 | ecosystem: Environmental > Terrestrial > Soil > Wetlands > Peat | place: Sweden: Abisko... | reverse complement strand
TCCTCTGGACATTCTGTACGAGGACAAGTACCTGGCGGTGGTGAATAAGCCGGCGGGAATGATGGTTCATGCGGGGGCGGGAAGTACAGATGATGTGCGGAATCGCGGGACGCTGGTGAATGCGCTGCTGTTTCATATGGCGAAGCTGTCGGAAGCGGGCGGCGAGCTGCGGCCTGGGATCGTGCATCGGCTGGACAAGCAGACCAGCGGGGCGATTGTGGTGGCGAAGGACGACGTGACGCATCGCAAGCTGGGCGAGATGTTCTCTACGCGGCGCGTGGCGAAGACCTACATCGCGCTGTTGCATGGATCGCTCAAGCAGGACATGGTGACGGTGAACCTGCCCATTGCGCGGGACGTGGTGCGGCGGACGCGGATGACAACGCGGCGAGGGGACGGGCGCACTGCGGTGTCGCACTTCACAGTGGTGGAGCGGATGGCGACGCGCTACGGCGCATTCACGCTGGTGGAGGTGCGGATCGAGACGGGACGGACGCACCAGATCCGGGTTCATGCGCAGTCGCTGGGGCATCCTGTGGTGGGTGATACGCTGTACGGCGCTCCGCGCGTGATTCAGCCAGCAGTGCGGAAGGATGGAGTGCAGCGTCCAACAGAGGCGAGCGTTGGGCTGGAGCGGAACTTTCTTCATGCGGCGCATCTGGAGTTCGCTCATCCTCAGACGGGCAAGACGGTGGCGGTGGATGCACCGCTGCCTGCGGAGTTGGTGGAGTTTTTGGCGCTGCTGAGGACGGAGCGGGCTTGAGTTGGGTAGAATCATGCAAGTGAATCCATTGAAGAGAACAAACGAAATCGGCTGCTGTGTTGCGGGTTACAGGAAGCTTTTTCTGGTTGTGTGCGCGGGGATGGCCCTGATGGTTGCGGCCCCGCCGGCGCGGGGACAATCGGCGACGACGGCACCAGCGCCGTCGTCGGCTGCTCAGGATGCGGCGACTCCGACGCTCAAGGTGCAGGCCAACGAGGTGGACCTGGTCTTTACCGTGACGGACAAGAACGGGAGGTTCATCAACGGGCTGAACCAGTCGAGCTTTGGGCTGCTGGATGACGGACGGCCTCCGGAGGCGGTGCTGCACTTCTACTCGCAGACGAACCTGCCTTTGCGGGTTGGGATCCTGCTGGACACGAGCAGCTCGATCCGGCAGCGGTTCCAGTTCGAGCAGGACTCGGCGATCACGTTTCTGCTGCAGGTGCTGCACCGGAACGACCGCGCGTTCGTGGAGGGGTTCGACGTTCAGACGGACATGGAGCAGGGATTTTCCAACAACATCGACCTGCTGAGCCAGGGAATCCACAAGCTGCGGCCGGGCGGCGGGACGGCGATGTACGATGCGCTCTACTCGGCGTGCAAGGACCAGATGCTGACGCTGCGCGAGTCGAGCGTGGTGCGCAAGGCGATCGTTCTGGTGTCTGACGGCGACGACAACTACAGCCACGCGCTGGAGACGGACGCGATCAAGGAGTGCCAGCGGGCGGACACGATTGTGTACGCGATCAGCACCGATGTGAGCCCGAGCCGGGGCAAGGGCGACGACGTGCTGCGCCGGATCGCGGAGATGACCGGCGGGCAGGCCTTCTATCCGATCAAGAGCGAGGACGTGGCGCTGGGCTTCATCAGCATCCAGGAGGAGCTGCGCAGCCAGTACCTGCTGGAGTACCGGCCGGCGAACTTCAAGCAGGATGGATCGTTCCGCACGATCTATCTGCACGCGCTCGACTCGAAGTACCACGTGCGGGCGCATACGGGCTACTTCGCGCCCAAAGCGGCGGAGTAGGTTGCAGGCTATTAACTATCTGGTTATCCCCCCTCCCCCCCTCCCCCCAGGGGTATATTTGGACGTAACTATTTTAGAATCTGTTGATTGCAGTGGGTCTGCGCCGCTGCATATGACATTCTAAACGAGTTACGGCTAAATATTACTTTACAAATGACTTAGAGATGATTCCTGGCCCTATCCCACGGAAAAGCTCCTCGAAGGCCGTTTTTCTTGAGGAAAAACGGCGCAAGATGAGCGTCTTCGGCGTACACCATGAGGTGAAATGCTCTACAAACGACGGCGTATACGGCGCAGAGGAAGACAGAAGAAGCCCGACGCATGCGCCGGGCTTCTCTCTCATCTCTACTGCTTTAATTATACGCGCTTGAGGGAAACTACTATGCCAACTATTTTTAAGTTTTAAGTGGTTTGAATGGAGTTGGTTAGGGGGATTTTGGAGGGTCGAGGGCCTTGACAGGAAATGCAGGGAACAGGGAACAGGGAACACGAAGAACAGGCAACGGCGACAACAAATGCCCGGGGCTAAAGCCCTTTGCTTCCATGGTCCATTATTCGTGGGGCTGAAGCCCCACGCTCCCTCCGAAAGGCAAGGGCAAAGGCCAATACGGAGATTCTGCCCTTCGACTGCGCTCAGGGCAGAATGACGAGCCAGGGCAGGCGACGGCGAGGGCGGAGATTCGGGGGATGGGCTGTTGAGGTGGTGCGAGCTTCGTCGGGGTTCCTTCGACAAGCTCAGGACAGGCTCTTCGCGCTCGAAAGACGCGCTCAGCGATGACAGCAAGAACAGGCGACGGCGAGGGTGGAGATTTGCGGGTGGGGTGGGGCGGGTGGTTTGCGCGGGGCCCGGGAGGGGCTGGGTTGGGCAAAGGCCAGGTCTCAGAGGTGAGACCTGAGGCACCCGCACCCAGAGTCCAGGGTAATTATGGGGCGTGGGATAGAAATGGTGATTCGTTTGTTGACAACGAGAGGTCTCTGCGAGATGATGACTATGAGTACCTATGCCACAAACACAGATCAAGTGGACAGAACAGAAATTCGACATCACTCCGTTTCTGACTGAGGAGGGCCGCAGGAGCATGCCCTACCACTCAACTGAGATGGGAGCTTTATATGCTTCGGACTGTATGGAGATATTTCCCCTGATCCGGGATGGTGTCGTTGATACAGTCTTCGCCGATCCTCCGTTTAATATTGGCAAGGAATACGGCAAGAACACTGACGATTCGCTTCCGGCAATCCTTTACGTTAGTTGGTGCAAGGAATGGTTGAATGAGTGCGTTCGCATCTTGAAGCCTGGTGGGTCGCTGTTCCTCTATAATCTGCCGAAGTGGAACATCCTTCTTGGTTCCTACTTACAGGAGCAGGGGCTTGATTTTCGTCATTGGATTGCTATCGAGATGAGCGCCTGCCTTCCCATTGTGGGGCGTCTTCATCCGAGCCACTACAGCCTGCTTTACTACAGCAAGGGAAGACCCAACACATTTCATCGCATCCGCACCCCGATTCTGATCTGCCGCCATTGCGGCAAGGAAGTGAAGGACTACGGCGGCCACCGTGATGCGATGAATCCGAACGGAGTGACACTGAAGGATGTCTGGAGCGACATCCCGCCTGTTCGTCATGCCAAGTTTAAGTCAAGTAACCGTACCGCAAACGCGCTTTCGACGAAGCTGCTAGATCGCGTCATTATGATGTCGACAATGCCCGGAGATTTGGTCTTTGATCCGTTCGGCGGGAGCGGCACAACTTTCGCCGTGTGTGAGAACAAACATCGCCACTGGATCGGTTCGGAGATCGATTACGCAGACGATATCATCGACCGACTTGAGAGTGGTGAGATTCACGCCCACAAGAACGGTGACTTTGTAGAATACTGAGCTATTGCAGAGCGCGACCTGATGTGCCCTTTGGTATGCGCGGAACATTCTTGTCCGTCGCATCATGCTCTACGGCGACAATCTCAAGAATGCCATTTTTACATGGGATAGATCGCCACAGGTCGAGATAAGGGTCGAGTTCCGACATGTTTCCGACTCGGTCCGTCAGAAACTTGTACAGATCGCGGGTAGGAACCACGAGAATACCCGCCGCCAGACTACCTTTGAGCAGTCCGAGAGCCATCTTGTTCAGAGCGCGGTGGCTGGAAGATATATTCCCAGTCTCCCATTCCAGTGCTACAGGACCGTACGGCGTGTCGAGAACGGCGTCGAGCTTTCCGGGTCTATGCAGCGTTGCGATATCGAGATACTGCTCCGGTTTCCATCCTTGCTTCGATAGCTCTTCGATCAGCCCTTCCTTTATCGGCTTGACCCCATTTCCTTCGCCGCGCTTCTTGCCTGACTCGGGGTGGATTGTGAACTTCCCACTCCCGCGCGGCCAGTCAACTCTAGTTATCGCTTTGTAGAGGCTGGCGCGCGTTTGCTTCCAGGCTTTTGACTTGGCATAATTGCCGCACGAGATAAGTGTTGCCTCCCTGACAATTTTCATCGCGGCTCGAAGAACTCCTGCGGGGAAATGCCAAGGGCATCGGCGATTTTTTTGATGTTGATGAGGCTCACGTTGCGTTCGCCACGCTCGACACCGCCGATGTAGCTGCGGTCGAGTTCGCACATCTCCGCAAGCCCTTCTTGGGAGAGCCCTTTCTTGAGCCGAATGTCACGAACCCTCTGACCAAATGCGGCCTTCACCGCGTTGTCAGCATTACGAACCATGCCATCCAGCGAACCACGAATGATGACCCTAAGTCCACGGACTATGAGTACCTTCCACGCACGTCAGTAGCTAACGGGGCAACTGGTCGGATGGTCGATCGGTTAGCGGTATTGCTCGATGCGGGAGAGGAGGGTGAGTTTGCGATGCGGGGGGAGGAAGCTGGCTTCGACGGAGTTGGCGGCGAGTTCGCGGAGCTGGTCGAGGGAGAAGCCGAAGTGGGAGTGGGCGAGGGTGTACTCGTCGAGCAGGCTGGCGCCGAACATGGGTGGGTCGTCGGAGTTGAGGGTGACCATGAGGCCGAGGTCGAAGTAGGCGCGCAGGGGGTGGTCGTCGAGGGCGGGGCAGCAGCCGGTGCGGAGGTTTGAGGTGACGCAGAGTTCGACGGGAAGCTGGCGGGCGGCGAGGACCTGCATGAGTTCGGGGTCGTGGTGGGCGGCGAGGGCGTGGCCGATGCGCTCTGCGCCGATGTTGATGGCGGACCAGATGCTGGCGGGGCCTTCGATGAGGCCTCCGGTCTCTCCGGCGTGTGCGGTGAGGCGGAGGCCGGCGGCGCGGGCCTCGGCGTAGAGGTCTTTGAAGAGGGATGCGGGGCCGCGCGCCTCGTCTCCGCCGATGCCGATGCCGACGATGGAGGGGAATTGGGCGTGGAGTTCGGCGGCCTTGCGGAAGACGCGGGCGGCCTCTTCGGGGCCGAAGTTGCGAACGGCGTCGATGAGCCAGTAGATGGTGGCGCCGAACTCGCTCTCGCCGCGCAGGCGGCCGCGTTCGATGGCGGCTACGAATGGCTCTACATCTGTGTGCTTCCAGTGGTAGAGGATGCCGAAGGAGATGTAGACCTCGGCGTGGACGACGCCCTGGGCGGCGAGGGCGCGGACCATGTTGTAGGTGATGAGTTCGTAGTCGGCTGGTGTGCGGAGGCGCTCGGTGACGGACTTGAAGGCGGCGAGGAAGCCGAGGAAGTCGGCGTAGGTGTAGAGGCCGCGCGCGTCGTCGAGGGTGAGCGGGTCGGGGTCGTTGCGCTGGGAGAGCAAGACGAGGGTTTCGGGCTCGATGGTGCCCTCGAGATGGAGGTGGAGTTCGACCTTGGGGAGATTGCGCAGCCAGGTTGGGAGGTCGAACGGGGGGGTGGGCGGCTTGCGGGCTGTGGTCATCTAGCGGATCGCCTTGGCCTTGAGACGCTGCATGACGAGCGGGGGGACGAGGGCGCTGACGTCTCCGCCGAGCTTGAAGACGCCCTTGATGAGGCGGGAGCTGACGTAGGTGTACTGCTCGGTGGGCATCATGAAGAGGGTTTCGAGGGAGGGGTCGAGCTTGCGGTTCATCATGGCCATGGGGAACTCGTACTCGTAGTCGGAGATGGCGCGGATGCCGCGGAGGACAGCCTTGGCGCCCTGGGCGTGACAGAAGTCGACGAGCAGGCCGTTGAAGGTGGTGACGGAGACGTTGTGGAAGCCGGAGACTGCGATGGCATCGGCGATCATCTCTGAGCGCTCGGCGACGGAGAAGAGAGGGACTCCCTTGTCGTCGTTGCGCAGGATGGCGACGACCAGCTCGTCGACGATGCGGGAGCCCCGCTCGATCAGGTCCAGATGACCGTTGGTGAGGGGATCGAAGGTGCCGGGATAGACTGCCTTGACGAATTTCATCTGTAAAAGCAGAATACCCCAAACCAGAGGGCAAAAATAATACTTCATGGGCGTAGACTTCCCTGCATCCGCCTTCGTCTGTCTTAGTAGCCGCTCGAAATGAGCAGGCGGTACGCCATCCGGGCCGGGTAGAAGACGTCTGGAGCCAGTGGCAGCCGTCGGTATTATTCGAGCCGCAGGAATTCATATGGCATTTGAAGGGGCACAGATGTTTCCATCGACGAGTGTCTCCCTTGGGAACGAGGCGCGGGCCACCCCGCTGGACGACCTGGAGAATGTGGTTGCACTGTACCAGCCGCGGGTCTTCCGCTTTCTGCTGGCGACGCTGCGCGACCGCGATGCCGCCGAGACGCTGACGCAGGAGACGTTTCTGCGCGCCTGGAGCGCGCGGGCGAGCTTCCGCGAGGACTGCTCGGTGGCGACGTGGCTGATCCGGATTGCGCTGAACCTGGCGCGCGACCACACGCGGACGGGACGGTTCCGCTTCTGGAAGCGCGTCACGGCCAGCGCGGTGGATGTGGCTGAGGTTGCGGCCTTCGTGCCCACGCACGAACGGTCGGCCGAGGCGCAACTGATTGCGAAGCAGCAGGTGGCAGGGATATGGGAGACGGTTGCGGGGCTCTCCGCGCGGCAGCGCAGCATCTTTCTACTGAGATTTATGGAGGAGATGGAGATTCCCGAGATTGCGGCTGTTACGGGGCTGCCGCTGGGGACGGTCAAAAGCCACCTGTACCGCGCGCTTGCCATCATCCGCGCGCAACACGATTCTTCACCGAACAACATCAAGACGCACGGCGCAACAACGAAGGAGACAGAATGACTCCTCAACTGACAACGGAACAACAGGCAGCGCAAGCCGGGACCACTGACTGCGCACTGCTGGTCGAGACCCACCTGACGGGCGAACAGTTTGGCGCGCTGATGGGCGGGATGACGGAGGTCGCGGGCCCCGATATTTCTCAGGCCGAGGCGCACCTGCTGGTGTGCGAACAATGCGCCGCGGAGCTTGCCAGCCTGCGGGAGGCGATCAGCCTCTTCCGCGAGGCGAGCAACGCGTACGCGGACGAAGAGCTGCGGAGCAGGCCGCGATGGATTCTGCCGGCGCGACGTTCGCTCTCGCACTCGCTTATACCGGCGTACTGGGTTGCGGCCACCGCCATGTTTCTGACCGCGCTTCTTCCCATGCAGGTGATGCGCCGGCACAGCGTTGCGCCGCCGGCAGCGGGCGTCTCCAGTGTTGCGGTCAGCAATACAGCCAGCGACACACAATCCGACGAGGCACTGCTGGAGGACGTTAACAGTGAAATCTCCGCCTCTGTGCCAACCTCCATGCAGGCGCTGGCCGATCCAACCGCCGACGCCAGCACGGCCAACAACGAAACCTCCGTTCCTACTACGGACCAAAAGAAGGACTAACCATGACTGATCGAAAGACCCTCATCGCACTGTTTGCCGTTGCCGCATTTGCACTGGGCGGACCGATCGCCCTCGCCCAACCGGTGCCAGCGCAACAGACACCCGCAGCGCCAGCGGCTACAGCTCCGGCAGCTCCCGCTGCAGCGCCGGCAGCCGCACCGATTGAACGGCAACCGCCGTTGGGCCCCGGAATGGGCAAAGGGATGGGCCCTGGGATGATGCATCCTGGGATGGGTCAGGGAATGCGGCCAGGGATGGGGCAGGGAATGCGGCCTGGGATGATGCAGGGCAAAGGCCCGGGCAACTTCCACGGCACCGGAAGGATGTCTAGCCACGGCAAGATGGAAGGCGGCTTCCATGGAGAGCAAGGCGGCGGCATGGAGGCGGGCTTCCGCATTGCGCCCGAAGGGATGTGGTGGAAGAACCCCATGGTGGTGCAGCGGCTCACCCTTACGCCCGAGCAGACCAAGAAGATGGAAGGCATCTTTGAGCAGAGCCGGCTTCAACTGATCGACCTGAAGGCGAACGTGGAGAAACAGAATGCGCTGCTGGAGCCGCTGCTGAGCGCCAATCCGCCCGACACGGTCAAGGCCATGGCGCAGATCGACAAGGTGGCACAGGCGCGCGCGGATCTGGAGAAGGCCAACGCCAGAATGCTGCTCGGCATCCGCGTTGTGCTTACGCCGGAGCAGTGGACCAAGCTGCACGGGGGTCGCGATGCAGGCGGATTCGGCGGGCCTGGAAGAACTGGCCCACAGGGTGGTGCAAAAGGTCCAGGCGGAGCAGGACGCGGACCGGGCGGACCCGGCATGAACGCGCCAGCGCCGCAGTTCTGATGGCGCGATTCGATTCCGCGACCTGAAGATTTTTCAGGCTACAGTTGCGCGGTGGAAGGGTAGTACGAGCAAAGCATAAGCCCGCCAGTTTGGCGGGCTTTGCTGTTGGAATTATGGTGCGTGGCGGCGGTGCGTGCTATTTGCGGCCCTTGACGGCTTCGTGGGCGGCGACGGCGGCGCCGGCGGGGACGGGAGGGATTTCGGCGGCGACAGTTGCGGCTCCGATGCCGAGCTTCTTGCGCAGCTCGCTGTCGACGCGGGCGAAGACTTCCTTGTTCTCCTTGAGGAAGGCGCGCACATTTTCGCGGCCCTGGCCGATGCGCTCTCCCTGGAAGCTGTACCAGGCGCCGCTCTTGTCGACGATGTTGTGGAGGACGGCGAGGTCGAGGGCGTCGCCTTCGCGCGAGATTCCCTCGCCGTAGAGGATGTCGAACTCAGCGTCGCGGAAGGGAGCGGCGACCTTGTTCTTGACGATCTTGACCTTGGTGCGCGAGCCGACGACGACGTCGCCCTCCTTGACCGCGCCGATGCGGCGAATGTCGATGCGCATGGAGGAGTAGAACTTGAGCGCCTTGCCGCCGGTGGTGGTTTCGGGATTGCCGAACATGACGCCGATCTTCTCGCGGATCTGATTGATGAAGATAAGGCAGGTGCGCGATTTGGAGACGGTGCCGGTGAGCTTGCGCAGGGCCTGCGACATGAGGCGGGCCTGCAGGCCCATGTGGGAGTCGCCCATCTCGCCGTCCAGCTCGGCCTTGGGGACGAGGGCGGCGACGGAATCGACCACCAGGACGTCGATGGCGCCGGAGCGGACCAGGGCCTCGACGATCTCGAGGGCCTGCTCGCCGTAGTCGGGCTGGGAGATGAGGAGGTTGTCGATGTCCACGCCGAGCTTTTTGGCGTAGGCGGGATCGAGCGCGTGCTCGGCGTCGACGAAGGCGGCGAGGCCGCCGGCCTTCTGCGCCTCGGCGATAATTTGCAGCGAGATGGTGGTCTTGCCGGAGGACTCTGGGCCGAAGACCTCGATGACGCGGCCGCGCGGGACGCCACCTACTCCGGTGGCCGCATCGAAGGAGATGGAGCCGGTGGAGATGACGGCGATGGGGCCGATGGCCTCCTTGGAGCCGAGGCGCATGACGGAGCCTTTGCCAAACTGTTTGTCCAGCGCTGCGAGTGCGGTTTCAATTGCTCGGTTGCGATCATCGGCCACGGCGTGATTCTCCTCGGTGAAGGGTCAAGAGGGATTCTAGCACCCAAAAAGGGAATGGGCGAAGAGAAAACGAAATAATTTTGTTGGGGGCATTCTTTGGATGATGTAGAGTGTCGCGCTGCGAACGAAATGCGGGGATTCTTCGCTGCGCTCAGAATGACAATTCTCCAGAGAGATCTGCGCTCAGAATGACAAACAATTAAGGAAGGCCTCAGCACGACTGAGGTTTGGCTCAGGGCTGCGCGGGAGGTGCGTCGCTTGCGGGCGGAGCCGATGGTGCGGCTTCGGCTGGCTTGACGGCTTCGGCGGGCTTGGCGGCAACTTCGGCGGCGGGTTTCTTGGGCGGGGCTTCGGCCTTCTTCGTCGGAGCGATGATGGCGTGCAGCGTGGTGCCCTCCATGCGCGGCATGAACTCGACCATTCCGGCGTCGCCGATGTCCAGGATGAGGCGGTTGACGATCTTGTAGCCGAGGTCGCGGTGGGCCATCTGGCGGCCCTTGAAGCGCAGCGAGGCCTTGACCTTGTCGCCGTCGCCGAGGAAGCGGAGGGCCATGTTCTTCTTGGTCTGGTAGTCGTGCTCGTCGACGGTGACGGAGAACTTGACTTCCTTGATGGTGATGACTTTTTGCTTCTTGCGCGCGGCGCGTTCGCTCTTGTCCTTCTCGTAGAGGAACTTGCCGTAGTCCTGAATGCGGCAGACGGGGGGGATGGCGTTGGGCGAGATCTCGACCAGGTCGAGGGAGCGCTCGCGTGCCATCTTGAGGGCCTCGAAGGGAGGCATGATGCCGAGCTGCTCGCCGTTCTCGTCGATGACGCGAATCTCGCGGGCGCGGATCCGTTCGTTGGTGCGGATGAAGGACTTAGCGGAACGCTTATCGATCGGTGGAATAGGTCGCCTCCACAGCGCGCCGCATGGGCCGCCATGTCTCTAAAGGATTGGATTGCAAGCCTCGTCTGAAGGTTGCGTATAGCGAGAAGTATAGCATTAGGCAGAACCGGAAACCCATGCCACCGATTACGGTACGTCGGTTTGGAGATAGGAGAGTGCGGTGGACTTCCAACCCAATCGTCTGACTGTGTATACACGCCAGGCACTGCTTGCCGAGATCAAACGCGTTGTAGACACTCACTTGTCTGGCCATTGCCCGACACATAAGGAGTTCAATAAATTCTCTCGTGTTCATTCGACTACTGTCACTAAGGAGTTTGGTTCTTGGGCGGAAGCGATACGTGCCGCAGGATTCAACTACTCTCCTCATCGGGTTCAGGTTGCCGAAATCGAGGTCGATTCACGGAAGATCACACCTGATCTTTTGTTGAGGGAGTTGAAATCCATAGCCCAGAAGCACAATGGTGCGGTATTCCAACATGTCGACTACAAGCGTCTTGGTGGCAAACGGTCAATAACTACATTTTGTAAATATCTTGGTGGATGGACGAAAGCTGTCGCAAGCATCGGACTGAAAGATGGTCACAGCCGACCACGGCCAGATCTACGGACGTATCTTGATGAGGATTATTTCGCCGAAATGCAGCGCCTCTGGGAAATGTTTGGCAGACAACCGATGTGTAGAGAGATGACAAAATATGGCAACATCAGTCCGCAGTCATTTCAGCAACGATTCGGAAGTTGGATGCGAGCCGTCCACTCTTTCTGCCAAGACAGGATCGGACCTGATGGCGGCGACCCTATCAACGACGTTCATCAATATGAGCCGGTTGAACAAGCCGTTGATAATGCGCAAACGATGTCCGATGCGTCTGTTGCCTATCCGCAGTCAATCATTGTCAGACCAAAGAAGCGCACCCCCCGGAACCCCTCGATTCGACTACGCTTCCGGGTTCTCCAACGCGACAATTTCACATGTCGCGCTTGTGGACGCAGCCCTGCCAGTGAGGTCGGTGTCCGCCTGGAGGTAGATCATATCCTTGCGTGGTCTCGTGACGGTGAAACGACGTTTGATAATCTTCAGACTCTTTGTGAGCGATGTAATTCAGGCAAGTCAAACGCTTGATGTTCTCTACTTCGCGGCGGAGGCCAACTGGAGTTGGTATTCGGCGTAGGGGCCTTTGAAGTCTTCGATGCGGAAGGCGGATGGGCCGCCGTCGAAGTGCCAGATGCGGGTGGCGACCTCGTCGATGAGGTCGAGGTCGTGGGTGACGAGGAGGACGGTGCCCTCATATTTTTGCAGCGCGAGGTTGAGGGCGTTGATGGCTTCGAGGTCGAGATGGTTGGAAGGCTCGTCGAGGACAAGGACGTTGGGCTTTTGCAGCATGAGCTTGCAGAAGAGCAGGCGGGCCGACTCGCCGCCGGAGAGCGCGTCGGTCATCTTCATGCCCTCCTCGCCGCGGAAGAGCATCTGGCCGAGGATGCCGCGGATGTCTTCCTTGGTGGCGTCCTCGTCGAACTGGTGCAGCCAGTCGTTGACGGTCATTCCCATCTGGATGGAGGAGATGAAGTCCTGGGCGAAGTAGCCGATCTGCGCCGCGTGTCCCCACTTGACGGCGCCTGAGTCGATGGAGACGTCGGCCTCGTCGACGCCGGGGGCGTTGGCGAGCAGGGCCTTGAGGAGGGTGGATTTGCCCTGGCCGTTGCGTCCCACGAGGGCGATCTTGTCGCCGCGCATGAGTGAGGCGGAGAAGCCGCGGATGACTTCGAGCGGCGGGCCGTCCTGCTGCGTGT
>Ga0302267_10006123_pt1 | contig 12319 bp, 9 predicted proteins | sample III_Bog_E1_3_FD_194555 | JGI IMG/M metagenome (GOLD analysis project Ga0302267, IMG submission 194555) | Peat permafrost microbial communities from Stordalen Mire near Abisko, Sweden - III_Bog_E1_3 | ecosystem: Environmental > Terrestrial > Soil > Wetlands > Peat | place: Sweden: Abisko... | reverse complement strand
CTCCTGATCGGTGCCCTCGCCGGCTCGGTGAAGCATGCGCTGCACCACAAGGACGCCGGACTCGACTTCATCATCTGCCAGGGATCCGAAGGTGGCGGGCACACCGGTGACGTGGGCAGCATCGTGCTGTGGCCCGAGGTCATCGACGCCGTCTCCCCCATCCCGGTGCTGGCCGCCGGTGGCGTCGGCAGTGGGCGCCAGATGGCCGCGGCCATGGCACTCGGTGCCCAGGGCGTGTGGTCCGGGACCTTATGGCTGACCGTCGAGGAAGCAGACATCCCGCCCAAGCAGATGGAGACCTACCTCGCCGCGTCGAGCCGGGACACGGTCCGCTCCCGGTCCTTCACCGGTAAGCCGTGCCGCATGCTCCGCAACGACTGGACGGACGCGTGGGAGGCGGAGGACACCCCCGATCCGCTGCCCATGCCGCTCCAGATGATGGTGGCCATCGAGGCGGTGTCCCGCGGACACCGGTACCCCGAGCAGGCACGCGATGTGAACTTCAACCCGTGCGGTCAGGTCATCGGCCGTGCCACCACCGTCCGCAAGGCCAAGGACGTCGTCTTCTCCATGGTGGAGGAGTTCATCGACGCTTCGGAGCGACTCCAGACCGAGGTCACCGTCTGAGCGCTGGTCCGTCGGTGGCACCGTGCGTGCCGCCTGTCGTGGGGACGGGGTCGTTGGGTACACTCACCCAATGGCTCCCGTCCTCCGGCTGAGTGACCTACGCACCGAATTCCGCATGCGGGAGGGGTCCGTGGTCGCCGTCGACGGTGTCAGCTTCGACGTCGACCAGGGCGAGTGCGTCGGCGTGGTCGGCGAGTCCGGCTGCGGCAAGAGCACCACGGGCCTGTCCATCATGCGACTGCTGCCGAACAACGGGCACCTGATCGGCGGGTCCGTGACCCTGCTCGGCCGTGACCTGGCCGGTCTCGACGAGAAGGAGATGCGCGCGGTGCGGGGCAACGAGGTGGCCCTCATCCCCCAGGATCCGATGACGTCGCTCAATCCGACGATGACCATCGGACGTCAGATCGCCGAAGGGGTCCTCCTCCACCGGGACGTGAGCCACGACCAGGCCCGTACCCGCTCCCTCGAGGTACTACGCCAGGTGGAGATGCCCCAGCCCGAGGAACGCCTCGACCAGTTCCCCCACGAGCTCTCGGGAGGACTCCGCCAGCGGGTCATGATCGCCATGGCCCTGGCGTGCGAACCCAAGCTCCTCATCGCCGACGAACCCACCACGGCGCTCGACGTCACCATCCAGGCGCAGATCCTCGACCTCATCGACGAGTTGCGCCAGCGGCTGTCGATGGCCGTGATCCTCATCACCCATGACATGGGGGTCATCGCCGGAAGGACCGACCGGGTGGTGGTCATGTACGCCGGCAAGGTCGCCGAGGAGGCCGAGACGGGCGAACTGTTCGGCCGCATCCGCCATCCCTACAGCCAGGCGTTGCTGGCCTCCGTCCCCAAGATCGACCAGGAGCGGGACGAACGGCTGCTGTCGATCCCCGGGCTCCCGCCCGACCTCTCCAAGTCGATCGTCGGGTGCCGGTTCGCCCCCCGCTGTCAGTTCGCCACCGACGAGTGCCGGGCCGACGAGCCCCCACTGACCGATGACGGGTCCCACGCCGCCATCCCCCACCGGTTCGCCTGCTTCCACCCGGTCGACCCCGACGCCGAGATCCCGGTCGAGCGGGTCCACGCACCCGCCAGTGCGACCGTCGCTGCCGCCTCGCCAGGTGACGGTGCCGCACACGGGCCGATCCTCGAGGTGACCGACCTGGTCAAGGAGTTCCCGGTCATGGCGGGCGGCGTGTTCCGGCGCCAGGTCGGCTCGGTCAAGGCCGTCTCCGGGGTGAGCTTCGCCATCGGGCGGGGGGAGACGTTCGGTCTGGTCGGCGAGTCGGGCTGCGGCAAGACCACCATCGGCCGCCTGCTGGTCGCACTGGAGAAGGCCAACTCGGGTTCCATCCGGTTCGAGGGCACCGAGCTCTCGTCCATGCGCGGTCGGGACCTGGGTGGTCACCGCAAGGACCTGCAGCTCATGTTCCAGGATCCGTACGCATCACTCGACCCCCGGATGCGGGTCGGTACGATCATCCGCGAGCCGCTCAAGGTCAACAGCGTGGGCGACTCCGCAGCACAACAGGAGAAGGTGGGCTCACTCCTCGACGAGGTGGGGCTCAGCCGCAGTGCCGTCGAGCGCTATCCCCACGAGTTCTCCGGCGGGCAGCGCCAGCGCATCGGTCTGGCCCGTGCCCTCGCACTCGACCCCAAGCTGATCGTGGCCGACGAGCCGGTCTCCGCGCTGGACGTGTCCATCCAGGCGCAGATCCTGAACCTGATGAAGGACCTGCAGTCGCGTCACGGGCTCACCTACCTGATGATCTCCCACGACCTCGCCGTGGTCCGGTACATGGCGGACACCATCGGGGTCATGTACCTCGGCAAGATCGTCGAGCTCGGCCCGGCTGCCGAGGTCTACGAACGGTCGGCCCACCACTACACACTCGGACTGCTCAATGCGGTGCCGGTGGCGGACGTGGCCATCGCCCGTGAGCGTGCCGCCGGACGGGTGCGGGTCGAAGGGGAGCTCCCGTCGTCCATGTTCCCGCCCAAGGGATGCCGGTTCAACACCCGGTGCCCGGCGGCGCAGCAACGCTGCATCGAGGAGGAGCCCCAGCTGGTGGACTTCGGTGACGGCCACTTCGCCGCCTGCCACTTCCCGCTCCAGACGCCGGTGGCACTGTCGGCCACCCGGGGCGCCACCACCGCCTGACCGGTCCGACCTCCCGCTCCGCCGCGGGACATCCGGCGCTGATGGCCCGGTGATGCCCTACCGCTGCTGGAGGCGGACCTCGAGCGAGTCCCGCAGAGCATCGCCCACGTAGTTGAAGGCGATCACCACGAGCACGATGCAGATGCCGACCGGGTAGATCTGCCACCAGTAGCCGTTGCCGGCAGCCTGGACCCCGTTGGAGAGCATGGTGCCCCAGTCGGTGTTCGGGGCCGGCACGCCGAGCCCGAGGAACCCGAGTGCGGCAAGCAGGAGAATCGAATCGGCCACCTGGAAGGTGGCGAACACGACGATGGTGCCGACCGCGTTGGGGATGATGTGGCGATTGATGATCCGGCCGCGACTGCCCCCCATGACCCGGACGGCCTGGACGTACTCCCGGGTCCGCAACGACAGGGTCTCCCCGCGTATGAGACGCGCGGGCACCAACCAGCTGACGAAGGCGATCACCAGGATGAGCAGCACCTCGGACTGGTGGTAGATGGTGACCAGGGCGATCAGCAGGAAGAGCACCGGCACCGACAGCAGGATGTCGACGATCCGCATCAGCAGCGAGTCGAGCCAGCCGCCGAAGAAGCCGGAGATGGCACCGTAGAGGGTGCCGAAGATCGTGGCCACCAGTGCCGAGGCGAGGCCCACGATCAGCGATGCCTGACCACCGAACATGAGTCGCCCGAGGATGTTGAACCCGTTCTCGTCGGTGCCCAGGGGATTGCCGTTGCCCGGCGGAGCGTTCTGGGTCGAATTCTGGAGCGCCGCCTGGGCGTCGGTCTGGTTGGTCGGGTAGACGTGCGGCCCGACGAAGCAGAACAGGACGAAGAAGATGACGATCCCGAGACTGACGACCGCGAGCTTGTTTTCGCTGAAGACCCGGGTCATCCGTCGCAGGTTGCTCCCGGAACTGAACGCTTCGCCGCCCTCGGGGACGGCTTCGTCCACCAGCGAACCCGGGCGGATGAACTCACCGGAGCCGATGGGAAGTGACGTCTCGGCCTCGACGTCGTTGAACACGGGATCGAACCCGTCAGGAGGTGTCATCGGTTCACCCGTTCCCGAGCCGGATCCGAGGATCAGCCACTGCGTAGAGGATGTCGGCCACCAGTGACCCGATGACCGTGGCGATGGTGATGACCAGCGTGGTCCCGAGCACCACCGGGATGTCGTCGTTGAAGGCGGACTGCACGGTCAGCAGGCCCATGCCCGGGTAGTTGAAGACGTTCTCCACGATCAGGGCGCCGCTGACGATGGCCGGCAGCGACAGGCCGAGCAGCGTCAGGATCGGGATGAGGGCGTTGCGCAACGCGTGACCGTAGAGCACCCGGTTGCTGCTGGCGCCCTTGGCCCGCGCCGTGCGGATGTAGTCCTCGGCCATGGCGTCCATCATCGAGGACCGCATGTAGCGGCTGAACGAGGCGATGCTGGTGACACACAGGGTGATGATCGGCAGGGCGAACGCCCGTGGATCGGTGAAGACGGACCAGGCCGTCGCCGTGGTCGGTGGCGACGACGGGAAGATCTTCAGGTCGAAGGAGAAGTAGATGATCAGGAGCGTGCCCACCAGGAAGTCGGGCATGGCGTAGAAGAAGAACGACGCGCTGGTGACCGCGTAGTCGATCGGCTTGTTGCGCCGGACCACCTGGAGGATGCCGAGGGGGATGGCGATGACCAGCGCCAGGACCACCGAGGCGGTCACCAGGGTGAGCGTCTTCGGCAGCCGCTCCAGGATCACCTGGGTGACGCCCTGGTTGTACTTGTAGGAGTAGCCGAGGTCGAAGTGGAAGAAGATCCCTTCGATGTAGTGCCAGAACTGGTCGTAGATCGAGAGGTCGAGGCCGTTGCGCCGGTTGAACAGCGCGATGGTCGTCGGCGTGGCCTTCGGGCCGAGTACCGCTTTGGCCTCGCCACCGGGGATCAGCTGGGCGAGGATGAACGTGAAGAGGATCACGCCGAGGATGACGATCAGCGCCTGCCCCAGGCGTCGGATGATGTATCCGGTCATCGCTCGTCAGTCATTCCGGCCTCCACGGGTGTCTCGTCGATGTGGGAGAACCCCCGGCCCGGATCGTGTTCCGGGTCCGGGGGTTCTGCGCCACAGTCCTATGCCGATCTGGGGACGGGCACCGTGTGCCCTCCCCCGGGATCAGCCGTCGAACCGCCAGTTCTCCGGGGTGAGGGCCCAGAAGACGCTCTGCGGAGTGGCCCCGTTGAGGCCCTTGGCGATTTCCGTCAGCGACGTGACCGCGTTCGGCTGGTACACCACGGGCAGCTGCTCGGCCAGGTAGTTCTCGTACGTGGTGAGCGGGGTCTGCGTGGTGTTGGTGGCCGTGATGTTGGCATCGTTCGTCGGGTCGGAGTAGCTGCCCGAGTTGGAGCCGGCACCGGTCTGGAAGATCTCCTCACCGGTCGGGTAGTAGTCCGGCGAGAAGATCCAGCCGGCACCCCAGTTGCCCAGTTCCCACGTGCAGGTCGAACCGGTGCACGGCGTCGAGTTACCGATCACCGTGTTGAACGACTGCTGCGACAGGTTCATGGTGATGCCTGCCGAAGCCCAGGAGGACTTCTCGGCGTTCATCAGCTGGGTGAGGGAGTCCGCACCCGAGGCGTACGGCAGGTCGAAGTCGAGCTTCGCCCCGGCCGGGATGCCTGCGCCACACTGGTTGGCGGCGGTACCCGGGTCGGCACAGGTGTCGGTGCCGTTGGGCACGACCGTCCAGCCGTGGTCCTTGAGCAGTGCGACGGCCTTGGTCGGGTTGTACGGGTACGGGTTGTTCTTCACCTCGGAGGACACGAAGCTGTTCTCCGGCTCGCTCGGCACGGGACCGTAGGTACCGACGCCGTAGCCCTTGTTGATCTTCTGGTTGTACAGCGGCTGGTCGACCAGGTACTGCACGGCCTGGCGGAAGTACAGCTGGCTGAAGATCTTGCCGGCGTTGCCGCCGTCACCCGCGGAGTTGAAGTTGTACGGGAAGTAGTTGATCGACCAGCTGTACAGCGGGTCCATCGTGTAGTTGCCCGACAGCCGTGGGTTGTTCGGTCCGGCCACCAACGGGTTCGTCGTCGGCTGCGTGATGTCGGCGGCGGGCAGGTACCCGACGTCGAGGTTCCCGCTGACCAGCGAGTTGAACTCGGCCGTGTCCGAGGTGAACGGCACCTCCTTGAAGGTGGTGATCGTCGGCTTGACCGGACCCGAGTACGACTTGTTCGCCGTCATCGTCACGTTGCCGCTGGCATCGAAGTGGGTGAGCTTCCACGGACCGTCGACGACCTGCCACAGCGGATTGGTCGCGTAGGTGGACAGCGAGTTGTTGGCTGCCTTGGGGTTGGCCGGGTCGTAGCCCGCCTGCTTCGACAGGAAGGTGTACACCGCGGTGCAGGCGCTGTCGGCGGTCCCGTAGGCAGCCGTGGCACAGCCACCCGAGTCGGGGGCGGCACCGGCGGCCGTCACGTCCCAGGCGCTGGGCATGGGCGTGATCTGCGACAGCTCGTTGTAGGTGAACCAGTACGAGTTCACCGGACCGGTGAGCTGCATGGTCAGCTGCGTCGGGCTGTTGATGGTCAGGCTCTGGATGTCGTCGGGCAGTGCACCCGGCGAGTATCCGGCCCAGTTGGCCTTCTCCGCGTGGAGCATGTTCATCCAGAACATGACGTCCTGAGCGGTGACGGTCTCACCGTTGGACCACTTGTAGGGCTTGAGGTTGATGGTCACCGTCTTGGTGTCGGCCGAGTAGGTCGGCGTCTGGGCGATCGACAGTGACGTGTTCAGCCCCGGCGTGGCGCCCTGGCCGAACCAGTAGAGGGGCCGGTACATGAGGTACTGGAACTGCTCCGAGTTGGAGACGCTGAAGAACGCCAGGCTCATGAACGGAAAGATGTAGTTGGGGGGCGTCTGCGGCGCCTCGGCCCACGTGGCCGTGGTCTGTCCCGCCGATGTCGTGGCGGCTGTGCCGCTCGACCCCGAACTACACGCGGCGGCAACCACGCCCACCACCATGACGGCGACCAGCGCTCGCACGCGGACCCCGTTCCTCAATTTGCCCACTCGCTTCATACGTCACCCGATTTCTCTGGAGCGGCGAATTCCTCTGCGCCCGTTGCGGAGAGTTCAGCCGCTGTTTACCTATTGGCCGTGCACACTAAACCACGGAACGGCGCAACTCAACAGCACGCCTGAGTCGAATTTCGCAGTTGTTCACAATCCAAACGACTCGTCACGACACCCGGCCTGGTTGCAACGCGGAATTGCACCGGTTCCCTTTTGCTCGGTGCGGCGCGATGATGCAGACACGGCCCCCGTCCGGGGACCTGCCCGGGAGCGGCGTCACACGCCGTTCCGAAAGGGGGGGGCATGCTGGTTTCCGCAATTCTCGAGGCCAAGGGGTCGGAGGTGGCAACCATCGAGCGGACGGCCACCCTCGACACCGCGGTCGCCGAACTGGTCCGCCACCGGGTGGGGGCGCTGGTGGTGTCGCCCGGCGACGGCACCATCGACGGCATCGTGTCCGAGCGCGACATCGTGCGCTGCCTGAGCGAGCTGCATGGCGACATGCTGACCCGGCCGGTCCACACCGTCATGTCCTCGTCGGTGCACGGATGTACGCCGGACGACACCGTCGATTCGCTCATGACCCTGATGACCGAGCAGCGCATCCGGCACGTACCGGTGGTGGCCGACGGTCGGTTGTGCGGCATCGTCAGCATCGGTGACGTCGTCAAGAGCCGCATGGGCGAACTGGAGAAGGACCGCGACGAGCTGATGGAGTACATCACCGCCCGGTAGGCCCCGCCCTCCCCGCCCTCCGCACCCTCCCCTCTCCTGCATGACCGGCGGAGAGGAGTTCGGACCGCCTGCTCGGTAGAGTCCGGTCATGCCCACCGAGTCCCGGGACTTCGACATCGTGCTGCTGGGGGCCACCGGCTTCACCGGAGGCCTCATCGCCGACTACCTGGCCAGGGAGGCTCCGTCCGCCGTGCGGATCGCACTGGCCGGACGGGACGAGACCAGGCTCGAGGCGGTGCGGGCCACGACCGGTCGCGGGTTCGAGCTTTCGGTGGTGGACGCCACGGACGGTGCCTCACTGCGCCGGCTCACCGCGCGCACCCGGGTCCTGATCACCACGGTCGGCCCGTACATCGTGCATGGCGAGCCGGTGGTGGCCGCCTGTGCGGACACCGGGACCGACTACCTCGACCTGACCGGAGAACCCGAGTTCGCCGATCTCACCTACCTGCGCCATCAGGCCAGGGCGGTGGCGACCGGCGCTCGGTTGATCCATGCCTGCGGATTCGACTCCGTCCCGCACGATCTCGGTGCGCAGTTCACCGTCGACCAACTGCCCGAAGGCGTGCCGGTGACGGTGCGGGGATACGTCCGGATGCACGGCACGTTCTCCGGGGGGACGGCCGCGTCGGCCATGGAGATCATGGGACGGATGCGCCAGGGACGGTCCACCCGACACGTCCGAACCCAGGTCGAACCCGAACCCGAGGGCCGACGGGTCCAGGTGGTCGGTGGGCGACCCGGCCACGACGCCGACACCGGGTGGTGGGTGGTGCCCCTGCCTACGATCGATCCCCTGGTGGTGACCCAGTCGGCTCGCCAACTCCCCCGTTACGGCCCGGATTTCCGGTACTCCCACTTCTGGGCGGGCAGCACTCCCGTGGCCGCAGCCGGACTGATCGGCGGCGCCGCGGCCCTGTTCGTCGCCGCCCAGGTTCCGGTCGCCCGCCGGGCCCTCACCAGGATGCGTCCGGCCGGCAGTGGCCCGTCCGTGGCTCGACGCGAAGCGGCGTGGTTCGCCGTCCGGTTCATCGGCCAGACCGACGGCACCCGGGTGGTGACCGAGGTCGCGGGTGGCGACCCGGGCTACTCCGAGACGTCGAAGATGATCAGTGAGGCCGCCCTGTGTCTGGCCATCGACGATCTGCCGGACACGGCCGGCCAGGTCACGACGGCATCAGCCATGGGTCCCGCACTGCGGTCCCGCCTCCAGGCCGCGGGGATCAGGTTCACCGTCCTCGGCTGAGTCGACGACCGGGACGGACGTCAGGGGCGAACGACGGAAGCGGACCTCGGGAACGGACGGGTGCCGCCCGTGGACACGGGTCATGGGTTCCGGCGGTGGGTACGGTGGGACGGTGACGAGTGCACCCCCGCCGGTCCCTACCGGTGACGACACCCCCGCCATCGTGCCGTCGGCGCCGGGGGCCGACCAGCACGGGCACGATCCGGACGAGAGCGTGGCGTGGGGCATCCCCTCCAGGGGCGAGCCGAGGTGGCAGGCGGTGGTCGCCGTCGCCGTCGCCATCGGACTCCAGGTCGCACTGCCCGTGCGGGTGACCCAGGGCCTCGGGCCACGTTGGCTGGTGCCTGCGCTCGAAGGTGCGTTGGCCGTGGCCGTCCTGATCACCAATCCGCACCGGGCCGATCGCGAAGGATCCGCGCTCCGCTGGTTGTCCCTCAGCCTCATCGCCCTGATCACCGTGGTCAACATGGTGGCCCTCGCCGAGCTGATCAAGGCCCTGCTCGGGCACGCAGGCGCCGGAGGTCGAGCCCTCGTCTATGCCAGCGTGCCGATCTGGGTCACCAATGTCATCGTGTTCGGCCTCTGGTTCTGGGAACTCGACCGCGGCGGGGTGCGGGCCAGGCTGCAGGGTACGCACCGCGCCCCGGACTTCCTCTTCCCCCAGATGTCGACTCCGGGCTCGTCGCCCGGTTGGGCACCGCAATTCGTCGACTACCTCTACACCTCGTTCACCAATGCCACCGCATTCAGCCCCACCGACACCATGCCGTTGACCGGGTGGTCCAAGCTGCTGATGATGGCCGAATCGATGGCCTCGCTGCTCACGGTGGCGCTGGTCGTGTCCCGGGCCGTCAACATCCTCGGCTGAGCCGGTGGTGTCCGGGTAGGTGGACGTGCCCAAGGAGATGGCGTCCGGGCACGTGGACGTCCTGCACCGGTCGCCGGGCGCCCGAGCGACTCCCCGTCCCGGCTACCCGGCGCAGGTGGTGCGCTCGGTGTAGCTCAGCCCATAGGTGACCCTCCGCAGCTGGAGGATCTCGTCGTCCGCCGGGAGTGCCACACCGGCCACCACCGTGGTCGGGTCGAAGATGATCGGCTCGAGGTCGCCCGCCACGCCGTCGATCTGGAGCCGACCGGCGATGAGCATCGGACGTTCCGGCCACACGGCCGTGGGGTCGCCGGTGGGATCGGACGGTTCGCCCAGATGGATCACCAGGTCGAAGGCTGCACCGTCGGACCGGTCGGTCAGGCGTTCCGCCAGTTCGGCGGCCAAATCGAATCCCGGGTCGATGGGTCCGTCGAGGACCTCGTCTCCTCGCACCGGTACCCAGGAGTAGCGGAACGGTTGGCGGTCACCCCTCTCGTCGACCAGGAAGAAGGTGTGGAGCCCGTTGTAGGCCAAGGAGGTGTAGCTGGCCGGAACCCGGGCTCCCACGACCGCCTGGAGTGCCGGAAGGGACTCGGGATGGCCCTCGAGGAAGGCCGCCATCCGCGCCGGGTCCGGAGCACCGGTCCCGGGGTCCGGGGCGCGCGCCGCCAGGAGTTCGAGGAAGGACTCCCCGTCACGGACCAGGAATGCCGGGGCACTGACCCCCACCAGGTCGAGGGTGCCGGTGGCGTGGCGCAATTTCACGGCCATGCCGCGACCGGACGGGAGCGCGTCCGACACGTTGGGATCGCCACCGGGATGGGAGAATCGGACGATTGCCGGCGTGGTCCCGTCCACGAGGTGGGCAGCGGTGGTCCGGCCGGCGAGCTGGCCCGATGCGGAGAACCGTCCCTGCGCCAGCGTTCCCTTGGCGTGCAGCGCCCGGTGGGACGATGAGCTCGATGGTGCGGATCGGAGGACTGCATGGATCCGGGCGGCGGTCGACTCGATGTCGCTGGTCATGGGCAGGCAGGGTACCGGTGACCTCCCGACCGTGCACGGTGCCGACGACCATCGCCGCCGGTCGGGTCTGGTACCGTGCCGACAGGTGGTGGTCGACGGTGCCACCACGTGCGGCGGGGGTAGCGAGATGCGTAGCTGGCGGGCGGGAATCTCCGGGGGCCTCGTGGTCCTTTCGACCATGGTGGTCGTGGCAGGCATGGCCGTCGTTCCGGCAGGGGTCGCCTCTGCGGCACCGGCCCTGCGGCCGTTCTCGCACGTCGCGGCGGTGCCATCCGGTCCCGTCGACCACACGGCGACGATCAGCAGCGGCTACCACGAGTCCGAGGACCCGTTCGGGAACTCGACCTACGCGCAGGGTCCGGTCACCGGCGGCGGCACCACCACCGACCTCAACGCGACGCTCACCCTGCCCGGCAGCCCCGCCCACGTGACGCTCTCCGTCCAGCCACCCGCCGGTTCCACCCTGGTCGCCGGCGGACAGTACGGGAGCGGCCTCACCCCCGGACTGGACGGGTCCGGCTCGTCGGGTGTGGTCCTCTACAACGCGGGAATCGCGTGCGGGAGCAACGATCCGGGTGACTTCGCCGACGTGATCCTCAACCGCATCACCTTCGACGGATCGGGCGACATCACCTCGTTCGCCCTCCAGGCGATCTGCGAGGTCACGACGGGCAACTACTTCTTCGACACGTCGGTCATGGCCTTCAACCTCGCGCCGACCGCGCCCCACCAGGGCTACTACACCTATGAGTCGGACGGCGCGGTCACCGGGTTCGGGAACGACAACTTCCTCAACTACCTGGGGGATCTGAGTTACACAGCGCTCAACCAGCCGATCGTAGGCATGACGGTGACACCTGATGGCGGCGGCTACTGGATGGTCGCCGCCGACGGCGGGATCTTCGCCTTCGGGGACGCCGGGTTCTACGGCTCGGCGGGCGCCCTCCCCCTCAACCGGCCGATCGTCGGCATGGCGGCCACCCCCGACGGCAAGGGCTACTGGTTGGTGGCGTCCGACGGCGGGATCTTCGCCTACGGCGACGCCGGCTTCTACGGGTCGATGGGCGGTCAGCCACTCAACCGGCCGATCGTCGGTATGGCCGCCCATCCCGGCGGTGGTTACTGGCTGGTTGCCTCCGACGGCGGGATCTTCGCCTTCGGTGGCGCTCCGTTCCACGGGTCGACCGGGAACATCACGCTCAACCAGCCCGTGGTGGGCATGACGGCCACGCCGAGCGGCAACGGGTACTGGTTCGTGGCCGCCGACGGCGGCATCTTCGCCTACGGCGACGCCGGCTTCTACGGGTCGACCGGCGGTCAGCCGCTGAATGCGCCCATCGTCGCCATGGCGGCGACCCCCACCGGACACGGGTATTGGCTGGTGGCCGCGGACGGCGGGATCTTCACCTACGGGGACGCACCGTTCGACGGGAGTCTGGGCAACGACAGCGTCTTCGACGTGGTGGGCCTCGCCACCTGACGGGAACTGACGGCCGGATCGCGGTGCGGCTACCCGAGCTGCACCTGGGCCGTCGCCAACGGGTGCTCCTCGCCTGCCGGCAGTCCGTGGGCGGCGTAGAGGCCCACGATGTACGGACCCGC
>Ga0302267_10006122_pt1 | contig 12319 bp, 12 predicted proteins | sample III_Bog_E1_3_FD_194555 | JGI IMG/M metagenome (GOLD analysis project Ga0302267, IMG submission 194555) | Peat permafrost microbial communities from Stordalen Mire near Abisko, Sweden - III_Bog_E1_3 | ecosystem: Environmental > Terrestrial > Soil > Wetlands > Peat | place: Sweden: Abisko... | reverse complement strand
TCGCCAGAGTTACGCGCACCTGCCCATGGTGCGCATGACTAACACCTATCTGTTGGCCGGGGACGCCGACGCCGACGAGATCGTGGCCCAGACCCCTCGCGGTGTGTACGTCGCCCAGTTAGGCGGAGGACAGGTCAACACCGCGACCGGTGACTTCGTCTTCGGTGCGACGTCCGCCTTCATGATCGAGAATGGCCGCATCACGACGCCCCTGCGCGATTGCAACTTGATCGGCAACGGTCCTGAGATATTGAAGCGGGTCGACGCCGTCGCCACCGACTTCTCGACGACCCCGGGCACGTGTGGTAAGGACGGCCAGCAGGTGCCGGTGGGCTGCGGCCAGGCCACGATGCGCCTCTCGGGCATCACCATCGGCGGGACCGCGACGTGAGCGAACTTCTGGCGCAGGCCCAAGAATTGCTCGCACGGGTGGGCGATGGCGAAGAGATGGAGGTCTTCCTTTCGCGAGGGGTGGAGACCGAGGTACAGGCCTACCAGGGCAGCATCGAGAACCTGTCGAGCTCCTCCTCGGCCGAGATCGGCATTCGTATCTTGATTGATGGACCTCAGGGGGCGCGAGTAGGGACGGCGCACGCCGGTTCACTCGACGAGGACGCCATCGCCGAAGCGCTCTTCAACGCGCGTGATAACGCGCATTTCGCCACCGAGGACGAATTCGTCGCCTTCGCACGGCCCGATGGTGTCGCCGCGGTGTCGCTGTCGTTGTGCGACCCGGCCGTCATGGCCACGTCCATGGACGCCAAAGTCGCCATGGCCATTGAACTCGAGGCCATGGTGCGCGGTGGCGATTCCCGGATCCGCCAGGTGGATTCGGCCAATTACTCGGATTACCTCGCCGACGCCGCTATTGCGTCCACGACGGGTATCTCCGCGGCGCTGGAGCGCTCGGGCGCCTACGTCTCGGTCGAGGCCATTGCTTCTGACGGCGGTGAGGACCAGACCGGCTGGGGACTCTCGGTCGGTCGTGCCCCGGGCGACCTGTCGCTCGAAACGGCGGCCGGCGACGCCATCCGGCGCGCGACGCGCATGCTCGGTGCCGTGAAGCCACCGTCGTCCAAGGGCGTCGCGGTCTTCGATCCTCGTACGGCCGCCACCCTGTGGACAATCCTGGGCAGCGCACTGAGCGGTGACGCCGTGGTGCGCGGTCGCTCCTTTTTCGCGGGGCGACTCGGTGAGGACGTCGCCTCGCCGCTCGTCACGCTGATCGACGACCCGACCGACGCGCGCCACTTCGCCGCGAGCCCGTTCGACGCCGAGGGACTCGCCTCACGGCGCAATGAACTGATTGTCCAAGGCCGACTCCAGCAGTTCGTCTACGACACGGTGTCGGGCCGTCGCGCCGGCGTGTCCTCGACCGGTAACGCCGTTCGAGCCGGCGTGTCCGGCTCCCCCTCGGCGGGATGTCGGGCCCTACAACTGGTGTCGGGCGACTGTGACCAGGAGGAGATCTTTCGACGGGTGGGCTACGGCGTGTTCGTCGAATCGCTGACCGGGGTGCACTCCGGGGTCAATCCCATCTCGGGCGATTTCTCGGTAGGCATCACGGGCCTGATGATTCGCGACGGCGTGCTCGCCGAACCCATTCGCGAGGTGACGATCGCCTCGACGCTGCAGCGCATGCTGCTCGACGTCCTGTACGTGGGAAATGACGTTCAGTGGCTACCCGGTACCGCGTCGGCCCAGACGCTGGCCATCGACGGGGTGTCGCTGTCGGGGAGTTAGACACCCCTAGTCCCTAAATGTCAAGCTGCGAGGTCGACTCGGTGCTTCCAGGCAATGTTCTCGTCGTAGTTGACGCGCTGTTCGAGGCAAGCATGCAGAATCCCGACCCAGCGATTGGCGAGTTGACGGACGGCCTGACGGTGGGTCGTGCCCCGACCCCGCAGTTCGTCGTAATAGGCGCGCGCCCCTGGTGAACGAATGATCGAGCAAAAGGCCTACTGGTCGAGGGCGTCAGCCAGGCGCCGGTTGCGCATATGACGGGCGAGCACCACGTGGCTCTTGCCCGAGGCCCTCGTGATCGGTGACGTGCCGGCGTAGTTCCTGCGAGACTTGGCGTTGTAGTAGCGATTCGGGTCGTCCCCGAATTCGCCGAGCACCCGGGCCTCGAGGATCGTCCCTATTCCTGGCAGGGAGCGGATGATCCCAGCGTCCGGGTGCTGCTCAAAATCCGACGTCAACGCCTCTTCGAGCGCGGCGATCTGCGTGTTGTAGGCGCGGATCATCGCGACGTGGGCCTTGGTGGAGCGTCCGTAGGCGGCCTCGAGCACCGGGCCCTGAGCGAGTTGCTCTTCACGCAGCGCAGCTTGGATCTCGCCCGCGCGCCGTTGGAGACTGCGCTCTCGTCCCGCGCGCTTGAGTGCGGAGGTGATCTTGGACGTGGACAGTTGGCGACCGAGTGCGGGGGCGGGGGCGATCTCGAGAATCGCCACCGCGTCGCGGTCGTCGAGGTCGGTGCCGAAGGCCGCGATCGCTCCCGGGTAGTAGTCCTTCAGGGCGTTGCGCATGGCGTTTGCCTCACGCTGGCGCGCCCAGATGGCGCTCTGGTGGGCCCGCGCGAGGACCTTGATCGCTTCGGCATTCTCGGAGTCGCCGGCGGCCTCACGGTGGTTGTGGCGGTCGGTCGACCAGGTCGGCCAAGACCTTGGCGTCGCCCGGGTCGGACTTGGATCCCGAGGTGACGTGGCGTTCGCGGTAACGAGCGGCCGACATCGGGTTGATCGCGTAGACGCGGTAGTGGGCGCCCAACATGGCTGCGACGATCAGCCCGCGGTCCTTCTCGATGCCGACGATGACGTCTTGGGGTTCTTCGACATGTTCGCCCAGCATTTCATGTAACGCTCGAACGCCGGGAAGCGAGTCGGGAATCCTCTTGCGGGCGAGAACCTCGCCCACCTCGTCGAGGACGCAGATGTCGTGGTGGGCCTCGGCCCAGTCCACTCCGACGAAAATCATGTGGTCACCTCCAGTAGTCGATGGGATCGAGCCTCGAGGGCAACGGCAGCGAACTAATGGATCAGTGCTTGAAGCACGACACCCCTCCAGCCTTCTCCGTCAACCTCACCAACTGACTGGGGCACGATCCAACTCTAGAACTCAAGATTCAGTCGCAATCAGTACTCACCAGTCAGCGGCTCAGTGGAAAGCATGTCTCAACCGAGACAAACCTTTCAGTCCCATTAGTCGCCCGAGGTGGTGGGGGCGGCTGCGGGTGGGGGAGACGCCGCGGGAGGAGTCGCTGGCGGCGTCGATGCTGACGACGATCCACGCGAATCGGTCTTGTAGAACCCTGAACCCTTGAAAACGATACCCACACCCGAGAAGACCTTGCGCAGTTCGCCGCCACAGTGCTCACAGACGCTTAAGGGCGCGTCGGAGAACTTTTGCACGGCTTCGACCCGCTGGTGACAGGATTGGCATTCGTACTCGTAGGTCGGCATCAACCTTCTCTTTTCTGCGGGACCCGGTCAGTTTACTCGTCGCCATTCTCTCCTCGTCCCCGGCGTCAGTAGCATGACGTGGTGGACGAATTCCACCAACTACGACCATCGCCCTTAGGCGGCACCTTTCCACGAGACCGCGGACCCACCGAGGTCACCGCGCGGCGCGCCATGGCACGTTGTCGGGTGATGATGGCCCCCGAGACGACGGCGGCGATCGCCGCCAATGCGACGGCCAAGGGTGACGTCCTCGCGACCGCCCGCGTCGCCGGTATCCAAGCCGCCAAGGCGGCGGCGACGTTGTTGCCGATGGCGCATCAGGTTCTAGTGGGCAATGTGCACGTCAATTTCACTATCGGCGACGTGTTCATCGAAGTGGAGGCCGGTGTCGACACCGTCGACCGCACCGGAGTTGAGATGGAAGCCCTGGTGTCGGTGACGATGGCCGCGTTGACGATCTACGACATGTGCAAATCCATCGACCGCACCATGACCATCGAACACGTCGCGTTGTGGGAGAAGTCTGGTGGTCGCTCGGGTCCCTGGCGGCGGGCCTCCGAGGGTGCGGACGATGCCGGGCTGGTGTGACGACGTCAGTACCGTGGTTCATCAACCGCTACCCTTCTCGGTGATGAGTGTGGACAATGAGTACTAACCGTGCGGGCGCGGAGCCCAGCCGCGAGCGTGTGGTGGCCCTGGTGCTACTGCTGCAGCGCGCCTACACCGACCATCGCCCCCTGACCCAGGATGAGATCGTCCGCGACCTCAAGATCGACGAATACCCTTCCTCGTCGAAGTCGCCCAAGAAGGTGTCGGCGTACCTGGGTAACGAGACCGCGGTGCGTCAGAAGTTCGAACGCGACAAGTCGCGCATCCGCGACCTGGGATTCCAGATCGAGACGGTGGTGCGCCCCGACGACCTCGTCGGCTATCAGATCGATCCGAGCAGTGGCTACGCACCGCCGATCCACTTCACGCCGGCGGAGAGCCGCGTGGTCGCCACGGCGCTTGGATTTTGTGGATTCGGCAAATCGGGGGCATTCAGCGTCTTCAACGATGGTCCCGCCGGTGATGGTGGGCTGGAGTTCTCGGCGTACCTGACCCCGGCGATCCGGGCCATCAAGGTGCGCCGCCAGCTGGGCTTCGAATATCAGTCATCGGTGCGCAAGGAGCGTGTCGTCGAACCTCTCGAAATTCTGCACGAAGGCGGCACGTCGTACTTAGTGGCGCGCGAGGTGGGCGCCGGGATGATCAAGGGTTACCGGTTCTCGCGGATGACCACGATGCCGGTGGTGCTGGACCAGCGATTCGTGGCCGATGACGCGACGCGCGAATTGGCATCGTCGTGGCGCCCCCAGTACCAAAAGCGGCCCACGCCCATTGACGTGGTCATCCTCACCAATCGTGACTACGCGGACCTCCTGGTGCGCCAGTACGACGGGGCGACCGCGGCCGACAAGAAGGATGGTCGCGTTGAAGTGGGCATCACCTTCGACAGCCCTCACGGGGCGCTGCGCTTCATCCTCGATGGTGCGGAGCGGGTCCGTCTGGTCAGCCCCAAATCGTTGTTGAAGGACTTGAAAGAGTGGCTCGGGCGGGTCAACCGTGGCAAGTCGCCGGCGGCGGAGGACATCAAGTTCCCCCTCGCTGCCTCGGGCGACGTCTTGGGCCAGACGTTGCAGTTGCTGCACGCTGTCTACAACTCCGAGGACGGTCTGCGGGTGTCGGAGTTGGCAAATCGCTTTTCACTGGACCCCGATCTCGTGCGCTCCATCATGGGGCGCTTGGTGACCATGGAGCCAATGGTGGAGGCGCTCGACGGTGCGATGGCCTTCCCAGCTCGGGTGATCAAGGACTGCGATGACTGGGACCACGAGGACACCGACGATTCGACCTATCGCGCCGAGTTCGTCTCGGACGACGACGAGCCCTCACCCTTCATGTGGCGCGACCTGTTCGAACTCAACGTCGCCCTGCGCGAGGCGTCACGCCTCTTCGAAGACCCGGCGATCTTCTCGGCGATCGAGAAGATCGAGGAGGTGAGCAGTCACTTCATGCGCATCGAGCATCCCCACAACGAGCAACTGCTCTCGACGGTCTATCAGGCAGTCACCAACCACGAGCAACTCAAGATCACCTATCACTCGGGCACCTCGGATACCGCCGAGGAGCGTTGCATCGAGCCTACGGAGGTAAAAGTCCTCAACGGTCACACCTACGTCCGTGCGTACTGTCTGAACAGAGACGATTGGCGGACTTTTCGCGTCGACCGGATCGGGACAATCCTCGCCAAGTCGCTGATCACCGAGGAGCGCGGCGCGGACCCGGTCACCAACTGGCTCACTGCCGTGGGCGAGGAGGGCGAACCCGTCGTGGTCATCGTGGAGGGCTACGTGCGTTATCTCTTCGAGCCACTGCCCGGTGCACAGTGGGCGACATTGGCCGACGGGCGTCACGCGGTGCGCTTTCACGTGTCCGACTCGTCATTCCTGGATCACCTGATGATCCTCGCGGGACCCGGCGCGGTGGTGGCGAGCGAAAAGTTCTCTCGTGCCGGGCATCGACTGGCCGATCAGATCATCAGCCAGCTATAGGCGACCGTTGGGCCCCGCAGGGAGGCCCGATGATCCGACTCATGGTGCGACGTTCGCGCGACATTTCGTACCTGAGTGGGGATCGAGCCCTTGAGCTCGAGGGTGTCCGACCGGGACCGGCAGACTGGTGGTTGCGTGGTGCGGGCGACGTCCACTCAACGGAGGACGTGGCGCAAGTGCTCGCCACGAGTGCTCGATCCGCGGTAGTGGGCTACGACCTCATCGTGGCCGCCCCCCGGTCGATCTCGACGCTGGTAGCGATCGACCCCGACCACGCCCTCGCCGTGGTGGCGGCTCATCGCCACGCGGTGGCCGGCACGCTCGACTACCTCGAGGATCGTGCACTCGTCGTGCGCGACCGACGCGGCGGAGATGACCACGACGACTCGGGTCGGTGGTCGCACGTCGTGGCCTTCACCCACGGCGTGAATCGCCACGGGGAGCCCCACCTCCACGACCACGTCCTCGTGGGTGCGCGCCCCGCGGGTGCGACGAATGTCTTGGACTCTCGCGCCCTCTTCGTGCACTCGACCGCGGCGGACGCGCTCTATCGATCGTCGCTGCGGGCGGAGGTGGCGCGCACCACTCCCTACATCGCGTGGCGCTCCTTCGAGGGCGTCGAGCACGTGGCCGGACTTGACGAGGGGTATCGCGTGCTCTGGGGTGGTCACCACGCCGATCGGGGCGACAAGCGTCACTGGACCCGCGACCAGGTGCGCCAGCAGTGGGGAGACGATCTCACGCGATTCGAGGCTCACGGCGAGCGATCAATGCCGCGACGTTCGCCCGGGGAGCTCGACGAACACTCCTTCGGGTCTTCCCTCGAGGGTCGCGACGTGGTCGCGCGGCGCCACGTCGTGGAGGCGTGGGCCAATGCCGCCACGTTCGGCCGCGACGTCGCCAGTGTGTCGGCCAGCGTGGACGATTGGTACCCCTCCCTGCGGACCTCTCGAGGAGTGCGCGAAACGACGATGAGCGTACGCGAGACGAGAATGATCGCGGCGACACGCGAACGCGGTCCGCGGCCGCTCGACGTGGGCGAGATCGATTCTTGGCGTCAGCGCTCGCGGGTGCGCTCGCGCGAGGGGGTCGAACGTTCGAGGTAGCGGCGGAACCGAGGGTCGACGAAGGACGGCGTGAGCTCGATCCATCCGAGGTTTTTTCGACGATCGAGGCCCAGCGCGTGACCCTCACGTCCGTGCGCGACGTCACTCATGGTCGCATTGTCACGCTCGATCCACGTGCGCGAATATCCTTCCGTGCGACCACGTCGCGAATGTTGCACGCTGTGCGACTCGACGAAGGACCTCCCGGCGAGGTGTTGGATCATCTCGAGAGTGCTGCGATCGGCGATGCCGGGTAGCACCACGGTGGTGGGAAAGAGCGACAAGAATCCGTCGGCGCCCGCCCCCCAGCGACTGCGCGCTTGACTGAGGTCTTGCAGACACGCCAGGGTGACGACTCCTTGTCCGCCGCCCTCGGAGACGACGCTGGCCAGTCGCGGCAGTGGCGCAACATTCGCGAGTTCATCCAGTGCCAGGAGTAGTCGCGCACCCTCGTGGTGACGGTCGTAGGTGGCGTGCACCACCTCGTCAATCATGCCCACCACGAGAGGCACGGTGACCGCTTGGTAGCGACTCGGTGAGACGATGTGCAAGTGGTGAGGTCCGCTCAAGAATTCAGCGACGTCGAGTGGCGATTCACGCGCCGCGGCTCGGGCGGCGTCGGTACGCACGCCAGCGAAGAGACCTGAGGCGGTGGACCAAATTCCTGATCGTTCTCGTTCCTCGGTGGCGAGAACCCCTTGGAGCAAAGTGACCGCGGGATGGGCCGGTCCGTAGCGCGTGACCAGGTCATTTGCTAGATCATCCGCGCTTCGTGCGTCCACTCGTGACGCCAATTGTCCCAAGGTCTCCTCGCGGAGGGCGGCCCCATGCAACAGGGGGGCGACCAGCGCGCCGGCACGTTCGTTCCAGTGCGAGTCACCCTCGTCGAGATGGCGACGACGACTGACGTCGACGAGCGCGCGAGCGGCGAGTACCGCGCCGTCCCACGACTGCGCTTGTCGAATCGGCGAGTAGCCGACGCGACGTACACCCGGAGGCGTGTTGACGGTGCCGGAGGGGTCGAAGAGCAACGTCGCGCCATCGTGTCGGGCGTTCGCCATTGTGCGAATGACGTCATCTTTCGTCGACGTGACGATGCACGATCGCGTCGTCATTAACAAGTTCGGAATGATGAGCGAGGTGGTCTTGCCACTGCGACTCGGACCGAGCACCAACGTCGAATGTTGTTCGCCGCTCGACACGTCACGTTGATGCGCACGTCCAAGATAGATGCCGTGATCGGATGTCATCATGACCAACGGTTGGAAAAAAAGTTGAGGATGCTTGACATTGGTTGTCAAAGCGAGTGGACTTTAAGTGTCCTTTGCGGAGGGGACATGAACACGAAAGTTTTTTTCTTGACTTAGTGGTCGTCTCCGCAAGAGACCGTGCACTGCGAGCAGTCGTCGTACAGCTGGGAAGCTGGGTGACACATGTCCGAGTACATGACGATCAAGGCGGTACCGACAACGAAGTCACCACGGTGGTGGCTACGAGGTCCCAATTTGATTCAACGTTGAAACCCAAGGAGGGAAAGTGGCACCAGCCGCGAAGAAGGCCGTAGCCAAGAAGGCTCCTGCGAAGAAGGCAGTAGCGAAGAAGGCTCCCGCCAAGAAGGCCGCCGCCAAGAAGGCTCCGGCCAAGAAGGCCGTTGCGAAGAAGGCTCCGGCGAAGAAGGCCGCCGCCAAGAAGGCTCCGGCCAAGAAGGCCGTAGCCAAGAAGGCTCCCGCCAAGAAGGCCGCCGCCAAGAAGGCTCCGGCGAAGAAGGCTCCCGCCAAGAAGGCAGTAGCGAAGAAGGCTCCGGCGAAGAAGGCCGTCGCTAAGAAGGCTCCGGCCAAGAGGGCTGCCGCCAAGAAGGCTCCGGCCAAGAGGGCTGCGGCCAAGAAGTAGTAGTTCCGCACCAACGATCTCGAGAGAGAGCGTGGGATTCGAGGGGGTCGAAAGACCCCCTCGATTTCATTTAGTCGGCGACGTCGTGGGGCTCGTCGATGTCGAAGCGCCAGGGGCTGTCGAATTCCATTCGTACCTCGAGGCCAAGGCGCTGTGCTTCGCGCTGGTGTGCGTGCGCCGAGTTCGGCCCAAAGAGAAATGTGAACTCCAGTCCGCTGGGCAGGGCGAGCACGTTGGTCCCGACTCGAAGGTCATCGGTCACGATGGTGATTCCCGGCGCCGGTTCGAACTGACCCAGTCCCGCGGGATGACGGAGGTCGCCGTGGGCGACGATGATCGTCGAGAAGCGTAGTGAGAGGAAATGATAGGCGTGGGTCACGGCCGCGTTGAGTCCGGTCGAACTCGACTCGATCACTCCCGCGCCCCGAGCATGCGCGAAATCGGCGACGTCGGGCGACTCACAGACCACGAAGACTGGCTGGGGCCGACAGGCGGCAAGTACGCGGTCCGCGAGCGAACGGGCCAGGTCGTCGACGCCCTCAACACCACCCTGGCGAAGGCGACTTTTCGCGGTTGCGAAGCCCTTGAGTGGGACCAGGATTGCGAGGTTCTCCACCGAGGTCATCCTAGGAGGTGACTCCGACGAAAGAATCGTGAACTCGCCGCGGAGATTCGTCGCAAAAGGCCTGTTCGACAGGGGACAAACGTGGTCCAAAGACTATGATTTGCTGATAATGAGTTCGTTGCTATCGGTAAATAATCTCTCGGTACAGTTCACCACGCAGAAAAAGTTGGCGACCGCCGTCGAATCCTTTTCCCTCGAAGTCGAGCCGGGCGAATGCGTCGGACTGGTAGGTGAATCCGGTTGCGGGAAAACGACCACCGGGCTCGCGATTATGCGTCTGTTGCCCAATAACGGCAAGATCTCGGCGGGCAACGTGGTCTTAAATGGTGTCGACCTGGCGTCCTTGAGTGAAGACGAGATGCAAAGGCACCGGGGTAAATCAGTGGCGCTGATCCCCCAAGACCCCATGAGTTCGCTCAACCCGACGATGAAGATCGGCCGCCAGATCGGTGAAGGCCTGCGGATCCATAATGGGGCGAGTGACGCCGACGCGCGCAAGCGGGCGCTCGAGGTGCTCGAGATGGTGGAAATGCCGCGTCCGTCGGAGCGGCTCGATCAGTATCCCTTCGAACTCTCCGGCGGTCTGCGACAGCGAGTCATCATCGCCATGGGGCTGGTGTGCAACCCGAGTCTGCTGATCGCTGACGAGCCGACGACCGCTCTCGACGTCACCATTCAGGCTCAGATCCTGGACATCCTCGATAATCTGCGCACTGAACTCAAGATGGCCATGCTGCTCATCACTCACGATATGGGAGTGATCGCCGGCCGATCCGATCGGGTCGTGGTGATGTACGCGGGCAAGAAGGCTGAAGAGGCCACGACCGGGGAACTCTTTACCCGCATGCGCCACCCCTATACCCAGGCACTACTGGCGTCGATGCCGAGCATGGAGAACACGTCCAAGCACGAGCTCTCCTCGATTGCCGGCATGCCGCCCAATCTGTCCAAGGAGATCGTGGGCTGCCGATTCGCGCCGCGTTGCGCCTTCGCCACTGACCTGTGTCGAGCGACGGACCCGCCGCTGGAGACCGAGAACCACCACTCCTTCGCGTGCTTCCATCCCACCTCGGGTCCTCAACCGATCGAGGTACGCCCGACGACCCAGGCCACGGTCGACACGAAGCCGCGCAAGGAGTTACTGCGCGCGATCGGTCTGGTCAAGGAGTTCGATATCAAGGGCGGAGTGGTCCGTCACAAGATAGGAGCGATCCACGCGGTGTCCGACGTCACCTTCACCCTCTACGAAGGTGAGACGTTTGGGTTGGTCGGCGAATCAGGTTGCGGCAAGACGACCATCGGGAGAATGTTGGTGGGTCTCGAAACGCTAACCGGTGGTGAGGTGTACTTCGACGATGAGTTGGTGACCGCCAAGGGCCACAAGCCCACTCGTCAATCCCGTCGAGATCGCCAGATGATGTTCCAGGACCCCTACGCGTCGCTCGACCCTCGCATGAAGGTCGCCCAGATTCTCGGCGAGCCGCTCGCGATCCAGCGAGTCGGCACCAAGAGCGAACAAGCGCATCGTGTGAAGGAATTGCTGTCCTCGGTGGGCCTCGATCCCATCGTGGCTGATCGCTACCCCCACGAATTTTCCGGAGGTCAGCGTCAGCGCATCGGTCTAGCGCGCGCGCTCGCCCTCAATCCACGACTCATCGTCGCCGACGAGCCAGTGTCGGCGCTGGATGTCTCGGTGCAGGCACAGATTCTGAACCTGATGAAGGAACTCCAACGTCAGTACGGGATGTCCTACGTGATGGTCAGCCACGACCTGGCGGTCGTTTATTACATGGCCGACACCATTGCGGTGATGTACCTGGGAAAGATCGTCGAAATCGGTGACGCGGAGTCAGTCTTTCGTTCGCCCGCCCATCCCTACACCCAGGGCCTGCTCGACGCGGTACCGCTGCCCGATCCAGCGCTGGCGAAGACTCGTCGCGAGGTGCGCGTGCGCGGGGAGCTTCCTTCGGCGGTCAATCCGCCCTCAGGTTGTCGGTTTCGCACCAGGTGCCCGAACGTGCAAGAGATCTGTTCCCAGGAAGAACCGTTGCTGCGATCCTTTGGCGAGCGTCAGCAGGCGGCGTGCCACTTCCCGATGAAGACGCCAGTCAGTATCTCAGCGCACTAGGGAAACCTGGGAACCACGGGCAGCGAAAATACTCGCGGGACTCGCGAGCGACGGCCTCAGCGCTCGAGCAGACGAACCTCGAAGGCGTCGCGCAGCGCCTCACCGACGTACGTGATGGCCACAATGACCAGGATGAAGATGACGGCGAGTGGATAGACCTGCCACCAGAAGCCGTTGGCGATGTACTGTGACGCGTTGTTGAGCATCGTGCCCCAGTCCGTGGCCGGAAGTGGGATGCCCAATCCGAGGTAGCCCAGGGTGGTCAAGAACAAGATCGCGTCGGCCACCGCGAACGTGGCGACGGTCACGATGTTGCTGACCGAGTTCGGGAAGACGTGACGACGGATGATATGCCATCGACCTGCTCCCATGGCCTTGGCGGCCTGAGAGTATTCGAGTTCTTTGATGAGCAACGCATCACCACGGATTATTCGGGCGTTACCGAACCACCCGATGACTCCGATGATGGCGATCAGGTTGGTGGTCGTGCGTTGGAAGACGGTGACGAGGGTCAG
>Ga0302267_10006121_pt1 | contig 12324 bp, 9 predicted proteins | sample III_Bog_E1_3_FD_194555 | JGI IMG/M metagenome (GOLD analysis project Ga0302267, IMG submission 194555) | Peat permafrost microbial communities from Stordalen Mire near Abisko, Sweden - III_Bog_E1_3 | ecosystem: Environmental > Terrestrial > Soil > Wetlands > Peat | place: Sweden: Abisko... | reverse complement strand
TCCAGCCGCACGTCGCGCAGGAAAACGGCGCAAAGCTCGCCACCAGCAACACCCCCGACAGCAGGCACCACCACCAACGATACGAATCAAACCAGCGATCAAGCACGCTCCAAACTGCCAAGAGATACCCCAAACGCCAATCGTTAAACACTTATTTCCACACCAGCACCTTCAGCCCTTTGACCCGCCTAAATTCACCCACGTTCGCTGTAATCAGCGTGGCCCCCAGGCTGCGGGCGTGTGCCGCAATCAGCAGATCGAGAGGGCCGATGAGGGTGCCTTTCTTTTCGAGATCAGCCCGGATTTCTCCGTAATGCCGGGCGGCAGCTTCATCGAATGAATCGATCCGCAAACGGGCATATAACAAGCTGAGCCTGGCCCTTTGAATTTCCGGTCTGAAGAATTTGTGAATGCCCACTTCCAGCTCAGCCGCGACAATTGAGGAGATCGCCATATCGCTTGCACTCCATTTATCCAGGGCGGAAGGAACCTTTCCAATTGGGAGACGCAACGCGGATACGCAGGCACTGCTATCAAGGTGGTAATGCATGGCCCGGAACTACCACTCGAGAATGGGCCGTTCGTGCTTTTTGGGACGATCGATGTCCGGAAATTCACCGGCATCGGGAAATTTTTCCTGCAACTCACGCACAACGTCACCAAAGGTTACCGCCTTGGGTCGAAGAACGACCGATCTGCCCTTCTTCTCAATAATCACCTCAGCCCCCTCAAAGCGAAAAGCCTTCGGCAGGCGCACCGCCTGACTTCCTCCGTGCTTAAAAAGCTTGGCCGTTGTCATATCTACACTATGTATCTATATTTGTCGTGATCAAGGACAAATCGTTTGATCCACAACCCACGCCAATTAGTTTTTACCTGACTTCCCGTAATAATTAGTTAGCGTTCGCCTTGTGCGCGGAAACTTCTCCCTGATGCTGGCGGTCTCGCTCGCCTTCCATGTCAGCGTTGCTGCGGGAGTCGCAATCTCTTGTTTCCGCGCATCGGCACCGCCTGCCAAAGAGCTCTCCGATTCGATCAGCCCGTCGGTGTTTCTGCTTCGTGCGCAAGGCACACCCGAGACCTCAGCCTCCCTACCCGCTTCCCTAAAAGCTGCGCCGCTCCCTGTCGCCTTGGCCACGCCCGCGACGATTCCCGCTCCCGCTCCCGCTCCGATTCAACCCGCGCCCGCGATGCCTGCCCCGGTCACGCCCCTGCCCGCCGCGCTCGCGATGGAAGCAAACCCCAACGCCAACGTCCGTGCTCTGCCGCCCGAATCGGTCTTGTCGCCCAGCCCCACGCCCAAACTCAACGGCACCGACGGCATCGTCTTCCTCCTCGACGTCTCCGGCAGCATGTACGAGCCCTACGCCGGCTCGACCCGCCTCGCCTTTGCCCGCCAGGCTCTCAGCCGCCGCCTTCTCGCGCTGAAGGACGGCACGCCCTTCGCCATCACGCTCTATGCCAAAAGCGCGCTCAACAGCGGTCCGCTCGTCGCCGCCAATAACGAGACCCGCGAGGCCGCCGTCCGCTTCATCATGCGCGAAGTCGACTGCGGCGGCGGCACCGACCTACCCGCCGGGCTCGCTTCCGCGATACAACTCCACACCGGCGCGCTCGTCCTGGTCAGCGACGGCGACTGGAACATGTCCGCCTTTACCATCCTGAGCCGGGCTGCCAGCATCCTCGGTCCCCAGGGACAGTGCCCCAGCCTGAGCATCGTCGGCATCGCCCCGCGCGCCGAGGCGAAAGCCGAACCTCTCATGCAAAGCCTCGCCGACCAGCAGGGCGGCGTCTACGCCACCGATAAGCTGGGCAACGCCGAACTCATCACCTCCGCGGCCAAACCCGCGTCTGCTGCGCCTTAAGGCGAGAACGGCTGTGCTTCGCCGTCCCCAAGATGAGTGGGACGCGATGGGACTCGCGTCCCTACCCCCGATTCTTACATCTTCCCCGCGATCAGCGTCAGCCGCCGCCAGTACCAGATGATCTTCCCGTCTTCCTGGCCGATCTTGAACAACTCGCGCACCGCCCCGGGCGCCTTCGCGATCATCTCCAGCACCTTCTTGCGATTTTCCGGCGGCGTGTTGGCCACGTTGAAATACCAGTTGATGTCCGGCATCTTGAACGACTCCACCTGCGAACGCGACACCGTCAGCCCCGCATCCACGCACCACCTGCGCCACACGTTGGGCGAGATGAACCGGACGTGGCTTGGATCGCGCAACCGCTCCAGCGTGTCCATCCATTCGTGCGCCTCCACGTGGTCGTCCGGCACCGTGCCGTCGATCAGCACGAGATGGCCGTAGGTCTTCAGCACGCGCGCCGATTCACGAATGAACATCTCCGGCGAGCTAAAATGGTGCGCCGCCACGCGGCAGGTGATCAGGCTGAATGAGTTGTCCGGATACGGCAGCTTCTCCGCCGAGTGCTCGCGGAAATCGATCGTCACGCCCTTTTCCGCCGCGAGCTTGCGTGCCTGCTCCAGCATCGCGGTGGAGATGTCGCTGGCCGTGACCTGAAAGCCTTTTCCCGCGAGGTAAATCGCGGTATGCCCGTTGCCCGTGGCGATATCAAGCGCCAGGCTATTCTGCCGCAGCCTCAGCTCGGTCAGCGCCTTCTCGACATCGGAGACGTCGGCCAGGATGTGCGACTTGCCGTACTGGTCCGCGCGTCCGTCGAACTGCCCCTGCGAGGCGAGCTGGACTTCATCGAGCATGTTGCGGATATTTCCCGCCCGCATTTTCGTGTACCAGCCCTCGAGCATCAGGCAATTCTCCGGCAGCGACACCGTGCCGGGATACAGAAAATTTCCGATCACGCCGCAAAGCGCGTAGTCGGCATAGACGGGCTTGTCCCCGGTGAGAAACGGCTTGTCGCCGAGAATCTTTTCGAAGGGCTGGATGCAATGATGAAACGCGTCGATCAACTGGTTGACGTTGCGCAGCCAGTCCTCGAGACACCCCGCGCCAAATTTCCGCTCCTTGTGCCGCCGGTGCAGCCCGCGCTCGATGTCGTTCTTGATCCACTTTTCCCAATAGGCGTCGCACACCTTGAAGCCGCGCGATTCGCACTCGTTCTCGATGTAGTGCAAAAAAATCCGGTGCTCGCCCTCGACCTCCTCCGGGAAAAGCCGCATCAGCGGCGCGAGATTGTCGATGTAGCGCGGCACATCCATGCCGTCGGGACTCTTGTCATAGATCACCGCGTGATTGAACAGATCCTCGACCACCGGCGCCTGGTAGTACTCGCCCTTGGTCAACTGGATGACCGGCGTCGGATCGCCCACATGCAGATTCACCAGGTCATACGCAATGCCCGAGTGGCGCAACGCCAGCTCGATCGGGATGCAGTAAGGGCTATACTCGTACTGATAGAGACGAAGGCGGGCTGGCGTATCCATTTGTTTACTGTAGCGGCGGTCGATGACCGTCGCACTTAAAATATGAGCCGTGGCCTCCTGGAGGGTCAGACTCCCGTCCTGACCCTGACTTGGTTTGGTCAGGGACAAGCCGGAGGTTGTCCCTCCACGCAGTCGCCGCTACAATAAGGGAACCGTGCAACCCCTTCGCCCCCTCCTCCTTGACCAGACGCCCGAGGAATGGGGACTCGTCCTTCAGCCCGACTACCGTCGCAAGCAAATCGCCGAGTGGCTCTACGCCAAGCGCGCCGCCTCCATCGCGGAGATGACCAATCTGCCCGCCTCCATGCGGCAGCAGCTCGACGACGCCTACGACTTCACCGCGCTCAAGCTCGCCAAACTTCAGGGCTCGCACGACACGACGAGGAAACTCCTCTGGCAACTCCGCTCCGGCGACTACGTCGAGAGCGTCCTTATCCCCGCCTCGCCCGACCTCTTCGGCGAACGCTCCGACCGCTTCACCCTCTGCCTCTCCACCCAGGTCGGCTGCGCCTACGGGTGCAAGTTTTGCGCCAGTGGCCTCGAAGGCTTCAAGCGCAACCTCACCCCCGGCGAGATCGTCGCGCAAATCCTCGAGACCGAACGGGCCACGAAAACGAAAATCAACAACCTCGTCTTCATGGGCATGGGCGAGCCGCTCGCCAATTACCAAAACCTGATGAAGGCGCTCGAAATCATCAACGCGCCGTGGGGTGTCGGCATCGGTGCGCGCCACATCACCGTTTCCACCAGCGGCCTCGCTCCGCAAATCCGCGAGCTGGCCGACCAGCCGCTGCAAATCCGCCTCGCCCTTTCGTTGCACGGCGCGACCGATGCCGTGCGCCAGCAGATCATGCCGGTGAACAGGAAATATCCCCTCGCCGAGCTGCTCGACGCCTGCGCCGATTACCAGTCGAAGAAACGCAAGATGATGACCCTCGAATACATCCTCATCGAAGGCATCAACGACTCCACCGAGCAGGCCGCGCTGCTGGCCAAACACGCCCGCCGCCTCCACGCCAAGGTCAACCTCATCCCCTACAACACCGTCGAGGGCCTCCAATGGCGCCGCCCCAGCGACTTCGTCATCGACCGCTTTGCCGCCATCCTCACCGCCGCGCACGTCACCGCCACCGTCCGCCGCGAAAAAGGGCACGACATCGATGCCGCCTGCGGGCAGCTTCGCTTGAAGCAGCTCAAGGCCGAGGCGGCGGCGTAAGGCTAGAACGCGGGCGCGAAAAAATAAAAGCGAATCAGGCGAATGGGATTCGGATAAGGTTTTCCGATCCGGGTTATGAATCGCAGTAAAGAACCCCGGAGCAAGCTCCGGGGCATTTGCAGGGTGGCCCGGACAACGCCAGGCGTGCCTGTGTTGTCCGGGTGCGCGAGCGCGGCATCGCGAGCGCACAGGAGGCCGCCGAAATATTCGCGAACCAACCGGCGGCCTCCTGTGACCTTCGGCCACCCGGACAACAAGGTGTCCGGGCCACCAGAGAAAGGCAAGCCGAAGCAAGCTTCGGGGAATTCGACCCAAGTGATTCGAAATGGCACTGGCTTTCATGCCGTCATCTTCGCAAAAAAAGGCGAAGGGCGTTAGCCTTGGAAACGCTAAATCGTCTCGATGGCTTAAAAAGATAAGCCAAATAGCGTATTTAGGATAAGGCCCTGCCGATGGGTCAGCAAAGGCTGCCAAATTAGGGGGCAGGACGGGAGTCTGACCCTGCAAGAATCTCCTCGTTCCCAAGTTGCACTTGGGAACGCGCTTGTCTGCGCAACTTCGTTGCTTCAAAGGGCGAGGATAATTTAGTCAGCGCGAAATAAAATTTCGCGATTAGCAGGAGACGCTCCCAAGTGCAACTTGGGAGCGAGGAACGAAACTGCCGATGGGGTTAGCGAAACGGTTACCGATCAGGGTCAGGGCAGGAGCCTGACCCTCCAAAAAAATTCCGCGTCCCAGAGCCGAACACTCTACTTCATCTTCTTGATCAGCGCGTCGGCCATTTCGGCGGGGGTGTTGGCGATGCCGACTCCGGCGGCCTTGAGCGCCTCGATCTTGCCCGCGGCGGTGCCTTTTCCGCCGGAGACAATCGCGCCGGCGTGGCCCATGCGGCGTCCGGGAGGGGCGGTCGCGCCGGCGATGAACGCGGCCACCGGCTTTTTCACGTATTCCTTGATATAAGCGGCGGCATCTTCCTCGCCCGTGCCGCCGATTTCGCCAATGAGAATAATCGCTTCCGTGTCGGGATCTTCATTGAACATGCGGACCGCGTCGGTGTGGCTCGTGCCGTTGATCGGGTCGCCGCCGATGCCGATGCAGGTGCTCTGGCCGAGGCCCCGCGAGGTGAGCTGCCAGACCGCTTCGTAAGTGAGCGTGCCGCTGCGCGAAACGACGCCGACTTTGCCCGGTTTGTGGATGTAGCCGGGCATGATGCCGATCTTGCACTGGCCGGGCGTGATGATGCCGGGACAATTCGGGCCGATGAGGCGCACCTTCTTGTCGCGCAGGCCGACCTTGGCGCGCATCATGTCGATGACCGGAATGCCCTCGGTGATGCAGACGATCAGCTCGATGCCCGCGTCGGCGGCCTCGAGAATCGCGTCGGCGGCGCCAGGCGCGGGGACGAAAATCATGGTCGCGTTGCAGCCGGTTTTCTCGCGCGCTTCCCACGCCGTATTGAAGACGGGAACCTTGCTCTCCCACGTCTCGCCGCCACGGCCGGGGGTCACACCCGCGACGACGTTGGTGCCGTATTCGGCGCATTGCCTGGCGTGGAATCCGCCGGCTTTTCCGGTGATGCCCTGCACAAGCAGGCGCGTGTTTTTGTCAACGAGGATGGACATAAGATGAAGGTTGAAGTTAGAAGGAGGAAAGAAGAGGTGGAATCCTGAATCAGTTGTTTCCGGGCTTGCGCTTATGAATCATCAAAGCGTTGCCATCGGGATCGCGCACGATGGCGAAATGACAGACGGGCGTCTCCATCCCGTCAAAACTAAACGGCACGCCGGCCTGCTTCAGATCGGCCAAGGCCTTCTCGAAGTCATCGACCTCCACCGCCAGCATCGCGCCATCGGCGGAAGGTTTCCAGCCGTCGTAGCTTCCCAGGCCGAGCGTCGCATTGCCCAGCTCGTATTCGATCCACGGAACCGTCGTCGGTTCGCTGGTGGGTTTGAGCCCGAGGATGCCCTCGTAAAACTTCCGCGCCCGGGGCAGATCGGTGACCGGGTAACCAAAGAAAGATGCTTCGAGGATTTTCATGGAGCGCTTATTTTTTCGTGGCCGCGACGACCTTCCTCGCCGCATCGGCGAGGTCGTCCGCCGCGATGATCGGCAGGTTCGATTCCTGGAGCAGCTTCTTGCCCGCGGCGACGTTGGTGCCCTCGAGTCGCACGACCAGCGGCACCGGCAGCGACACAGCCTTGACCGCGTTGATGATGCCCTGCGCGATGGTGTCGCACTTCATGATGCCGCCGAAGATATTGACCAGGATTGCCTTCACGTTGCTGTCGGAGACGAGAATCTTGAAGGCCTCCGTCACCTGCTCCTCGGTCGCGCCGCCGCCGACGTCGAGGAAGTTCGCCGGCTTGCCGCCCGCGTACTGGATGATGTCCATGGTGCCCATGGCGAGGCCTGCGCCGTTGACCAGACACGCAATATTGCCGTCGAGGCCGATGTAGTTCAGGCCGAACTTGCTCGCCTCCACTTCGCGCGGGTCTTCCTCCGTGATGTCGCGATAGGCCATGATGTCCGGATGGCGGAAGAGCGCGTTGTCGTCGAAGTTGAACTTGGCATCGAGCGCGAGCACTTCCTTCTCCGCCGTGGTAACGAGCGGATTGATCTCGACCAGCGAACAGTCGCACGCGATGAAGAGCTTATAGAGCGCGTGGAATATTGCGCAGGCGGGCTTGAGGAAATCGCCCTTGAGGTCGAGGTACTCCGCCAGCTTGCGCGCCTCGTAGGGTTGCAGGCCGAGCGCGGGATCGATCCTCATGCGCAGGATCAGCTCCGGCGTCTCGTGCGCGACGTCCTCGATGTTCATGCCGCCCTTGGTGCTGGCGATGACGACCGGCGCCTGCGCCTCGCGGTCGAGCACGATGGCAAAGTAGAGTTCGCGCGCCGGGTTCTTCGAGACTCCGATCATCACCTTGCTCACCAGCTTGCCCTCCGGCCCGGTCTGCGCGGTGACGAGCGTCTGCCCGAGCATCTTCCCGGCGAGGTCCTTGATTTCCTCCGGCGTCTTGACCAGCTTCACGCCGCCCTTGAAGCCGTTCTTGAACGTCCCCTTGCCGCGTCCGCCGGCGTGAATTTGCGCCTTGATGACGAGGTCCGACGTCTTCAGCGACCGCGCGATGGCCTCGGCCTCCTCCGGCGTTCCGGCGACCGCGCCCTGGGGCGTGGCGACGCCAAATTTTTGCATCAGCTCTTTTGCCTGGTACTCATGGATATTCATGGCGGAGGGTCCTGTAATGGGTTGGAAATTTCGATGGTCGTCGAACATGCCCGCGAATTAGGAAAAAGACTAGATCGTTTTTTTAATCTAATTGCGGCGTATCTCGACAGCATGTTTAGCCCGGAGATCGACTTCTTGCCAATCGGATGCCTGTGCCGCTATTTTCGATCCGCTTTGCCGCCGAATCCTTCTCCCTCTCCGGCAAGACTTCAGCCAGCGGACCGCGGGCGCCATTTCCTGGTTGCGGTCATCCTTAGGGTCGGCGTGACCCTGCTCGGGCTCGGTGCGATTGCCACGATTTGCCATTTCACCGTCCCGCCGATTCCCCGCGATGCCCAGTTCGAAAGCCAGACGACTGTGCCGGACGGCTTCTTCTATGCCGGCCAACCGGCCAAAACGATGGCGTACGAGATCGGCTGCGCGGCCTTGCCGTTCCTTCTCGCGCTCGGCTGGTGGATCGCCCGCCGATGCACAAGGGACCTCTCCGCGGCACGGCTGGACCTGGTCATCTGGACCGGTCTCGCCCTCTATTTTCTCATCGTCGCGGCCTCCGCGCTTCCGATGTTCTATTGCCCCCACCCAGTGTTTCCGTACGTGCCGCCTTCGTTTTTACTTTTGCCCTTCAACCTTCCCCAGCCCTTCGTTACTCCACAATGGCTTCTGTTTGTCTTCGCCATGATCGGCGCCGCGGTCTTTTTCCTCACCGCCCCCGCGACGCGCCACAATGCGAATCGCGCGCTGCTCCTGCTCGTGGCGCTCTGGGCGTTGCTGATCCCCAGCCGCTTTTACGCGCCGGTGCGGATCGATAACAACATGTACTACCTTTACCACCTCAACTCCGTGCTCGATGCGCTCAGCCAGGTGGTCAACGGACATCACGTCCTGGTCGATTTTCCCCATATCTATGGCGGCTACATCGAAATGCTCGCGCCGATCATCCGGCTCTTCCCCCGTGAACTCGGCACCCTGCTGGCCGTGGTGGCCGTGCCCAACGTCGTGGCCACGCTTTGCCTTCTGCTGACCGCACGGCTCGTGGTGCGCCGGCCGGGCGTCCTTTTCCTCTGCGGACTGTCGCTCCTGGGCATCGGCTACGTCGCCAGCAACGCGGACATCGACTATGGCTACCTCACCGCGCGCGTCTTCTTTCCGCCGATGGCGCTTCTTGCCGCCACGCTCTATTTCCGCCGGCGCGGCGCGGCGCTTTATGTCGTCGTCACGTTGCTCGCCACGCTTGCACCGGTCTGGAATCTCGATTCCGGCCTGGTCCTTTGGGGAAGCTGGCTCGCCACGCTCATTCTCATGGCTGCGGCGGAGCGAAAATTCGTCGTCATGCTGCGTCACGCCTTCATGCAAGTCGCGTCGTTCATCGCGGCCTGGACGGCCTTTTTTCTCTACCTGCGCCTCGCTTCCGGCCGCTGGCCCGATCCCGGCATGATCTTCGAGTTCCAGAAATTTGTCGTAAGCACGGGCTATTTTTGCCTCGCCCTGCTCGTGCCCGATGTGTGGATACCGCTGGCGATGGTCTACCTCATCGGACTTGCCGTCGCTCTCCACGCCGGTGCTCGCAGGAAAGTCAACCGGCTCACGCCCGTCATCGTCATGCTTTCCTTGTTTGGCATCGGCATCTTCAGCTACTTCATGGGCCGTTCCGCCGAAACAAATCTCATCGCCGTCGCCTATCCCGCCACGCTCCTCGCCGGCATTTTGTGCGCGGAAAGTGAGGTTCTAATTCGCGCCCGTCGGCTTCCGGTCGCTGCGGGATATTTTCTCGTGCCGGCCAAGCTCGCGTTATTTTGGTGGAGCTTTCTCCTGGCCGCGGGACTCACCTTGCTTCTCGGCAACAGCGTGAACGTCATCCGCGACTGGAGCAGCACGGAGCAAACGCCGCTGATGGCCAACGCCGCCTTCGTCTCGCAGCAGGTGAAGCCACATGAGGCCAACGTCTTTTTTCTCTCGAACCACAGCGGCATCTACTTTTACCTTTCGGATACCACGCGGACCCTTCCCATTCCGGGCAACATCGAACTTTTGCGCACCCCGGACATGAACGAGTTGATCGAGGCCCTTCGCGCCCGGCGGGTCGAGAAGCTCTTCCTGGATCGCACCTTTTACGGCATCGAGATGTACCGGCCCGACGTTTACCAACGGGTCAAGGACGCCATCGCCGCGAATTATCAGCCCATCACCGCCTCGCCCGATGACTCGCTTGTTCTTTACGAGCCCAAGTGATTGATTGTCTGGACCAAACCACGCACCGCCTCAGTCCCTGCTTGAAAAAGGCATCGCGTGGCCGACCTTGTGGTGAGAGAATGGCCGATTACCCCATCCATGTCCGACATCGCCAAAACTGAAACCCTGCCCCGCTTCAAACCCGAACTCCTCTCCCCCGCCGGCGATTGGGAATGTGCGCGCGCGGCGGTGGCCAATGGCGCGGACGCGGTCTATTTCGGCCTGCCCGCCTTCAACGCCCGGATGCGCGCAACCAACTTCACCGCGGATGATTTGCCCAAGCTCATGGACTTCCTCCACGAGCATGGCGTCAAAGGCTACGCCGCGTTCAACGTCCTCATCTTCACCGACGAACTTCCCGCCGCCGAGGAGGAACTCCGCCTGCTTGAGCGTGCCGGGGTCGACGCCGCCATTGTGCAGGACCTCGGCCTCGTCGCACTCGCCCGCGACGTCGCGCCGAATGTCCACATCCACGCCTCCACCCAGATGACCCTCACCTCGCCCGAGGGCGTCGCCTTCGCGCATCGGCTCGGCATCTCGCGGGCCGTGCTCGCCCGCGAACTCTCCCTGCGCGAGCTGGCGAAATTCCGCGCCACGCCCGAATCCGATGTCCCCCTGGAAGTCTTCGTTCACGGCGCGCTCTGCGTCGCCTACTCGGGCCAGTGCCTCACCAGCGAAGCCCTCGGCCAGCGCAGCGCCAATCGCGGCGAATGCGCGCAGGCCTGCCGTCTCCCCTACGAGATGATCGTCGACGGCGTGAAAAAAGATTTGGGCGACAAACGCTACCTGCTCTCGCCCCAGGACCTCGCCGCCGTCGAGGAAATCCCCGAGTTGGTCCGACTCGGCATCGTCTCGTTCAAAATCGAAGGCCGCCTCAAAACCCCCGAATACGTCGCCGCCGTCACGCAGGTTTATCGAAGGGCGATCGATGAAGCCTACGCGACCGTTTCAAAATCCGGGGTAGCCGCCGCTGTCCCTAGCGGCGGGCTCGTTGATTCAAACGATTCGAAAACGGGCACGTCATCAATTGACCGCTACAAACTCGAGATGGCCTTCTCCCGCGGCCTCTACTCCGGCTGGCTCCACGGCGTCAATCACCAGAAGCTCGTCCACGCCCGCTACGGCAAAAAACGCGGCGCCTTCCTCGGCGCGATCAGCTCCATCGGACGCGGCTACATCGAGGTCAAACCCGAGGCCCCGCTCAAGCCCGGTGACGGCATCGTCATCGACCGCGGCGGCGATACCGACCACGAGCAAGGCGGGCGCGTTTATGAAGTCCTGCCGCTGCGCGATGGGGCAGTGCGGCTCGCTTTCGAGTACGGCAAACTCGATTTCAACGTCATCAAGGTCGGCCACCTTCTCTGGAAAACCGACGATCCCCAGCTCGATCGCGAACTGCGCAAAAGCTGGTCCGGTGAAATCCCAAAACCCAGGCACGCGCTGGATATTACCGTGACCGGCCGCGCGGGCGAGCCGCTGCGCATCGAGGCCCGCTGCGGAAACGCCACCGCCATCGTCGCATCGCAAATGCCGCTGCAACTCGCGCAAAAGCGCCCTCTCACCGAGGAAACCCTGCGCGCGCAACTCGGCCGCCTCGGCGACACCGCCCTCGAACTCGGGACGCTCGAAAATCGCCTCGAAGGCCAGGTCATCATCCCCGTCAGCGAGCTCAACCGCCTCCGCCGCGAGTTAGTGACGCAAATCGAGCGCACTTCCCAAACCAAAAGCTCCGTCATCCTGAGCGCAGGCGAGCGGCAAACTCCCTCTTCTCCCACCGCTCCCGCCGAGCCGCAGTCGAAGGACCTAGCCATCTCCTCAACCGCCATCGCGGGCGCAGCACCCCACCTCTCCTCCAAGCCTCCCACTCTCGCTTTCCCCCAAAAAAATAATTCCGTCAATTTGGATACTGCCCTCCGCAGGAGTTCCGTAATTCCGTCAAAACCTTCAGCCTCCGAACGCCTCGCCGCCCTCGCAGAAAAACGCGCCACCACTCCCGCCGTCGATAAGCCCCTCCTCACCGTCCTCTGCCGCACCCTCGACCAAATCTCCGCCGCCCTCCGCATGGGCATCACCGAAATCTACGCCGACTTCGAAGACATCCGCCGCTACAAGGACGCCGTCGAACTCGTCCGCGCCCGCGGTTATCGCGCCGACGCCGCGACTTCCCACATCCTTCTCGCCACCCCGCGCATCCAGAAAGCCGGCGAGCAGGGCTTCTTCAAGCTCATCGAAAACGCACAGCCCGACGGC
>Ga0302267_10006115_pt1 | contig 12332 bp, 10 predicted proteins | sample III_Bog_E1_3_FD_194555 | JGI IMG/M metagenome (GOLD analysis project Ga0302267, IMG submission 194555) | Peat permafrost microbial communities from Stordalen Mire near Abisko, Sweden - III_Bog_E1_3 | ecosystem: Environmental > Terrestrial > Soil > Wetlands > Peat | place: Sweden: Abisko... | reverse complement strand
ATGCACATCCACCAGCCGAGCCGTCACCCGCACCCGCTCCCCCGCACGCTGCACCGTCCCATCCACCATCACATCCATCCCCAGCAGCCGCGCCATGAACGGCATCGACAATCTGCCGCGTTGATAGCTCCGCACCGTCGAAGGCGACAGCACATGCACCCCATCCGTCTTGGCCAGGTCCGCCACCAGCAGGTCGTTCAGCCCGTGCGGAAACGCTCCGCAGTCCAGCTCCGGACTCAGGCACTCAAAAGGAATAACCGCGATGTTCGCAATCCCGTCGCCCGATGAAAGATACCGCGAAGGCCGGTAGAACTGCCAATAAACCACCGCCAGCGCCACGCACGCCACCACACCCGCCAGCAGAACCCCGCGAACCCGCCGTCCCCATGCCGCGCCCGCCTTCGCACTCGCCGTCCCGCCGTCCTCCGCCCTCTCCGTCACCACGTCTCCCACAAACCTGTATCCCCGCTTGGGAAGCGTCTCAATGTACCCTCCGGCCTCGCTCTCATCGCCCAGCGCCTTGCGCAACTGAGAGATGTTCCGCGCCAGCCCGATCTCTTCCACCGTCGTGTCCGGCCACACCGCGCGCATCAGCTCGGCCTTCTCCACCACCGTCCCATGCCGCTCCAGCAGCACGCGCAGCGTCTCCGCCACCTTGGGGGCCAGCGGCACGGTCTCGCCCTCGCGAAACAGCAGCCGCTGCTCCCAGTCGTAGCGGAATGGCCCGAAGCAGCTTGCCCGCTTCTCGCTCGTATTGATCCCAGTCGAATTCATGTCAGACGAACTCATGGCCGTCGTAACTTCCCCATCGCAATTCGCACTCAATTGTTAGCTTGCAATATCCTACCCCCTGCAAACCCACGTAGAATGATCTCGGCCGGTCAAAGCTCCTTCCGATTCCTCTGGAAGCCCTATGCAAGCGCCGCGCAGCAGCATCGCCCACCTAATTGGAGCAGCATGAAGCCGTCTGCATTTGCATTTATTCTCTCAGCCGCGGCAATCGCCGCCATCGTTCCCCTGCACGCACAGGACCTGCGCAGCGTCACCGAACCCGTCTTCCCTCCCGTCTGCACCACGCTGAAGGCAACCTTCACCTCCGCCCAGTCCACCAGCGGAGAGATCGAATCCCACTCCGCCAAATCCCCCGCAGAAGACACCGCCCGCATCCAGCAGGCCCTGGACCACTGCCCCAAATCCCACGCCGTCGAGCTCGCCGCCGACTCCGCCAACACCGCATTCCTCTCCGGCCCCATCTCGCTGCGCCCCGGCGTCACCCTGCTCATCGACCGCGGCGTCACTCTCTACGCCTCGCGCAATCCCACCGACTACGAGCTCTCCGAAGGCTCCTGCGGCCTGGTCAGCGACGCCCCCTCCGGCTGCCATCCGCTCATCACCGCCCGCAGCGCCACCGGCTCCGCCATCATGGGGGATGGCGTCATCGACGGCCAGGGTGGTGCCAAAATTATCCTCAACGGCCATCCCTCCTCTAAGTCCTGGTGGGACCTCGCCGAAGACGCCCGCACCGCTGGCCGCCAGCAGGTTCCCCGCCTCATCGACACCGACCTCACCGACGACTTCACCCTCTACCGCATCACCCTGAAAAATTCCCCCAACTTCCACCTCTCCTTCCATCGCGGCGACGGCCTCACAGTCTGGGCCGTCAAGATCGACACGCCCAGCACTGCGCGCAACACAGACGGCATCGACCCCGCGCAGTCCCGCAACATCACCATCATCCACTCCTTCATCCGCACCGGAGACGACAACGTCGCCATCAAGGCCGGCGACGGCCCCACCACCAACATGAGCGTCCTCCATAACCACTTCTACTCCGGCCACGGTATGTCCATCGGCAGCGAGACCAACGGCGGAGTCAGCTCCATCCTCGTCCGCGACCTCTCCCTCGACGGCCCCGACAACGGCATTCGCATCAAGTCCAACCCCACCAAAGGAGGTCTGGTCGAAGACGTCCTCTACGACAACATCTGCATCCGCAACTCCAAATACCCCATCCTCTTCGACACCGCATACTCCTTCCCCGGCAAGGGCGTACAGCTCCTCCCGGTCTACCAGGACATCACCCTGCGCAATGTCCGCATCTCCGGCGGTGGCAAGCTCCAGTTCAACGGCTTCGACCACACACACCGCATTGGCGTCACCCTCGACGGCCTCCTGCTCCTCGACGGCCCCGCCCGTTACAAGGCCCAGGCCATCCACACCGACCTCACCTTCGGCCCCGGCCCCGTCAACCCCATCTTCACCGGCGACGACTCCACCGTCACTGGCAAGGAAGTCAGCGGCACACTCCCCTCCTGCGCCGCCAGCTTCGTCCCTTTCCCCATCCAGTAGCTGCTCCGCACCTCGAACCCGCTTCTCCTCACGCCTGCCTCTCTCGCGCCGATACACCCTCTGAGGCCAACTTAAAAAGCATGAGCGTAAGAGTTCTGATCGTCGATGATTCAGTCGTTATGCGCAGAATCCTGGAGAATGCCCTTCGCCACTCCGGTCTGGACCTGGCAGAGGTCTTGCACGCCGCCAACGGTATGGAGGGCCTGGCGGCGCTCGAACAATCCGCGACCGAAAACCAGCCGCTCGATCTCATCCTCTGCGATGTGCACATGCCGGAGATGAACGGTCTCGATTTCCTGCTGGAAAAACAGCTGCGCAACCTTGCGCCAGGCGTGCCCGTGGTGATGATCACCGCCGACGCCACCGATCCCCAGGTACTCGATGCAGTGGCCGCCGGAGCACACGGCACCATCTCGAAGCCCTTCACGCTGCAGCGGATTAAAACCTGCGTAGAGTCCCTGCTCCCACCTGTCGCTCCTCCACCCTCGGCCATGGGAGACGCTCAACCATGATGGCCGGTCCTTGCACAGACACCCGATGGATCGAGCAACTCGACGGCGTCGTTGCGGATGTCTTCAACATCATGCTGCAGCAAAGCTGCGAAGTGGTGGAAGATGCCGCTGACGCCGCCGAAATCGGCATAGCGGCAAAGATCCTGCTCTCGGGCGCCATCGAAGCACAGTGTCTGGTCGAGTTCCCCCAGGCAACCGCCAAAAAATTGACCGACGCCTTTCTCGGCTCCCAGGACGACTGGGAGGACGCGTTGATCGAAGACGCCATCGGAGAGCTGTGCAACATGATCGCCGGCGGGTGGAAGAGCGCGCTGGGGGCCACCGCATCGGCTTCCGGCCTCTCCGTGCCGGCAATCTCGCGCGCGCGTGCGCCAGACCGCAACCCACCCAATGGGTGCGGTCTGAGGATGCGCAGGACCTACTCCTTCCGCAACTCGCCTTTCACCGTATCTCTGGCCATCCGTGAGCACATCGAAAAAATGAATCAGCCCGGACCTTGATCGGTCCGGGCTGATTCACTCTGCAAAATCACTCCGCCTTCTGCTTCAGCCTGCTTACTTCACCACCGTCTGGAACAGGGGCGATGAAAGCAGCTTGTCAAACTGGTCGTCGGAGGACGCGTAGTCCACCGTAAGCGTCCCCGAACCGGAATCGATGTTCGTCTGGTCCAGCGCGGTCTTCTCCAGTGGCGTCCCCTGCTGCTTCTTCAGCAGTTGCAATCCCTTCAACAGGGTCGCGCAGGTGGCCGCCGTCAGCGTGTCAGACATGCTGACAGCCATGTTGAACTTCACCCCATTCGAAAAGTCCATCGTGTACCGCGAGCTCTTCATCCGGTTCTTCACCGTGTCATAGTCGGCAATCTGAGACGCAGTGCCCAGCACATTCCGCATCATGGACTGCGTGCCCTTGGCGTCCAGCAGGCTCCAGATCGCGTGGCTGTCAACCGCAACCATGTCGCCAACCAGTTCGCTGTCGGTCAGAAAGTTCGGAGCCATCCCGTCCCGCGAGTCCACTGCCGCCTTGATCGCGTCCTTGTCTCCGAAGACCATTGTGGTCTGGTTCAGAAAGACCACGCTCAGCCCGCTCGTTCCCATCGGATAGACGTCGTTATTGCGTATAACCACAGGCTTGGTCTTGTTCTTGGTAAAGTTCGCCAGTATGTCGTGGGTATGGAACTGGCCCTGCGCGATTCCGACAATCCGCTCCACTTCAGCGCCCTTGCCGTCGGGATTCGGCGTGCGGAAGGCCACAAAGGCCAGCGCATCGGTGTCCGTGTCCACCTTCAGTCCGGAGCTGATCAGCGCCGTCTCCAACCGTTTCAGCTCGGGAGGCATCACGCGGTCTTTCAGGTTCATCGCCGCCGTAGAGTTCTGCATCGCGCGGTAGTCCACCATGATGATCTGTTGAACATCGTGCGGAATCGAAGCCTTGGCGTCGCTCGAAAGCTGTTCGGCCTGGGTAAACGGAGCACACAGCAACAGCAGAACCGTCAGCGAGGCAGCCATCGCCAGCATTTCTTTGCCCTGCCGGTTGAATCTGGTTCGCAACTCGGATTGAAAAATACGCACAGTACACTCCAGTACATCGTTGGTCGTTGCATTGCCGACTGCGATTCTCGCCCTCGGCACAACTGTTCTATTGTTCTCTGAATCAGAGATCGAGGCAAGTGCCAGTCCTTTACTTGACGATCAGATTGCAAAAAGGTTAGCCGAAATAGCATCTGCATTTCCCGCCCCATCAAACTCACGGAGAATGCAGCAGGCCAGGGGCCTCAACCCGCCGGCCACACCAGCGGGTGCTCCAGCATGTGTTCCAGCACCTTGGTCTCCGCATCGAAGTTCGGGATCTCGCGCAGCCACGCCGCCTCCGCGTCGTACGCCTCCTGCGGAATCAGCCCTATAATCTCGCCCTCGGCCGCAATCGCGCCGTGCTTGCGCGCCAGCTCATGCACCGCGTCATGCACTCGGCTCATCGGCGTGGCCCGGAAGTCCGTAATGTTCATGCTCACCTGCGCCCGCCCATTCACGCTCACCCCGATCGCTTTCACCCCGTGCAGTCCGCCCGTCGAGGCGCGTATCGCCCGCGCAACAGTCCGTGCCGCTGCAATGTCCGCCTGCGCGGCCTGTGGCAACACGCCCACACCCTGCACCCCCGTCTTCGGCGAATCCAGATAAATGTTGTACGCAATCAGAAACCGCCGCGCGCCCACCGCGCTGGCTCCGGCCGTCGGATGGATCTCAGGCCCGCCAACGTCGGGCCGACGCGCCGTATCGCGGTGAGCCGTCTCCAGCAGTCCCTCGAACTGGCCCCGCCGCACGTCCTCCAGGTTCACCCGGTCCGGCCGCGCCGCCGCCGCCTCGTAGAAATACACCGGTACACCGAACCGACGCCATATCTCCAGCCCTGCCTGTCGCGCCAGCATCGCGCACTCCGCAAGAGACACCCCGCTCACCGGAACAAACGGCACCACGTCCGCAGCGCCAATCCGGGGATGCTCCCCCTTCTGCTTGGTCAGATCGATCAGTTGCGCCGCCCGCCCAACTCCCCGCACCGCAGACTCAAAAACCCCCGCCGGAGTCCCCGCAATCGTCACCACGCTCCGGTTGTGCGCCACGTCCAGCGACCAGTCCAGCAGCCGCACTCCCTCCACCTGCATCGCGGCCACAATCGACGCAACCTTCCTCTCGTCCGTACCCTCGGAGAAGTTCGGCACGCATTCAATCACCGCATTCGGATTCAGGCTCGTCGGCATAATCTCACTTCCACCAACTGTAGCCCAACGTGAACTGCACGCTCGCGTTCACCCCGGGATTCTTGTCGCCCAGCGATGCGCTCGATATGTGGATCGCGTTCGCACCCAGGTCAATCGACCGCTTCGCCCGCGTAAAATAATGCACTCCCACCCCAAACTGCGGCGTAAAGTTCCACACGCTGGTCTCGTCGTTCGGCCCGTTGTCGCCCAGCGTGCTGTAGCTAAAGCCGCCAGTCGCATTGATCGGCAGCCCGCCGAAAGCCGGGTACTTGTGGTTCGTCCACAGCAGCCCGCCCGCGCCCTGCGCCCACGGCGCAAACCGCCGCGTCCCGGCAAAGTTCCAGCGCAGGATGATCGGCGTAATGCTCACCCCGCTAAACGTCCCGCCAATCGTGAACGGCGCGGAGCACTCCGCTCCCACGCCACCCAGCGGCCCCGCCGCAACCACGCAGTTCTGCCGCTGCGAGGTCGGCGTGTACGACTGCCAGAACGGAAACGCCTCCAGCGCGTACTCAAAGTTCCCGCGCATCATCCCGCGCCCATGCATCCCAGACAGCACCTTGCCCGCATGCGCCCCCGCCATCAAAAATTTAAATCCTCCGCGGTCTTCCGTCACGCCAAACCCGCTCTGCATCAACCCGCCAAAGTTCCACGGCCTCGCCTCCTGCCGCACCGGGTTGGTCATCGCAACTCCCGCTCCGCTGGAAGAAGTCTGCGCCCCCGCCACGCAGCTCAGCAATACCATTGCAACCGCAAGCCGAATTAAAGTCCTCGTACCACTCAATGAAATGCTCCGTCCCTTATCGAACTCAAAACCCCGCACAGAAGAAAGCCGCCGGCGCTCCGGCGGCCTCATCTTTAAAAATAATCCTTCGCTCTTAATCGGTGCCCTCGGTGTCAATCGGCGTTAAGCCTTTTCGCCTGCCTTACTCGGCGTTCGCCGCCATAGTAGCCTCGTCCATATCGAAGTTGGTGTACACATTCTGCGTATCGTCCAGGTCCTCCAGGACCTCCAGCAACCGCATCATCGCGGTCGCCTGGTTCCCTTCCAGCCGCTGCTGGGTCGAGGCCACCATCGTCACCTCGGCGTACTCTGGCTTGATCCCCGCCGCCTTGATCGCCTCCAGCACCGCGTCGAACTCCTTCGGCCCGGTCACCACCTCCCACGTCTCGCCCTCGTCCGACAGGTCGTCCGCTCCCGCCTCCAGGGCAATCTCGGTCAGCTTGTCCTCGTTCACCTTCGCCTTCTCAACCGCGATCACGCCCTTCTTGCTGAACAGGTAGCTCACCGACCCTGACTCGCCCAGGTTCCCGTTGTTTTTCTGGAACGCGTGCCGGATCTCGCTCACCGCGCGGTTCTTGTTGTCCGTCAGAACCTGCACCATGATCGCCACGCCGCCCGGCCCATAGCCCTCGTACACGATCTCCTCGTACGACTGGCCCTCCAGCTCGCCCGTCCCGCGCTGCACCGCACGCTTGATGTTCTCCGCCGGCATGTTCTCCGCCTTGGCCGCCAGAATCGCCGTCCGCAGCCGCGGATTGCCGTCCGGATCGCCCCCGCCGCCCTTCGCCGCTATCGATATTTCCTTGATGAGGCGGGTAAAGATCTTGCCCCGCTTGGCGTCGGTCGCGCCCTTCTTATGCTTGATGGTCGCCCACTTCGAATGGCCTGACATTTCGTCCCTCTTTAACTCTCGATTTTGTAAACTGGCTGGTTCAGCGAACCAATCTGGGCGCAGCCAGCAACCCGTCGCCAGCCTCACGCAACAGTCGATTTTAGCACGACGAGAGGTGCCCGGTGCCCCATTCATCGCTGCCGCACCGGAACGGCACGCGTTCACGCGTACCGAAGAGAGCACTCATCTTTTGACTGCGCGTTCTTGATTGCTTTGCAATCAAGAACGCGCAAGAAAGTCACTCAGCCGCCAGCAATCCCGCCAAATCCATCGCCCGCGTCCCCATCGCAATCCCGCCCTCCGCATCGCGTGGCCACTCTTCCTCCGGCCGGTCCCAATACAGTTCCACCCCATTCCCATCCGGGTCGCGCAGATACAGAGCCTCGCTCACGCCATGGTCCGCCGCGCCCTCCAGCTCCACCCCATGCTTCCGCAGGGCCTTCAGCGCCGCGCCCAGCTCCGCCCGCGTCGGATACAGGATCGCCAGATGGTACAGCCCGGTCGAGCCCACTGGCGGCGGCGACCCGCCCTCGCTCTCCCATGTATTCAGCCCAATGTGATGGTGATACCCGCCCGCCGACACAAACGCCGCCGAATCTCCCATCCGCTGCGTAACCTCAAACCCCAGCACGCCGCAGTAAAACCCCAACGCCCGCTCCAGGTCCGCCACCTTCAGATGCACATGCCCAATCCGCGCCCCACTCGCAATCGCCATTCCAGTCAGATGCGAACCGCTTCGCTCACGATCCATCTTCCCCCCGCGTGCCACCAATTCACACAAGTCGTCATTCTGGCGAAGCCACCGCGAATCATCATTCTGGCGCAGTCATCGCGAGTCGTCATTCTGCGCAGCCAGAATCTCCGTATTGGCCGTTGCCCTTGCCCTTGCTTCTAGGTACGCCAAGGCTTCAGCCTTGGCCCTCTCAAGCTGAACAAAAGAAAAGGGGCTGGTAGCCCGAGGCTTTAGCCTCGGGTCTCCCCTGGGGTATGCCATTTTTCGGCCTCGCCCCCTCAAAAAACCCAGCAAAATCCCCTTGTCAAGCCCCTCAAACCCCCAAAATCCCCCTAACCCGCACCATCCAAACAACATAATTCTTTTCAAAATCTGGCATACTAGTTTCCCTCCATCCCGTATAATTAAATCAGTAAGCAAAACCAAACAGACCCGGCCATCCAGCCGGGTCTTCGCTTTTAACTGTTCTCTGGTCTCCAGCCGGGTCTTCGCTTTTAATACGTCTCGCGCGCTTAGCGCGTGCTTAACTTGCATTTTATGAATACTTTACTCTATTAGCACGGGGGGTACACGCTGCAAAATAACTCTTGTCCTTGCATTTCGGAGGGAGCAGGGGGATTTATCCCCCTGACCCTGAATACGGTCTATCGAACCATCGGGCTTTACCCCGGGCCTTCTGCCAGAAGCGGCAATCGCCTCTTCCGCAGCCCGCCGCCACCAAGTCCAGACTTAGTCCAGACCTAGTCCAGACCTAAACAAAAAAGTCCAGACTTAACATGCCTTTTTTGAAGACTTTACTCTATTACCACCGGGGGGGGTACATGCAAATCGACGCTTCCAGCCGCCAGCCGGATACGTTTCCCAGCAGCATCTCGTACCGCCGGCCCATGTTCTTCTACAATTCCTCCATGAAGCTCTCCGATCTAGCCACTCATCTCGGTGCAACCCTCCACGGCGATCCCGATGCCGAAGTCACCTCAGCCGCCGGCCTCGAAGAAGCCCGCCCCGGCCAGCTCACCTTCGTCGCCAATCCCAAGTACACGCCGCTGGCCCGCACCACCCAGGCCACCGCCGTTTTGGTCGAGCCCACCTTCGGCGAGATCGCCGCTGCAACCCTCCGCATCGGGAATCCCTACCTCGCCTTCGCCCACGCCCTCGAGCTTCTCTACGAAGCCCCCACCTACGTCCCAGGAATACATCCCACCGCCGTCATCGCTCCCACCGCCAAGGTCGGCCCCCACGCCCACATCGGCCCCTACGTCGTCATCGGCGACCACGCAGTCATTGGAGATCATGCAACTCTTCTGCCCCACGCCGTCGTCTACCCCCATGCACAGATCGGCAGCCACTTCTTCGCCCACGCCCACGCCGTCGTCCGCGAGCGTTGCCGTCTCGGCGACCACGTCACCCTCCAGAACGGAGCCATCGTCGGTGCCGACGGCTTCGGCTTCGCCCACCTCAACTCTCCCGCCCCCGACGGCCCCGCCGAAACCACCGTCATCCTGAGCGAAGCGCGTAGCGCGGAGTCGAAGGACCCCCGCATTTCGTCTTTGCCTTTGCCTGTTCTTCCCGCATGGCACAAGATCCCCCAGACCGGCATCACCGTCCTCGACGACCACGTCGAGATCCAGGCCAACTCCACCGTAGACCGCGCCTCTATCGGCGAGACCCACATCCACACCGGCGTCAAGATCGACAACCTCGTCATGGTCGGCCACGGCTCGTCGGTCGGTGCCAACACGCTGCTCTGCTCGCAGGTCGGCCTCTCCGGCTCCACCCACGTCGGGAAAAACGTCATCCTCGCCGGACAGGTCGGCGTCGCCGGCCATCTCACCATCGGCGACGGGGCCATCGCCACCGCGCAGACCGGAATCCCCTCCGACGTCGCCCCCGGGGCCACCGTCAGCGGCTACCCCGCCATCGACAACCGCAACTGGCTGCGCTCGGTCGCCCTCTTCCACCGCCTCCCCGAGATCATCCGCGAGCTTCGCCAGAAGACCAGGGAATAATCAGCCGGAGGCAGCCCTTCTCAACCACGTCGTCATTCTGGCGCAGCCCCTCAAGGCCGTCATTCTGGCGCAGCCAGAATCCCAGTATTTGTTCTTGTCCTTGCCGTTGCTTGTTCTTGATCCATCGTATGTCGTTGTTTGTTCTTACCTTCTTTGTCTGGCATATTGAGTTATACTTCCTGAGCCTTTCTGGTTCGCGCAGTGATTTGGCGCAATGAAAGAGGAGAGTTGAGCATGGCTGAATTCTGGAGAGATATTTCGCGGAGAGAGATGCTCAAGTCGAGCACGATGGCGGCCATGGCAGCAGCGATTACGCCGGAATTGCTATACGTTGCGGCTGAGGCGCAGGGCGCGGCAGCAGCGACCGTCGAGCAGTGGGGGATATTCGAGGCTTTCTTTCCAGGCCCCGCGGCAGGAAATCCCTTCGTCGAGGTTGAGTTCGCCGCGACCTTCGAGCAAAGCAGCAAGACTACCTCTGTGACTGGCTTCTATGATGGCGATGGAATCTACCGGGTGCGATTCATGCCCGGTTCAACCGGCCTCTGGACGTATCGCACCAAGAGCAATCGCCCCGAGTTGGATGGCAAGACGGGATCGTTCACCGTGCACGCTCCTGGGGCTGGGAATCGCGGGCCGGTGCGAGTGAAGGACCAGTACCACTTCGTCTACGCCGACGGCACGCCCTATCGCGAGTTGGGGACGACCTGCTACGCGTGGACCAGCCAGCCAAACGCGCTCGAAGAGCAGACGCTGAAGACGCTGGCCATTGCGCCTTTCAACAAGATGCGCATGTGCGTCTTTCCCAAGTGGTTCAACTACAACCATGTCGAACCGCCGCAGTATCCCTTCGTAGGGCAGGCCCCGAATCACTGGGACTTCACCCAGTTCAACCCCGCGTACTTTCAGCACATCGAGCGGCGCATCGCGCAGTTGGGCGCAATGGGTATCGAGGCCGATCTGATCCTCTTCCATCCCTACGACGAGGGCCACTGGGGCTTCGACAACATGGGCGCGGAGGCCGACGGCCGCTACCTGAGTTATGTAATCGCGCGGCTGGGCGCGTACCGCAACGTCTGGTGGTCGCTGGCCAACGAGTGGGACTACTTCAAAACCAAGAACGAGGCGGACTTCGAGCGCATCGGCGAGACAATCGCCGCCAATGATCCATACAAACATCTCTGCTCGATCCACCAGCAGAAGGTCTTCTTCGATCACTCCAAGCCCTGGATCACCCACGTCAGCGTGCAGAACGACATGCCGGACAACGCGCCGACCTACCTCCGCAAGTGGTCGAAGCCGGTGATCTTCGACGAGTGCCGCTACGAGGGCGACATCCCGGAGAGTTGGGGCGACATCACCTCCGACCGGCTGGTCGGCAACTTCTGGAAGACGCTCGTAGAGGGTGCCTTCTGCGGCCACGGCGAGACCTACCTGAACGCGCGCGAAGAGCTATGGTGGTCGAAGGGTGGCGTGCTGGTGGGGCAGAGCCCGGAGCGCCTGAAGTTCTTCAAGCAGATCGTCGATGCGGCTCCAGCGGCGGCGACGGTGCTCGGCAGCAGGAACACCTGGGGGGTCGAGGGCGAGTACTACCTCACCTACCTCTGGGATCGCCAGCACGCCACGCAGAGCTACCGGCTGCCAGCCGGCGGACAGTTCAAGTCAGAGATTATCAACACGCTGGAGATGACGATTACGCCGGTTTCAGGAACGCTCTCGGGCAATGCGTCGATTGCGCTGCCGATCCAGCCCTATCTGGCGATTCGCGTGGTGCGGGTGTGAGCGGAAGCTTCATCACCTTCGAGGGCTTGGACGGCTCCGGCAAAACCACGCAGATGCGCCGCCTCGCCGCCTGGCTCACTGCCTCCGGCCGCACCGTCGTCAGCCTGCGCCAGCCCGGCTCCACCGCGCTCGGCGACCGTCTCCGCGCCGTACTCCTCGACTCCCGCTCCGAGTCCGCCCTCGGCCCCATCAGTCCGTTGGCTGAGATGGCCCTCATGTTCGCCGACCGCGCACAGGCCATCGCCGAGGTCATCCAGCCCGCCCTCGCCGCCGGTTCCATCGTCCTCTGCGACCGCTACACCGACTCCTCCGAAGCCTATCAGGGAGCGGGCCGCCAGCTCGGCAGCGCGCGCATCCTCGCCATGCACGCCGCCGTCTGCAACAACCTCCAGCCAGACCTCACCCTGCTTCTTCTCCCACCGCTGGAAGCCGCCCTCGCCCGCGCCCGCCGCCGCAACCACCGCTACGCCGCAGCCCAGTCACAACCCCAGCCGCAATCCGAGACGCAATCCGAAACGCAAT
>Ga0302267_10006107_pt1 | contig 12342 bp, 17 predicted proteins | sample III_Bog_E1_3_FD_194555 | JGI IMG/M metagenome (GOLD analysis project Ga0302267, IMG submission 194555) | Peat permafrost microbial communities from Stordalen Mire near Abisko, Sweden - III_Bog_E1_3 | ecosystem: Environmental > Terrestrial > Soil > Wetlands > Peat | place: Sweden: Abisko... | reverse complement strand
AAGGACGGCGCAAGTGACACTAGTGACACTAGTGACACGGGCACCGGCCACCCTTGGGCACCAGCCGGTTGCAGTGCAGGCACGGGTGCGGTGGCACGATCAGTGACTTCCTGCCGTGACCAGGCGCACCCTGGTGTCCGATATTCGCTGCGAATCCTTCGACCGCTGCCGCTCGGTCTGCTCGACCGATCGGTCGTATCCGTTGCGGCGCAGGTATTCACCGCACGCCCTGCATCGGTTCTTGGAACGAACCGGACGCTGAGCACACACGCAGCAGAGGATCACGTCGACCTCCGAACGCGAACGAGGTGCATCCCCAACGGGACACACCTCGACACACTGAAGTGATCGTGGCATATCCCTGGTGACGAAGTCAAGCACCATCGCAGATCACCCCGTCGTCTCGTCCTTCGACCACGGCAGCACACGGCGGTTAGCCCGGTCACGACGACGGACCTGCGCCTTGCGGGCACGGCCGATGTCACCGGCGTCGGCCGGCCGGTCGATGGCTCGCTCGTTCGCCACCTCGGGCACGACGGGCTTGCGCCGGTCCAACATCGAGGCGACGTCGTTGAGGCGCGCCTCGGCGACCTGCACCTGGCGGTGCGCCTTGAAGAGCTCGGCGGCCGATTCCTCGATGTAGCGGCGGATCGTGGCCACATCACCCATCATCAGGTCGGACAGGTCGGGCTCGGCGTGGGTGGCGACGCGCTCGCCGCCGTCACCACCGCGTGGCTTCTCCCAGGCCGACGAGTACAGGAAGCCGTAGTCGACCGTCACGGTGAGCAGCTTCGCCCGGGTGTCGTTGACCAGGCGCTGGATCACATCCGGATTCGGTGCGCTCACCGGATCACCTCCACGAACTGCTCGAGTTCCATCACGACGTAGCTCCTCTCGATGCCGTGGTTACGGCGCTTGACGATGGCGACGCCGAGCTGTGCTCCGGCGTTGGTGGTCTGGACTCGGACCTGGTCCATGTAGCCGGCCAGGTCGATCGACTTCTCGGCCTTGCACTCGATCATCACGCCGGGCACACCAGCGATGTCGCCGCGATCGGCCGATCCGGCCAGCGCGCGCCGTTCGGCGTGTGGGTGGCCGTGGTCGTTCAGGAATCGCACGACGGCCGACTCGTGAGCTGTGCCCTTGCGCTTCGACGGATTGCTCACTCGGTGTCTCGCTTTCGCTTGATGGTCAGACGTTGCAGGTGGCCGCGCCAGGTGACCCGGGCGACGATGGTGTCGAGCTGATCGAAGCCGGCCACCGCGGCCTCGGCCACGAAGGCGTCGAGCTCGGCCAGGCTCATGCCGTCCTTCGACTCGTACGAGATCTCGACATCGCGGCTCACAGGAACACCACATCGACGTCGCCTGAGGCGACCATCGTCCCGAGGTCCTGGAGCCATCGCTCGTTCGTCATCCGAGCGACGACGAACGCCAGGGTGAGCGTGACGTCGAGTCGCTGGTCCGGGGTGAGCTCCTCGAGGATGTCGACGAGCCTCGCCGAGTCGTTCTTGTCGGTCACCGATCCGGCCTGTGTCAGCACCGTCACGAGGTCCCGTGCGAGTGCCCGGGAGACGCCGATGGTGGCGATCACGATCCACCGCCTGACCTCGCCCGAGAATCGGGGCGAGGTGGAGTGAATTTGGGTGTCCCAGGGACCTCGCCCCGACCTCGCCCCACCCCGTAGGGGGGAGGTGGGTGGGGCGAGGTCGTGGTGTGAGTGTGTCCCACGGCCTTGGGGCGAGGTGGGGCGAGGTGGGGCGAGGTGGTGTTATCCACAGGATTTCCACCCATCAGAAGTCCTCGTCGAGCGGGTCGGATCCGAGCATCTGGGCATCCGGATCGAAGGTGTAGAGCCGTGCCGATCGCGCTCCCACGCGGACCGTGATCGGCTCGGCTGGATCCTGTGCGAGACGCTCAGCAGCCTCCCGAATGGTCTGGTTACGGAACGACTTCCCACCGGCCCGCAACTGGTCCTCCAGACGGCCCTGAGCAAGCTCCGTCCCGGCCTGGTCCTCGAGGATCTTCCGCACCGCGGCCATGCACTCCGTCGGCCCGTGCCAATCGCTCCGCTCGGGGTCGTGTGACGGCTCCAGAGTGATCCGCATCGACGTCTCGGTCGACTGGACCATCATGTGGCCGGCCATGGCACCCTGCGGCCCGATGCATCCGTGCCTGTCCTTGGCGATCCGGATGGCGACCGATCCGTCCACGCCCTTCGAGAACGGCTTGGTCACCTCGAGCATGTAGGCCGTGTCGACCTCGCCCTTCTTCGACCCGGATCCACGACCCCAGTGGCCACGGCTGTCCTTGGCCTTCGTGACGTGGTCGAGCACCAGGACGGCGATGCCGGCATCGGCCAGCGCCCGGGCCACCGGCCGCAGGTACTTCAGCGCATCCGCTGCACGGTCCTCGTCGAGGTCCTGCTCGGCCAGAGCGGCCGCCAGACCGTCGATGACCACCAGGGCCGGCTCCGAGGCCAGAGCGGCCCGCCTGATCGCCCCTGAGCCCGCTGCGCCCGGATGGAGGTACGTGACGTGCCGATCGGCCAGTGCGGGGTCCAGGCCGAGCGTGTTGAGCCGCTGAGCGAGCGATCGCCCGGTGCCCTCGTGGTCGATCACGGTCACGTTCTGCCCCGCCGTGACGCACTGGCGCAGCGCCTCGCTGGCCAGCCACGTCTTGCCCGCCGCCGGCTCGGCCCAGATGATGGTGATCGCTCCACGGATCAGCAAGGCCCTGCCGTTCGTGAGGTGGAGCAGCTCGGCGGCGATGTCGCTGCCGGGCGACCGCATGAGGTCCCCGATCGACTCCCGCTCGACGATGGGCACGGGCCCGGACTCGTCGACGGCCGTGAGGTCTTCCAGGGCACGGTTGAACCGCTCACCGTCGCCCAGCTGGGCAGCGTCGGCCATCTCCAGGCTGGCTGCGATCTTGCGGCGCTGGTGGGCCTTGTCCACGACGATCCGGGCGTACTCGTCCGCCACCGAACTGCCGGGCGTGCTGACCTGCAGCTCGACCAGGCGGGCCATGCCGCCGGCGGCATCGAGGTGGCCACGGTTCGTGAGCTCCTCGGCCACGGTGACCACGTCCACCGGTGTGCCGCGAGCATCCAGCGCCTCCACCGCGGCGAAGATGTGGCCCAGGCCGACGTCGTAGAAGTCGCCGGCCCGCACCAACTCCGTGGCTGCGGCGATCGCCTCCCCCGACAGCAGCATCGCTCCAACGAGCGACTCCTCGGCATCCTGGTTCTGCGGTGGCACGAATGCCGCCGTCCGTCGTCCTGCGGGGGCTTCTCTTGGCAACCCACTACGCCCCTCTCGTGCTCGCCAGCTGGTACTGCAGGTCTGCGATGCGACGCCGGGCCGCATCGGGTGATGTCCGTGGTGACTCCTCGGCCTCGAGGCGTTCGATCCGCTCCTCCAGCACCGTGATCTCGCGCTCGGCCGCCTGGCGCCTCAGGCGCGCCAGGTCGAGGTCGTGTCGCGCTCGATCGAGGGTGGTGGTCGGGTGGTGCATGGGTCAGGTCGCCGCCCGTCGATTCGCCACGAATGCCCGCTGTGCTGCCTTGGCGTTCAGCCGCTTCTGCCGGCGGTTCTTGCCGGGCAGCGCACCATGGGTGATGCGTGGACGCTGCGGGTGACCGGTGGCCAGGTCGGCTGGGCGCAGGATGCGACGGCCAGTCCTCACGCTCCCCTCCTCAGCAGCTCGGCCGGTGGCGTCGGAGGTCCCAGGTGGGAGCAGTCGCCCATAGTGCAGCGGTAGCTGATGCCCACGTCGCCGCTGTTCTTGTACCAGCAGGACCAGCAGGGGCATGAGGCGGGGAAGGCGAGATCGGCGGCCTGCCAATCGACGGCGCTGTTGCCGGTCGGGAGCCACTTCAGATTCCACCCCACGGGTGACTGATCGTTCGGCACCCACCACACCGGCCAGTCCGGGTACCCCGCTTTAGCCAGGCACATCCGCATCCTCTCGACCGCCTGGTCAGCGGCGTCGGTGTCGGGGGTCACGACTGGGCCTTGGCGTGCAGGGCGTCCAGGGCGGCGATCAGTTCGTCGTCTGCCTTCATGTATGGCCCCGCTTCGGGTCCATCAGTGTCCGTGATCGGCACCCGGTGGACCTCAGCCCATCGTTCAGCCGCCTCTACCACGGCCACCAGCTCCGGCCAGACGTTGCGGGCGGTGACGATGAACTGTGTGTCGGGCGGCGGTGTATCCACATCTCCGTGGAATGTCTCAGCTACCAGGACCAGGCCGTCATCGTTAGCCTGGATGCGCTGGGGGTAGCCATGCGACCCCATGCCTTCCCAGAACCACGGTCCCTTCGTTGCCGCCTCTCCCAGTGCTCGTAGCTCGTCGGGGGTCACGTCCCCTCCTCCTTGAATCGTTTGCAGGCATCAACCTTTCGCACCAAACCCACGTGGTCCACACGTTCCATCCGGCACCTGGCGCATCGGTCAAGCCACCGTTCTCGTTTGGCGTACTCACGGTCAGCCGCTCGCTGACGCCACTCACTCCATCGACTCACGACCCCTCCTCTCCCGTCAGATGGGTGAGGCGGGCGGCGTCGAAAATGCCGACCCATAGAGGGTGTGAATCGGGCACCACTCGCACTCGTCCGTTGACTGATCCCGTCACCATCCCGTCACCATGAGACTCGGTTCGCACCCGGTCCCCCAGCTTGAATGTCGGGGGTGTCGGGGGGATGATCCCATCGGCCCTCATGGCGGCGATGACGGTGGGGTCGTTGGCGATGATGCTGGCGATGGTGGGGGAGGAAGCGAATGCGGCGGGGAAGCCATCGTGCTCCAGCGCCTCCCGCAGCGCCTCCGCTGTGTTCTCGGTGGGGGTCACGGTGTCGCTACCCATCAGCGACTGCGTCGCCGGTTCGTGGCCTCGCAGGCCGGCGAGATCTTGTAGTGCTTCTTCCACGCCTCGAGGCGGTGGACGGGGTCGGGTGACTCCAGTGGCAGGAGCTGGGAGCACGACGGGCACTTCTGGGTCGGCCCGGTGGCGGGCGGCTGGGGCGCGTCGCCCACCGCCGGCTTCGACGGCGACGGCGACCCGGCACCGGTGGACTTCGGCCTCTTGCCGTGGCCGGCCTTCCGCCACTGGCTGATCGCCCCCGGCGACAGATCATGCCTCCGCTGGACCTCGGAGTCGTTGCCCAGCTCGTCGGCCTCCCGGACGAATTCGGCCCGCTGCTCGTTGGTGAACGAGCGCTTCGGTCTACCCACGACCCGTGCGCCTTCCTGTTTCTTCGCCTTGATCAGGGGAGTCTCCACAGATGAGGGGGGGGTTTCATCGGCCTTCTCGATCGGCGGCGGGCCATTGTGGAGCGGGTCCTCGAGCGAGTCGAACCTCCCTGGCTCCTCGACCACCGGAAGCTGCAGCTCCGGCTGGAACCCCATCACCACCAGGTGTCGATCGAGGACCTCGAGGCTTCGGAGGCCGGCGATCGCTGCGTCGAGTTGCTCGACGCAGATCCGCTTCTGCTCCTCGAGCTCGGCGTGCTTGGCTCTCAGGTCGACGTCCATCAGCCCACCTCCCCAGGGATCCCGATCTCCTTGACGATCCCGTAGGCCACTTCGCCGCCGTCGAGCTGACCGCAGGTGACCGTGTTGTCGGCCGTCTCCTTCCATGTGGCCGTGCCGGCGAACAGGCGCAAGCGGAACGAGAGCACCTTCTTGCAGGTGACAGTCAGGCCGCTGAGGATGCCGTCGCCGGCCTCGATGCCCCAGCCGGCCTCGATGCCCCAGCCGGCCTTGATGCCCCAGCCGGCCTCGATGCCCCAGCCGGCCTCGATGCCGTCGCCGGCCTCGATGCCCCAGCCGGCCTTGATGCCGTCGCCGGCCTTGATGCCGTCGCCGGCCTTGATGCCCTCGCCGGCCTTGATGCCCGAGCCGGCCTCGATGCCCCAGCCGGCCTTGATGCCGTCGCCGGCCTTGATGCCGTCGCCGGCCTTGATGCCGTCGCCGGCCTCGATGCCCTCGCCGGCCTCGATGCCCGAGCCGGCCTTGATGCCGTCGCCGGCCTCGATGCCCTCGCCGGCCTCGATGCCCGAGCCGGCCTTGATGCCCTCGCCGGCCTCGATGCCCCAGCCGGCCTCGATGCCCCAGCCGGCCTCGATGCCCCAGCCGGCCTCGATGCCCGAGCCGGCCTTGATGCCCCAGCCGGCCTCGATGCCGTCGCCGGCCTCGATGCCCTCGCCGGCCTCGATGCCGTCGCCGGCCTTGATGCCGTCGCCGGCCTTGATGCCCTCGCCGGCCTTGATGCCGTCGCCGGCCTCGATGCCCTCGCCGGCCTCGATGCCCGAGCCGGCCTTGATGCCCTCGCCGGCCTCGATGCCCGAGCCGGCCTTGATGGTCAGGTCGAACCGCACGCGGACGGACTTGGCGAACCGCACCCATCCGAGGCCGCCGGCGATCTCAACACTGCCGTCGAACTCAGCGTTGAGGTCGACCTTGCCGGTGTAGTCCTTGTACCCGTCCTTGGCGGGGGTGAAATCGTCTGCAGTGAGCTTGAGAGTTTCCATGGTCAGGGTGCCACCGCCCGGCTGATCCCATGGAACTCGTCCAGGTGCTCGGCCGCCCGCTCGTCCGCCGGGGGCTTGGTCGTGTTGAACCCTTCGAGCTTCCCGCAGACGGTGCAGGTCCGGATCCACCGCTTACCGGTGAGCTTCACCTCGACGTGGGGGATGACCGGGGCGTCGTCGTCCGTGGACTCGGCGTCGTCGGCGTCGGGCACGGCGGTGATGGTGGGCGGCTCCTCGTAGTCGAGGCCGACCCGGCGGCGTTCGATCCACGACGGCTCGTAGCCGAGCGAGATGAGCACACCGAGGTAGCCCTGCGCTTCGTCGGTCTGTGCGGCTTCGACTTCGAACTCACCCCACGACTCGACCTCGAAGTGCGCCTCGTAGCCGTCGGACAGGGTCAGGACGAGGAGACCGAGCCGCTCCGCGTCGGTGGCCACCGAGTCGATCAGGGCCCGCCGGGTGATGTCCCGCCTGTAGTCGTACCCCGTGGCCTTGGACAGGTCCACCTTGATGCCGCTCGCCATGTCGACGATGGCGTCGAGTCGCATGTCCACGTAGTCGAGGCCGAGCAGCAGCTGCAGGATGGCGGCGATGGCCGGGCCCGTCTTCGGCCGGAGCTCCCGCAGGAACGTCATGCGACGCTCGTTGGCCTCAGCCAGCAGGCTGTTCAGCCGGTCGAGCTCTTCCTGGTGCTTCGCCACCTCGGCGCGGTCGGCGGCGGTCACCTGGTGACCACCGATCGGTGAGGGCTTCGACCTCGGCTGCGGGTGGTTCGAGGGCTTCGTGCAGACCTCGATGAGCAGCCCGTTGTTGTTGACGGCGACCGCCCGGCACTCGGCCTTCTTGTGGGCGCCTCCCTTGAGCCAGTACAGCGAGCCAGTGCGCACGGGCCCGACCGGCAACTTCGGCTTGCCCGTGGAGTAGCCAATCGCCTCCAGCGCCTCCAGCTCCACCACCGGCACGCCAGCTGCCTTCAGCTTGGCCAGCTCCTCGGAGGCCTTCCGGCGCTCGGCCAGGTCCCGCTGTTCCCGCTCGATGCGCCACGAGTCGTACCCGGAGTCGGCCACCCGCTTCTGGGCATCCTTCGGCAGATCGGCCAGGATGACGGCCTGGGCCTGGGTGATCGTCCCGTCGGCCACCCGCTTCTGGGCCTCCTTCGGCAGCTTCAGCAGGGCCAGGTGCTTGCTCACGTTGGCCTGGCTCACGCCCACCAGGGCGGCGATCTGGGCCTGCGTGTTGCCCCGGTCGGCCAGGGCCTTGTACCCGGCGGCCTTGTCCAGCGCGGTCAGGTCCTCCCGGTGGAGGTTCTCGACCAGCATGACGGCCTCGTGCGCCTCATCGGTCATGGTCTCGACGGTGACGGACAGCTCGGCAAGGCCGGCCAGCTCGGCGGCGGCCCGACGGCGGTGGCCATGGGTGATGACCAGGCGGCCATCCTCCATCTCGCGAACGCCGATCATCTGGACGATGCCCTGAGCGGTGATCGAGGCGACCAGCTCCGTCAGGTCACCGAGGTCGGAACGGGGGTTGTTGGTGGCCGGGTGCACGTCGCCGATGGGGACAGTGCGGACCTCCGGCGGCGCCTCGGGTGCTTCGGTGGGATCCATGCTGGGTGTGCTCCTTCGGGTTCGATGTGGGTGTGGTCAGAACTTGGGTGCGACGGAGTAGCCGTGCAGCGTTCCGTCGTGGGCGACCTGCGGGACGAGGGCCAGCTCGCCCTTGGCGATCTCGGTCATGGTCTCGTTGACCTGGCCGGCCTCACGGGCCTGCAGCTCCTTGCTCGACGACGTGCGTCCATTCGTGACGAATAGGACGATGGCGTCGAAGCCGAGGTCGTCGATGTCCATGGACTGTGCCCGCATGTGCAGGTCCCGGCACCAGCCCGGGACGTCCCCGGTCGGTGCGGTCGTGGGCGCGGCGACCTTCTTCGCCGGGGCCTTCCTGGCGGCGGCCTTGGCCGGGGCGGGTGCGGGCGTGGCGCCGGCCTCGATCGCCCGGGGTGCGTCTGCGGCAGCCTCGGCGGCTGTGCGCCGTGCCCGGCCGGTCGGCGGTGGCGTCGGTGCCGATCCGGCCCGCTTCGTGCGGGGCTCGGGCTCCTCGACGGCCTGGAGCTGCGTGGGCAGGTCCGGGACGGCGGCCAGTGCGGGCACAGGGGTGACCGGGCCGGTCGGGGCCGACATCGGGAGCGCTGCCGCTGCCGCACCGACCTGCTGGGTGGTGCCGGCGATCGCTGCGGCGGTGCCGGTGGCCAGCGCGGCCATGTCCACCTGGAAGTCGAGCACCGGGACGGTGAAGTTGTTCGGTGGCTTGTCCGGGCGCTTCACCGTGCGGGCCTCGACCCGAAGCATCCCGGGAAGCACGGCCCGGCCGACGGTGGCCGTGAGCATGGCGGCCACCTCCATGGCCCCGCCCAGCTCCACGGCGGCGTAGTAGCCGGACGTGTCGATCCGCCAGAGGCCGGTGCCCGGGTAGGCGGCCAGCATGAGGCTGAGGCGCGTATGCGGCTTGCACTCGCGGTCGTCGGGGTCGCAGATGCACGGCCCCTGGGAGATCGACTCGTGCTCGCCATCGCACCGGCGGTTGCACCCGCCACCGCTCCACAGCTCGTAGTGCTGGCTGAACGACATCTGCTCGGGCGGGACGACGACCGGGATCTCGGACGCCTCCGTGACGACCTCCCACTGATCACCGCCGGGGGCGTTCTCCCACGCCTTCACCGTGCCGCCGTAGGTGCGAGCCACCGCCTCGATGCTCCGTTGGTTGCGGCTGGTGAACCGGAATGTGGTCAGCTTGACCGGGCGACGGCCACGGCCGGACGGCACGGTGTCGCCGATCCGGATCCGACCGGCCTCGTGCAGGCGGCGCTGCAGGTTGATGATGGTCACCGCTCAGCCTCGGAATCTGCGGCTTTGGTCATGCGGTTCCTTTCGTCAGGGGTGCGCCGATGACGTCCTTCGCCATCTCGGTCCACCGGGTCAGCTCGATGCAGTCGAGGAAGTGCTCGAAGACGGCCTCGTCGCAGCGGACGGGGAACGCCCGGCAATGGGTCGGGGTGATGTGGATCACCAGGCCGCCCTGGACCTCGGGGACGGCCACGGCCATCTCCCGTTCGTCGGGCCCGAGCAGGTACGTCCGCCGGGAGTACTTCTCGAACTTCCGGGGGCGCCAGGTGGCGGCGAACTCGGCGTGCCGGTAGGCCGCGAGCTGCAGCCCGACCTCGGGGTACGGCCCGGTCTCGTTCCCCCGGGCGTCGTGGGTCTTGGCCGTGGTCTTGTAGTCGACGATCAGTGGCATCCCGTCGATCGACAGGAAGGCGTCGCAGGTGCCGGCATAGAGGAAGCGGGGGCTGTAGACCGTCAGCTCGGCCGCCTGGTAGACGGGCTGGAACTCCTGGGCCCACTCGTCGAACCGATCGAGGAAGGGCAGCACCTCGTCGTCCACCTCGGGACGCTGGCCAGTCAGGGCGTACTCCTCGCAGGCGGCGTGCACGGCCGTGCCCAACTCCGTGGCCGACCGCTTCCCACGCTGGCGGCGAACCGTGCGCCGACCAGTTGGCGCTTCACCTCGTCGGGCCCGTCCTCCTCGATGCGCTGCTGCAGCGTCTTGGCCATTCGGATGGCAGCGTCCGCCGTCATGCCGGCGGCCCATGGCACCAGGGCCGGCTTGTCGAGGACCCCGATCACCGTGGTGACCGACAGGTACGCCTCGTCGTCCGGCTGGGGCTTGGTGACGTCGACCGGGGCGAGCACCTCGGGCGTGTCGGTCGTGGCCGATGGTGCGGCGGCGCGGGCCATCATGCGGCAGAGCTCCTCGAGGTCGTGTCGTCGTGGACGATGCGGACGTGGCTGATGGTGGGCGCCGGGCCCGTGCGGTCGATCGGCTGAACGTTGGCCCGGGCCACGTTGACGACCAGGACGGCGAACAGGGCGACGACGGCGAGCACGCCCACCACGGGCCGGGGCCAGGCGGCGACGGCGACCATGGTGGCCATGATGGCCAGGCAGCTGAACGTGGCCTCGCCCGTGTCCGCCCGCTTCTCGGCGAGCTCCCGGCGCCACCGGTCCCAGCGGGCCACCTGCTTGTCCATGACCGTGGCGTGCAGGGCGCACCACGGCGTGCCGTCGACCACCCGGACGGTGGGCTTGCGGCACTGGGTCGGCCGGCGGCGATTCGTGAGGAATGCCGGGCAGAGGACGGGGGTGTGGGTCGGGTCATTCAGGTAGGCAAGCATGGTGTTCCTTTCGGTTGCGGACAGGTCAGTCACGACAGCTCCCGCTCGGCCTGCTCGGCGTTGCAGATGTCACACCGGCACCCGGCGTCGTAGCTGGACTGCGTGCCGTGGCCGTCCATGACCTGCGCCCGCTTCTTGGCCTCCCGGTACGCCCGGTTCCACTCGGCCACCTTGTCCCGGTTGGCCTCGTAGTACGCCCGATGCCGCTCGGCCCGGTGCTCGTCACACGTCACGGGCGGGCGACCTCGGGTGGTTGGGCGGGCCAGGGGGACGCCGCAGACGATGCACGTTCGGTCACTCACCATGCGGCGCAACCGTTGGGTGTCGGTGAAGGGGTGGGGTCAGTCACGGTCGTCTCCTCATCCTCGGACAGCTCGCATCGGAAGCACCCGGGCACCTTGGTCCGGTGGTCGTGGTCAGTCACGGTCGTCTCATCGGGTCCGTCGTGGGCAGTTCACGGTCGTCAGTCACCATGCGGCGCATCCGTGTTGGTGGTGAACCTCATCTTCTGCCCGCACGAGCGGGAACAGCACACGACATGTCGAGCTATTGGTTTGAAGATTGCCCCGCATGTCGGGCACACCTTCGTGGGGATCGGATTCGCCGGACGGACGCCACGCTCCCGATTCCACTGCATCGACCGACTGCGCAGACATGTTCGACACGACCGGTTGCCGTTCGGCCGGATGTAGGTGTTCTCCGGGGTGAACTCATGGCCATGAATGCAATGCGTGGCCATGGCGAGCTTGGCCGACGGGGCCGTGCCGCGCAGGATGTTCTCCTGGTGAGTCACTGGTTCCAGGTGATCGGGATTGACGCAAGCGGGAACCCTGCACAGGTGGTCGATCACCAGCCCATCTGGAATCTGGCGGATGAAGTGCTCATACGACCACCGGTGGGCGAAAGCGAACCGACCAGATGCGTGGAACTTCCCGTACCCGGACCTGTTCAGGCTGGCAGTCCACAGCCAGCAAGTCTCGGTTTTCTGGACCTTCGCCCAGAACCGTTCCTCGTCGTTGCCGTGGACCAGTAGAACGGGCATTGCTCCACTACGTCGGTCCCTGTCGTAATGATGCTTGCATCGCCCGCGGGCATACACTCGCCGGGCGCACCCATCATGCAAGCAGGTAACGTCTGCCATGTTCGACACCTCCTGAGGGTGTTGAGCCGGGTCCGGGGGCGTTGGCGCGCCGCCCGGACCACTTATTTCCTGCATGGATACTACCATGATCCGTTGCATCTTCCCTGGTCCGGGGGCGTTTCTTGGATCTTTTCCGCGATGTTGACCTGCTCCTGGGGGGTAGCTTCCCCGGCGTTCGGCGCATACTGCTGACCGCCGTAGGCATCCCATGTCGTGTTGAGCATTCCGAGTCCTCCGCTGTATACGGGACCCTCCATTGCCCAGTCCGACCCGGTTTCACACTGAGCGGTCATCGCCCACGCCGACACCGTGTCGTACTCACCCGTCGAGCCTGTCGTCGGAGCGGTGGGAGTGGTCACCGTGGTCGTCGGCGGCGGTGAAGATATCGGTGAAGGCGGCGGTGAAGGCGGCGGTGAGGGCGGCACGGTTGCAGCAGATTC
>Ga0302267_10006104_pt1 | contig 12344 bp, 14 predicted proteins | sample III_Bog_E1_3_FD_194555 | JGI IMG/M metagenome (GOLD analysis project Ga0302267, IMG submission 194555) | Peat permafrost microbial communities from Stordalen Mire near Abisko, Sweden - III_Bog_E1_3 | ecosystem: Environmental > Terrestrial > Soil > Wetlands > Peat | place: Sweden: Abisko... | reverse complement strand
TGGGCATTCCAGTCGCGGCAGGGGTGCTGTACCCACACTTTGGGTTATTGCTCAGCCCGATCATCGCTGGAGCCGCCATGAGCCTAAGTTCGGTATCGGTCATTGGCAACGCTTTGCGGTTGCGAATGGTGAAGTTATGAATTCAGGGGCGCGCCGCGACAGGGTCCAGAGGCAACGATGACCCTTCCGCCCCGGGTCAGGCCCCCTGCCCAGCAAGGTGGATCACTGTATGGTGGGCTGAAATGCTTCCAAACGTGATCCCGGCATCCGCCTCGTTCATCCGAACCCGGGCCGCGAATCTGTGGGGCCAGCTGAAACGTTATGGTGAGCGCCACCGCCTGCCCGTGACCGAAGGCAATGACGTCCGGCTCCTTCCTTCCGGGACGGAGATCCTATGCTGCCTCCGGAACTTGATTGGAACTGCCCAAAGGACGGTCCATTTCGAAATCTACGAATGGGCAAACGATACGACTGGGCGAGAGCTGATGATCAGCCTGCTGGATGCCCAGACCCGAGGGGTCAAAGTTCGCGGTGTCGTCGACCATTTGGGAAGCTGGGACGCCATCAGGATGATCAAGGCCTCCGGCCTTGATGTCCGCTTCTTCCACCCCATCGGCTGGCGCTTGCCCTGGCGCCTATGGCGGCGCCGCAATCACCGGAAGCTGCTGATCGCGGATTCGACCAGAGCCATGGTGGGCAGCGCCAACTGGAGCAATGAATACAACGATGAGATTCCGCCGAAATACTATCGGGATCTGGGGATCGAACTGCAGGGACCCGCGATCGGGCAACTGGAGGCCGACTTCCAGAAGTCCTGGAGGCTTACGGGTGGAACGATGCCCGGAACCGCGTCCGTTCCGCAAACGCACGCAGCAGGTCCAGATTGGCTTAGGGATGTTCCAATCCAGATCGCGTCGAGCCTGTGTGGCGGAAGGTGGGCCATTCGCCGCCACTTCCTGCTGATACTCAGGCAAGTGCAACAGCGGGCGGTGTTCGCCAATGCCTACTTCATTCCTGACCCCCGGTTCCTGCGGGTGCTCTTGCGGACGGCGGAGCGAGGTGTGGCGGTGGGCCTGATCGCGCCAGGAAACACCGATCACCCCTTCGCCCAAGCTGCCAGCCGAGCGACCTTCGGACGACTCCTCCTCTTCCGGAAGGGGGCCAAGGGACCCGGGCCGGAATCGCTCAAATTGAAATGCTTTGCAATCAGAACGATTTGAATCCTGGGGGCCCTGGGTGCTGGCGACTCGGCCCAGGTTGGAACCCGCCCTCCTGCCGGGACGGTTTGACGATCACCCAGATCCACCTTTCTGGCGGGTGGGCCTGGCCATCGCTATCTTGGGCGCTTTCGTAACCGTGGCGATTTATTGGATTCATTGACCCGGTACAAAACCTGCTTAAAGGGCCCTAGCCAAGTTGGTCCTGCACCCCTCGGCCCAGGAAAGAAAATCATGATCCTACGCGATTCCAGGATGGACCCGATGCCGCGGTACCCCCTGCGCTTCGAGCCTATGTTTCAGTACCGCCCCTGGGGCGGCCGACGTCTGGCCGACCAGCTCGCCAGTTTCAGGCCGAAGCCGGGCGACGGCATCTTCATTCCCGCCGGGACCGTGCACTCGCTAGGCGATCTGGTGGTGTTCGAAGTGCAGGAGAACAGTGACGTGACCTTCCGTGTCCTGCCTGCCGCCTTGGGGGTGTGTTCATGTTCCAGCGTCGAGACGATCACGTTGCTGGAGCTTTCCCTTCTGGAAGGCCTTTGACCCATGAAAAAGCTCATCGTATTTGACCTTGATGGCACGATCGCTGAAAGCAAGTCGCCGCTCGATGCCGAGATGGCCAACCTGCTCAGTAGGCTTCTGGCAGTCGTGAAGGTCGCCATTATTTCCGGCGGCAACTGGCCCCAATTCCAAAGGCAGGTGCTCAGCCATCTGGGCCAGGATCCCCACCTGAAGCAGCTTTCCATCCTTCCCACCTGCGGCACCAAGTTCTACCGGTATGAATCGGGTTGGGAACTGCTCTATTCCGAAGATTTCACGGTAGAGGAAAAAGAGAAGATCATTCGCTCGTTGAAGCAGACCATCGCCAAGTCCGGTTTCGAGACCCAAAAAATCTGGGGCCAGCAGATCGAAGATCGCGGCAGCCAGATCACTTTTTCCGCCCTGGGCCAGGAGGCGCCCATCGAACCAAAGGAAAAATGGGACCCGGACTTCTCCAAGCGCAAGCAGATGAAGGATTTCCTGGACACGCTGATCCCCGAGTTCTCGGTGCGGCTGGGCGGCACGACCTCTATTGACGTTACCAAGCCCGGCATCGACAAGGCCTATGGGATCAGGAAGCTCCGGGACACGCTCGGCATCGCCATCCAGGACATGGTCTATGTGGGGGATGCCCTGTTCCCGGGCGGCAACGATTATCCCGCCAAGGAAGCGGGCGCCCTGTCCATCCAGGTCAGGGACCCGGAAGAATCGAAGCGGGTGATCGAAGCGATCACCGCCTGTCTGGAGGGTGCTCCGGCTCCCAGCCCGGCCGAAGGGAAGCCGCGATGAGCCTGTTCCAGTTGCACCGCCTCGGGCAGATCATGGAAGCGCAGCCAGGCAATCCCCAGGAGGCCGAGGGGGTCACCAATCCGGGCGCCGTCCGCGGGCCTGACGGTGAACTGTATCTGTTTCCCCGGCTGGTCGCGAAGGGCAATTATTCGCGGATCGGGATCGCCAGGGTCCGGTTCAATTCGGACGGCAATCCTTCCGGGGTCGAGCGACTGGGCCTTGCCCTCGAACCCGAAGCTTCGTACGAATTGCAACCCGGCGGAGGCGGCGGCTGCGAAGATCCACGCGTCACCTATGTGGAACCCCTCAAACACTATGTGATGACCTATACCGCGTTTTCCCAGGACGGCGCGCGGATCGCCCTGGCGGTATCGGAGGATCTCTTCCATTGGCGCCGCCTGGGGCTTGCCACCTTCCTGCCCTTTGACGGCATTCCGCTTGACGGCATTGAAGACAAGGACGCCAGCGTGTTTCCAGTCGCTGTTCCAAGTCCATCCGGGGAGCCGTCCCTGGCGCTCCTGCACCGGCCGCTTTTCCCGGGAACTCGCCCGGAGGAGAAGGCCGGCGACTGGTCGACTGGGGCCATCGATCTGCACCGGGAAAGCATATGGATTTCATACCGGTCCATGGCCGTTCCGGGCCGGGAACCCTTTCCACTGTGCCATTTTACCTCGCATCACCGCCTGGCCGCTCCCATTGCGCCCTGGGAACGGCTCAAGGTCGGTGCCGGGACGCCACCGATCCTGACCCGGCATGGCTGGCTGGTCCTGTATCACGGCGTGAGTGAGATCGCCGACCCGGACCGGGACGGCCATCCGCTCTGCTACTCGGCCGGGGTGATGGTGCTTTCGGACGAGGAACCGTCCTTTGTCCGCTACCGGTCACCTGAACCGGTGCTGAAGCCGGAACTGCACCAGGAACTCAGGGGGGTCAAGGCCAACGTCGTATTCCCCACTGGAATCGACCGGCGCGACGATCTTGGCCAACCGGATCGTTTTGATGTCTATTACGGGATGGCAGACAACCGGATCGGGGTGGCGCGCCTGGACCTGCCGGAACACCTGCCCGCAATGAATGATGCCGAAATTCTGGCCCGGGGCCGGGCCAGCGAGGCGAGACCATGAAAGCCGGAACACCCCCAAAAAACCTCGGGGTGGTCGCCTCCATCCGGGGCAGCGTCGTGGCGATCAGGTTCGACCGGCAGCTGCCGCCAATCTACTCGCTGCTCCGCGCTGGCGAGGACGGCCGGATCGTCATCGAAGTCCTGGCCCAGAGCGATGCCCGGCACGTGCGCGGAATCGCCCTGACGCCCACCCAGGGCCTCGCCCGCGGCATGGCCGTGGAAGACACAGGGGGGCCACTGCTGGCACCCGTCGGCATGGCGGTGCTTTCACGCATGTTTGACGTGTTCGGCAACCCCATCGACCGCCAGGGGCCCCTCAAAGACATCCAATGGCGCTCGGTGCACCGGGCGCCACCGCCCCTGGTGCAGCGCTCCACGCAATCGGAGGTCTTCGAGACCGGCATCAAGGTCATCGACGTGCTGGTGCCGCTGGAGCGGGGTGGCAAGGCCGGCCTGTTCGGTGGCGCCGGGGTGGGCAAGACCGTGCTGCTCACCGAAATGATCCACAATATGATCGGGCACCACGAGGGCGTCAGCATTTTCTGCGGCATCGGCGAACGCTGCCGGGAGGGTGAAGAACTCTACCGCGACATGAAAGAGGCCGGTGTCCTGCCCAACATGGTAATGCTCTTCGGGCAAATGAACGAGCCGCCGGGCAGTCGATTCCGGGTGGGCCATGCGGCGCTGACCATGGCGGAGTATTTCCGGGATGACCAGCACCGCGATGTGCTGCTGCTCATCGACAACATCTTCCGTTTCATCCAGGCCGGCATGGAGGTGTCTGGGCTGATGGGGCAGATGCCGTCGCGGCTGGGCTATCAACCCACCATGGGCACCGAACTGTCAGGACTGGAGGAGCGCATCGCCAACACCCTGACCGGAGCCATCACCTCCATCCAGGCGGTGTACGTGCCGGCGGACGATTTCACCGACCCAGCGGCGGTGCACACCTTCTCGCATCTCTCCGCCTCCATCGTGCTTTCCCGCAAGCGGGCCAGTGAAGGCCTGTTCCCGGCCATCGACCCGCTCCAGTCCAGTTCCAAGATGGCCACGCCGGGCATCGTCGGTCAGCGGCACTATTCCCTGGCCCAGGAAATCCGGCGGACCCTCGCCCAGTACGGAGAGCTGAAGGACATCATCGCCATGCTCGGCCTGGAGCAGCTTTCGCCCGGGGACCGGCAGGTGGTTGCCCGCGCCCGCCGGCTGGAGCGGTTCCTCACCCAGCCGTTTTTCACCACCGAACAGTTCACCGGACTCAAAGGCAAGCAGGTCAGCCTCAAGGATGCGCTGGACGGTTGTGAACGAATCCTGCGGGATGAATTCAAGGACTACCCGGAAAGCGCGCTCTACATGATCGGGTCGATCGATGAAGTGAAGGGAAAACCCAAACCGGCCGAAACCCCTGTTCCGCCCAAAAAAGCCAAGGTCTGACATGCCACCCGTCCTCATGAGCCTGAAAATCCTCCTGCCATTCCAGGTCTTTGCCGAGAAGACCGGCGTCTCCAGCATCGTTGCCGAGACCTCCGAGGGTTCGTTCGGGCTCCTGCCGCATCGGCTCGATTGTGTGGCGGCGCTGGTGCCGGGCATTCTGACCTATCGGACCGTCGCGGACGGAGAAGTCCTGGTTGCCGTGGCTGAAGGCGTCCTGGTCAAGACCGGCCTGGAAGTGCTGGTTTCCGTGCGGCGGGCCATGGTTGGAACCGACCTTGGCCAACTGCGTGCCGAGCTGGAACAGGAATTCCTGACTCTGGATGAGCAGGAGCGAACGGTCCGCTCGGTGATGGAAAAAATGGAAGCGGGACTGCTCCTGCGCTTCGCATCGGTGCGGAATGAATAGCGGACCGGAGCGGACCGCAAAGACCGGTCCGACCTTCGCAGCCATGATCGGCGCGAAAGCCGCGCGCAAGGGGAGGATCCGGCGCCACCCGCCTGCGGGGGTCTGGTTCGGCCTGGGCATGATGGGATTGATCGGCTGGTCGGTCACCGTTCCGACCTTGGTGGGAGCTGCACTGGGCATCTGGCTGGACCAGCACCATCCGGGCAGGCATGCCTGGACCCTCGCGCTCCTGGTGGCTGGACTATCGATCGGCTGCATGAACGCCTGGCATTGGGTGGCCAAGGAAGACAAGGCCATGGGAGACGAACAGGAGGATGGAGATGACTGATTGGGTGGTTCGCGCCCTCGCCCTGGTTGCTGGGTTGGTGCTTGGCGCCATGTTCTTCGGCGGCCTTTGGTGGACGGTGCGCAAGGCGGTTGCCAGCAGGAATCCGGCGCTTTGGTTTTCCGGCAGCCTATTGGTGCGATTGGCTCTGGCCATGGCCGGCTTCTACGCAGTGGGCAACCACCACTGGGACCGTCTGCTGATGTGCCTGCTCGGGTTTATGGCAGCGCGCCTGATTGTGATCGGGTTGACCGGGCCGGCTGGATCAGCCACGAAGGGCTCAACCCAGGGGGCCAGCCATGCGCCTTAGCCCCGACCAACTGATCTTCTGGCACCACGGCCTGGTCAAGCTCAATGGCACCATCGTGTTCACCTGGGGACTCATGGCGGTGCTGGCGGTGGGATCCAAGCTCATCACCCGCAACATGGGCACCGGCCTGAAACGCTCCCCCTGGCAGAACCTTCTGGAAATGGTCGTCACCGGCATCGAGCAGCAGATCGAGGAGGTCGGGCTGCCCCACCCGGAAAAGTACCTGGGATTCCTGGGCACGCTGTTCCTGTTCGTCGCCCTGGCCGCTCTCTGCACGGTCATCCCAGGTTATGACCCGCCGACGGCCTCGCTTTCCACCACCGCGGCCCTGGCCCTGTGCGTCTTCGGAGCCGTGCCGATGTTCGGCATCAAGGAGCAGGGCCTGGGGGGCTACCTCAAGTCCTATGTGCAACCGACCGTCATCATGTTGCCGTTCAACATCATCAGCGAGCTCTCGCGCACCCTGGCCCTGGCGGTGCGGCTGTTCGGCAACATGATGAGCGGGGCCATGATCATCGCCATCCTGCTCACCATCACGCCCTTCCTGTTTCCGATCATCATGACCGCGCTCGGTCTGCTCACCGGCATGGTGCAGGCCTACATTTTCAGCATCCTGGCGGCGGTCTACATCGCGGCCGCCACTCGCAAATCCAAGCCCAAGCCCCAGCCGGAACCGGCGTCCACGCCTTGAAACCCGGCCCCATACAAGCAAAGGAACCACCATGGACAACATGACCCTGATCGCAATGGCCTCGATCGTCACCGCCGGCATCACCACCGGGATCGGCTGCATGGCCCCGGCCCTGGGGGAAGGGCGCTCGGTGGCGACCGCGCTGACCGCCCTGGCGCAACAACCGGACGCTTCCGCGACGATCACCCGGACCCTGTTCGTGGGGCTCGCCATGATCGAGTCCACGGCCATCTATTGTTTCGTGGTCTCGATGATTCTCATTTTCGCCAATCCCTTCTGGAATCAGGTCATCAAAGCCGCAGGAAAGTGAACCATGTTGATCGACTGGTTCACCATCGCTGCGCAAGCGCTCAACTTCCTGATCCTGATCTGGTTGATGAAGCGCTACCTGTACCAGCCCATCCTCCACGCCATTGATTCGCGGGAGAAGCTGATCGCCGGCGAACTGGCAGATGCAGATACGAAAAAGGCCGAAGCCCAGAAGGAGCGCGAGGGGTTCGAGCACAAGAACCAGCTTTTCGACCGGCATCACGCCGCCCTGATGAGCAAGGCGACGGACGAGGCCAAGGCTGAAGGTCAACGGATCCTGGATGAAGCGCGGAAGGCGGCCGATGCCTTGTCTGCCAAGCGAGCCGAAACCCTGATCCAGGAGGCGCATACCCTCGACAAGATGCTGATCGGCCGGGTCCAGCAGGAGGTTTTTGCCATCGCGCGCAAGGCGCTCACGGACCTCGCCGGGGCCAGCTTGGAAGAGCGCATGGGCACGGTGTTCATCACCCGCCTGGGCGCCCTGGACGCCAAGGCCAAGGCGGCACTCGCCGGGGCCCTCCAGGCCGCCGCGGAGCCCGCGCTGGTTCGCAGCGCCTTCGAGCTTCCGGCGGCACAGCGCGCAGCGATCCAGAAGGCGCTTGCCGGACTATCCGATGGCAGGATCCAGGTCCAGTTCGAAACGTCGCCTGACTTGATCAGCGGCATTGAACTCACCACGAACGGCCAAAAGCTCTCCTGGAGCATCGCGGAGTACCTGACCTCACTCAGCAGGGGGGTCGACGACCTCCTGGAACAGCAGGACCAGCCGGAAGCCCAACCGAAGCCAAAGACCCAGAAAAAGCCCAAGGCGACCCGAACAACCACGACCAAAGCCAGCCTCAAGAGAAGGCCAAAAGCCAAACCTAAAGTCACTGAATCCGCGGCAAAAGCCCGATGACTAGGAAAATCGAGAGCATTCAAAACGTTATTGACCGCGCCATGAACCAGATCGCCGAGGTGCGGAAAACCTGCATCCCGGACCTGGCGGCCAGGGAAGTGGGCACGATCACCAGCGTCGGCACGGGCATCGCGATGGTTTCCGGGCTCCCCAATGTGGGCTTTGAAGAACTGGTCAGGTTCCCAGGTGATCTGCTCGGGATCGCCTTCAACGTGGACGAAGACCAGATTGGCGTGGTGCTGCTCGGCGAGTACTTCCATCTGCACGCAGGGGATGAAGTCGTGCGCACCGGCCGGGTCATGGATGTGGCCGTCGGCGGCGGCTTGTTGGGCCGCGTGATCGATCCGCTCGGTCGGCCTCTTGATGGAAAAGGGCCGGTGGCCACCCGCGAACGACTGCCCATCGAGCGCCCGGCCGCGCCGATCATGGATCGCGCGCCCGTGACCGTGCCGCTCCAGACCGGACTCAAAGTCGTCGATGCGCTCATTCCCATCGGACGCGGCCAGCGCGAACTGATTCTGGGTGACCGTCAGACCGGCAAGACCGCCATCGCCCTCGACACCATCCTCAACCAGGGCGCCCAGAATGTCGTCTGCATCTACTGCGCCATCGGACAGCGCGCCTCCGCGGTGGCGAAGACCGTGGCCAGCCTGCGGGAGAAGGGAGCGATGGAGCATACCGTCGTGGTGGTGACCGAGGGCAACGACCCGCCCGGCCTCGCCTACATCGCCCCCTACGCCGCGACCAGCATCGCCGAGCATTTCATGGAGGCTGGCCGCGATGTGCTGATCGTCTATGACGACCTCACCCAGCATGCCCGCTCCTATCGGGAACTCTCCCTCCTGCTGCACCGGCCGCCCGGCCGTGAAGCCTTCCCTGGCGATATCTTCTACATCCATTCGCGCCTGCTGGAACGGGCGACGCATCTGGGCAAGGAGCGCGGGGGCGGATCGCTCACCGCCCTGCCCATCATCGAAACCGAAGCGCAGGATATATCCGCCTACATTCCCACCAACCTGATCTCCATCACCGATGGCCAGATCTACCTTTCTCCATCGCTATTTGAACTGGGGGTGCTGCCCGCGGTCGATGTGGGGAAATCGGTGTCCCGGGTGGGCGGCAAGGCGCAACGGGCTGCCTACCGTGCCGTGGCGGGTGATCTCAAACTCGCCTATGCGCAGTTCGAGGAACTGGAAACCTTTGCCCGGTTCGGCGCCCGCCTGGATGACGACACCCGCAAGATCATCGAGCATGGGCGGCGGATCCGCGCTTGTCTGAAGCAGCCTGAGTTCGCCCCGGTGCCCATTCCGGCACAGATCGCTGTCCTGCTCGCCTTGACGGCGGAACTGTTCGACCCGGTGCCCCTTGACCAGATGGCGGAAGCCGAGTCCGCCGTGCGTGCCGCGGCGGCGCAGATCCCGCCGGAGGTGTGCCTGCGCTTCGAATCCACTGAAAAGCTCACCGACGAGGATCGGGCGGCGATCATCCAGATCGCTCGCCAGGCGCTCGCGCCTTTCCAACCCAAGCCGGAGGAGAAGCACGACCCCAAGGCCGATCCCGATCCCGATCCGGAAACCGACCCAAAGGGCAATCCCACGCCGAGCCCACAAGCCAGGAAAATCCGGACCGGAGCCAAGCCCAAGGCAGCAACCAAGGATGCGCCATGAGCAACACCACCGCCGCTCTGAGCCGGAAGATCACCAGCGCGGGGGACCTTCAATCCGTCGTCCGCACCATGAAAGCCTTGGCCGCCTCGAGCATTGGGCAATACCAGGAATCGGTGCAGGCACTTGCGGACTACTACCACACCGTGGAACTGGGGCTGGGTGCCATTTTTCGGCAAAGCGAACCGACCAGCCCCAGAGTCGCAAGGAAAGGGCCTGGCGAAACGGGAGCGACCTGCGCGATCGTGTTCGGCTCCGACCAGGGCCTGGTGGGCCAGTTCAATGAAGTGGTGGCCGATTTCGCGCTCAAGACCCTTGGCGATCTGCCGGGAAAACCGCAGGTATGGGCTGTCGGTGAGCGGGTGCAGTCGCGTCTGGCGGACACCGGTCTGGCGCTGGCGGGGACTTTTTCCGTGCCCAATTCGGTCAAGGCCATCACCCCGCTGGTCGGGCGGATCCAGATCGAAAGCGAAGCCAATCGGGGCAAGGGCGAGGTTGCGCGGGTGTACGTCTTCCATAATCGCCCGAAGTCCGGGGCTCTCTATGAGCCGGTCAGCCAGCGGTTGTTGCCACTCGATGCGCAATGGCAACAGGATCTGGCCAAAGTCAGTTGGCCGACCCGGGCCTTGCCCGAAGTCATGGGAACCGGCGTCACGGCCATGGGCGCGCTCATCCGCGAATATCTATTCATCTCCCTGTTCCGGGCGTGTGCGGAATCGCTTGCGAGCGAGAACGCCAGCCGCTTGGCGGCGATGGAACGTGCCAATAAGAACATCGACGAACTGCTGGAGCATCTCCATGGCACCTTCCATCGTCTGCGCCAGAGTGGGATTGATGAAGAACTTTTCGATGTGATGGCCGGTTTTGATGAATTGGCCAGGCCGATGCCCCATGCGCGTCCCACGGGTGTCGCGGCCCAAGGTCGATCATGAGATCCAAGAAACCTTGACCCTTTGCAATCCAAATGAATGACGGAGGCATCAGGCATGAAACTCGTCGTTCCCCGGATCCTGACCATCAATGGCGGATCTTCAAGCATCAAATTCACGCTTTTCGAGGCTGGTGATTCGCTTCGGTCCATTCTGGAGGGTGCCATCGAACGCATTGGCCGACCGGAGGCGTCCCTGCGGGTGAAAGGGACCGATCCAGCGGATACATTCTCCCGGCCGGTGGCGGCGCCGAACCATGGGGCGGCGGTGAACGCCTTGATGGATTGGCTGGAAGATCGCGCCAAGGGAGAAACCTTGGCCGCCGTGGGGCATCGTCTGGTGCATGGCGGGGCGAAATACAGCCAGCCGCTGCGGATCACAGCGGAGGTGTTCGCGGAACTGCACCGAGTGAGCCCATTCGCCCCAGACCACCTACCGGAGGAGATCCGGTTGGCTGAGGCGTTTCAGCGCCGGTTCCCTGATCTGCCCCAGGTGGCCTGTTTCGACACGGCTTTTCACCATGACCTCCCTCGCGTGGCTCGCCTGTTGCCGATCCCCCGCCGCTACGAAAGCCAAGGCGTGCGGCGCTATGGGTTTCACGGATTGTCGTATGCGTTCCTGATGGGAGAACTGGAACGCCTGGCTGGAAGGGAAGCGGCCCAAGGGCGGGTCATCCTCGCCCACCTCGGAAGTGGCGCCAGTCTGGCGGCGGTCCACAACAACCAGTCCATGGACACGAGCATGAGCTTCACCCCCGCGGCAGGCGTGCCGATGAGCACCCGGTCAGGGGATCTCGACCCCGGACTCTTTGGCTATCTGGCGCGCACCGAAGGAATGGATGCAAAAAAGTTCAACGAGATGGTCAATTTCGAGTCCGGGCTGCTCGGCGTATCGGAAACCAGTTCCGACATGCGTGACCTGCTTGAGCGGGAACCGCTGGACATGAGGGCGGCCGAGGCGGTTGCGCTGTTCTGCTATCAGGTCAAGAAATGGATCGGCGGCTTCGCGGCAGCGCTCGGCGGGCTGGACACGCTGGTGTTCGCTGGCGGCATCGGCGAAAACGCGCCCGAGGTGCGGGCGCGGATCTGCGATGGCTTGGACTTCCTGGGGATCAGGCTCGAAACGACACGCAACGCAGGGAACGAGGGTGTTATTTCCGTGCCGTCCGGTCCGGTCCGGTCGAGGTCCGCGTTATCCCTACGAACGAAGAACGAGTCATTGCCGAGTTGGTTTGCGGCGTGCTCGGCCTTGTTTCACTAAAGGAGCATTGATCGATGATGAATAGCATCCTCCACCCTGAACTCCTGCGCCAGATGGATGCCTACTGGCGTGCCGCCAACTATCTGTCGGTAGGCCAGATCTATCTCTACGACAATCCTCTGCTGAAGCGCCCCCTGGAACTCTCGGACGTGAAGCCCCTGGTGGTCGGACACTGGGGCACGACCCCAGGCCAGAACTTCATCTATGTGCATCTGAACCGGGTCATCAAGAAATATGACCTGGACATGTTCTATATCGCCGGTCCCGGTCACGGCGGTCCGGCACTGGTGGCAAATACCTACCTGGAAGGCACCTATAGCGATATTGTAAGCGTTCAGGCCCCCCTTCGGGGTGCCTGACGCTTTCCCCCAGCCAAGCAGGCCAGGGTGCCAATGAATACGGGATTCTTTCGGCCCCCGATCTCGATCAGGCTTCGAATGATGGCGCGGGCT
>Ga0302267_10006101_pt1 | contig 12346 bp, 11 predicted proteins | sample III_Bog_E1_3_FD_194555 | JGI IMG/M metagenome (GOLD analysis project Ga0302267, IMG submission 194555) | Peat permafrost microbial communities from Stordalen Mire near Abisko, Sweden - III_Bog_E1_3 | ecosystem: Environmental > Terrestrial > Soil > Wetlands > Peat | place: Sweden: Abisko... | reverse complement strand
ATGTTGGTGGTCCAGGTCAGGAGATCGACGGGCAGGAGAGCAAAGGCGGCGGCGGTGGTGGTGAGCTTGACGTTGGAGGCGGGCGTGAAGAGGCGGCCTTCGTTCAATCCATAGAGGGGTTTACCGTCAAGGGTGGTTACGCTGATGCCGAAGGTGGCATGGCTCAATGCTGGATCGGCGAGTATAACCTGAATGCGGTCAGCGAGTTGCCCGGTTGATGGAGCGGGCTTGGCGGACGGCTTGGGGATGCGATTCTGGGTTTGAGCGAAGATGCCGGAGGGGACGATGACGGCAGCCAACGCAAGCAGAAGAGTTCGCCGAAGTGCATTCATGGAGGGAGTTTAGCAGGATGGGAGCGGGCTCCGGCATGCCATTCTGATGTGGATGGGTTTTCTGTGTTTGGAAATGGGTCTTGATGAGGGTAAGTAAAAGAAATGTCAGAGCTTAGACGGGCCATCACGACTTGGAAACTGCGCAGCCGGTCGCTGGAGCTGGGGCGGCGGACGCTGGTGATGGGCGTGGTGAATATTACGCCGGACTCGTTCAGTGATGGCGGACGGTTTCTCGACGCTGATGCGGCTATCGCTCATGGAATCAGTCTGTTGGATGAGGGTGCGGACTTGCTGGACCTAGGCGCGGAGAGCACGAGGCCGGGGTCTCGGGTGGGGGTTGACGAGCCTGGAGTAAGTGCTGAGGAGGAGCAGGCGCGGCTGTTGCCGGTGCTACGGGGAATCCTGGCGGCTCGACCGGATGCTGTTGTTTCTATTGATACTTACAAGGCGGAAACAGCGCGGGCTGGGCTGGCTGCGGGGGCTGAAATTGTCAATGACGTGAGCGGGTTCCTATGGGATCCCGGGATGGCTGGGGTGTGTGCGGAGGCTGGATGCGGGGTGGTGCTGATGCACACGCGGGGACGGCCGGAGGAGTGGAAGGAGCAGGCGCAACTGCCACCGAATGAGGTGCTTGCGACGGTGAAGGCGGGGCTGGAGGCTAGCCTGGAGCGGGCCATGGAGGCGGGGATTGCGCGGGAGGCGATTGTGCTGGATCCGGGATACGGGTTTGGGAAGCAGCGGGAGGAGAATTTCGCGCTGTTGGCGCGGCAGGCGGAATTGCTGGAGCTGGGGCGTCCACTGCTGGCGGGGGTGAGCCGCAAGTCATTCCTGGGACATGCCTTAGCGCCTCTTCATGGAGGGACGATTGCGCCGGTGGCAGCGCGGGAGACGGCTAGTTTGGCGGCTTTGACGGCGGCGATTCTGCATGGAGCATCGGTGGTTCGGGTGCACCGGGTGCGGGAGGCTCGGGAGGCTGCGGCGATAGCGGATGCCGTGCTCAAAGTTCAATCAGAGGGGTAGGCTACATAGGGTAAAAGGCTGCTCAAGTGGTTACAAAACATACGAAAGGGTTGAACCTGTGGTTGCGACTCGTTGAGACACGTACCTTGCGGGCAGCCTTTTTGAGATGTTTCGGTTGCAGAGAGTTTGATTGAACGAGGTTGAGGGTTGCGGAGATTTAGCCGTTTTTTTGGAAAATGCGCTGATTGCGCACGGGATAGTCGCGTAAGTAGTTATAAATGAGTATGTTATGCCGAAATTGTTTACTGTGCGGCTGGGACTCCGGCCACAACTGCAGTTGCGACCTTCCCACGGTTGCGTAGAGGTCGGTGACCCGCGCTCCGGATTTTGGGTGGAACTCAGGTTTGGTGGTTGCTGATGCGGTAGAGGACGTGCCGGCGGAGGGGGTGACCTTCCGGGAGATTCGGGTGGTCGAAGTCTTCGGAGGGATCGTGCGTCATGCCTAGTTTTTCCATGACGCGGCGGGAGCGGAGATTTGCCGGGACGGTGAAGGAGACGAGGCTGGGGAGTTGGAGGGTGTGGAAGGCGTGATGGAGGACGGCTCGGGCTCCTTCGGTGGCCAGGCCGCGGCCCCAGTGGTCGGCCGAGAGACGCCAGGCGATTTCGATGGCGGGGGTGAAGTGGGCTTCGAAGGTGGGGGTGTAGAGGCCGATGTAGCCGATGAAGGTTCCTGTTTCGTTTAGCTGGACGGCGTAGGGGCCGTGGTTGTGCTGTTCGAAGTGGAGATGGATGCGGGTGATGAGGGCGTCGGATTCCGCAGGAGTGAGGGTGGAGGGGTAGAACTCCATTACGCGGGAGTCGGCGTTTATGGCCTGGAAGGGGAGGCGGTCGGAGGGGCGCCAGGGGCGGAGGATTAGGCGCTCGGTGGTTAGGGTGTGGGGCATCGTGATTGCTTGTCGTTCAAAGAATTCGCGCTCTGCACCGGGTTCTTAAGGCTTTGGGCTGAGCCCACGAGGAAAACCGGACTAAAATCGCATTTGCAATTCGAGCGCGGATGCGATTTCAGCCACTCTTTCTGCCGCTGATATATATTCTGCTGAAATCTGGTCCTGACTTTGGTCAGCGAGAAAGAATAATTCCGCTGCAGCACGCTTGATAAGCTGGACAATCGGAGAGCTTGGGTCGACCCGGTTGGCGGCGATCCAGCGCTGGATTGCCTTACTCGAAAGGCCGAAGAGTTCTTCCAGCCAAGGTATTGAGTTCACAATTTGAACTATGCGCCGTTGCGCTTCAATTCTGGAGTTGAATTCGCTCATTGCTCCTCGCCTTTGCGACCAAAGTCGCCATCCACACGTCAAGATCGTCCAAGATTGGAATGACCTGTGCGATCTCACTCGAGTCCAAAGCTATTCCCTCTCCCCTAGTGCATAAGATACGCGAACGTTCGAAGATCTGAAACGCGCTCAGGGGAATTGGGGCGCTTTCACTGCCAAGACGGAGGGCGGCATCTCTTGAAAAACACGGGACATTGAGTACCCCGAGGGAGTAACAGGTTGCGATGTTCCTCATGCTCAGAAAAATAGTAGAAAGCTCGAAGATGGTACTCGCGCTTCCCCCGATGACTTGCTCTCTACCACGCAGGAACACCGATCGAAATTTCTCGCAGTCCCGAATGCAGTTCTCGTAGGTGCTGGGCTTGCCAAGTTCCTTGATGAAGTCCGTCTCGTCGGAGGAGAAGATCATGCAAGACTCCTTCGACAGATGCCAAGCGAAAGGGTTCCCTTCCATCCAGAGTTCTTTAATGCGTCCGTACGAGTATATTGAGTAGGAATCGGGGTTGAATCGAGAGTCAAATCCGTCCACTAAGGCCAACAGATCGACATCTGAATTTCGACTCACTTCCCCTCGGCACAATGACCCAAAGACGTAAATGTGCAAAATCACCGCCTGTTGAACCGCTTCAGGATGATCGAAAGAAAGAATCCCACCGTCATCAGCCGGACCACCATAATCAGGGTCAGGTACCAAGGCGCATACTCGGGGGGTGAGATCACGCCAAAAAAGACTTCGGGAGACTCGACAATAGCTTTAGTGTAGCTAGCGACCATCCAAGGATTCTTTGTCTTGTCAATCGTAATGTCGATTAAGGCCATCACGAAAAAGATCAGCGCCGCAAACCGCACCAACTTCCAGGCGCTTTCGCCATTTCCCCAAATCAGGTCGAGCAATTTGAAGCTTGTCCATTCGAAGAACATCGGGACCTGCTTCCACCCGCGATATTTCTTGAAGTAGTAAGATTCTCTTGCCTGCCACGCCTTCCGTAGGTGAACCTCCGTTGCCCTGAGCTCGATGCTCATTGCTCTGTTCGCTGCCCTTGATTCTCCAACCTGTTGGAAATTCATCCTGAGTGTTCGGGCGAATCTAGCCTGTAGATTTTCTACCGACGGGGCGCCGGATTCGAGAATCTCATCGCTGACATACGTCCGCTCAAAAACCGCGTAGTTGAACGTGCAGCCAATGAATTGGGAGCCATAGAGATTTGAACCTGCAAATTTGCATCCGGTGAAGTCGCACGATTCAAAATTGCAATCGCGCAAATAGCAGGAATCAAAAATCGAGTACCTGAAGTCGACGTTGCTGAAGGTCTTCTGTTTTGCGACAAGACGAGTAAATAGTCTGTTGATGAATCTCTGGTTCGTTACATCAGATGCAACCTTCTTGTCGGTTTCGATGATTCGTTTGTTGCTAGTTAGCACCTCTGTCGCGTTGTTTGGTTGATCTTGATTACTGGGAAGCGACTGGGCAGGACGAGCTGTGGTCTCCGGGGTGGGCTTGGGCCCTTCCTGTGCTTTCGGCTTGCTCAACTTCCTGCCTCCGCAGCGATTCTGGACGATTGCCGGTCATGATGGCCCTATGCTCGGGAATTGTAATCTATCGAGCAAGCTCCTCTCGGTGCGATGCATTTGCTCTAGCGGGACACCGATTATATTGGCGCACTCGAATTGTCTAGCTGACGCCGACTTTGTATCTGGGCCAGAGGGGTCTTGTGGCGTCGTGGCTGATGATTGGTTCGCCGTCGCACTCTACTTCTATGACTGTGGCGGGTTGGTCGGGGGCTTGTAACGGCAGGCCGGTTAGGCGGAGGGTCAGGTCGTCTTGCGTGAACTGGATTGGCTGGTTGGTTTTCAGGATTTTGGCTGATAGGACTTTGGGTTTGAGGCCGGCTATGGCGATGACGGCTTCAGGCTGGTAGAAGGTGAGGAACTCGGCTGCGAGGGTGTGGCCGGGCCAGAATTGCTGGTGGATGTAGAGGGTGTTGCCGCGGCGGGTGTAGTTGGCGTTCTGGTTCCAACTGAAGTTGCCGCGATCGGTTTCATAGATGGCTTTGCCGTTGGTCTGGAGCCAGCGGCCTACGGCTTCGAGGCAGGTGACGGATTCCTCAGGGATAGACCCGTCGGGCTTGGGGCCGATGTTGAGCAGGTAATTGCCGCCGCCGCGGGCGCAGGTGGCGAGGTTGGCGACGATGGTTTTGGGAGTCTTCCAGGCGTCGTCGAAACGGTTGAAACCCCATGAGTCGTTGAGGGTCATGCAGGTTTCCCAGGCGCGGCCGGATTGGGCGGCGCGGATCTCCTGCTCGGGGGTGGCGAAGTCGCCTTCGAGGCCGTTGCGGTTGTTGACGATGATGTCCGGCTGAAGCTCGAAGACCATCTGGTTCATGCGCTCGGACTCCCATTCAACGGGGTTGAGGGGCCAGTCGACGTCGTACCAGAGGACATCGATTTTGCCGTAGTTGGTGAGGAGCTCGCGGATGAGGCCGTGGGTGTAGTCGACGAAGCGGCGGCGGGCGGCGGGGTCGGTTTTGCAGATGGCGCCGTCGGGGTGGTGCCAGTCCATGAGGGAGTAGTAGAAACCGACGCGGAGGCCTTCGGCGCGGGCGGCGTCGACGAACTCGCGGACGAGATCGCGGCCGGGACCTTGCTTGGGGGCGCAGTAGTCGGTGAGTTTGGTGTCCCAGTGGCAGAAGCCCTCGTGGTGCTTGGTGGTCATGACCATGTACTTCTGGCCCGCGGCCTTGGCGAGCTTTGCCCAGTCGCGGGCGGCATTGGGCTTGGGGTTGAAGTGTTTGGCGAGGAGCTCGTATTGGGGGATGGGGACGCCTTCGACCTCCTTGGCCCACTCGTGCTGGCCGATGACGGAATAGAGGCCCCAGTGGATGAACATGCCGAATTTTGCCTGGTGCCACCAGGCCATGCGCTGGGCGCGGGTGTCGGACTGATGGGTTGTGGAGGCGGAAGGCTGGGTGCCGGGCTGCTGGGCTTCGACGGCTGAGGCGGTGAGGGCGAGGGCCGAGGCGGCGCTTAGTTGCTTGAGGAATGCGCGGCGGGAGGTTTCGTTGAGGTCCATATTCGCTCCGTTGGAGTTTGTTGAATTATTTCCAGGTCTCACTACGCAGACTTGGGTCTCCCGCCCGCTCATCGCAAACGGCCGCGATGAACGGGGCACAGTCGCGAATGGAGCGAGCCTGCTGAAATTTGCTGCGCCTAATCGCAGGCGGTTTTGCGTCGCTGAGAATATAGCAGGCGGTGAGGACAGTGAGTTGAGGACGGGACTAAGATGGAGGTGATTGTGGATGGGAGAGCGCGGATGAAAGCTCGGTTTTCTTTTGGGAAGAGCGGTCTCGAGGTTTCGGTTCCTGACGGGTTTCAGACGCAGGTGATTATGAGCCATACGGCTAACGCGGTGGAGGATGAGGCTGCGGCGATCGGGTTTGCGCTGGATCATCCGATTGGATGCGCGCCGCTGGTGGAGATGGCGCGGGGGAAGAAGACGGCGGCGATTTCGGTGTGCGATATTACGCGGCCGGCGCCGAACCGGAAGACACTGCCTCCGTTGCTGGAGAGGCTGCATGCGGCGGGGATTGCGGCGGAGGGGATCACGATCCTGATTGCGACCGGGCTGCACCGGGGGGCGACTGAGGATGAGGTGAACACGATTGTGGGGCCGGAGATTGCTGCGGCGTACAAGGTTGTGAGTCACGATGCGAAGGCGCTGGGCGAGCACCGGTTTCTGGGCGAGACGGGGCGGGGGACGCCAGTGTATATCGACGAGCGGTTTATGGCGGCGGACCTGCACATTACGCTGGGGTTTATTGAGCAGCATTTGATGCTGGGGTTCAGTGGCGGACGGAAGCTCATTGCGCCGGGACTGGCGGCACAGGAAACGATCAAGGTGATCCACTCGCCGCGATTTATGCGGGAGCCGAAGGCGACGGAGGGGTCGATTGCGGACAATCCGCTGCACGCGGAGCTGTTGGAAGTGGCGCGGATGGCGCGGCATGATTTTGCGATGGACGTGACGCTGACGCAGGAGCGGGGGATCAGCGGGGTGTTTGCGGGCGAGCCGGTGCAGGCGCATGCGGCGGGGGTTGAGTTTGTGGAGTCGACCTGCCTGGAACGGCTGCCGGAGCCGGTGGACGCGGTGATCACGAGCGCGGCGGGGTATCCGCTGGATTTGACGTTCTACCAGACGGTGAAGGGGATTACGGCGGCGCAGCATGTGGTGAAGCCGGGAGGGCGAATTCTGGTGGTGTCGCAGTGCGCGGAGGGGGTTGGGTCGCCGGAGTTTGCAAGGCGGCTGGCGGGGTTGCGGGATTTCAAGGGATTTCTGGACGAGATTAAGGGCGCGGCGGTGGAGGTGGACCAGTGGCAACTGGAGAAACTGGCACTGGTGGGGGAGAAGTTCGATTTGTTCTTCTACACGCCGGGGGTGACGCGGAGTCAGTTGGGATTTTTGGGGGATTGGGCCTATAAGACGCTGCCGGAGGCGGTGGCCGCGGTGCTGGACGGGCTGCCGGAGGGGGCGCGGGTGGCGCTGGTGCCGGAGGGGCCTTATACGTTTGCTCGGGCGGAAGAGGCGGTGGTGGCTTAGTTGGCGGAGTTCGCGGGGTTAGCGGAGTTCGCGGGTGAGGAGCAATCGTGCAGACCTTAACTGAAACTCCGAGACCGGTCCGCCTATGACTGCGGAAGCACTTGTTTCTCGAAAACCGCTGAGATTTTCACCTGCGTGTACCCGTCGCGCAAATAAAAACGGTGTGCATCGGCACGCTTCAACTGGGATCTAACTCGAATTGCATTTACTCCGATCTGCACGGCCCATTGTTCTACGGCGCGACACAACTGCTGTCCAATGCGATTGCCTCGCATATCGTCTCTTACGACCAGTCCGCCTATCACGACAACAGGTTTGGATTGCAGATGCCGCTCCACCGCCGCATCAACCCACCCCATCACCTCATCCTGCAGGACTGCCGCAAGAGCGATTCGGTCGTTGTTATCAGCGAGCTCGTTGATACGCGACCGCATCTCACCTGCGCTCGCCGAGTATCCTAGCGACGCGCTCAACGCTGCAACCGCTTCAGCGTCATCCGCTCGGATCGCTCGGATGGCCGCTCTCTCTTCCCTGCCGATCAGTGGACCTTTCTCCATGCGTTTATTTTATGCATGCAGAATTCATCACTGAGGAGGTTTTAGAAGTGATGGCCGCCGCTGTGGTGGTCGCCGCCGGAGCTGTGGCCCCCGCCGCCGTGTTCCCTGGGAGCTTTCGGAGCTTTGTATTTTGGCGCTTTGGGCTCGCGATAGGACTCGTGGGAGCTTCCTCCGCCACGACCGCCGTAGAAGCTATTGCCGCCGCTGAAATGCTCGGGCTGGGATTGGGCGAAGTTGCGGGGCTGGGCGTAAGTGCGGGGCTCCGAGTAGGTGCGCGGGGCGGAGTAGGGCTGGGAGTATCCGCGGTTGGGTTGCGTGTTGGCGCGCGGGTTGAAGGTGTTGTACTGGGGCGCTTGCCGGAATTGAGGTGTGGGCTCGCGGAGGGCTTGCTGGCGGGCGTAATCCGTTGCTGGACGACCGTAGGCTGGGTTGCCGTAGAAGCTGGAGCCATAGCCGCCGTTGGGACGAGCGTAGGATTGCGGACGGTCAGGCATTGGCTGCTGGGGGCGGTTGTAGCCGTAGGTTGGCTGTGCGGGGCGGGCGAAATTGCCGGGCTGCTGATAGGTGCGGTTGGGAACTTCGTTGCCACGGTTGGCGAATTCATTTCCACGATACGGAGATTCATTGCCGCGGTTGGCGCCGTATTGGCGATTGTCGGGGCGGTAGCCTTCGGTTGGACGGCCGTAGTTGCCGCCGCGATTGTAGGCGTCCATGGGACGGGGGGTGGGGCCACGCTGTGGGCCGCCGCGACCGGGTAGGTTTCCGCGGCCGACGGTGGTGCTGTGGGTCATGTAGTTGGAATGGTTGAAGAAGATCGATCCGCCGAGCCAGTTGAGCGCCCAGGTGGCCCATCCGAACGGAGTGGCGTTGAAGGCTCCCATCGCAATGCCCGGGCCGAATCGCAGGGCTGCCGAGCCGGCAAACGACGCCATTGAACCGAGGAGCGAAAAGCCGGAATAGGGCTGAATGGGCTGGCCGTAGGCGTTCCAGGGATTGTAGGCGGGGACGTAGACAACCTGCGGATTGGCCGGAGCCAGTTGGAGGTAGCCCTGGTTGTCGCTGACGGTTTCCTGCGGGGTGTTCTGGAGGGTTCCCGCGCTGAGGGCGCGCTGGCGGAGGACCTGAATCGTCTGCATCACGTCTTGCGGCTGGTTGAAGTAGGCGTTGCCGAGATCGGTGGTCCAGGCGATGTCGTGGTCCAACTGGGCCAGCACCTGGGGAAAGGCGGTGAGGGCCTTTACGCTGGGATCCCACGACTGCTGGCTGGCCGCGTAAGCAACCGAATCGGGCGACGCATATGCCTGGGACTGTAGCCAGTGGTCGGCTCCGACAACCTGGGCGGGATAGGTGGCGGCGGCGAGAACCTGAGCGACGAGGGCGTCGGGATAAAGAGCGATGGGGGCGAGGAGCTGTTCGAGCTGGTCGGGACCCATAGACTGCTGGACGGAGTCTTGAGGCTGCTGTGGGTCGTAACTGGGTTGGGGGCCGGGCTGGGCGTTGTTTTGGGTGTAGCCGGGGTTTTGCGCGTAGCCAGGGTCTTGAGCATAGCGGGGAATCGGAGCTTGATCAGGGGCAGGATAAGACGGCTGTGCGTAGCCAGGATCGGGCGCCTGGTTGGGAGCAGGATAGGTCTGTTGACCGTACCCAGGGTTTTGGGCGATGCCGGGATCAGGAGCCTGGTTAAGAGCGACATAGGGATGCGGGATATAGCCGGGATCCGGAGCCTGTTCGGGAGCAGGGGCAAGATTGAGCTGTCTTGCGTAGCCCGCCAGGGGAGCCCGGTCGGAAGGGGGAAGGGGATGAGTTTGCTTGGCATATTTGGGGTCAGGCGTCGGATCGGGTGTTGGAGTTGCATGGTGCTGCTGGATGTGGCGTGGATGGGGAGCCTGATCGGGAAGAGGAGTTGGAGTCGGAGCGGGATTGGAAGCCTGGTCGGGCTGCTGGACAGCGTCGGGTAGCGGGCTGGGGGCGTAATGGGCCGCAGACGGTTTTGGCTTGGGGGTTTGGGGAACCTGGCCGGTAGCGGCTTGGGAATCCTGAGACACGGACGGCAATGTCTGCTGCGCGGTGATGGTTTTGGGAAGAGAGGCAAAAAGGAGCGTCAGGGGGACGAGGGCGATCAGGCTGGCTTGATGCGCGTACCCGGAAAGACGCATATCGGTTTGGGGTTTCATGTTCTCCTCAGCGAACCTGACGGACCGCCCGGGGATGAACTTGCTTTCCGAACCGCCGGAGGGATTTTTTTCGACCTGCGGCGGAAGTACGGGCGACCAGTGTAGACCCCGGATTGGATGGATAGTTGCGGCTGGGATTGAACAGTCGAGGTAAACAACCTAATGTCCGAGTAGGCGGTGATAGTCCCGAAAAGCGTGCCGAGGACAGGTTCGCTCGCTCTGCCCTCAACGTTGAGAGGTTTGCGCTTGCCTTTCCGGCCCACACGCCGGTACATAGTTCGCATGCATCGAGACTGTCAGGTTTCGTATGGCTGTAATTTGAATTCTATAGATCGCATGAACCGGGCTCGGGAACCAGCTAACTCGTCCGATCCAGTCAGCCCCAATTGTCTTATCCAAGGTTCCTGGGCCTCCTTGATGGAGCGCATGCTCCAAAGCCTCTTCACCGTTCGCCCCAGTTGTGCTCCTGATCGGAATGCCGCGCCCGACATTTCCGCTACCGCATTCAAAGACCATGGAGCCGTGCATTCCGTCGCTTTCAAATTGAGAATGGAATGCTATTGTCTGGTGGTTGAACACTCGCGGATGAGTAACGATCTCTTCGATACTTGTGGGAATCGGTGATGCGTCGCTCTTTGAGAAATCAACAGGCGTAACCGAAAGGTTCGCGATTCCTTGGACGTCCAGGAACGTCTCGTGAAACTTGCCGTAATCTGCGTGGAATCGCCCAGTCCAGGTCGCCTGAACGGAATGATCGAATGTACCGAGCGAGTTGCCAGGGAGGGAGGATTCCAAGTACCTCTCAGCACCTCCGTGATTCCCGAAAGTCACTTCCACGACTCCGGTTTCGCAGCGATCATCGGCAATCACTGGACCTCCTGGCCAGCCGCCATCGAAGTATGAGGCGGAAACTGAAATGAGCTTGTTATCCCATCCTGTTGAGTGAGACAGAACTTCACAGAGGGTGGTCGGGATCGGGTGCTTCGGGGAAGCTTGAGAGGTCCTAGCGCAGCAGCACAAACTGATCAAGGCAATGGCTATGCGCACTGGCTGTTTCAGAACGAACATAAACAAAAGTCTAGCGCGATAGCAGGAATTGTGGCTTGTGGTCGAGTGGTCACCTACTCGGCAGTTATTTCGTGTAAGAACGGAGTTGCTGTTGATGGCGTAACACAAAATTAGCAAAAAAACTTAGGCGTGTTTCTCAGGGCGTTCATCCTATAGAACTTAGTACGCATTCGTAACCTGGGCACCCAGTTCAATTGGACTCCAACTTTGATGGGGTGAGGAGAAGAAGTATAAGAAGCGGTAAAAGACTATAGATAGGTGGAGCTATCCCACTTTAACCGCGCGCAAAGAGCCGCGCGGCGGCGAAAGTGGGGCACCCAGTTCAACTTGTCACCGGCTGCATTTGGGCGATCACCATTGGAGTGAAGACTGAGATCACTAGCAGCGGATGGTTTTCTTCTTTTGGCCGGTGCGACCCATGGACTCTACTTTGGCGATGTACTCGGTGGCCAATGGGACTTTGCAGGCTGTATCGCCGACGTCGACGGATACCGGGCCTACCTTTTGCGCGGTGGCTTTGGCCTGCTTGAGCAGGGGTTGGACATACGTGCCGACGTGGATGATGAAGTTGTTCATGGTGTAGCGGACGCGGTTGGGAGCGGTGTGGATTCCCTTCTCTATTGTCTTGAGGAGGGACTCGATTTCCTTGAGATCGAGGGCGGAATCGGGCTGGGTGGCGACGAGGCCGGAGAGGGTGCACCAGCCGGCGCAGGCGACGTGCTCCTTTGGGGATTGGATCCACTGGAGGGCGAGTTCGTGGCCATGGGGGCTTTCGACGGCGACCCAGGGCACGGTGTATTCGGAGATCATCTGCATGCCAACCGCTCCATCGGCCCAGGCATTTAGCTGGTCGCGGGTCATCTGCGCGCCATTGGCAACCATGCCTGCGAGGTATCGGGCGTCGAGAATGCCGGTGGCGTAGAGGTCGAGGGCGAGAGCCTGCTGCTTTTTGATGGTTTTGGCAACGACTTTCAGGTCGGCAACGCTGACGCCGTAGGCACGAGCGGGGTCCATGCCGTGGCGGGCGTAGATTTTGCGGGTGCTTTCTTTGCCTTTGGATTTGAGGTCGGCGAGGATGCTGGCCGCTGTGGGAGTGGAGGTTGCTGTGGGCATGGTGGGCTCTCCGCTGGGATGGACGGTGTTTGCGGCTAGTTTAAGGCGGATTCGAGTTGGCGTCGAGAGGATTGGGAGGGAGCAAATGCGGACTCTTCGACTCACAAGGCCAAGTTAAAAGACTTCCGTGGCCCATTCACTGGCTAAAGAGTGCGCGGAAGGCGGTGGTAATTGCCGCTATGGAGGGGCTATAGATCGGGCTTACAGCCCTCTG
>Ga0302267_10006098_pt1 | contig 12349 bp, 9 predicted proteins | sample III_Bog_E1_3_FD_194555 | JGI IMG/M metagenome (GOLD analysis project Ga0302267, IMG submission 194555) | Peat permafrost microbial communities from Stordalen Mire near Abisko, Sweden - III_Bog_E1_3 | ecosystem: Environmental > Terrestrial > Soil > Wetlands > Peat | place: Sweden: Abisko... | reverse complement strand
CTGAACTACCTCATGGCCTCGCACGTGTGGAGGCAGGACCACAACGGGTTCACGCACCAGGATCCGGGTTTCATCGACCACGTGGTGAACAAGAAGGCGGAAATCGTCCGCGTCTACCTTCCGCCCGACGCGAACTGCCTGCTCTCGGTGATGGACCACTGCCTGCGCAGCCGCCACTACGTCAACCTCGTGATCGCGGGCAAGCATCCCGCCCCGCAATGGCTCACGATGACCGAGGCCGTGGAGCACTGCACCGCCGGCATCGGGGTCTGGTCGTGGGCCAGCGGAGACCAGGACGCGGAACCGGACGTGGTGATGGCCTGTTGCGGAGACGTCCCCACCCTGGAGACCCTCGCGGCGGTCTCCATCCTGCGCCAGCACCTTCCCGACGTGAACATCCGGCTGGTGAACGTGGTGGACCTGATGCGCCTGCAGCCCCAGTCCGAACACCCCCACGGATTGACCGACAAGGATTTCGAGGACCTGTTCACCGCCGACAAGCACGTCATCTTCGCCTTCCACGCCTATCCGTGGCTGATCCACCGGCTCACCTACCGCCGTCCCAACCACGACAACTTCCACGTGCGCGGATACAAGGAGGAGGGCACCATCACCACCCCCTTCGACATGACGGTCCTCAACGAGCTGGACCGCTTCCACCTGGTGATGGACACCATCGACAGGCTTCCGGGAACGGGTGCCAAGGGCACCCACCTGAAGCTGCAGCTCCAGGCGAAGCTGATCGAGCACAAGCTCTACATCGACAAGTACGGACAGGACCTGCCGGAAATCCGGGATTGGAAGTGGGGCGGGCCCGGCGCGATCTTGCCGGAACTCGCCGGAGCCGCGCCCGCACCGGGCGCGAAATCGAAATCGAAGGAGAAGAACGCATGAACAAGGACAACGCCGTGGTGGCGATCTACGCATCCCACGTGGAGGCCGAATCGGCCGTGAAGGAACTGCAGAACGCGGGCTTCGACATGAAGAAGCTCTCCATCGTGGGACGCGAATACCAGACCGACGAGCACGTCGTGGGCTACTACAACGCCGGCGAACGGATGATGTACTGGGGAAAGCTCGGCGCGTTCTGGGGCGGGATCTGGGGACTGCTCTTCGGCTCCGCCGCGTTCTTCGTTCCCGGCATCGGGCCGCTGGTCGTGGCGGGACCCCTGGTCGCCTGGATCGTGGGCGCGCTGGAAGGCGCCGTGGTGGTTGGAGGTCTGAGCGCGCTGGGTGCCGGACTCTACAGCCTGGGCATCCCCCACGACAGCATCCTGCGCTACCAGACGGCGCTGGGCGTCGGGAAATTCCTGCTGATCGCCCACGGGAGCGCGCAGGAGACCGGCAACGCCCGCGAGATCATCGGCGGCACCCACGCCGAGTCGATGGACATGCACGACCTTGCCGTCGCGCAGGGCAGGACCTGAACGTGTCGACGCGGGCAGGGTTGGAATTCAACGCATCGAAGGAGGACCAGATGAAGAAAGCAGTGGGATTGTGGATCGACCATCGCCAGGCGGTGATCGTCTCCATCACGGCGAGCGGCGAGGAAATGACCGAGATCTCCTCCAGCGTGGAGAAGCATCCCGGACACGACCCCACCATCGCGGCGCCCACAGGCCACCACGAGGACAGGAAGGTCAAGGCCACGGACAGCCAGCAGCGCGAGTTCACCGTCCACCTGGACAGGTACTACGACGAGGTCGTCGCCGCGGTGCGGGACGCCGACGCCATCCTGATCTTCGGGCCGGGCGAGGCGAAAGGGGAATTCAAGAAGCGCCTGGACCATGCCCAGCTCGGCGGGAGGATCGCGGCGGTGGAGACCACCGACAAGCTGTCCGACCACCAGATCGCGGCGAAGGTGCGCGAGTACTTCCACGATGCGAAGCTCCATTCCGCCGCATGAGGCGGAACGGATGCCGGAAGGAACCATGAAGAAACTCGTCGTGTTCGATCTCGACGGCACCTTGGCCGAAAGCAAGTCGGCGATCGATCCCGGGATGGCGGAGCTGCTGGGCCGGTTGCTGGAGGTCGCGAAGGTCGCCATCATCTCCGGCGGCGATTGGCCCCAGTTCGAGAAACAGATCCTGTCGAATCTGCCCATGGGCGACCGGTTCGCCCACCTCTCGCTCCTGCCCACCTGCGGAACCAAGTTCTACAGGTACGACGGGAACTGGCGCAAGATCTACTCGGAAGACTTCTCCCCGTCCGAAAAGGAGACCATCGTCGATGCGCTGGGCAAGGCCCTGGCGGCTTCGGGATTCCATCCGGAAAAGGTGTGGGGAGAGGTGGTCGAGGACCGGGGCAGCCAGATCACCTATTCGGCGTTGGGCCAGCAAGCCCCGCTGGAGGAGAAGAGGACATGGGACCCGGACTTCGCCAAGCGAAAGAGGATGAAGACGTTCCTGGACGCCTCGATACCCGGATTCTCCGTTCGGCTGGGCGGTTCGACCTCCATCGACGTCACCAAGCCGGGGATCGACAAAGCCTACGGGATCCGCAAGTTGCGCGACATCCTTGCGATCTCCATCCCGGAGATGATCTACGTGGGGGACGCGCTGTTTCCGGGCGGAAACGACTACCCGGCCATCGAGGCCGGAGTGGTTTCGATCCAGGTCCAGGGACCGGGGGAGACGCGGAAGGTGGTCGAAACGCTGCTGGCCTGCATGACGGGCGACAGTCGGGTGGAGGCATGAACCGCGTCGGGATCGCCGCCGACCACGGCGGATTCGAGTTGAAAGGCCAACTGGTGGCGGCGCTTCGCTCGGCCGGATGCGAGGTGGTCGATTTCGGTGCCGAGAGTCTGGTGGTGGGCGACGACTACCCCGATTTCGTTGTGCCGCTGGCCCGGGCCGTGGCCCGAACCGAGGTGGTCCGGGGCTTGGCCATCTGCGGAAGCGGCGTGGGCGCGTGCATCGTGGCCAACAAGATTCCCGGTGTCCGCGCCGCCTTGATCGGCGACTCCTATTCCGCCCACCAGGGCGTGGAGGACGACGACATGAACATCCTGTGCCTGGGCGGACAGGTCGTGGGACCGGCGCTGGCCTGGGATCTCGTCAAGGCCTTCCTGGGGGCCCGTTTCGACGGCGGGGACAGATTCCGTCGAAGGCTGGCGAAGGTGGCGGAGCTGGAAGGGCCCCAGGGCCTCTTGGGCGGGCGGCTGGTGACGAAGGACGAAGACCCCGCCGCGGCGATCCTCCTCTGAGGGAAGCCCGACGCCGGTGGAGTCCGTCTTTTCTATCTGACCCGGACCATGCCCGACCACTCGGCCTTGGAGCCTTACGCGAACTCGGGGAAATCCCCGCCGGCAGGAGGAAAGCGGTCGCTTTCCGACCGGGTCGGGGACCTGCTGGCCGAGACGGAACGGCTGGAAGCCGAGGTCCGGCGATTGGAGGAGGGGGTCCCGCCGCTGATCGCGAGGTTCGAATCGGCCGAGGCGCCGATCGTGGACGAGATCGAGGCGCGACGCACCCAATTGATCTCCCGCATCGAAGCGAACCTGCCCGCCGGAAAGCGACAGAAACGGCTCCTGGAGAAGGGCGTCGCGCTGGTGCTGTTCCTGGCCCGGGACCTGGAGGAGAGGTTCGGCAAGGACATGCGAAGCGTCCGCGATCGATGGGCGGCCTTCGATCCAGCCGAAACGGCACCGGAAGACACCCGGGTGGAACATGAAATCGGTTCCGCGGACGCTTCCCCGTCCTCGGCGCGGACGGCGAGACGGGTCGCCGACCCCGAGGGCACCGCCAAGGACATCTACCGGAGCCTGGCGCGCGAGCTGCACCCCGACAAGACCCGCGACGACGAGGAGCGGATCCGCCGCACCGGCTTGATGCAGGCCCTCACCCGCGCCTGGCAGGAACGCGACCTGGGGGCGCTGTTGCGCCTCTTGCACGCCCACGGCAGCGAAGAAACCAAGGCGAATTCCGTGGACGAGGCTTCGCTGAAGGCCTGCATCGCGGAACTCGAGGCCGCCCGCAAGCGGCTGCACGAACGTCGGCGCGCGCTCCGACACGGCGGCCTTCCGCAGGGGGCGGTCGACTGGATGGAGCTCCTCGAAAACGACGTCCTGGTGGAACAGCTCCTGCGCAAGTCCAAGGACATCGCGCGCCGGGAACTGTCCGCGGTGCGCGAATTGGAGAAGTTGCTGTCTTCGCCCGAGGATCTCCTGGCCTTCCTCCGGGAAACCGACCCCGAGGACTGGGAGGAGATGGCGTAGGACCGACCGACTCGCGGCTCCCGCTCCGGCGGTGCGGAACCGGGATCCCTCAGTTCGAGATGCACCTCACGCTGTAGGCGTTCCCCTTGCCGGAAGCCGAGGTGGTCGCCTGGGCGGAGTTGTAGACGAGGCCCGTGGCGTCGGCTTGCGTCGCCGCGGTCTCGGTGGAGGTCCAGAACACCCCGGAAAGCCCCACAGTGGAGAACGCCCCCGAGGTGTCGCGGGATCCCGCGGGAAGTCCCCGGAATCCCCAGGAATCGCCGCTGTTGCCGTTCTTGGCCCAGCCCAACCTGGACTTCAGGCTGGAATCGGAGACCGTCATCAGGAGGGTGGACCACTCCGCCTGGCTCGGCAGATGCCAGCCGGAAGGACAGACTCCGGTCGACTGGAGCACGGTTCCGGAAGGTGGAAGAAGGCTGTCCGCGAACGCCGGTTGGAGTCCGGCGGCCCCGGTCCAGTCGTAGAGCCTCCCCCAGGTCGCGCAGGAATCGATGGAGTTGGCCGGGCACCAGGAACTGTCCGCCGCGTAGTCCAGGTTCTCGGCCATCCAGACCTGCTTCCCGATGGTGTCCGTGCGGTACACCTTGCCGTCGCGGGAGTCCGTCATCTCTCCGTACGTGGCGACCTGACTGTTCCAGGGGATGGAGTAGGGACCGCGCGAAAGGACCAGGGTGTCGACGGTGGTCTTGCCCAGGCCGTTCTTCACCCGCAACCGGATGGTGTCGGCACCGACGGGGAGGGTGTCGACCCTGGAAACGAGCCCTCTCAGGAGGGTGACGATGGTGTCGTTCCACCACACAGAATCCGGAGCCCCCGCGGAATCCACCACCCACCGCACCACCAACGCAGAATCCGCCCATTGGTAGGTGGTGTCCCGGGAGGGAGAACGCGCCGCCACGGTCGGGCCGGTGGTGTCGCGTCGCGTCAGGACCAGGCTGTCGACGCTGGTGTTTCCGGACGTGTCCGTGGCCACCAGGCGCTCGACGTTGCGGCCGACGGAAAGGTCCACGTTCCACGAGTAGGTGGTGCCCTTGGAGACGGCGGCCTTCGCGCCATCCACGAGGATGGACGCGAGCTTCAGGTTCGGGGTCACCGTCCAGGAGACCGCGACCGCGGAATCCATGTAGGGCACCGAGGTGTCCGAAAGGGGGGACAGCCGGGCGATGGAGGCGGGCTTCGCCCCGCGGGTCAGCACCACGCTGTCGATGCTGACATTTCCCGACGTGTCGCGGGCGTACAGGCGCACCACCAGAGGTGCGGAAACGGACAAGGTCTCCGCTCTGGACACCACGCCGTTCGCGCCGGGCGTGGCCGGGAATCCGCCCAGGGCCACGCTGTCCAGACCACCCGCGTCCGTCACCGTCCATCGCACAGTCTGGATGGAATCCGCCCAGAGACAGGTCGTGTCCCGGGACGGCGACCGACCCCGGATCGTGGGTGGAATCGTATCCGGAGGAGGGAGCACCTTCACCGTGATGATGCCGGGAGAGGAGGCCTTCAGGACCTGGTGCGCGGAATCCAGGAAGAGCGCCCACGCCTTCACCTGGAAGGGCGTTCCCGCGGTCCATTGCGCGTTGAACATCGGGTTGGACTTGGAGAGGTCCGCCCTGCCCACCGAGGTGGTGTCTCCCTTGCTCGACAGGCTCCAAGCCCATTTCGCGACGTGCAGGCCGGTGTCGTTTCCCGTCCACGCCAGCAGGTTCACCGCGGTGTCGTTCCATCGGGCGAGGGCGATGTGCGAACGGACGGTGGAGTCCGAAATTCCCGCCGTGGAATTCAACCAGAGGTTCCCGACGTCCAGGATCCGTCCTTCCCGGGCCACCACGCCCGTCACGGTCTGGGTCTGGGTACCGCCCGGGTTGGAGATCTGAAGCACCACGGGGCCGGTCCCGGGAATGTTCGGCAGCGAGAACCCGCCGTCGGCGTCCGTGATGGAGTTGAGCAGGCCGCCGAAGGCCGAGACCGACACCCCGGACACGCCGACGCTGTCCGATGCCGCCGCCCGACGCGCCCCGAACCCGATCGCTCGGGCCGCGCCGCCGTTCACCACCACCACCTGCCCTTGGACGGTCCCGCCCTGGTGGGAGATCCGGAGCTTGACCCCCTTGAGCGTGTCCGACGGTTGGAGGGACGTGTCGAAGCCCGCATAGCCTTGCCCGGGAACCACGGCGAAGACCTGGACGGATCCGGGTTGGATTCGTCCCAGACTGAAGGATCCCGTGGGAAGGGCCGTGGCGGACACGGTCTGGTCCTGCACCACGATGCCCGCTCCACCCTGGGGGATCGCGCCCGCGGAATCCAGCACGAGTCCTTGGATGGTCGCGTAGCGGTAGACGAGCCCCAGCCTGGCCAAAGTGTCCTTGGACAGCAGGAAGAGCTTCAGCGAATCGGTCAGGTTCGTGTCCAGGTAGTCATCCTTGATCACCGAAAGCTGGTAGCTGCCCGGAGGCAACCCGATCTGGAACTTCCCCGAATCGCCGGAAACCGTCGTGACGCCGCTGGGAAGGGCGGTTACCAAGGCACCGGTGAGCGGATGGCCTTGGCGATCCGCGATGCGACCGAACACCGACGCGGGGAACTTGGCCGCGTCCTGCGTGCTGAACGCCGTGGTGTCGCTGTCGCAGCCCAAGAGCGAAATTCCCGACAAGGCCGCCGCTCCCGCGCACGCGGCGATCATCGCCATCGTCCGGCTTGTGCGCATGTCAGAACCTCCAGCTCAGCCGGACACCATCGCCGGTGGGATCCACCGCGGGTGCCCAGGTGAAATATTCGGCGCGGATCCTCCGCGAATCCTCGAAGCCCAGAACCCCCGCGTCCAACAAGTTGGCGGCCCAGACCGCCCCCAGAATCCCCAGGGAGAACTCGAACGTGGACAGGGCCCGGTTGTTTTGCGACCGGGCGTGTTCCGCGGCCGCCACCCATTGATCGACGGTTTCGTTCGGGGTGACCGTGGAAGGATCCCCGTTGCGGAACTTGGCCAGGGTCTGGTTCTTGCCGTTGTAATCCACCCAGGTCCAGCCCGCCCAGCCCACCGACGCCACGGTCGCACCCAAGGCGATGCTTCCCTGCACCGGGTGGTCGGTGTAGAACTGGCCCCAGCCCGGCCCCACGGCGCTGCGGTAGAGGGCACCGGCCACCTGTCCGCGCTCTCCCAGGGCCTCGCGGTAAAGCGCCTCAAGGTTCTGGCTCGCGCTGCTGGCCACCGCGGCGGAGACCACTTCCCCGGTCTCCACCGAAACCATCCGAGCGGAAAATTCCTGCGTCGGTCCCTGGACGCGGACGGTTCCCGTCACGATGTAGCGCGCCGCCAGCAGCTTCCCCGCCTTCACCGTCCCCGAATCGTCCAGAGCGCCGGACTGTCCCAGCGCCTGCTCCTGCAGGATCCGGTTCAACCCGTCGCGCTCCACCACCGCGAAACGCGGGTCCTTCGCGTAGCGCGCCACGCCGTACTCGGCGGCCATGACACCCGGATCGTAGCCCAAAGGGGAGGAGGAGCCCTGGACCTGGAAGGGGAAGATGGCCACGGTCTGGCGGCCCTCGGGAAAGTTGGACGGGATCAGCCTCGCGAAGAGGTCCTGCAGGCTCTGGCCGGGACGCGAGCGGGCGGAGCCGGAGGGAGCTTCCCCTCTGTCGGACGCCGAGCGCCGCAACGCGTAGTCCCGTCGCAACGAGGAGCCGGCGTCCAGGAAGACCGTGTCCGAAACCTCCGTGTACCCCGGTAGCCCGACCTGGACCGCGACGCTCCCCGGCCGGAGATGCGCGAAGATCGCCGGGGCTTTCCCCACTTGGAGACCATCCATCCGGACAACGGCTCCTGCGGGCTGGGAGGCCACGGTCAAGTTGGCGGCCTTGGCCTTGAACCAGTTCCCGGCCAGTTCGTCCACCGCCTGCTCCAAGCGCTTGGAGTTGGCCACGGTCTCGCCCGGAGCCAGGAGACGCTTCCCTTCCAGCCGGAGATCGTCGCCCTGGAATTCCACCGTCACCTGACAGATCCCGTCGCTCAGGTCCATGTGCATCCGCAGCAGATCGGATGCTTGGGAGGATGGGACGAAGGCTCCGGAAGCCGCGGCGGCCTGCCCCAGCCGGTCGGTGGCGGACTTGGCTTGCGCGGCGTCCAGGCAACCGGTCGCAGGGCGGGCGGGCAGCACGCGGACGGGCACCGGTTGCAGGTAGGGTGTCGCGGCGGCAGGCGCGCCGTTCGGCGGCCGGTCCTGGGACAAGGCCGATCGTGGCGCCAGGACCAGGCCCGACACCAGAACCGAGATCGGCACCAGGACGCGGGTGGACGCCAAGACGAGGGTCGCGAAGCGTATCTCCATCGAAGAGGTCTCCCTGAGGGAGGGACGCACAGCCGGGAATGCCCGCCATCCCGCACCCAGCGCCAATTCTACTCTTCGGCGACTTCGAAGGGGAAACGGAAACCGGGAGGCTGGTTTCCGGTTTCCACGAAGGACTAGAAGGTCGTGTTCTATGCTATGGAAACCGCCCGGAATGAAGGGAATCCGTCAAGTGGGGGGCAAGTGCAGGGCGCCCTTCCAGAGGTGGCCATTCAAAACTGTCCATATCTGATTCTGAAAAAATGCAACGCTCACTACAAGACTTGATTGAAGATGATTGCCCAAGCTGTTCGGCAGATTCAAGGCGCTACAATCGCCACTTAAATTGCTTAGTCCAAGATAAGTGCCAGGGGTCGAGTTTGGGAAATACAGGAATAGATAGCTACCACTAAGACCCTCCGGTGCTGCAAACCAGCTACCACCGCCTCTCCACACCAGACTTCGAGAATACGTCTCTTGATCATGAACCATTAATTTCATCCCACTACTCAATTGAAATTCGATCCAACTGCTATCGGTAAGCCAAACAGCGCCTCGGTCTTCTGTTCCATTTAAAATAGGTCCAAAATCAGGAATCCTTGCAGTGTCAATAGAATCGCCATTAACTGCCCAAAGCGGTAGAATTGTTGGATTGTTGTCGCTCCAATTTCGACCTTCAACGACGAGTTGATTGTCAATCCCATAGGCTGAGCCTAAATACCACGCCGAACCGGTACTCAACGTTTTTCGGGACCACTGACCGCTATCCGATCGAGAGGCAATATCCAAATGGGTCTCGTCACTTTCAAGAGCAACCATCCACAAAGAATCCCCTTGCCCGGCAAACTCCCATCTCAATCCATTATAATGATCTGGAACAGCTTCCCAATGGACCCCATCCCTACTAGCTTGAGAATTTGCCGCTGATGGCAAGGACAGAATCAGCCACGAACCGACTACTTGAATAGATGCATCGCTCTCTATGGCACCAGAGTCTCTCCAATCCACCAGATTCTCTCCCTTGGTAGCAGTCGCCGCCATTGCAACCAGCGTTGATGACCCCAATTTTCGCAAGTCTTGAATTTTATAATTAACAGAATGGTCAGCATTTATAACAAGATGAGAAATACTCTGACTTGTTGAAGGATATGTTGAATCCAATATTTCAGATTTCAGACTTGGGCAAGCACTATCCTTCCAGTATCCAGTGTTCAGAGTCTGTGAGCAATCCGAGATGCTGTCCACCGTCCTTACCATAGTCCATCCCACGAGATCCGGATTACCTGGCGAGTTCCACGTCAGCGTCGACACTCCGGTCGCAGAATCCGTGGTCACCGTCACCTTCACAGAGTCGACCCGCATCGTCCAATTCGGCGGCTGCGCCACGAAGGCCTGGGCGATGGACCGCGAATCCGGTGCACCGCTCACAGACCTTGATCGCACCCGGTAGGCCAAGTTGCGGGCGGACCAAGGTCCGAGCAACGGTTGGGAATTCCAGTAGGTGTAGAGGCTGTCGGTCCGGGCCGTGTCCGTGGTGTAGAGGCTGTCGGTCACCACTCCACCCTCCACCCGCTCCAACACGTAGCCCAGCAGATCCGGAAACACTACACGGGACCACGACACTTTGACGTTTCCCGTCGCGGTATCCTCGGTTACCACCAACCCCGCGGGCGCAGGCAAGGAAGTGAACGGGAGCACCAACGTGTCGGAAAGGAGGGTGTCCTGTCCGGTTCGCAATTGGAGCCGTTGGTAGAGTGGCCCGTACCCTTGCAGGGAGGAACTGGCCCCCAAGGTGTATAGGCCGCCCGGAACCAGTTCGATGGAGAACGTCCCGTCGGCCAGGACGTTGGCCACGATGCCGGTCCCCACCAGCCCGACCACCACCGTGGCCGGAGAATCGCCGCTCCCCATGCGCACCACACCGCGGATGCGGCCCAAGGCGCGGAGGGTGTCTCGACCCGCAGGCACCTTGTGTGCGACGATGCGCATCGAGTCCAGATATTTGCCCAGGCTGTCGCTCGGATCCTGGACCAGCACGGTGTAATAACCATCGGCGACCTGGAAATCGGGGAAGGTGCCGTTGCTCGCCGTGGCGCTGATGGCCGCCGCCTGGCCGCTCGAATCCCCGGAAGGCACGAGCACGATGCGCGCTCCGGACACCGGGATCCCCGAGGGATTCACCGCGATGCGGGTGTCGATCTCGTCGGAGCCTCCCGCGGTGGTCTTGTCGCATCCGGACAGGCCCAGAACGCAGGTACCGAGAGCCAGGAGCAGAAGTCGCGGGGTGTGGGATTTCATTGCTTCTCCATGGGTGTCAGGGGAACGGCGGCGAGGGCCACCAGATACACTCGGTCCGCGGGATGGGGGTCGCGGTGGGCCAATGCACGGATCTCCGAGCGCAGGCGATCCATGCGCACCAGGATCCGGTCGAGGCCTGGACCGGAGATGGACACGAGGGAGGTCGTGACCTTGCGAGGTGGCCTTCCTTCCGGATCATGCAGGAGGTCGTCGCGGACATGCTCCAGTTGGACCATCTGGGCCTGGCGCAGGATCTTGTCGGATACGCCCGTCCCCGTGGAAAGCGTGGGCTGCGAAGGTCGCCAGATTCCGTCGGAGGTCTTCTCCACCATCCCCAGGCGCAGGAGCACCGAGATGGTCCGTTTGATCTCCGCCACCGAGAGGGGCAACAGGCTCCGACGCGCCAAAGCGGCCCAATCCCCCTTGCAGGGAACCACGAGAAGCAGCGCCCGCACCAACTGGTTGCGCCAATCCTTGTAGTACTCCCAGGAATCCCCCGCCGCCTTCGCCCAAGGAACGCGGTTGAGGGCCACCACGTCGTCGAAGGCCTCCTCGCGCTCGCGGGGATCCGCGGCCTGCGCGAAGCGAACCAGGGCGCGGAAGTACTTGGCTTCGGTCCTGTTGAGTTCGGTGAGATCCACCAGACGCTCCACGAACACCGCGCTCACGGGTTTCCCGCGCAGGATGTCCGTGAAGTAGCTCCGGGTTCGGGGAAGACCCAGGCGCCGACTCACCTCGCTCTTGGAAAGCTCCGGTTCCACTTCCGCTACCTGGTAGGCGAACCAGGCCGCCAACCAGGCGCGGAAATCATGGAACTCGTAGACCACGGGGTCGCTCATTCCAGGAACTTAAGCTTCTCCGACGCCTTGAGGGGATTTGAAACGAGCATTTCCGGTAGTACACCGGCTCCAGCCCTCCCCACCCCTGTTTCCGGAGATGGAGAACCCGGGGATCGGGTCCGGTGCAGCTCCGGCGTCAGTGGAACAGGTTCGTGCGCGCCAGATCCACGATGCTCGATCCGCGTCCGTCCAGGATGGCCTTCACCAGGTAAAGATTGAAATCGACGATCTGGTCGAGCTTGAGCGACGGGGGCATGGCCAACTCCTGACGCGCCACCACGACGTCCACCAGTACCGGTCCGTCGTGGCGTATTGCCCGCTCCAGCGCAGGGCGAACGTCCTCGGGGCGTTCCACCCGGATCCCCAGGATTCCACAGCTTTCGGCGACCTTCGCGAAATCGGGATTCACGAGTTCCGTGCCGTGGTCCAGGAATCCCGTGGCCTTCATCTCCATCTCCACGAATCCCAGGGAGCCGTTGTCGAACACCACGAGCTTCACCGGCAGTTTCGCCTGGCGCAGAGTCAGAAGGTCCCCCAGGAGCATCGCCAAGCCGCCGTCGCCGGAAAGGGTGATCACCGCGCGCCCGGGGTGGGAAGCCGCGGCGCCGATCGCCTGCGGCAGGGCGTTGGCCATCGATCCGTGGTTGAAGGAGCCCAGGAGGCGTCGCCTGCCGTTCATG
>Ga0302267_10006093_pt1 | contig 12354 bp, 11 predicted proteins | sample III_Bog_E1_3_FD_194555 | JGI IMG/M metagenome (GOLD analysis project Ga0302267, IMG submission 194555) | Peat permafrost microbial communities from Stordalen Mire near Abisko, Sweden - III_Bog_E1_3 | ecosystem: Environmental > Terrestrial > Soil > Wetlands > Peat | place: Sweden: Abisko... | reverse complement strand
GCACTGCTGGGAGCCGGCGATGGCGGCGATGGCGGCCTTTTGCACGATGCTGGTGGCGTTGGAGGTTTGCTGCGACTGGAGCTTGCTGAGGTTGGCGACGATCGCCTTGGGCGCCAGGGCAAAGCCGGCGCGCCAGCCGGTCATGGCGTAGGTCTTGGAGAGGGAACCGAGGACCACCATGTGCTCCTTGGCCCAGGTGAAGGAGCCTGCGGAGACGGGCTTGCCCTCGTAGTTGAGGTAGACGTAGCACTCGTCGAGGAGCAGGTAGATGCCGCGCTCGTGGGCGACGCGGACGATGCGCTCCAGGTCCTCGGCGGAGATGACGGAGCCGGCGGGGTTGGAGGGCGAGTTGAGAATGATGGCCTTGGTGCGGGGGGTGATGGCCTTCTCGATGGCGTCGGCGGTGATGCGGAAGTTTTCCGCTTCGCTGGTTTCGAGCAAGACGACCTTGCCGCCGGCGTATTGGATGATGTCTTTGAAGCTGACCCAGTAAGGGACGGGGAGGATGACCTCGTCGCCGTGATCGACGAGGATCTGGACGGCGTTGAAGAGGGCATGTTTTTCGCCGGTGGTGAAGATGGCTTCGTCGAGCGCGTAGTCGGAGCCGAAGTCGCAGGCGTGGCGCTCGACGATGGCCTTGCGCACGTCGGGAATGCCGGGCACGACGGTGTAGCGGGTGAAGTTGGCTTCAATGGCGGCGATGGCCGCTTCCTTGATGTGGCGGGGGGTGTTGAAATGGGGCTCGCCGGCGCCGAAGTCGACCAGGTTGATGCCCTGGGCGCGGAGCTTGGCGGCCTCGGCGGCCACCGCCATGGTTGCGGAGACTTCAATGCGGCCGATTCTGTCGGCGAAGACTTTGGCGGGGCTTAGAACGGTCATGATGTCTCTTATCTTTACAGATTTTGGGGCTGGCGCAAAATTGCATCCGAAATAAACTCCCGCGGGGAGCGGTTGAGGGTGTGCTGTCAGCTGAGTCCTTGACGCGTAAGGCGCTACGCGCTACAGTGTGGGCATGATTCGGTCGTTCCGGCACGCGGGCCTCAAGAAGTTTTACCTAACAGGAAGCAAGGCGGGCATCCAACCGGCGCACGAGATCAAGCTGCGCAGGCAGCTCACGCTGCGCAGGCAGCTCACGCTGCTGAGTACGGCAAAGGACGCGAATCGGATGGACGTTCCCGGTTGGGAGTTGCACCCGCTCAAGGGAGCGCTTGTGGACCATTGGTCGATCAAGGTAAATGGAAACTGGCGCATGACCTTCACGTTTGAGAATGAGGATGCGGTCCTGGTGGACTACCTGGATTATCACTGACGGAGGAGGAGAATCGATATGGCGATGACGATGTACAGCCCGGCTCATCCGGGGGAGATTCTGCGCGAGTACCTGGGCACGGTTCAGGTGGGCGTGGCGGCAAAAAAGCTGCGCGTGGCGCGGTCGACGCTGAGCCGCTTGCTGAACGGACGGGCATCGTTTACAGCGGCGATGGCGCTGAGGCTGTCGGATGCATTCGGGACGGAGCCGGGCATGTGGCTCGATTTGCAGCAGCAGTACGATCTGTGGCACGCATCGCGGCGCAAGCGGCCGAAGGTGGAGAAGTTTTCCCAGGCGGCGTAAGCGTCCCTTGGTCCCAGAACTAGGGCGGCACCCGGCAGAGCAAGAAGGGGTAAGCAGAGGCCTGCTACGGCGCCGGGGCGGGCGGGAAACTGACCCGGGCCTGGCATTGGATCGGATGGATGGCTCCGTCGGAGGCAAAACTGAGCGGGGCCCAATAATAATTGGCATGCGCTTCATTCTTGGCGCCGTGATCCCATAGATCGCTGCCGTAAAGAAAGACCGTGTTTGCGGGCAGGCGCAGGGTGGATACGAAGGAAGGCTGACCGCCGCAGGAGTCCGGGCTTACGCTGCGGGCCTGGGACCACGGGCCCAAAGGAGACGGCGCGGTCCGGTACGAGGTTCCCGTGCCGGCGCAATAGCCGCAGTTGGGATCGGAGTAGAGAAGGTAGTAGAGGCCGTTGCGGTGCATGAGCGCGGGGGCTTCAGTCTTCTTATCCGTAACGCTGGCATATTGACCGCTGCCGGAGGTAAACGCGGCATTGAGCTTTTCCACGACAACGGAACCGCCGGCCCGCCAGTTGGTGTAAGCAATATAGGCGGCGCCATCCTGATCGGCGAAGACGTCCTCGTCGCCGTTGTTCAGGCCGGCTACAGACGCATTTGTGTTGAAGGCGAGCATGGGTTCAGCAGTCTCCACAAACGGCCCGGCGGGGTTGGGGCTGGTGAAGACGCGATAGCCCACCCGGTTGTCGTACACGTTGATCCAGAGCACGTAGAGATTGCTCTTGCGGTTATAGACAACGTGGGGGCGATAACAGCCATACGTGCTGCCATTGCACCGCGACTGCCACTGGGCGGTGTGGGGGTCGAAGAGAAATCCGCGATCGGTCCAGGCGACGAGGTCGGGGGAGGAATAGACCTTGAAACCGCAGAACGGCGATCCCGCTTTGCCCCAGGTGTACCCGCAGCGGTAGCTCGTGCCGTAGAGATAGTACACGCCGCCGAAGTAGCCGATGTTGCCGTCATGCGCGTCAACGGGGGCGCCTGCGGTATCAAGCCGGATCACCTGCCGGCCCTGGCTGTCGAAGTTGATCAGGGTCGAGGAGGTCTGCGCGCGGGCCGGGCACGCTCCAGAGAGGAGCAGAAGACAGGCCACTGCCAGGACGGAGCCTGTGCGGGAGAGCGAAAAACGGAGGATGAGCGAGTGCTGCAAGGGAACACCTCTTCAAAAGAGACGTAGACGGCAAAGAGCCCGCGCATCAGCCTTTGGCGATGCGGGCCTTGAGGCGCTTGAGGACGTTGGGTGGGACGAGGCCGGAGACGTCGCCGCCGAAGCTGAAGACTTCCTTGAGCATGCGGGAGCTGACGAAGGAGTAGCGGCCGGCGGGCTGGAGGAAGACGGTTTCGACTTCAGGGGCGAGGCGGCGGTTCATGAGGGCCATCTGGAACTCGTGCTCGTAGTCCGAGATGGCGCGGATGCCGCGCAGGACGGCGGTTGCGCCCTGCTGGCGGGCGAACTCGACCATGAGGCCGTCAAAGGAGGTGACGGAGACGTTGCCCAGGGCGCTGGTGGACTCTTTGAGCATCTCGATGCGCTCGTGGACGGTGAAGAGGGGATTCTTGACGGGGTTGTTGAGGATAGCGACGGTGAGGTGCTCGAAGAGCTTGGCGCCGCGCTGGATCAGGTCCACATGGCCGTTGGTGGGCGGGTCGAAGGTGCCGGGATAGAGGGCCTTCACGCTCATCAGAAGCAGCTCCAACTGGATTCTAGCAGTGGGGGTGGGACCGATATCGAGGAAGCTCCAATCGGAGGCGCGATTACGACCGTTCAGCGTAGAGGCGCTTCGTATCGGAATCGATCTGATCATGCGGAACGAGCCGATAATGGCGCTCCTCGACGATCAGCACGCGGTCCTTCTCGACGGTCAACTCAAAAAGCGCAATTTCGTCGTTGGCCATGAACTGCGCAGAGACGGGACGGCAGATCAAATCGGGAAACTTGACCTTGCAACATGCGATATCTTGGGCAGTTTGGACCGGCGAGAGCTTGTCCGATCCGCCTTTGGCTTGCACCGGGATCACAAAGTGCGCGCCGTTCCGATTGAGGCCGACATAAATCTCGTCGATCTCGATTTGTCCCATATCCTTCACGTGCGTGCGAAGGTGGTTCTGAAGGGAGTAAGTGGTTAAGCCTAGGAAAATGTCTATGAGCCGGTTGTAGCGCACCTTTGCCAGTAGCGCTTGTTCGTCGCCGAGCGCATAGGCAGCGATAATCTCCGGCGTCGAGTCGGGGATTTTCGTGGCTGCCAGGTCATCGCGCGGACGGATTGTTGTTGCGCTGAACTCACTAAGCCGGAATCGATAGAGGCTTCTGCCAGCCCCTTCGATGATCCAGGCCTTTCCCTTCGGAGCTGTTTTCGCTATCTCGGCGGGCAATTCTCGACGGTATCTGAATGCATAGATGATATCCCCGAGATTGCCGGGACGTTCGACGCCCAGAGCTTTCGCCGCTTCGACCAACTCGTCGCGGTGGAATTCGAATTCCGATGCGCCCTTCGACCAGTTCCTACGGAACACCTGGACGATAATCGGAATGTACTGCGCCGTCTTATCGATCTTCTTCGCCATTTCAACCCTCTACCGCAACGCAAATTCCAATTGTTTGTCGGTCGACCGCTCTGCTTGCCGGAGTCTCTTGCCTACGATATCGCCCGGGACATCATAGTATCTCGCGGCATCGCTCATGTTCATCCTCAGCAAAGCCTCGTCTCCCAATTCGACGGCTGCTTGTGGACGCGAAGGCGCTATTCCCATCGCTTCGAGCACTTGCGACGCTACCGCGCGGGCGAGCAGCGGGGGAACGGAGTTTCCAACCTGTCGAAATCCATGCCATTTGGTTGCATGCAAACGAAACCAATCCGGATAGGAATGAAGGCGCGCCGCTTCGCGCACAGTGATACACCGTGGTGCAAACGGATGAATGGGACGCGGCGAGGTGAATGCGCCCCGGTCGCTGCCCGTTCCGGCTCGAATCGTATTGCATATTCCTTCGGGGTCGAGCTTGTGGAAACGGCTCACTTGCTCGACCTTGCCGGGCTCCGTGGCCTTAAATCGGCGCTGGGATAGGGGCGTGTGTTCGGTTCGCAAGCTGGATGTGAGGCGCTTTGGATCCCACGCCCTGCGATAGGAAAAATCTCCAGGATCTTCGGTCAGGCCTCGCAAAATGCGCGCGTACCGGGAGGCTTTTCCGAACCGCACATTTCGAAGAACGTCGGATTCCATCAGTTCGGGGAATCCGTCCACATCGGGTAAATCCCCGATTGCCTCCCACACGGTCGTTCGATGGGGGTTGGAGCAGTTCGGATAGTGGGGCAGGGGCAACCCCTTCTTCGCTCCAAGCAAGAACAGCCGCTTTCTGTCCTGGGGCACGCCGAAATCGGCGGCATTCAGCACCCGATAGGGCAACTGAACGTCGTAACCGCTTGCTTGAAGGGCGTCGATCAGTTCGTCCAACAGTTGCCTGTGCTTACCGACGGTCAGACCCTTCACGTTCTCAAAAACGAGATAATTCGCCTCCAACTCGGCGGCGATCCGGACAAACTCCAGAAGCAGCCGGTTGCGCGGATCATCCAAGGCTCTCTTGCCGATCATCGAGAACCCCTGACAAGGGGCGCCGCCGAAGACCACGTCCACCGGCGAGTTCCCGAGCTTTGCGGCTTTCCGAATTTCCTTGCCGCCGATTTTTGAGGCGTCTGCACAAATCGCGGCGCAATTCGGGAAATTGAACTCGTGCACCGCGCAATGAATCGGATCGATCTCGAGGGCTGCCGCGAGGTCGAATCCGGCTTGTTCGAATCCGAGGGAAAGCCCGCCGGCACCTGCGAACAGGTCGATTCCGATTGGACGCCGAAGACTCTTCCCATTCCTACGCAGAAAGGAATTCATCGACTCGCTCCGTCAATTTCTCGGGATTCTTCAGTTCGCATTGCCATACAGTCAGCACCGCCCAGCCCGCATTTTTCAGTTCGCGTCGATTCCGACGATCCCGAACCACGTTGGTATCAAACTTCTCCTCCCAGTACCTGATGCGGGTTTTTGGCGTCGTGGCGTACTTGCATCGAGTGTGCCGGTGCCAAAAACACCCATGCACAAAGATTGCTTTACGCCGCGCAGCGAAGACCAAATCGGGTCTCCCGGGCAACTTGGAGCCGTGAAGCCGGTAGCGGTAACCCAATGCGAAGACAATTTTCCGAACGGCCAGTTCTGGCTTGGTGTTCTTGGAGTGTACCGCTGCCATGATGATGGAGCGTGTTTTTCGATCCACATGGTCGGTCATCTGCCAACACCTCCCGCTTCCACAATTTTGTGCGAAGCGGGTGACTTGTTCAAGCGGAGACTTCCTATACCTTGCGGGGACGGATGGCTTCCTTGGCTTCGACCGTGCCGCTGGCGGGGACTTCGGGGACGTCAGCTTTGGCGTTGGCGCCGATGTTGAGCTTTTTGCGCAGCTCGGCGTCCATTTTGGCGAAGGTGTCGGGGTTGTCGCGGAGGAAGGTGCGGGTGTTTTCGCGCCCTTGTCCGATGCGCTCGCCGGCGTAGCTGTACCAGGCGCCGGACTTCTCGACGATGTTGTTGGCCACGGCCATGTCGAGCACGTCGCCTTCGCGGCTGATGCCTTCGCCGTAGAGGATGTCGAACTCGGCCTCGCGGAAGGGGGCGGCGACCTTGTTCTTGACGATCTTGACCTTGGTGCGGTTGCCGGTGACGACGTCGCCGTCTTTGATGGCTGCGATGCGGCGGATGTCGACGCGGACCGAGGAGTAGAACTTGAGGGCGCGTCCGCCGGTGGTGGTTTCGGGATTGCCGAACATGACGCCGATCTTCTCGCGTATCTGGTTGATGAAGATGAGCGCGGTGCGGGATTTTGAGATGGTCCCGGTGAGCTTGCGGAGGGCCTGGGACATGAGACGGGCCTGGACGCCCATGTGGGAGTCGCCCATTTCGCCGTCGAGCTCGGCCTTGGGGACGAGGGCGGCGACGGAGTCGACGACCAGGACGTCGATGGCGCCGGAGCGGATGAGGGCCTCAGTGATCTCGAGGGCCTGTTCGCCGGAGTCGGGCTGGGAGACGAGCAGGTTGTCGACGTCGACGCCGAGTTTTTTGGCGTAGCTGGGGTCGAGGGCGTGCTCGGCGTCGACGAAGGCGGCCAGGCCGCCCATGCGCTGGGCCTCGGCGATGACCTGGAGGGTGATGGTGGTTTTGCCCGAGGACTCGGGGCCGAAGATCTCCGTAACGCGGCCGCGGGGGATGCCGCCGACGCCGAGCGCGGCGTCGAAGCTGATGGAGCCGGTGGAGATAACTGCAATGGGAAGAAGAGCTTCGCGGGAGCCAAGGCGGACAATGGAGCCCTTACCAAACTGTTTTTCGATCTGGGCAAGGGCGAGTTCTACGGCTTTTGTGCGGTCATCGGCGATGGCCATGGGAGAGGGCTCCTTAAGATGCACAGCTTGCGGGCGTTTCCGATTTTCGGACAGCTCGGAGAGGCGCGGCGGCTGAGATGGATTCGAAGGGATTGTAGCAGGGCGGGAGTCGAGAAGCCAGAAAATAATGGAGAAGAAAAGGCGAATCAGTTTCTGGCCCCAGGTTCACGAGGATTGCGACTCGGGGCGCATCACCCGGCTCTGCTCGCGGCGGCCAGCGGAAAATTTCTGCGATGGGATAGACGCTGTCATGCATAATCCTTGTGCGCGGCTGGGAGGGCGGAGGTTTGTTCAACAAAAATTCTCTGGGGTTGAAGATCGGGCGCTGGATGCCATGGGCGAAACGCGTGGCTTGCATCCTTGTTCTGCTGGTTGCGGGCCTGGCGGCGGTGGATGGCGGATGGCGGCTGGCTCTGGGACGGATGGAGCCGGTCTATGCGGCGCAGACTGCGCCTGTGCCGGATTGCAAGGAATGCGAGAGCCAGGTCAATGCCGCAAGAAAAGATCTGGAGGCGCGGATCGATAAGGATCGGCAGGATGCGGAGAGCCGGATCGACAAGGCGATGGGCCTTTCGGAGTGGATTCTGGCGGTGATGATCACGGTGTTCGGGTTTCTGCTGCCGCTGCTGGGTGGATTGGCTGTTTATTTTCAGTTGAAGCAGGCACGCAGAGATGCCGAGGAGCAGGTCAAGAGCCTGGGAAAAAAGATCAAGAAGATCGACGAGGATTACCGGGAGAACTTTCCGCAGTTCAGCGCGATGGATGCACGGATGCAGAAGCGGTTGAGCGAGATGAAGCTGCACATGCCTTCAGAGGACGACTTCAACGAGCCGGAGTTGTTTGCAAAGATGCCGGAGATGGACCGCCAGTACATTCAGGACAGCGAGTTGACGGTGGCGGCGCTTTCAGTGTTTGGACTGGACCAATCGGCCAGTTTGCGCGCCCGGCTTTTGTCCATCTATGGGGTTTTTGCGCGCTTTCATAACCTGCGCGATGACCACTTCAAAAATCCGGAAGAGGAGGACTTTGCGCGCGCTGTGACGTATGCCGGGCGGGTGATTGAGCTGGACCCGAAGAGCGCCGAAGGCTACCGGATGCAGGGGGCGATCTATCTTGACCGGTATCGCCTTCTGAAGGACGAACTGAAGTCGACGGACAGGCACAAGCTGGAGGAGCTGTTGACCGCCGCGGAGACGGTTCTTGACGAGGCGATCGGCAAATGCACCAGCAGCACAGTGGACGCGGGGGCCTATTACAACCGGGCTATGGCGCACTTCTACAGGGGGCGCGTCGAGAAGGCGGTCGCGGTATCCAGGCATCTGCTTGGCCTGGAGGAGAAGGTTCCACTGGCGCAACGGGAGAAGTATCTTCCCCCTATTTACGTGAATCTGGGCAGCTACCTGGCGCGGCGGGCTCTGGACGCGAAGGCGGCTGGGCAAACGGAGGATGAGCGCAAGTTCAGCGGCGAAGCTGTTCAGGCGATCACGAAGGGAGTGCGTGATTTTGAGCGGACAACGATGCAGGACGGGGGGCTGGAGCGGCTGAGGAAACTACTCCTGAGCGAACTTGTCGGGAACGAGGAACTCAGCCAACTGGAGGCGGCATACGTCGAACAGCTCTGGGCGATGGCGAAGAAGAAGCCGGAAAAGAAGGACGCTGCCGTGACGGGCACCGATGGCAAGGACGCCGGCCAGAAGTCGCCAGGCGCGGCTGGAGGAGCGGATTAGATGCCGGGCTTGGTGTTGATGCGCATGGCGATCACCTCAGTTGAATAGATGATACTCCGGCGGGAAAAGCTTCTGCAATGGCGGTGGAAAATGCTCCCGGCCAGGGACCGCTCTGGGGCTATGGGAAGGCTGTCTGGTGGCCCGTTTCCCGTTTCAGGTATTAGACGGTGTAGGCGCCGATGCGGGTTTCACGGCTGGTGAGGGCGTCGGAGGAGCGATCGATGGCCTCGTATTCGGCATCGTGGTCTTTGCGGAAGGCGCGGAAGTCGTCTTCGCTGGCCCAGCGGTCGATGGTGAGGTAGGAGCCGGGGATATAGGCGTCGCGTAGGAGCTCGGTTCCCAGGTAGTTGGACGAGGTGCGGAAGAGCTGGGCCCAGACGCCGTCGGGGCCGTAGGCGGCCTCAAAGGCGGCGATTTTCTCTTCGGCGATCTCAAACTGCCAGACAACGACGAACATGGACGGGCTCCGCTGGGAATTGGGAATGGTTCTGGAGTCCATGGTAGCGCATGGGGGGGCGGGCGCTGGTGGGGGTTCGCGTGTGGGGCAACAGCACCAGGGCGAAGGCACGGCTGTTGAATGATTGATTTGAATTGAAATCGCAATTGAACGGGTTTCGCACCGTCCGTCCGGGACGGAAGATCGTATTGAACTCTGGACCCAGGACTGCGTCCGCTCCGGCGGACTTGTCCTGGGCTATTCTCGCCTCTCCCTCCGGGAGAAAGAGCCTCCGCGGCTGTTTCATCTTGCAGCGTTGACGCTGTTTCAGCCGCGAGGTTCCGAGGCGACCGCGGCCTCATTGAACTGCCCCGCTGCCCAACTGACATGGGACCGGCCTATAATTGCTGGCATTCGAGGTCACCGATGAAACTCTGGAATCAGCTGCTCATTCCGGTTCTGGTGCTGTGTCCGGCAGCGCTGTATGCGGACAATGTTCCCAAGCCGGGCGTTACCCCCGTTGAAGCGCAGTTGATGGCGGATGTGCGCGCGCACCAGATGACGGTGGGCCAGGCGGTGTTTGCGCGGGTGGATACGGCGTGGACGAGCAGTGAATGCAATTTGCGCCAGGGAGCGATCGTGGAGGGGCGGGTGGTGGCGGTAACGCCGCACAGCAAGGCAGACGCCAACTCGGAGATGACGCTGGAGTTTACCAAGGCGCAGTGCAACGGTGTGAAGATGAACGACTTCAAGCTGCTGCTGTCGGCAGTGGCGGCTCCGCCGTCGGATATGGACAGCGCCTTTCTGTCGGACATGCTGCCGATGCGGACGGGGAACAACGGCGGCATCGATGGCACGCAGATGATGACGCAGGGCACTCAGGCTTTCCTGGCACCGCAAAAGACCGACATGAACGGGAGGATTGACACCGAAAATATCCCGCCGCAACTGCCGCCAATGAAGATGGGCGATGTGGCGGGGATTCGGGGATTGAGGATGCGGGTGGACGGCGGGCCGGACCACAGCACGGTGCTGATTGCGCTCAATCATGATTTGACGCTGGTGAGCCATACGATCTTTCTGCTGGTGCCCGAGGAGCGGGTGCTGCGGGAGGTGACGGTGAGCCAGCCTGTGGGGGCAGGCGCTGCCGGGGTGAGCGAGGCGAACGGGACGAGCCTGACGGCAGCGGCCCCAGCGCCGCCGGCGAACGACATTGACAGGTGCGAGCCGCCGGAGTGCGGGGTGGCGCTGCCCGAGGGCGATGCTGCTGCGGGAGTTGCGGCGGCGGACAGCATCTCGCTGGAGCAGCTTGGCTATGGGGCGCGTGCACAGCGGACGATGATCACCTTCGATCACGATGACGAGCTGGCCTACCTGGGGCCGCAGGAGCTGCTGGTGGCGTTTAATCGCCACCATCTACTGGTGCGCCATGAGCTGGGATCGGGCGGGGTGACGGTGCGGGTGATTCGCGCGGCGGTGGTGGACATGGCGACGCGGCGGGTGACGCACACGGTGGACTGGGAGCTGCCGGACGAGGGGCAGTACCTGTGGCGGCTGCCGGACAGCCGGGTGCTGGTGCATGTGGGCTCGGAGCTGCGGGTGTATGGGCCGGGGCTGAAGATTCTGAAGCGGCTGGGGCTGAGCGGTCCGCTGGATTTTGTGCGCGTGACGCCGAACGGAACGTCGATTGTGGTGGGCGTGATTCACGAGCGGCACTCGGTGGAGTTGCACGCGCAACTGACAGAGAACCTGGGCGCGGAACCGGAAGAGGATGTGAATATTCTGGTTCTGAATCGCAACTTTGAGACGATTGGCTCGACCAAGACGCGGTCGGGCTTGATGCCGCCGACGCTGCTCAACGAGGGCCAGGTGCGGCTGCTGGCGCAGCCGGACATGCACTATCGCATGCTGATGCGCGGCTGGGACAACCACTCGGCGACGTTTGCGCGCTTCGGGTCCAGCTGCACGCCGGACCTGGAGAGCCTTGCGCCGGACCTGATTTTCATGGTGAGCTGCGGCAAGGCGAACGACGAGTTCGAGTATCGGGTGCTGCATGCGGATGGGAAGCTGGCGCTTAAAAACATGCCCAACTGGAGCGAGTTCGGGTTTGCGGCAGAGGGCAGCGCGGATCACGAGTTTTTCGCGATCAAATCGGTGCAGTCGACGCGGCCGGTGCCGGCCGGCGCGCGATTCAGCGCGGCGGACTTTACTTCAGAGGCGCTGGCGGTGTATCGCGCGGGGGACGGCAAGCGGCTGCTGAATGTGACAGTGGGCGCGCCGACTTCAAGCCGGGACGGATTTGCGCTGGCGCCGGATGGGTCGCAACTGGCGGTGCTGAACCGCGATCAGATCCAGGTGTACGCGGTGGGGAAGAAGTAGATCCGCACTGAACCACGGGGCCGCACCGGACACAACCGGACTCGGCCCAATGAAGTTCCCGCGAAAAATACCAAATCCCCGACTCGACGCGCTGGAGTTCTTCATCCAATAGCGAGCGCGCGCCGCGAGGCTGCGCCACGATTCGCAATCCGCGAATTGCAAGACGAGGAGAGATGCAATGACTGAGCAGACGCTGGGCGGCGCGGTTACATTCGCGGGCACGGAAATGATTGTGAACCGGATGGGCTATGGCGCGATGCAACTGGCGGGGCCGCAGGTGTGGGGACCGCCGCGGGATGTGGATGCGGCTGTGGCGGTGCTGCACGCGGCGGTTGCGGCGGGCGTGAACCACATTGATACGAGCGACTATTACGGGCCGCATGTGACCAACCAGATCATCCGCAGGGCGCTGCACCCTTATGCTGCGGGGCTGGTGATTGTGACCAAGGTGGGGGCGCGGCGGGAGGCGGACAAGTCGTGGCCGCATGCGCTGGGACGGCAGGAACTGACGGACGCGGTACATGACAATCTGCGCAATCTGGGACTGGATGCGCTGGATGTGGTGAATCTGCGCGTGGGTGGGATGATGGGGCCGACGGAGGCGTCGATTGCCGAGCCGCTGACGGCGCTGGCGGAGTTGCAGGAGCAGGGCCTGATCCGGCACCTGGGACTGAGCAACGTGAGCCCGGCGCAGGTGGCCGAGGCCGAGGGGATTGCCGAGATTGTGTGCGTGCAGAACTTCTACAACGTGGCGCAGCGCGGGGACGATGCGCTGATCGA
>Ga0302267_10006091_pt1 | contig 12355 bp, 10 predicted proteins | sample III_Bog_E1_3_FD_194555 | JGI IMG/M metagenome (GOLD analysis project Ga0302267, IMG submission 194555) | Peat permafrost microbial communities from Stordalen Mire near Abisko, Sweden - III_Bog_E1_3 | ecosystem: Environmental > Terrestrial > Soil > Wetlands > Peat | place: Sweden: Abisko... | reverse complement strand
CGCGGCCGAGGGGTTGACGATCGACGCCTTCCTCGCCCTCGCCGCGCGCTGAGGCGCCGCGCTCAACCCCAGAAGTGCCACCAGGCGCGGTGCTCGCCGCCGCGACCGCCGCGTCCCTCGCCGCCGCGTCCCTCGCCGCCACGTGCCCCGCGGTGCTCGCCGCCGCGGCCGCCGCGGTGCTCGCCGCCCCGCCCGCGGCCGCCGCCGCGCCCACCACGACCGCCGCCGCGTGCGTACTCCGTGAAGCCCTCGTCGGCGGAGGCCACCGTCTGGGTCGCGCCCTGATCGTCCGTCGCGCTCGCCATCTCGGTGGTGGCGCTCTCCGGGGCCGCGCCCTCGTCGTCGGACTTGCTGCAGCCGGTCACGGCCACCGCGCCGACCATCATCGTCACCAGGAGCAAACCTCGATTGAGCTTCATGATCCTACGCCGTCCTTCCAGGAGCCCGGGAGGAGTCAGCTCCTCGTCACGCTCTGGGTGTCGGTAGAGCAACCGGCGGGCCACGCCGATCTTCACTGGTTTCTCGGTGATCACGGGGCCGATCGGGGAGATCGTATCCATCCCTGACGTCGCCTTGCCCCACGCCGTCAAACGGGGGAACACTCGCTCCCGCCGGCCTCGGCAAGACCCCGCCGGCCGCCCGGCCGCCGCGCCATCGCCCCGTGCTAGGCTCGGCGCCACGGTAGGTGTCAGGGTGATCCAGATCTTCGGTACCGCCAAGTGCAAGACCACGCGGGCCGCGCAGCGGTTCTTCGCCGACCGGCGCATCAAGGTGCAGGTCGTCGAGCTGCGCGAGAAGGGGCTCTCCAGGGGCGAGCTCAACAGCGTGGCCCGCGCCGTGGGCGGCATGCGGGCGCTCTATGACGCCGACAGCCCCCGGGTGAAGGAGCGGGGGCTGCAGTACTCCGATCCGGGGGACGCGAGGCTGGCCGAGCTCCTGCTGGAGGACGCGCTGCTGCTGCGGACGCCGATCGTTCGGGATGGCCAGCGCGCCGCGGTCGGGCCCGCGGAGGCGGTGTGGAAGGCGTTCGCCGACGCGGCCAAGGGCGGATAGGAAGAGGTTGCCCAGAGCATCTGGCCCCGACCTCGGCGATACTGGAGGTGGATGGAAGCCGGGGAGGTGGTCGACGCGCGTTTCGTGATCCAGCGCCGCGTCGCCTCCGGCGGGATGGGCCACATCTACCGCGCGCTCGATCGGCACTCGGGAGAGATCGTCGCCTTCAAGCTCCTCCACGGCCACGCCAGCGAGCGGCCGGTCCGCTTCAAGCGCGAGATCGAGGTGCTGCTCTCGCTCGATCACCCCACCATCGTGCGCTACGTGGCCAACGGCACCACCTCCCGGGGCGCGCCGTACCTGGTCATGGAATGGCTCGAGGGCACCACCCTGGGGGAGCGGCTCGCCCACGGGCACCTCGGCGTCGAGGACAGCCTCGCGGTCGGAGCAGGCATCGCCGAGGCGCTCGCGGTGGTGCACGCGGCGGGGTTCATCCACCGCGATCTCAAGCCGAGCAACATCTTCCTCGTGGGCGGTTCGGTCTCGCGGATCAAGCTCATCGATTTCGGGCTGGCGCGGGTGGCGCACGCCGACGGGGGCCGCACCGAGCTCACCGTCCCGGGCCTGGTGCTCGGCACCATCGGCTACCTGGCCCCCGAGCAGGCCCGGGGCGAGCCGACGGTGGACGCGCGGGCCGACGTCTTCGCGCTGGGGTGCGTGATCTACCGCTGCGTGACCGGCAGGCGCCCCTTCGTGGGCGAGGACGATCTCTCGGTGCTGCTCAAGATCATCGTCGAGGAGCCCCAGCGCCTCCGGGAGGTCCGCGCCGACGTGCCGCAGGCCCTCGACGAGCTGGTCGCGCGGATGCTCGCCAAGGCGCCCGGGCTGCGCCCGCCCCACGGAGGCGCGGTGGTGGACGCCATCGAGGCGCTCGGCGCCGGCGCGCCGATCACCGTGCGCACCCGGCAGCCCGAGCTCACCGCCAGCGAGCGCCGGGTCATGGGGCTGGTGCTCACGCGCGATCCCGCCGAAGGCCCGCACCGCCCGTCCGCCGCCGCGCCCGGCGCCCCCGGCCCCCCGGGGGGCGAGCTGGTGAGCCTGCTCCACGGCACCGTCGAGCGGCACCGCGGGCAGCTCGAGCTGCTCGCCGACGGGTCCTCCCTGGCCGTCTTCACCAGCGACGGTGAGGCCACCGATCTCGCCGTCCGCGCGGCCCGCTGCGCGCTCTCCATCCGCGCGCTCTGCCCGACCGCGCCGGTCGTCGTCGTCTCTGGACGCGCCGAGCTCGAAGGCCGGTACCTCGTCGGCCAGCTCATCGATCGCGCCGTCGGCCTGCTCCCCCAGGCGGCGTCGCCGGCCCACGCGCCGCCGCACTCGATCCGCCTCGACGACGTCACCGCGGCGCTCCTCGGGCCGGGCTTCGTGGTCGGAGGCGGCTTCCTCGAAGGCGAGCGCGAGTCGCTGGAGGCCCCGCGGACGCTGCTGGGCAAGCCCACCACCTTCGTCGGCCGCGACCGCGAGATCCTGCTCCTCTCGGCCGCCTACGAGCGCAGCATCGAGGAGCCCGGCGCCAACGTGGTGCTGGTGACGGCGGCGGCGGGCATGGGCAAGTCGCGCCTCGTCGCCGAGTTCCTCCGGCGCCTCCGCCAGCGCGACGACGCACCCGGCATCTGGATCGGCCGCGGCGACCCCATGAGCGCCGGCTCGTCCTTCGGGCTGCTCGGCCAGGCGCTGCGCCGCGCCTTCGGCGTGCTCGAGGGGGACTCGCTCGAGGCGCGCCGCGGCAAGATCCAGGAGCGCGTGACGCGGGGCGAGCCGCGGCCGGCTGAGGCGGCCCGCGTCGCCGCGTTCCTCGGCGAGCTGGTGGGGACGGCCTTCCCGGACGACATCCAGCTCCGCGCCGCCCGTCGCGACCCGCAGGTCCTCGGCGACCAGATGCGCCGCGCCTGGGAGGACTTCCTCCGCGCCGAGTGCACCGTCCGCCCGCTGGTGCTGGTGCTGGAGGACCTGCACTGGGGGGACGTGCCCACCGTCAAGCTCGTCGACGCGGCGCTGCGGCACCTCGAGACGCGACCGCTGCTGGTGGTGGCGATCGGGCGCCCGGAGGTCCACCAGCTCTTCCCCGACATCTGGGCCGGGCGCGGCGTGGAAGAGGTCCACCTGGCCCGCCTGCCGCGCGGCTCGGGCGAGCGGCTGGTGCGGAGCGTCCTCGGGAGCGCCGTCTCCGCCGCGTTGGTGGGCGGCCTCGTGGAGCGGGCCGACGGCAACGCCTTCTACCTGGAGGAGCTGATCCGCGCCGTCGCGGAGGGCAAGGGTGCCGAGCTGCCGGAGACGGTGCTGGCCATGGTGCAAGCCCGCCTCGAGGCCCTCCACGTCGAGGAGCGCCGCGTGCTCCGCGCGGCGAGCGTCTTCGGGCAGCGCTTCCCGGAGGGCGGCGTGTCGACCCTCCTCGGCGGCGCCAGGGTGCGCGGCTGGCTGCGGACGCTGGCCGATCAGGAGCTGATCGTCGCCGCCGAGGAGGGGCGGTCCAGCGGCGACGCGACCTACCGCTTCCGCCATGCCCTGGTGCGCGAGGCCGCGTACGGCATGCTCACCGCGCCCGACCGCAAGCTCGGCCACCAGCTCGCGGGCGAGTGGCTGGAGGCCGCCGGCGAGACCGACGCCACGGTGCTGGCCGAGCACTTCCAGCTCGGCGTGGAGTACCCGCGCGCCGCCGCCTGGTACCACCGCGCCGCCGAGCACGCCTTCGAGGGCAACGATCTCGAGACCGCCCTCGACCGCGCCGGGCGCGGCCTGGCCTGCGTCGAGGATCCCGAGAGCGTGCTCGCCGGCGAGCTGATGCTGGTGCGCACCAAGGCCAGCCGCTGGCTCGGCAGGAACCAGGAGGCCGAGGACGCGGCCATCTCGGCCATGCGCCTCTTCCCCCTCGGCGGCGCGCGCTGGTGCGAGGCCGCGGCCGAGGTGGTCCACCTGTCCGCCAAGCTCGGCAACACCGAGCACCTGCTCTCCTGCACCGACGCGCTCCTGGCGCTGGGGCCGGCCACCGATCGCGAGGCGGCGGCCTCCTTCGCCATCGCCCTGGCGCGGGCGGCGACCAACCTCCAGCTCTCGGCCGCTCGCCCCGCCCTCGTCGAGGTCCTCCTCGAGCGCGCCGGTGAGGCTGCAGCCCAGGCCGCCGGCGATCCCGCCGTCGCCGGTCACGTGGAGTGGGCGCGCTCGTTGCGGGCGCTCGCCGGGGGCGATCTGAGCACCTTCCTCGAGCGCGTCCAGGCCTCGCGCGCGAGCCTGGAGCTCGCCGGCGATCTGCGCAGCGAGTGCATCCAGGCCCTCAACGCCGCCCACGGCTTCCTCCAGCTCGGCGCCTACCCCGAGGCCGAGGAGATCCTCCGCGAGGCGCTGCTCCGGGCCGAGCGCCTGGCCCTGGGCAACGTGCGCACCTTCGCCAAGCTCAACCTCGGTCTGGCGCTGCTCGGGCAAGGCCGTCTCGAGGAGGCGTTGAGCATGGAAGAGAACGTCCTCACCCTGTTTCGCGAGCAGGCCGATCGTCCCCTGGAGACCGGCACCCGCGTGTACCTGGCGATGATCCTCGCGGCCCAGGGGGATCGCGAAGGCGCGGCCCGCCAGGCGCTCGCCGTGGTCGAGGACCCCCAGGCCAAGCCCTCTTCCCGGGCGTATGCACGCGCCATCCTCGCCGACGTGCGCCTCGCCGAAGGCCGCCCGGCCGAGGCGCTCGCCGCCGCCGAGGAGGCCCTCTCCCTCCTCACCACGCTCGACGGCATCGAGGAGGGCGAGGCGCTCATCCGCGTCGTCTACGCCGAGGCCCTCGCCGCCGTGGGCGACCGGGGAGGGGCCCGCGCCGCCGCGGAGGACGCGCGCGACCACCTCCTCGCCCGCGCCGCCAAGGTCATCGATCCCGAGCTACGGCAGAGCTTCCTCCACCATGTGCCCGAAAACGCCCGGACCCTCGCGCTCGCTTCGACCTGGGAGTGAGTGCCTAACCCACCAGCGAGGCGCCCTCGGGCACCTTGACGCCGTTGGTGACGATCACCCGCGCCGAGGGCGCCACGGCGTGCACCGCAGGCTCGATCACCCCGCGCGCCGTGAGCACCGCTCCCGGGCAGCCGGCGCAGGTGCCGGCGAGGTGCAGCGTCAGGTGATCAGGCTCGACGGCGACGAGGTAGAGCTCGCCACCGTCGGAGCGGATCAGCGGCGCGATCACGTCCTTGCAGACCTTGAGGAGCTGATCGATCGTCGCTGCCATCGTGGGGAACGCCCACGGTAGCACGGCCCGCACGGATTTGGAGTCCCCGTCGGGCGCTCCCCGGGACGACGCCTTCAGCCCCAGAAGACCCTGGGGAGCGCGTCGTGGTTCGCCAGGGTGAGCAGATCCATCGACAGGGCCACCGTCACGTGGACCAGGAAGCCCGAGTAGATGCTCTTGGTCCGCATCGCCAGCGAGCCCAGCGCGACGCCGGCCACCACCGCGCCCGCTGCCTCCAGGTAGGGCTTGCCGTAGTGGATCATGCAGTAGGGCACGCACATCGCGAAGATGGCGCCGGAGCCGAGCGTGGTGCGCAGCCCGGACAGCCAGAAGCCGCGGAAGAAGATCTCCAGGGCGAAGAACTGCGCGAAGTACATCGCCTCCCAGCAGGCGAGGTCGAACCATGAGCGCGAGGCGTGCTTGTAGAACGGATAGTAGTTGGCGAAGTCGGGCGCGCGCGACACCACGAACACCGCGGGGAGCACCACCGCCAGGCAGAGGCCGTAGATCCACGCGTGGCTCCACAGGCCGCGCACCCGCAGGCCCATGTCGAGGATGCTGTCCTTGCGGAAGAAGATCTTCCACGCCACCAGCGGGATGACCGCGTAGCCGAACACCCGGTTGAACGCCCACCACCCGAAGCTGTAGAGCTCCCCGTACTTCTTGAGATCGACGAAGCGGCCGAGGCCCCCGGGCTGGAGGAGCTGGTCGAGCTCGATGCCGTGCAGCCAGGGCTTGAAGTGCTCCTCGAAGAAGTCGCGGCCGCCGTAGTACTCCTGGAGGGTGAGCACCAGCGCGGTGATCACGAAGAGCACCGCCGGCCGGAAGTTGTAGCCGCCCGCGGCGAGGGTCTTCTTCTGGTGCTCGTGCGCGAGCAGGTCGAGCTCGCGCCAGGTGCGCCCGAAGAAGAACCAGAGCACCGGCGCCAGGGCCAGGTACGCCGCGATGGGGAAGAGCGCCTTGACCGCCGTCTGCCCGAGCGAGGGCGGGCTCAGATCGAAGTGAACGGGCCCGAGCGCGAGGAGGACGGCGGGCATCGACTCAGGAGCCGATCAGGCTGATGGCGTGGTCGAAGCGCGCCAGCGTGCGCTCGCGGCCGAGGATCTCCAGCACCTCGAACAGACCGGGCGAAGCGCTGCGGCCGGTGACGGCGACGCGGGCCGGCTGCGCCACGTCCTTGAGCTCCAGCGAGCGCTCGGCGAGCCAGGCGACCACGTGCGCCTCCAGCGGCCGGGCGTGGAAGTCGGGCGCGTCGGCGAGGACGGCGCGCAGCGCGGGCAGGTGCGCGGCCTTGTCGGCGACGAGGAACTTCTTCACCGCCTTCTCGTCGTAGGCCGGCGGGTCGCGGAAGAAGTAGTCGAGCGCGTCCGCCGCCTCCACCCAGCTCTGCGCGCGGGGGCGCACCAGCGGGAGGGCGGCGACCACCGTCGCAGGATCCACGGCGGTCAGCCCGCGCTGCTCGAGGAACGGGATCACGCCGGCCGCATAGGCCTCGTCCGAGGTCAGCTCCGGGCGCTTGAGGTGCTCGAAGACGATGGCGCCGAACTTCTTGACGTCGTACTTCCCGTCGCTGGTGCCGCAGTGGTCCCAGCCGAACTTGGCGATCAGGTCGGTGAGCGAGAAGACCTCCTCGTCGCCGAACGACCAGCCGAAGCGGACCAGGTAGTTGAGCAGCGCCTCCGGCGGGATGCCCTTGTCGCGGTACTCCCCGACCGCCACGGCGCCGTGCCGCTTGCTCAGCTTCTGGCCGTCGGCGCCGAGCATCATCGGCAGGTGCGCGAACTGCGGCGGCTGCTGCCCGAGGGCCTGGTAGAGCAGGATCTGGCTGGGCGTGTTGATCATGTGATCGCGCCCGCGCGCCACCAGGGTGATGCCCATGGTGATGTCGTCGACGACGGCGCCCAGGTTGTAGAGGGGGACGCCGTCGGAGCGCATCAGCACCGCGTCCTGCTGGGTGCTGTTGGGCGTGGTCACCTCGCCGAAGACCAGATCCTGGTAGGTGACCGTGCCGGACGACGGCGACCGCATCCGCAGCACCGACGGGAGGTGCGGCACCGGCGGCTTGCGATCGCGGCAGGTGCCCGGATAGCGGAACTGGGCCTTGGGGTCCCTGGCCTTGAGCGCCTCGCGCTGGGCGTCCAGCTCCTCCTTGGTGCAGTAGCAGCGGTAGGCCGCGCCGGCCGCGATGAGCTTCTCGGCGAACTCGGCATAGAGCGGGAGGCGCTCCATCTGCCGGTACGGCCCGGACGCGCCGCCGACCTCCGGCCCCTCGTCCCAGGTGAGGCCGAGCCAGCGCATGTCGCGGAGGATGATCTGCTCGTTGGCGAGCGTGCTCCGCTCCTGGTCGGTGTCCTCGATGCGGAGGATGAACACGCCGCCCGTCTTGCGCGCCCACAGCCAGTTGAAGAGCGCCGTGCGCACCCCCCCGATGTGGAGGTAGCCGGTGGGCGACGGCGCGAAGCGGAGACGGGGTTTGCCTGTGGAACCGCTGGACATGGCGCGCGTTTAGCATGGTTCCCGCCTCGGCGGGGGGCCGAGCTTGCGCGCCGAGGCTCCCCTCTGCTAAGACGCCGGCCCGCCTATCCAGGCCTGCCGCGCGAGTGATCTCGCGCAGAACCGAGGAACCGATGACGAAGAGCCCGCTCGCGATCGTGAAGGACAAGTTCGGCGACAAGACCAAGCTGGTGGAGGCCGTCAAGGCCCTCGCCACCGAGGACCTCTGGCTCGCCCGCACCAGCGCCGACCGCGGCAACGATCGCGGCCTGGAGCACGTCTCCAACGCCAAGCTCCTCCGCCTCCACGCCGTGCTCTCCACCGTGAAGGAGAAGTTCGGCACCCGCGCCGCCCTCATCGACGCGATGCTCGTCGCCCAGAAGCGCACCAAGGACGCCGGCTTCCGCAAGCGCCTCGAGGCCTACCCCGTCCCGCGCCTCTTCGACCTCTACAAGAGCGTCGCCAAGCAGGCCGCCAAGGCCGCCAAGCAGTAGCTCCTTCCCGTCGGCGGTCCTCGACCGCCGACACTGGCGCAAAGAAAAGGGGGGTGACCGACTGGTCGCCCCCCTTCTTCGTTTTTCGGCGGTCAGGCCGAGGGGAATGCTCTCGGGCGTTCCCCAGGATGACCGGGTCGGGGAACGCTCTCGGGCGTTCCCCAGGATGACCGGGTCGGGGAACGCTCTCGGGCGTTCCCCAGGATGACCGGGGAACGCTCTCGGGCGTTCCCCAGGATGACCAACTCACTGGAAGGCGGCGGCGGCCTTGTGCAGCTCGTTCGCGAGGTCCTCGCCGTCCTTGAGCAGGCCGGGGGTCTCGGTGGTCGGGTTGTCCTTGTTGCCCTGGAGCACCGTCCGCATGTCGATCAGGGCCTTGTAGAAGCGTCCCACGGCCGGATCGCTGGCGAAGGCGGCGGTGGTCTTGGGGTCGATCGGGATGGCGATGGTGTCGCTGCCGCCGGTGAGATCGCCCTTGACCCAGCGGACGACCTCCTTCTCGGTGGGCTTGGTGGCGACCTTGTATTTGCCGGGGAAGTCGCCCTTCCAGGGGAAGTTGTCCTTGTTCGGGACCAGGTCGGCGACGACCTTGCCGCCCTCGGACCGGAAGAGCACGGAGTAGTTCACGACCGGGGTGGTCTCCTCCTTGAACGCCTTGGTGAGCGGCTCCTTCGCGGCGGCGCTGACGTTCCTCAGGGTCTCGCGGAGCTTGTTGAGGTTCTCGCAGGCCTGGGTGTAGTTGAGCACCGACTTGAACAGCTTGCCCGGCATGCCGTTCACGCCCTTGTTGTCCAGGTTGGTGGAGTCGAAGGGGATGGTGAGGGCGGCGAGCGAGGTGCCCAGATCGTCCGGGAAGACCTTGTTCTTGTTGAGGCTGTCGGCGGCGGTGCCCAGCTTGGTGTCGAGCTCGGCCAGCTTCTCGTTGGCGGCCTTGACGTCCTTCTCGAGCTGCCCGGCGCCGCGCGCCGCGCTCTTGGCGCGATCGCCCGTGGCCGACGAGCCGCCGCCCACGAAGCCGATGCCGAGGCCGATGACGGCGCCCGCGACGGCCGCGAGGCCAGCCCGGTTGCGCGCCTTCTTGCGCTCCTCGTGGATCTCCTCGCCGATCTCGACCTTGATGGTCTGCTGGGCGGCGCTCTGCTTGGGCTCGGCGCGGGGCGCCTGGCGCTGCTGCTGCGCGAACGGCGGGAGGGGGATGCCGGTCGAGAGGCCGGGGGGCGGCGCGATACCGGGTGACACGCCCATCGGCGGCCTCACGCTGGGCACCCCGGGGACGGTGCTGGGGCGCGAGGCGGGCGGCGCCACGGAGCCGAAGGCGGCGCCGGGCTCGGAGCCGGGCGGCGGAGGCACGGGACCGGATCCTGGGCTCGAAGGCGGCCCCTGGAGGGCTGGGGGCGCGGTCATCCCCATGGCCGTCGTCCTGCCGAGGCGCGCCTTCAGATCGATCTTCGGTTTCTTCGCTTTGTCGTCAGCCATCGGCTCCTCGGAGGCGGGTCAACAGGTCGCGATCGACGGCCCGAAATCGGCGCATGGACGCGGCCCAGGTGACCGCTCGGCACGTTAGCGGCCCAGCGGCGCGCATGTCAACGCAGAGCCGCGCCGGAGCGCCCACAAACCCGGCTGTGGACCCCGTCTACATGGCCTAGTACGGATGCGTACGACATGCTCCCTGCGCGGCTCCCGCTCGCGATCGACACGCGCCGTCTCCGGAGCTTTGACGGGACCGAGATTGCGTACCACGTCACCGAGGCGCCCTACCCGGGGGCTCCCTGGATTGTCCTCGCCAGCGGCCTCGCCGGCGGCAGCGTGGTCTGGCGCGGGCAGATCGACTACCTGCGCGACCGCCACCGCTTCCTGACCTGGGACTACCGCGGGCTCGGCGCCTCGGAGCGCCCCCGCCCGGCGCGGCCCGGCGCGTACTCGGTGGAGAGCCACGTCCGCGACCTCGCCGCCGTCCTCGCCGCCGAGCGCATCGAGCGCGCGGCCCTGTGGGGCTGGAGCACCGGGGTCCAGGTCGCGATCGAGGCGGCCGCCCGGCTCCCCCTCGCTCGCCCCGGCGCCGGCCTCGCCCGGAGCCTGGTGCTCGTCAACGGCACCTCCGGCCGCCCCCTCGACGCGCTCACCGCGCTCCGCCCCCTGCGCGCCGCCATCCTGCCCTTCCTCGAGGTCTTCCGGCGCGCCCACGCCTTCGGGCCGCTGGCTCACCGCCCCATCGGTCGCCGCGAGGCCGCCGCTTGGCTGGAGCGCCTCGGCCTGATCGGCGGCGACGTCGACCCGCTCACCCTCGCCGAGCTCACCGCCGCCGTGGGGAGCCTCGACCTCGACGCCTTCTTGCAGAACCTCCTCGCCTTCGGCGCCCACGACGCCACCGACGCGCTCCCCTCGATCGACGTACCGGCGCTGGTCATCGCCGGCGACACGGACCCCCTCGCCGCCCGCGGCGCAGCCAAGGAGCTGGCTCGCCGCATCCCCGGCGCCGAGCTCCTGCTGATCCGCGGCGGCGCGCACTGCGCCCCCATCGAGTTCCCCGATCTGGTGGGCCTCCGCATCGAGCGCTTCTATCGCGATCGCGGGCTCTGACCGCGCCGGCGATCGTCTCGAACAGCACGCTCGCCCGCGATTCAATCCGGGGCGCTCGCGCGCCTCGCGGCCCGCGCCTCGCGCCCACGCGCGTGGCGCCCACGCGCTCTCCGGGTGGTAGGCTACAGCCGCGCATGATCCTCGTCATCGACAACTACGACTCGTTCACGTTCAACCTGGTGCAGTACCTGGAGATGCTCGGCGCCCGCTGCGAGGTCTTCGCCAACGACGCCCTCGACGCCGAGGCGGCCTGCGCCCGCGCTCCCCAGGGCATCCTGCTCTCACCCGGGCCGTGCACCCCCAACGAGGCGGGGGTCTGCCTCTCGCTGATCGCCCGCGCCGCCGGGCGCATCCCCCTCTTCGGCGTGTGCCTCGGGCACCAGGCCATCGGGCAGGCGTTCGGCGGCAAGGTGGTGCGCGCCGGGCGCATCATGCACGGCAAGACCTCGCCCATCGCCCACGACGGCAGGAGCGTCTACCGCGGCCTCGACCAGCCCTTCACCGCGACGCGCTACCACTCGCTCCTGGTCGAGCGCGAGAGCCTCCCGGACTGTCTGGAGATCTCGGCCTGGACCGAGGAGGGCGAGATCATGGGCCTGCGCCACCGCGAGCACGCCATCGAGGGCGTGCAGTTCCACCCGGAGTCGATCCTCACCACCTCCGGCATGGCCCTCCTGCGCAACTGGGTGTCCAGTCTCCCGGGCGAGGCAGCGCGTGGCTGATCCGGAGCCCATCCGCTTCGCCACCGTCTTCGAGGAGCTGGCCTCCGCCGCGGGTCCTCGCCCCGGCACGGTGCGCGCCGCCTTCGACGCCATCTTTGCGGGCGCCTGGACGCCGGTGCAGATCGCCGGCTTCGCGGTCACCCTGCGCCTCCGCGGGGAGGACGCCGACACCATCGCCGCCGCCGTCGAGGCCATGCGCGCGGTGATGATCGCCGTCGATCACGGGCTGCCCGTGGTCGTCGACACCTGCGGCACGGGCGGCGACGGGCTGGGGACCCTCAACCTCTCCACCGCCGCCGCCGTGGTGGTCGCGGCCGCGGGGCTGCCGGTCGCCAAGCACGGTAACCGCAGCGTCTCCAGCCGCACCGGCAGCGCCGACGTGCTGGAGGCGCTCGACCTGCCGCTCGACGTGCCGGCCGCCCACCACGCTGGGATCCTCCGCGCCGCCGGCATCACCTTCCTCTTCGCCCCCGCGCACCACCCCGCGCTCCGCCACAGCGGCCCCGCCCGGCGCGAGCTCGCGGTGCGCACCATCTTCAACGCGCTCGGCCCCATCGCCAACCCGGCGCGCGCCACGCACCAGCTCATCGGCGCCTACGAGGACCGGCTGCGCCCCATCCTCGCCGAGACGCTCGGCCGGCTGGGCTCGCGGTACGCCTGGGTGGTCCGCGGCGTGGACGGCCTCGACGAGGTCAGCCCCTTCGGCCCCACCCGCGTGGCCGAGCTCGCGGCAGCTCGCGTCGTCGAGCGCGTCGTGTCCCCCGCCGACTTCGGCATCGGGGTAGCCGCCCCGGGCGCGCTCGCCGGGGGGG
>Ga0302267_10006088_pt1 | contig 12356 bp, 8 predicted proteins | sample III_Bog_E1_3_FD_194555 | JGI IMG/M metagenome (GOLD analysis project Ga0302267, IMG submission 194555) | Peat permafrost microbial communities from Stordalen Mire near Abisko, Sweden - III_Bog_E1_3 | ecosystem: Environmental > Terrestrial > Soil > Wetlands > Peat | place: Sweden: Abisko... | reverse complement strand
ATTTTTTGCTGGACAAATCCAACAAAACGATCATAATATGTAAACTAGGGTAAGTCTACTAAAATCAATTACATAACTGCATATCAAACACGTAAGGTTACGAAGGTAACCTTTTCTGTGGAAAAGTCCTGGCTTCAGCTTATTTTTGAAGCAGATGCGACAGCGTGCGTTCCGGGGGAGGACTGCGAGCGGCTACGGGGATCGTTGAGCTTCAAGCTCGCTAGCCTCCCGAGTCTGAAGTTTGTCGACGAAGTTGAAGAAGTTGAAGAATAGGCCGGGCCTTCAGCCCTCTGCTCTGTGGCGAAATGTACCCTGGGGCTGCGCCCCAGGCTGGTATAGGGCGCGCCGTTGGCGCTTGGTATTGTGCTGTGATTATTAGACCCAGGACACTAGCGCTACAGTTGTACTTCCTTCAGATTCTGGAAGAACGACAAAGGCCCGGGCCTGAAGGCCCTGCAAATTCGCGCTCTTTCCGGGGGCTGAAGCCCCCGGCTCCCTCCGGAATCCGCGATCTACAACTGTGGTACTAGCGCTTGTATGTGCCCATCCATTGGGTGTTGGCGAGGAGATGCGGCTTCATGGCGAGCTCGAGTTGGTTGCGGCTGGCGCCTGGCTTGAGGTCGAGGCGGGCGTCGAGCGCATAGAGCCGGAAGAAGTAGCGATGGGGCTTGCCTGGCGGCGGACACGGGCCGCCATAGCCGATGCGGTTGAAGTCGTTGGTGCCTTGGCGGGCACCGTTGTCGAGCAGTTCGACCTTGGGCGCGTTCTCGGCAAGGAGCGTGGCGCGGGCGGGAATGTTCCAGAGGAGCCAGTGGGTCCAGGTGCCGGCGGGTGCGTCGGGATCGTCGGCGATGAGGGCGAGGGACTGCGCTTCGGGTGGGACGCCGCCCCAGGTCAGGGCGGGCGAGAGGCCGGTGCCATCGCAGGTATAGCGCGCGGCGATGGGGCCGCCGTTGGGGAATGCGGTTGAGCGGATGGCAAAGGACATTGGGCTACCTCCTGACAATGCGTAACTGCTCGATCTGGCGGGGCGGGGCGTGGGAATGCGGCTCCGGGAGCACGAGCGCAGGAAGATAAATGGAACGAGGAGCACGGCGACGATGAGCATCAGCGGTGTGTGTCGACGATTGCTCATTGTGCAACTCCGGCGGACAGAATAGTAACACCGCACGGTCATCGGGCGCGCTGGAGCAGGGAAGGGTGGAACACGATTATTGGAGGGGTTTCGCTGGGTTGGCCTGGGATGGTGAAGATTTCTCATCAACCTCAAGGCGGAGGTAGTCGTACTGTACGCCGTTCATGACGGGACCGGCTGGGACAGTGAGTTGCAATACGTTCTTGCCTTGTTTCAGAAGGGAGGCGTCGAAGAGCATATCCTTTTCTTCCCAGAAGCCGCGGTCTGAGTCGCGATGGATTGCGCTGGTGTTGGGGAGATCGGTGAGCGTGCCGACGACCTGGTTGTTGACGGTGACGGTCAGGCTGCGGGCCTCGGTGCCTGCAAATGCGAGCCGGAGCGTGGCCTTGCCCTGCTCCGGTTTGGGCAGGTCGAAGACGACGGACCATGTGGTTGCGGAGCCGCTGGAGCTGCCAGTGTTGTCCGTAGCGTGTGGAACCTGCATCATGTTCCAGTCCTTATGAAAATCGCTCTTGCCGATGATGTAGTTCACGTCGCTGGGGAAGTCCCTGGGGTACTGGTTGTAGATACCCCACTGCCAGTAGTGATCGCCGTGCAGAAACTCGCCGGAGGTGCGGTCGGGCGTGCCGATCTCCCATAGTTGCCTGCCATAGCGGAGAGGCATCCAGACAATTTTTCCGGTGTGGACGATCTTGTTCGCGTCGATAGCGATGCTGGCCTGAGCGTACTCGCCGAGCACCCCGTCGGCGAAGGCGCGGAGCGTGTAGATTCCGGGGCGAACATCGGCGATGGTGAAGTTTCCCTCTGCGTCGCCGCGTGTCCAATACTGGTAGAACTTGCCGTCGTGCTGCCAGTCGACAAGTTGGCCATTTGGCAGTGTGTAGTCGGCGTGAGTGAGGCCGACGAGGAGGTGAGCCATCTTCTGGTTGGGAGCCTGCGGATCGTGGAGGACGATCCGGCCAGTGAGTCCGCCTAGCTGATTCGCACTGGGATAATCGGATGCTGTCGCCCACGTGTATGGCCACAGATGTGCCTCGTGTGCGGCCTCGGCGAGAGCGTCGGACCACATCGCGTTGGGCGTCGCGCCAGAGTTGCAGTAGAGGAGAAACGGCCCAATGGTCTTGGTCCATTGCTCGCCCCTGGCGACGACGAGGTCCGTGCCGCCGTAGTGCGGGCCCTTCCATACATAGAGCAGCGTTGGCGGCGCAGGAGCGGTAAGACTGCTGGTGAAGGTTGCATCGCGGTGCGTGACGAGTTCCAGCTTGGTGGGGCCCCCGCTCATGTAGTCGGCGTTGGCGGTGACGACCCAGAGTCCGACGTGCTTGCTGGTGCTGCTCCATCCGTAGGCGGGCGTGTCGAACTGGATGGCGCTGTAGTCGTACTTGTGCTCGACCTGGCCCTTGAGAATGCCGGTGTTCATCCTCCGGGCCTCCTTCATGTTCATCTGCGTGCCGTGGTTCCAGTCGCTGGCGGTGATCATCTGCATGTTGCGGCGCGAGTCCACCGTCATCCAGTCGAAGACGTCGTCGTTCAGCTTGGCGGCGAAGCGCCCGACGGGGAAGGAGAGCTCGGGGAAGCCGGGCTTGTGCTCCCAGATGGCCTCGAGATAGACGGCAGAACCGCCGCGAGCGAGCGAGTAGTGAATGTCGACGTTGGCCGGAACGGTGTTCGGGCCGCCGTCGTAGGTGAACTTGCAGGAGATGGTTGCGCGCTCGCCGTGGTTGGTTGCCGGATCGTCGAGCACGGTGACGCTGGGGTGAGGGCCGAAGTGGAGCTCGGTTCCGGGCATCGACCAGTAGCCGTTCTCGCGGTCGCCGACGCCGAGCATGTCCGTGCCTTTGTAGGCGATGGAGAGAATCGCCGCGGATTGAGCTTCGATCTGCACGGTAAGGATTCCGTTGGCGAGCGTGAAGCCAGCATCCGTCCGGGTGAGTGACACCGGAGAGCCGGCCGCGAACGCGTGGAGGCCGCAGCCAACGGCAAGCACAGGCAGCAGAAGCACTTTGTGCAGCAGGGACAGGGTGTTTCGCATCTTTGTGGCCTCCGTATGGCGTGACTCTGTGAAGCGGAGCGAGGCTGCTGCTATTCTCGGTTCACAACTTATGAAACACATTCATCGCATGAAACTCGCTGGTTGCAGGATCGCATGTGCCTTACTGCTAATGACGTTTGCGCGGGCTGGATGGACTCAAACATCGATTGGCCAGAGCGTCCCGGCAGATCAGCGCTTTCGAGCCGGAGATCTGCTGTATGCGGATGACTTTCGGCATGGGATGAGCGAGTGGCAGGTCGAGATGGAGAGGCCGGGAAGGGTGACGGCGAAGGATGGCGTGCTCGACATCGACGTTCCGGCGGGCGTGACGGTGTGGTTTCGCCACGAGCTGAAGGGGCCGGTGATGATCTCGTACGAGGCGACAGTGGTGTCGGCGGGCGGGGCGAACGACAGGGTGAGCGACCTGAACAGCTTCTGGATGGCGACGGACCCGGCTTCACCGGAGGACATCTTCGCGCATCCGCGGAGTGGGGCGTTTGCGGGATATAACTCGCTGCGGATGTATTACGTTGGGTTGGGCGGGAATGGGAACACAACGACGCGGTTCCGACGCTATATCGGCGATACGGTGGAGCGGCCACTGCTGCCGGAGAACGACCTCTCCGTAGCGGAGCATCCGGAGAAGGGGATTGTGGCGAACAAGAGCCAGAGGGTGACGCTGGTTGCGGATGGCGGGCTGATCCAGTACTGGCGGGATGGCGAGAAGATCTTCGAGATGGTCGATGCGGCCCCGTATACGAAGGGGTGGTTCGGGATTCGGACGACGAAGAACCATATGCAGGTGAGGAACCTGCGGATCGTGCGACTGGTTGGGGAGTGAAGGGATGGCTGGGCGGGCAGTGGGACCCTTCGACTCCACCTCCCGCGTTGAGACTGCGGGAGGTTCCGCTCGGGATGACGGCGAAGCTAGTTGGTGAGGACGGCGCGGTAGCGGACCTGGTTCTTCTTGACCCGGACCAGGGCCTCGTTGGCATTGGCCATGGGGAAGCGCTCGGTGATGGCCTTGACGTTGTGGCGGGCGGCGACGTCCAGCATCTCGTATAGATCGCGTGGGCTGCCAGTTGGACTGCCTGCGATGGACTTCTGCCCGCCGATCAGCGGAAACGCCTGAATGGAGATTGGTGAGGGCGGCACGCCCACGATGCAGAGCGTTCCCTTGGGGCGCAGGCCGTTGACGATGGACTGCCAGTCCTGGTCCGCGCCGACGGTGGAGAGGAGAAGGTCGAAGGAGCCGGCAAGCTTCTTCAACGCGCCGTTGTCGCGGGTGTTGACGAAGTGGTGCGCGCCGAGCCTGCGCGCCTCTTCCTCTTTGTCGGTGGAGGTGGAGAAGGCGGTGACCTCCGCGCCGAAGGCCCGGGCGAACTGGAGACCGAGGTGCCCAAGTCCGCCGATGCCAATGATGCCGACACGCGAGGAGGGGCGCACGCCGAGGTTGCGCAGGGGCGAGTAGACGGTGATGCCGCCGCAGAGCAGCGGGGCGACGTTTTCGCTCTCCAGCGCATCGGGAACCGGGATGGCAAAGCGCGAATTGACGCGGATGGAGTCGGCGTAGCCTCCATTGCGGCCAACGCAGGTGGGCTGCGCGGCGGCACAGAGGTGCTCTTCGCCCCGCCTGCACCACTCGCAGATGCCGCAACTGTCGGCCTGCCAGCCGATACCCACGCGCTGGCCGATGGTGAGGTCGCGCACATGCGTGCCGATTGCAGAGACGGTTCCCACGATCTCGTGGCCGGGGATGAAGGGAAATTTGCTGACGCCCCAGTCGTTGTCGATGAGGTGAATGTCGGAGTGGCAGACCCCGCAGTGGGTGATTCTGACCTCAACTTCGTTTGTCTTCAATACGCCCGGCTCGTATTTGTGTGGAACCAACTGCGCGCCCGCGGCATAAACCGCCAGACCGTGGATCTCATTGGCGTCGGTTGGAATCTTCGAATCTTTCGGCATGGTTGTCACTCGTGTTGATGCGTTGTCATTAAGATGCTACATCACCACAAAAGAATTCTGCTGTGCAAGATGTCCGAGAGATAGGCCATCGAGAAATCCTCCCCAATCGCCACATGCAGCCGAGACGGCGCGAAATACGTCTAAACCGGAGTAAAGTCTCAGATAAGCATGATGACTATGACCCAATCCGCCGTCCGCCTGCTCCGCCGCCATTCGGCCCTGATTGCCGCGCTGGCGCTTGCTGCGCTGGTTGCCATTGCCGCCACCACAGCGAACGCGCAGGCACCGGCCACGCCTGCCGCACAGTCAGCCGCGCAGCCGACTGCCCAGCCGGCTGACCAGAGTTCCAGTTCCGAGGCTGGCCCCAACAGCGACAACGGCACGATCGTGATTCCGAAGAAGAAGGAGGCGGAGGAGCCACCGCCGCCGCCCGCGCCGGTCGAACCGAAGATGAAAAATCCGGGCGGGGAGACCTACGCGCTGCGCGTCGATGTTCCGATCGTGAACCTGGATGTAAGCGTAATTCTGGACAAGAACCACCAGTTTGTACCGGGGCTGAAGGCGGCGAATTTTCTGGTTTTGGAAGACGGCGTGGAGCAGAAGGTGGATACAGTGCGCATTGGGCAGACACCGATCACGGCGGTGATGCTGCTGGAGTTTGCGGCCAACTCCTGGAACGTCATCAACGACATGCGCACGGCGTCGGTTGGGTTCTTCCACTCGCTGCGCCCGGACGACTATGTGGCCGTGATGACCTACGATTTGCAGACCCACATTCTGAGCGACTTTACCAACAACAAGGACGTGATAGCCGAGAGCCTGAACTCGCTGACCATGCCGGGATTCTCCGATACGGACATGTTCGACGCGTTGTACGAGACGCTGGACCGCACCAGCCGGATCGATGGACGCAAGTACATCGTGCTGATCGGCACCGGGCGCGATACGTTCTCCAAGATCACGCTGGACAAGATACTGGCCAAGATCAAGGCGACGCCCAACGTGACAATCTTCACCATCGGCACCGGAGCTCTGGCCAACGAGATGAGCGCGGGCGGCGGGATGCGCGAGATGAACTACCTGCAGGCGCAGAACCAGTTGAAGACCTTCGCCGAGATGACTGGCGGGATGAGCTTCTCGCCGCTCTTCCAGGGGGAACTGCCGGACGACTTCGCCGCGATCAACAACTCCATCCGCAACCAGTACCTGCTGACCTATCGGCCGACCAACCCGGCCAACGACGGCAGCTATCGCAGAGTGAAGGTGATCCTGGTGGACAACGAAGGGCACCCGCTACAGATGCAGGACGAAAAGGGCAAGCCGTTGAAGTACTCGGTGATCGCGCGCGATGGTTACAAGGCACGGCTGCCGGTGGAGTAGGGCTGGGCACAGTATTAAGTGCGGACGAGGGTTGCGGCGAGCAGGGCGATGACAATTCCGTAGAGTTCCGACTTCACTTCGAGCGAGGCGAGGGTTTTCGCTGGGTCGAGCGGCAGGTGAAGAATCGTCGCGGCGCCGCCGGGGACGGTGCGGCCACGGCCGTGGAAAGCGACGGGGTCGAGGATGCGGGTCTGGCCGGTGGCGAGGTCTACGCGCGGGGGGAGCGGGGCATCGTTGGTGAAGAGGAAGTCGTCGAGGAGGTAGTCCTGCTCGATGGGCCACCAGGTCTCGGGATTGCGCAGAGGAAGGGTGGCGGTGGTGCCTCCGGAGTAGTGGACGGATACGGTGGCGTGGGTCATGCGGCTGCACTGGGGGAGGGTGGTGCCTGCGACGAGGAGGTAGATGCCGCTGGCGTGGCCGGCGAGGGCGAGCCTGGTGGATGGCGCGTCCTGCTTCCAGTAGGAGAGGAAGAGGCAGTTGGGGGCGTTGCCTGATGGAGTGCGGAAGTCGACGCCGATGGGGGTGTGGAGCAGGCCGTTGGCGGAGCGGAGACCGGCGTCACTGATGGTGGCGCGGTTGTCGGCATTGGCCCAGCCGCCGAGGTCGTTGTTGGGGAAGGCGAGGGAGCAGTAGGGTGAGCGCGGCTCGTCGTAGGTGCGGGTGAAGATCTCGTTGAGCTGGTTCTTGAGGATGGGTGTGAGGTCGAGCGGCTCTGCGTGCGCGGCTGCGGCGAGCGCGGGGATGGGCGCGAAGGCGGGCGCGGCGGGCTTGGCGTTGAAGGAGATCGGAAGGGCCCATCGGCATTCGCCATTGTGTATGTTGGCGAAGACGGTGTGGAAGCCGGGGGACGTGACGCGGCCATCGGTGAGCGCGCGCTGCGGGTCGTCGATGTGGGCGAGGGTGACGCTTGCGGGGAGGACGAGGGTTTCGCCGAGGCGGTAGGTGCGCTGGGCTGGGGCTTTGGATGGGGCCAGACCATGCCACTCGACGGTGACCTTGCAGGCGTGCGCGGCGGGAAGAGTAATTTCCAGTTGCGGTGAGCCGACGGCGTTGGGGTCGAAGGCGCAGGTGGCGCGCGTTCCATTGCAAAGAACGGTGGGGAGGGTGGTGGTTCGCGCGAGGAGGATGAGGGTGAGTGGAACGGGTTTGGCGAGGCGGCTGGTGAATTCGTATGAGTCGCGCAGGGCTTCGCGCTTCCATGCGAGGTCGAAGTCTTTGTGGTGGAGGGCGGCGCGGTCCCAGGCGGTGGGGAAGCCGGGGCGGATGCGGATGGAGTTGGCGATGAGGTTGGGCTGGATGCCGAAGAGGCCCTCGACGAGGGCGCGGGAGGTGATGCCGATGGGGTCGCCGAAGTCGCGCTGCGACTCCTGGCGGTGGGCGTCGAGGGCGGAGGTCATGTGGAAGTCGCCGGGGCATAGGCCCATGAACATGGAGTCCAGCAGCGTGCCCTTGAAGATTCGGAAGGCTTCGTCGGGCATTCCCGCCTGCCAGAGGGCGAGGGCCATGTGGGAGTTCTCGGCGAGAAGAAGGAGGTTGAGCGACCACATGTAGGGGAGCCAGTCGGAGCAGGAGAGCATGTAGAGGTTCTCGTTCGGCGGCACACCTTCGCCGTGGATGGGGACGTGGCGGAGGGCGGCGAGACGCTCGGCGCCCATCTGCCAGGCCTGGCGCGGCGTGGGGACTTCGCTGTCGATGGTGTGATAGACGGTCCAGAGCGCGGGGTTGGAGTAGACGGTCTGCGGCTCCATCAGGTCCTTCGATTCGGCGAAGGCTCCCTGCGCGGGAAGCCAGAGGAACTGCTGCATGGCTTCGTTGATGAGGTCGGCTTCGGTCTGGTAGGGAGTGGGGTCCTCGCCGAGCAGGCGGGCGAGGGCGGCGGCGAAGCGGAAGGCGAAGATGTTGTATGCGGAGGAGTGGGCCGCGCCGCCGCCGTTGTACTGCAGGTTGTCGCTGGCCCAGATGGCGGCGTAGGCCTCGTAGAGCGGGAGGGCCTTGCCGTCGGGGGTGGTGTAGGTGCGTCGGAAGAGGCGGTGCTCCCAGGCCAGATGACGCTGGAAGGCGGGCCATATCTCGCGCGCGAAGTCGAGGTCGCCGGTCCACATGAGGTGACGCATGAGGACGTCCATGAAGACCATGTTCATGTCGTAGTGGTTGCCGGAGAGGTCGCCGTTGGAGTGGAGCATCTTCTCCTTGCGCGTGAGATGGAAGTTGGGCGTGTCGTCCCATGGGCCGATGGCGGGATCGGCGGTGGCGACGGGGGTGAGGTTCTGGCGCTTGAGCCAGTGGCGGAAGTGCTGCTGGGCGCGGTCGTGGTTGCCGAGGGCGTCGAGCGAGTAAGGGCCGCGCCATCCGGCGAGCATGGTGCGCCATGCCACGCCGCCGTGCAGGACGCACTGCGCGTGCGCGTCCCAAATGGTTTCGGCGGCGACGGCGAGGGCGGGGCCGAGGGTGTTGAGGTACTCGTCGGGGGTGTCGAGGGTGAGGGTTGCGGCGAGGGATTCGAGCTGGGCGCTGCGCACGGGGAACTCAGCTTCGGGATTGTGCGGAGACGAGGTCTGATTGCTGTAAATGCCGATGTAGAGGGCTTCGTTCTTGATCGCGGCTGAGCCGATGAGGATCGGCTGGTGGACATCCTTTGCGCTCCACGCGTGTGCGGGGTCGGTCGCTGGGGGGAGATTCCATGCCTTGAAATCCGCGGCTGCGGCTACGACCGGCGAGTCTGCGGAGTCTGACGGAAAGATGAGAGTGATACTTGCAGCTTTGCCCGAAACGATGGCGGTGACGGGAGTCTTCGCTGTGATCAACGCCGGCACGAGGGCGACTTGATTGCCGTCGCATTCCTCAGCGGTGACTTGAAAGAACTGGCTGACGGGCTGAACCTCGCAGCCGATGTCGCCGTTGCGTCGGCCCTTCTTGCCGCTGACTCCGCCGAAGGCCCAGGCGAGGCGCGTGCCGGAGGGTAGGTTGCTACCCTCGACCTTGAGGATGATGCCGGAGCCCTCGGCTGCGGTGATGAGTTCGGCGCGGAGGGAACCGGTGCCGAGGAGGGAGTCGCGGAGCTCGTAGATCATGCGGCCGGGACGATAGCGGGCGACGACCTCGTCGGCTACTGCGGCCCACTTCGACGCGGCGCCTGATGCGGCGATGAAGCCGAGCTTGAGGTTGCCGCCGTGGCCGGGGAGGTAGAGGGAGAACTCGGGGACGTCGCTGGCGTCGACGCGGAAGTCGGCGGAGTGCTCGGTGGAGCAAGGGGCGTAGAGCGGGCGGTTGAAGAGCTCGGCGCCGTTGCGGATGACGAAGTCGCCGGCGATGGGGCGGTAACGCAGCGGGCGCGCGGTCATGGAGTGCATGAGAGGCTGGATGCCACCGGAGATGATTTCGGGCGGAGGCATGAGGCGTGCGGCCTCCTGAATGTTCCGTTGCGCGGCGGCGGCGGCGGAGGCTGCGCTGGGGGCCGTCTGCGAGAGGCCCTTGAGCGTGGCTGCGGCCTGGGCTGCTGTTGCGCTGGATACGGCCAGAAAGTGACGGCGCGACCATTCGTTGCTGAATTTCATTTTGCTCACCTTCGCGGTCTGAAACGTGGAGGAATGGTATCAACCTTGCGCCACGATGGTAAACGCGGGGGCAACCTTGATCGCTGCTCCTGGTAGAAGGCCCGGGGCTAAAGCCCATGAATTGATCGGACTTATTCGTGGGGCTGAAGCCCCACGCTCCCTCCGAAAGGCAAAAACGAGAGTGTTTCCGCAGCCTGTGAAGCTGTGCCCTTCCGAATCATGCGGCATGGAAATGTTGCGGTTAGTGGGAGGAGAAGGTTTTGCCGGGGGCGGAGCAGAGAGGTTCGAGGGGGCAGTCGGCGCAGCGAGGCTTGCGGGCGATGCAGACCTGGCGGCCGTGGGAGATGATGCGGTGGGTGAAGTCGATCCACTGGGGCTGGGGGATGAGGCGCATGAGGTCGCGCTCGACTTTTTCTGGGGTGGTCTCGCGGGTGAGGGCGAGGCGGCGGGAGATGCGCAGGACATGCGTGTCGACGACGACGCCGTCGGCGATGAGGAACCAGGTTCCGAGGACTACGTTGGCCGTCTTGCGGGCGACGCCGGGGATGCTGAGGAGTTCGGGCATGGTCTGCGGGACTTTGCCGCCAAACTCTTCGCTGACGATGCGGCCCGCGCCTTGTAGGGACTTCGCCTTGTTGCGGAAGAAGCCGGTGGTGCGGATGAGTTCTTCCAGCTCGGGGAGGGACGCGGCGGCCATTGCTTTGGGCGTGGGGAAGGCCTTGAAGAGCGCGGGAGTGACGAGGTTGACGCGGACGTCGGTGCATTGCGCGGAGAGGATTGTCGCAACGAGGAGCTGCCACGCGCTCTTGTGGTGGAGAGCGCAGACGGCGTTGGGGTAGGTTTGTTGCAGGGTGTCGAGGATGGCGGCGACGCGGGCCGGGTTTGTGGGGGAGTTTTTGGGAGCCATAATTGTCTTCCGTGTTCTTGTAGGGCTGGCTTTCAACCCTTGGTGGGTTATCTGGGCCTGTACTCAGGTGCGGGGCAGACCGTTGTCGTGCACTAGAAATTCACCAGGCCCCAGAGGTTGAATGCATGGACCAACACCGCCGGAAGGATGCTATTGGTTCGGTGCGTCATATATCCCCATAGAAAGCCTTCGGGCATAAAGCCGATTGCGCCAAGAAAAGCCCTCATCCAGGTAGCATTCTGAATCTGTGAGTGATTAATAGGGATGTGGAGACAGGCCCAGATGAAGGTAGCTGCGACGAAGCCGAGGCTTATGTTGCGAAACGCGTTTGCCAATCTGGTCTGGAGCAGCATCCTGGTGAACTCTTCGCTCAAAGCCGCGCCAAGCAATGCGGAGAACAGCCAGCCCCATACGCCGAATTGAAGGAAAAAACTTCGCCAGTGCGATTTTTCGGGCGCAACCCAGAATGTGATAGCTCCGAATATGAGAAGCACCAACAGCGGTAGATACAAGTAGCGAAGCTTGATGCCGAGTTCGCTTGGCTTATACCGATAGTGGAGGAGATAGATCAGCGCCAGGGCAACCGGAAAAGTGAAGAGGGCAAGAATTGGAAAGAAGGCCAACCTCTCCGAACGAGGCATGGTTTGCCCAACTGCACTGAAGTGGATGGCAAGGTAAGCGAGGCCCAGCAAGGTGCAGCCGAGGATGACGGCGACCTCCTGGGCGATTGGCCGTTTGATGGGGAATCCGACTGTAGGGCGAGGGCGTCTGGCGACGACCATATCCGTGACAAAGACTCCCAATACTACGGCGAGCAAATATCCGGCAGCTTGTGCAAAGCGACCGTCGAGGTATCCGATGTGCAGTGATACGGCGAATGTCGCCAGCGCAAGGAGAGTGGCTGCCGGATAGCGACGGGCCATTTGCACATACTGCTTGAATGTTGTCGTCACCATGCGTATGAGGGGAATCATACTAGGTCGGGCCTTCAGCCCTCAGTTTTATTGGGCCTCGTACCTGGGGCTTCGCCCCAGGCTGGTATAGGGCGCGCCGTTGGCGCTAAGTGCATGGACTGGCTGGCTGCTTCATCCGAGGCGGTCGAGCATTTCGGCGGGGGTGAGGCGGACGCAGCTGAAGATGGGGGTGTCCTTGAGGGTGTAGAGGCTGATCTCGGTCTCGCGGAGCTGCTGGACGAGGTCGAGGAAGTCCTCGGGGAAGTTGGTCTCGAAGGCGACGACGAACTCCTGATCGTCCAGGCCAAAGGAGTAGGTGGTGTTGAGTTTGACGCGGGGGTAGAGCAGGCCGATGCGGATGTGCTCATCCATGAGGCGCTTGCGCTCGGACATGGAGAGCAGGTACCAGGGGCGCGTCTTCCAGAAGGGG
>Ga0302267_10006084_pt1 | contig 12367 bp, 8 predicted proteins | sample III_Bog_E1_3_FD_194555 | JGI IMG/M metagenome (GOLD analysis project Ga0302267, IMG submission 194555) | Peat permafrost microbial communities from Stordalen Mire near Abisko, Sweden - III_Bog_E1_3 | ecosystem: Environmental > Terrestrial > Soil > Wetlands > Peat | place: Sweden: Abisko... | reverse complement strand
GTTGGCCAGACTGGCAGCGCGACCTTGTCTCCCATGGGAGACAGAGTTAATTCCGGGCAGCGGCCAAAGCTATGATCTTCTCCAAACATGCCAACACCGTCGACCACGTCGTTCGGTCATCCAGGCCGACGATAGCGTTTTGAGGCCATTCACCGGCCTTCAGGCGCTGGTCAAACGTCTCGGCAGTGAGCGGCCCTTCTTCAGTTCCGTCGTTATAAACCCATGCGGCACCCGCCTCGTCTGGGTTCGGGGCGCTCAATGGCCTTACCAACTTGCAAGACCAGACGCCCACTTGATGGCGCGAGGCCTCTTTGACCTTGGGATTGTCACACCTGACCACATATTCCCCGGCCAAGTCACTCCCTAAAATGGTTCCGCGCCAAGTGATCGCGACCCGGGCCGCCGGAACCGCGGTGGTGATGGTGACTTGGCCGATTATCAATTGCACCTTGGAACAAACCGCCACCGGCCATATCCTTGCGGTGTGGAAACTAAGCGACAGGTCGGAAATTATTCAGCAACCATTCTAATCTTCGATAAAAAATCAATTGGGCAGTAAATCTTCTAGAATTTCACTGGTTTGTCTGACTAAACCAATGCGGGGGAAAATCTTGGCTACCGTAAGCGCATGTTCTTCGGCGGACAAGGCCGCCATGGCATCTTCCGCAAAAATCTGATTGAACCCATATTCAAAAGCAAACCGGGCGGTGCTCTCGACCCCGATGTTGGTCGCGATACCGCATAGGACAATGCTTGTGATACCGCGCCTTCGCAACGCCAATTCAAGTTCTGTCCCATAAAAAGCACCCCACTGGTGTTTGGTAATCACGAAGTCGCCCGGTTTCGGCCCCATTTCCTGAACAAGCTCCGTCCAGTCTGGCGGCGGGGTTTGCGTCCGCCATGGTGCGTCAACAACAGGACGCAGCATGTCTTTGCCGTCTGCAGAAAATGCTACCCGCACCAAAAATACTGGCATCCCGTTTTTTCGGAAAGCGGCGGCAATTGCAGCCGCTTTTTTCACGACGCCGTCGGCTCCATGGGGAGCGGTTTGCCGCCCGACGACGCCTTTTTGGAGATCAATGACAACCAGCGCCGTCTTGGCCCGGTCAATGAATGCGGTTTTCATGCCAAGCATATTGCCATTATTCATGGCCATTCGCATCAACATATAAATGCTTCGCCGGACGACATGGTTTTCATCCTGAGACTCGATTAGGACGAGGCAATCGGGTAATATTTAATCGCCGATGCCGTCTGAAGAATCTATAATACCTACACCCGCCGCCAGTGCTCCACCAGAATTCATTGAGCAGCCTCGGCCAATGGGGAGCGTGTCGTGGCGTGATACTTTTGCCGCCCTGAAACATCGCAATTTCCGGCTGTTCTTCATCGGTCAACTCGTGTCGCTGATCGGAACTTGGATGCAGACCACCGCTCAAGGCTGGCTCGTATATCAATTGACTGGATCGAAGGTGTTATTGGGCACGGTGGCGGCCGTCGGAACTTTGCCGATGCTGGTGTTTTCCCTGTGGGGCGGCTCCGTGGCCGACCGACATCCCAAGCGCACTGTCATTTTCTACACCCAGATTGCGATGATGATTACCGCCTTCGTATTTGCCGGGCTGGTGGGGAGCGGCCACATTCAAACGTGGCATATTCTCTTGTTATCGGCGATAGGCGGTGTAGCGATGGCGTTCGACATGCCCGCACGCCAGGCCTTCATGATCGAAATGACCAGTCACGAAGATCTAATGAATGCGGTGTCGCTGAACAGTTCCGTTGTGAATGGCGCACGGGTAGTCGGCCCCGCTGTGGCGGGCTTGCTCATGGCATCCGTTGGCATCACCTGGTGTTTCATCCTGAACGGTGTCAGCTTCATCGCTGTCATCGTGGGGCTTTTGATGATGCGTCTGCCCAAGCACGAACCCCGACCCAAACCGCACTCAACGGGGCGGCATATCATGGAAGGTTTCAAGTATGTGGCCGGCCACCGTCGAGTGCGCATTTTGCTGCTGCTATTTGGGGTGGTGGGCATCTTTGGATGGTCGTATGCGGTGCTGCTGCCAGCCTATGCAACCGACATTCTTCATGTCGGCGAAACTGGCTATGGAGTGCTGCTCAGTGCTAATGGATTCGGGGCACTTTTGGGGGCGCTGACGGTGGCGACCTATGGCAGCCGCGTGCGGCCACGACTGATGATTCTCGGTGGGCTGTGGTTGTTCTCAGCCATGCTGGCGCTGCTGGCCATGGTGCGTTGGTATCCGCTGGTGCTTTTGTGCCTGGCGGTTGGCGGTTGGGGAATGATCCTCTATTTCTCAACTACCAACACCCTCATCCAGAGCAGTGTGTCCAATGCGATGCGCGGGAGGGTGATGGGCATTTGGGCACTCGTTTTTGGGGGCATGATGCCTTTGGGCGGCATTGAGTCTGGATTTTTATCTCATGCCGCGGGCGTTCCGTGGACCATCGCGGTGGGGGCAATCATTTGCGCCGGAGCTGGGCTGGTCACATGGTGGGCAGTGCGGCGCAATCCTCCGAATGCCAATTGAAGTCATACCTACGGGCAGTTGAAAAGCGGACCGTGGCGGCCTTTAGCTGACCCGGCAGGACAACCTCGGTACCAAGCCTGCTTTTCTGAAACGGCATTTTTCTGAAACGGCATTTTTATCCAGCCATTTCTTTTTGAAGAAAGTCCCCGCACAATTATTGTGCAGCCGCCGCTATTGGCCGAAAATGATCTACTTTCCTTGTTCGCATTTGCTCACGCCACAAGCGTAGGCGATCCAGATATAGGTAAACCACCGGCGTGGTGTAAAGTGTCAGCACCTGGCTCATGAGAAGGCCTCCGACAATCGTGATGCCGAGCGGACGCCGCAGTTCCGAGCCGGTGCCGTTGCTTAAAATCAGCGGTAGCGCGCCGAACAGTGCCGACATTGTCGTCATCAAAATCGGACGGAAGCGTAGCAGGCACGCCTGAAAAATGGCGTCACGCGAATTTTTTCCCTCCTCGCGTTCTGCCACGAGCGCGAAGTCCACCATCATGATCGCATTTTTTTTCACGATGCCGATGAGCAGCAAAACGCCGATGATGGCAATTATGCTCAAATCAGTTTTGAAAATCAGTAGCGCGAGCACCGCGCCCACGCCGGCCGACGGTAGCGTGGACAGAATCGTGATGGGATGAATGTAACTTTCGTAAAGAATTCCCAGCACGATATAGACCGCCACCAGCGCGGCGAGAATTAGAAAGCCTTCGTTCGTCAGCGATTGCTGAAAGGCCTGCAGCGTGCCGGAAAAACTGCCGTGAATTGTCTCCGGCATCTTGATTTGTTGTTCCATTTGCTGGATGGTTTTTACGGCATCGCTCAAGGCAAATCCCGGCACGAGATTAAACGAGAGCGTTACGGACGGGAATTGTCCCTGATGATTCACGGCGATGGGCGCGGTCGTCGGCTCGTAATGCGCGACGGTGCTGAGCGGAATCATGGCGCTGCTGTTGGTCGCATGCAGATAAATGCCATCAAGCCCCTGCGGACCTTGTAAAAATTGTGGGGCGGCTTCCATGACGACGTGATACTGGTTCAAAGAGGAATACATTGTCGAAACCTGCGCCTGCCCAAACGCCTGATAAAGAGTCTGGTCAATGGTCTGCGGCGAAATCCCCAATCGCGCCGCCGTCGCACGGTCATAAACGAGCGAGGCCTGCAAGCCGTTGTTTTGCTGGTCGGTGTTCACCTCGGTGAAGCCGTGCAATTTTTTCATTTGCTCCATTAGGATGGGTCCCCATTTTACGAGGTCGTCGAGGTTTTCACTTTGAATTGTGTATTGATACTGCGCGTTGCTTTGCCGTCCGCCAATACGTAAATCCTGTCCGGCCTGCAAAAATAGTGACGCGCCGGGCACGGCGCCGAGTTTCGGGCGTAACCTGGCAATAATTTGGTCCGCGCTGATCTTGCGTTCTTCCAGCGGCTTGAGCGCCATGAAAATAAATCCGCTATTGGCCGCACCACCGCCGCCCGTAAAGGCAACGACATTTTGCACCGCCGGATCGTTGGTGATGGCCCGCACAAACCGCACCGCCGCCGCCTGCATCGCGGGGAACGAGGCATCCTGCGAGCCTTGAATGCCCCCCATGATCGTACCGTTGTCCTGCTGCGGGAAAAACCCTTTCGGCACGATGACGAATAGATAAAGGTTCAGCGCCATCGTCAGCAACAGCGTCACGAGCGTGACGGCCGGATGCCGCAGCACGACCGTCAAGCTGCGTTCATACGCATGGAGCAGCACTGAAAAAACTTTTTCGCTCGCCCGATAGATTTTTCCGTGCTCCTCCGGCCGGCGATGCCGCAGCAGGCGCGAACACATCATCGGCGTCGTCGTCAGCGAAACGACCAGCGAGACGAGAATAGCCGTGGACAGCACGACGGCGAATTCGCGGAACAAGCGGCCGACGATGCCACCCATCAGCAAAATCGGAATGAACACTACTACGAGCGAAAGGCTGATGGACAACACCGTAAAACCGACCTCCTGCGCGCCTTTCAGTGCGGCTTCCATCGGCCGCAAACCTAGTTCTAAATGACGCGTGACGTTTTCGATGACGACAATCGCGTCGTCCACCACGAAGCCGGTGGAAATGGTCAGCGCCATCAGCGACAGATTGTCCACGCTGTAGCCGAACAAATACATCACGCCAAACGTGGCGATCAGGGAAACCGGCACGACGACGGCGGGAATAAGCGTCGCGCGCGGGCTGCGTAGAAAAACGAACACGACGAGAATGACCAGCGCGATTGCGATGAGCAGCGTGCGTTCGATTTCGCGGACCGACGCGCGGATGGTCGTCGTGCGGTCGAGCACCACGTCTATTTTAATTCCTGCCGGAAGGGAGGCTTTGAGCGACGGCAGCTCGGCTTTCACCCGGTCCACGGTGTCAATGATGTTTGCGCCCGGCTGGCGCAAGATGATGATCGGGATGGCTGGCTTGCCGTTTAGATAGCCCGCCGCGCGGACATTTTCCACGCTGTCCTGCACATTGGCCACGTCGGAGAGCCGGATGGCCGCGCCGTTGCGAACCTCGACAATCAGTTTTTTATAGTCGGCGGCTTTGAGCAACTGGTCGTTCGCGAGAATGTCCAACGTCGTCTGGTCGTCGGCAAGCTGGCCTTTCGCGAGATTGGCGTTTTGCTGACCCAGCATCGTGCCCACGTCGCCGAGGCTCAAGCCAAAGCTGTTCAGCAAAGTCGGATTGACATCCACGCGCACAGCCGGGAGCGCGCCGCCGCCGATGTTGACCGTGCCCACACCTTCAATTTGCAGGAGTTTTTGCTGGATGATCGTCGAGGCCGCGTCGTAAAGCTGGCCGCGGTTGTAAATGTCCGAGGTCAGCGCGAGAATGATGATCGGCGCGTCGGCGGGATTGACTTTGCGATAGGTCGGATTGCTCGGCAGATTCGCGGGAAGATTGGCGCGAGCGGCGTTGATCGAGGCCTGCACGTCCCGGGCCGCGCCATTGATGTCGCGGTTCAGATCAAATTGCAGCGTAATCGAAGTCGAGCCGAGCGTGCTCGACGAAGTCATTTCGTTCACACCCGCGATGTGGCCGAGCTGCCGTTCGAGTGGCGCGGCGACGGACGACGCCATGATTTCCGGACTTGCGCCCGGCAGTGACGCGCCGATGCTAATGGTCGGAAAATCCACCTGCGGCAGCGGCGCGACGGGCAGTTGCAAATACGCCACCGCGCCTGCCAGCGCAATCGCCGTCGTTAGCAGCGCCGTGCCAACCGGACGGCGGATGAATGGCGCGGAGATATTCATCCAACGTCAGCGTGAACAGCATCCTCTTTTTTGGCCGCCGCCTCCGGCCGTGCGCAACTTGCAGCGAGCCGGCCAAACCACAGATAAATCACCGGCGTGGTGTAAAGCGTAAGCACCTGGCTCACGATCAAGCCGCCGACGATGGCGATACCGAGCGGCTTGCGCAACTCCGATCCGACGCCGTTGCCAAACGCCAGCGGCAAACCGCCGAACAGCGCGGCGAATGTCGTCATCAAAATTGGCCGGAAGCGCAGCAGGCACGCTTGATAAATGGCTTCTTGCGGCGGCTTTTTTCCTTCCGTTCCAAGTCGAGCGCGAAATCAATCATCATGATCGCGTTCTTCTGCACGATGCCGATGAGCAGAATAATTCCGATGAGCGCAACCACGCCAAGCTCCGTTCCCGTGACCAGCAGCGCGAGAATTGCTCCCGCGCCTGCGGACGGCAGCGTCGAGAGAATCGTGATCGGATGGATGTAGCTTTCGTAAAGAACACCGAGGATGATGTAGACCGTGATGATCGCCGCGAGAATCAGCCAGGGCTCGTTCGCGAGCGAGGCGATGAACGCCTTGGCCGTACCTTGGAAAGACGCCTGCACGCTCAACGGCATGTTCAATTCTTTCTGCGCGGCCTCGATGGCTTTCGTCGCTTCACCGAGGGCCGCGCTAGGCGCGAGGTTAAACGAAATCGTCACCGCCGGAAATTGTCCCTGGTGATTGATGGCGAGTGGCGCGACACCGGATTCAAAATGCGAGAACGCGCTCAACGGGACCGCACCGCCGGAAGTTGACAGGACATAAACGTCATTCAACTTCGACGGATTGCGCTGAAAATCCGGCAACGTTTCCAAAATTACATGATACTGATTGAGCTGCGTGAATAGTGTGGAAATCTGCCGCTGGCCGAACGCGTCGTAGAGCGCGTTGTCAATCGCCGCCGGCGTGATGCCGAGCCGCGAAGCCGTGACACGGTCAATTGTCAGCGTCGCCTGCGCACCGTGTGTTTGCTGGTCGGTCGCCACGTCGCGGAGCTGCGGCAGCGTCTGCATTTTCGCCACCAGCGTCGTCGTCCACTGGTTCAATTCATCTGCATTGGCGTCTTCGAGCGTGTATTGATACTGCGTGCGGCTCACGCGATCTTCGACTGTCAAATCCTGCACCGGCTGCATGTTCAGGGTGATGCCCTCGACCTGCGCCAGCCCCGGTTGCAAGCGGCGGATGACATCGCTCGCACTGATTTTTCTTTCTTCAAGCGGTTTCAAGTTGATGAGAATGCGTCCGCTGTTGAGCGTCGCGTTGATGCCGTCCACGCCGATGAAGGACGACAAGCTCTCCACCGCCGGATCTTTCAAAATCACCTGCGCCAGCGCCTGTTGCCGTTCGGCCATCGCGGTGAAAGAAATGTTTTGCGCGGCGTCGGTAATACCCTGGATCACGCCGGTATCCTGAACCGGGAAAAACCCTTTGGGCACGATAATGTAGAGCAAAATCGTGAACACCAGCGTGCCGACGGCCACGAACAACGTCGCGGTCTGGTGTTTCAAAATCGTTTGCAGCGTGCGTCCGTAAAATTTCACGATACGATCGTAAACGCGTTCGGTCGCTTCAAAAAAACGACCGTGTCTTTTCTCGTCGGCTTTTGCTTTGAGCAACCGCGAGCACATCATCGGCGTGAGCGTCAGGGAAACGCAGGCGGAAACCAGAATCGTCACGCTCAAGGTCACCGCGAATTCACGGAACAGCCGGCCAACGATGTCACCCATGAACAGCAGCGGAATCAGTCCGGCGATCAGCGAAATCGTCAGCGAAATGATGGTGAAGCCGATTTGTTCCGCGCCTCTCAACGCGGCTTGCAGCGGTTGCTCACCCTGCTCAATGTAGCGGAAAACATTCTCGATCATCACGATGGCGTCGTCCACGACGAAGCCGGTGGAAATCGTCAGGGCCATGAGCGTGAGATTGTTCAGGCTGTAACCGAGCAGATACATGACGCCCAGAGTGCCGACAAGCGAGAGCGGCACGGCGACGCTCGGAATGATCGTCGCGTAAACATTGCGCAGGAACAAATAAATCGCCAGCACAACGAGCGCGATGGTAAGCATCAGCGAAAACTGCACATCGCGCACGGAGGCGCGGATCGTCGTCGTCCGGTCCGTGAGGATGGAAACGTCCATGGACGCGGGCAAGGTTGCTTTCAGTTGCGGCAATAATTGTTTCACACGGTCCACCACTTGAATGATGTTCGCGCCCGGCTGCCGCTGGATGTTCACGATCACCGCTGGTGTGCGGTTGGCCCACGCGGCGAGCTTGGTGTTTTCGACATCATCAATCACGTTCGCGACATCGGATAAAACGACCGGGGCGCCGTTACGATACGCGACGACGAGCGACTGGTAATCCTTGCTGCTCAAAAGCTGGTCGTTGGCATTGATTTCGTAAGCCTGATGCGTGCCGTCGAAATTCCCCTTCGCTAGATTTACGCTGGCCGATTGCAGGACGCTGCGGAGGTTTTCCAGACTTATGCTGTATGATGAAAGCTGGGCGGGGTTCACTTGCACGCGCACCGCCGGTTTCTGGCCGCCGCTGATGGTCACGAGGCCAACGCCAGTGACCTGTGAAATTTTTTGCGCGAGCCGCGTGTCGGTGAAATCCTCGACCTGCGAGAGCGGATAGGTTTTTGACGTCACGGCGAGCGTCAGGATCGGCGCGTCGGCGGGGTTGGATTTGCTATAAATCGGTGGCGACGGCAGGCCGGTCGGCAGATAAGTTTGCGCCGCGTTGATGGCCGCCTGCACTTCCTGTTCGGCGACGTCAATGTTCAGGTTCAGCGCGAATTGCAGCGTGATGATGGAACTGCCGCCGGAACTGATCGAAGTCATCTGATTCAGTCCGGGCAGTTGGCCGAATTGCCGTTCTAGCGGCGCGGTGATGGCGGACGCCGCCACATCGGGACTCGCGCCGGGATAAAATGTTACCACTTGAATCGTCGGATAATCCACCTCCGGTAAGGCGGAAACGGCGAGTTGCTTGTAGGCGATGAAGCCGGTCAGCAGCACGGCGAACATCAGCAGTGACGTCGCCACCGGCCGCAAAATAAATGGCCGTGACGGACTCACTGGGAATCTTTCTTGTGCCAGCCACCTTTGCCCGCCCCGCCGCCAGCGGGACGAACCGTCACTTTTGCGCCGTCGGTCAGCTTGTTGAAATTATCGGCGGCGACCATCGTGTCCGGATCAATTTCATCCACCGACGAAACGTTTCCGTCCGTGGTTCCAATGGTGACCGTCTGCATTGAAACGATTTGGTTCGTGCCGGTTTTATCCGGCTTGATGAGATAAACGAAGGCGCTGTCGGCGTTACGCTGAATCACCGTGTTCGGCAAGAGTGTCGCGTCCTCTAGCGTGTCCACTAGCAGTCGCGCGTTGACGAATTGATTCGGGAAAAGTGTTTCGTCGGCGTTGGTGAAAACTGCCTTCAACTTGAGTGTGCCGGTGGTCGGATCAATTTGGTTGTCCACGGACAACAAAGTTCCGGTCGCCAGTTTTTTGGTCTGCGCGCGGTCAAAGGCGTCCACGGCCAGCGTATTTCCCGCCTTTAACTGCGCCTGAATTTTCGGCAAGTCGTCTTCCGCTACATTGAAAATCAGAGCGATCGGCTGCAGCTCTGTGATGACCACCAGGGCCGTCGTGTCGCTCGCATGCACGATATTGCCGGCGTCCACCAGCCGCAAGCCGACGCGCCCGGAGATCGGCGAGGTAATATGGCAATAAGCCAGTTGCACCTTAGTGCTGGCGATGGCGGCTTCATCCGACTTCACAGCAGCCTCAAGTTCTTTCACTTGGGCGTCCACCTGATCGTAGGCGTCCTGTGAATCAATTTTTGCAGCGAGCAGTGCGGCTTCACGTTTCAGTTCGACCTGCTGAAGACTTAATGTTGCCTGGTCCTGGTTTCTTTTGGCTATGGCTTGGTCGAGCGCCGCCTGATAAGGCGCCGGATCAATTTCCACCAGCGGGTCGCCCGCCTGAACGAGTTGCCCCTCCTGATAATTCACTTTCACAAGCTGGCCGTCCACGCGGCTTTTTACCGACACGGTATTGAGCGGCGTCACCATGCCCAACGCATTGACATAAATCCCAATGTCACCCGTCTGCGCCATCGCCGTGCTCACCATGATGGTTGCCAGGCCCACACCACCGCGTCCGTTCGTCGGTGGTATTTGTGATCGCGATGGCACCCAGAGTCGCAAAAGGATGGCAACTCCCGCCACCAGCAAAATTAATATTCCAATGTAAAACCAGCGGCGGCGTTTTTTGCCGGCCGGTGGCTGCGAAAGTGGCCTGGGAGATTCGTCGGAATGCGTTGGATGTGATGCGGAATCAGACATATTTATTCTCACTATAAACTTGTTTCACTGATCATAAGCCTTTGAAATAAAATGGGCAATTTTATGTGGGATTAAATCGACGTTAATTGGGTGCGAGGTTCGCATCGCGATTTAGATACAAACTTCGGCACTGGACTCGGTGGTTTTGCAATCGTGCACGAGTCGTCGGTGAGCATCAACCAGCCAGAGGTTCGCTCCACAGCCCAACGTTGGGCAAGACTTTGAAGCGAGCGAGGTCATCTGAACTTTTAACGACCGCTACGTCCAACTTGAGGCGCATTCCTGTTATCAATTGGTCTAAGGTTTCTCCGATGTAACGGCCATCCCTCGAAAAGATGCGCAACAAAGTGAACCAGTACATGACCCGACCCAACAGGATTTGGGCTCCATCGCTTTCGGTGGTGCTGGCTGAATTTGAGGTGCATTAGCCCAGATGTATTTGACGAATGTTGTTTGGGCCAAGTGTTTTTAGACTCGTTCTATCGTAGAGGGTAGCCACTCCAAGTCCGATAATTGCGATGACAAATCCCGCGATCACGTCCACACAATAATGATAACGTAGGTAAATGGTTGAAACCCATAAGGCCATGCAGGGAATGAGCAGCCACCAGAAACGACGACGATAATACCATCGATCGAAGACGAGTAAGTATAGGGAGACAGCCACATGTATGCTGGGAAACGCATCCACCCCGTTGCTGGCGTAGTCCAGCGTCGGTTTCGCCATTTTGGTAATCCAACCTCCTGTCAACGGTTGCGCAAATAGAAGAAAGCAATGCGGTCCCACGGCGGGTAAGAATGTGTAGCCGATGAACCCCAAGGCATAAACTACGAAAAGGCCGGCAAAACATTGACGGAAGCGGGGTAGATTGTGGATACAATAGTACGCCGGGCCGGCGATCAGATAATAAAAGAAAAAGATGTACGCCAGCATCATCACGTCGGTGAGAACTGGAAGGTCACAGCTTTGGATGGCGAGATTGATTTTTGAACCCAACCAGACCGCGTCGCATTTGGCCAGCAACGCGTCGGCGCGCGGCACCTGGATCGCGGTAACAACGGATGGCATCAGATAGAAAGTCAGCCCCATGAGCGCCGGGTAGAGCAGTAGGCGAATTCGCCAGCGCCAAGGCGCCTGGTCACGTCCAGCCCAAATGATTACCACGGCACTAGCTAGAACACAACTGAAGAAGGCCAGAGCGAGAGGGCAGAGGAACCCCGCGTGGGCCACCAGACGCACCCAGGTAAGCGCGAGGAAAAAACTGAAGACAAATTCATGTGGTAAGAGCCGAATTTGCCAGCCACGCATCCCGGACTGAAATTCTCCATTCAGAGTAGTCAGATCCGCAGATTCTTCGAGAGCAGTAAGTGGGGACGTGTTTGTCTTCATTGTTCTTTCACAATTTGTCCGACCCTATTTTTCTCATTCTGGCTTCGAGAGCGAACTGTCATTGTTGTTGAGTTACGATCTAGTTTTGCGCAATCACCAAAAATTCCAAAATATTCATGCTTTAATTTGGTCAGTAAGTTACGATGCGTTTGATCTTAGGCGGTTAAGGATAATGCCTCCGGCCAGAATTAAAAACCCTAGTCCCGTCATCGCCAAACTCAGATAGAGCAGCTTATATGGCGGTTGGAATTTGAATTCAACCGTATGGGCGCCCGGGGCCAGACCAACTCCGCGCATGATGAAATTGCATCGCAACAACGTTTCTGGCCGGCCATCCACCGCTACTTTCCAATGGGGATCGAAGTGGTCGTTCAGCAGCAACACGGTGGGCCCAGGGGCATCACTTTTCAACAAGATGTCTTTGGGCTTGTAACGGGTGATGGTAACGGTGCCGGCATTCGGAACTAGGTTGCCAATCGTGGAAGCCGCTGGCCATCCGCCGGCCACTAACACCAATTGAGTTGGGTCGAAAGCCGGACTAGCCAACTGATCCAACGCGGCTTGATCATTTGAACTTATCTGCCAGTTGGAATAGAGCATTGCGCGCGGCAGCGCACCCGTAAATTCAAACAAGGCGTATTGTCCGTTTTCGTCGGGTGCGGCGGTTAATTTCTCCGGGGAAGAGATCTCCATGATTCCCGGCTTGGGGACCAAGTCGAAACGCTCCGCGACGCGAAACTGCTCGCTCGCCGGGCTAATCCGACGATTCAAACGTTC